>Ga0265338_10011257_pt1 | contig 10358 bp, 7 predicted proteins | sample 42126metaG_FD_193579 | JGI IMG/M metagenome (GOLD analysis project Ga0265338, IMG submission 193579) | Rhizosphere microbial communities from Carex aquatilis grown in University of Washington, Seatle, WA, United States - 4-21-26 metaG | ecosystem: Host-associated > Plants > Roots > Rhizosphere >... | reverse complement strand
GGGCCTGTCCTATGCTGAATCCCTCGATCCCACCCAGCATGGCCAGCAAGGCGCGGTGATCGGCAATTTGCTCTCGATGCTGGCGGTGGTGCTGATCTTCGGCGCCAATCTGCACCATCTGGCGATCGGCGCGATTGCCGGCTCCTATCACATGATCCCGCCCGGCAGCGCGCTGCCCACCGGCGACATGGCGGAGCTCGCCATCCGCATCGTCTCCGGCTCTTTTGCTTTGGGTTTCCAATTGGCGGCGCCGTTTCTGGTCTTCGGCTTTGCGGTCAATGCGGGTTTCGGCCTCTTGGCGCGGATGATGCCGCAACTGCAGATTTTCTTCGTGGCGACGCCGTTCAACATTCTCGTGGGGTTCGTGGTGCTGACGCTGATCATCGGCACCATGATGAGCCTGTTCCTCAACTTCTACGCCGAGCAGATGGCGGCGTTTCTTTAGAAGGACGGGACCGTGGCGGACGATAAAGACGAATCCCAGCAAACCGAAGAACCAACACAACGAAAACTTGACCAGGCCGCCGAGCATGGCGACGTGGTCAAGAGCCAAGAAGTCACCACCCTGATCGCGCTTCTGGGCGGCACGCTGGCGATCGCCATGTTCGCCCAAAGCGCCGCCATCGATCTGATGCGCCTCTTCCGCGTCTTCATCGCCCAGCCGGAAACCATGGCCACCGATCCCGGCTCACTGCGCGTCTTGATGGCGGGGCTATTGATGAAGCTCGCCGTCATCTTGGGTCCCTTCTTTGCCATGATGATGTTCTCCGGCCTTGCCGCCAATCTTTTGCAGAACCGGCCGCAGATCACCTTCGACCATATCAAGCCAGATCTGGCCAAGCTTTCGCCCATGAAGGGCCTTAAGCGGATGTTCGGCACCGACGGGCTTGTCAATGTCCTCAAAGGCATCGTCAAGATGGGCATCATCGCCATGGCGATCTGGACCCAGCTATGGCCGGAGCGCGATTTGCTCGAGGCGGTGCTGACGCAATCGCCCAATGTGGTCGCCGCGGATATGACCCATCTGCTCTTCAAAGTGCTGATGGCGACTTTGGGCTGTTTGGTGGTGATCGCGGGCGCCGATTACCTGTTTCAGTATTTCCAGTTCATGAAACGCAACAAGATGTCCAAGCAGGAAATCAAGGACGAATACAAGCAGACCGAGGGCGATCCGCATATCAAAGGCAAGATCAAGCAGATCCGCATGGAAAAGGCCAAGATTCGCATGATGGCCGCGGTGCCCAAGGCGACGGTCGTCATCACCAACCCGACCCATTATGCCGTCGCTTTGCACTACGAATCCGGCAAGACTGCAGCACCGGTCTGCGTCGCCAAAGGTACCGATGCGCTCGCCTTGCGCATCCGCGAAGTCGCCAAGAAGCATGACGTGCCAATCGTGGAAAACCCGCCGCTGGCACGCGCCCTTTATGCCACGATGGAAATCGACGATCCGATTCCGAACGAGCATTACAAAGCCGTGGCTCAAGTCATCGGCTATGTGTTGAAACTGACCGGCAAGATGCGCGCGAATTAGTTCGCCTTGCACGCGCCCGCTGTGAGCGCGGCGCCATAAGTACATTCCCCCTGATTCTAGGTATTTTCCGCGGCAAGCCGCCCCTTGAGGCGTGCGCGCAAGGTCGCTGCGCCTAAGTATTGATCAGTACACAGATTAGTAAAACGCTGGGGTTATTACGAAAACTTGAGATTAAGGGGCGCCGGGCGCCGTGGAGCACGTCAAGATTCGCGCTGCCGCATGCGTAATCACACCTACGGCTATCGATTAAAACGCCGTTTACACCCGCCCCCGTAGTGTCCCCTTGTCATTCAGTCAGTATACGTACTATTCGCACACATACAAAAACAAGGGGTTTTGTCGAATGAAGAATCCACTACCCGGGCGCCGTCGCGAGAGCGGCCGCATCCTGCGTTCCCTCGCCATGTTTGCCCTCCTCGGCGCCGCCGTATTGACACCGGCCGAAGCCGGTTTCACCGCCAAGGACGCGCAGATCTTGGGCCGCGTGCTCGGCTTTCTGGATCCCGCGCCGCCGTCTTCGGTGACGCTGGCGCTGGTCTATGACTCAGCGGCTTCGAAGGCTGAAGCCGATGCACTGGCGGGGCAGATCGCGGGGAAGGCCGGCAACTTCACCCTCGTTCCCAAAGTGGTCAAGGCCAGTGACCTCGGTGGTTCGGGCGCCAATGCCATTTTGTTGATGAGCGGCGTCAGCGCTGGTGCCGCGACCGACATCGTGAAGACCAAGAAGATTCCCTGCTTCACCAGCGATAGCGCTCTCGTGAAGAACGGCACATGCCTGATCAGCATCACGACCGAAGGCAAGGTCGAGATTCTTGTCAGCGGAACCCTGCAGAAAGCAAGCGGCGTCGGCTTCGGTGCCGCCTTCCGCATGATGATCACTGAAGTTTGAGGATAGAAAATATGAACATCTCAATGAAATCACTGCTCGTTGGCGGTACTTGCGCCCTCTGCTTCAGCTTTGCTGGCCAAGCCCAATCGGTCGATTATAGCGCGCTGCAAGACACTTTCGGCGAACCCGTCACCACCTCGGCCACCGGCAAGCCCCAGCGCGCGTCTGACGTGCCGGCGGATATGGAAATCATTACCTCCGACGAAATTCGCCGGATGGGTGCCCATAGCATTCCCGACGTTCTGCAATTCGTCACCGGCATGGATGTGCGCCAGTACACCGCCAGCAACAGCGAAGCCAATGTGCGCGGCGAAATCCAGACGACGACACCGCGCCTGCTCGTGCTGGTCAACGGCCGCCAAGTCTATCTCGACTATTACGGCTATGTGCCATGGTCTTCCATCCCGGTGCAGATGTCGGAAATCCGCCAGATCGAAGTGGTCAAGGGCCCGGCATCCGCATTGTTCGGCTTCAACGCCTATTCCGGCGTCATCAACATCATCACCAATAGCCCGTTGAAGGATAACGTCAGCACGGTCGAAGGCGAATACGGCACCCAGGCCTATCGTCATGGCTCGGCCGTCCTCACCCATCATTTCTTCGGCGATACGCTGGGCGTGAAGTTGGCTGCCGGTTACTCGAAAAATCATGAGTTCGGCACTGGCAATCCCCAAGACATGCAGCGCACTGCCGAATTCGAAGCGCGCTGGCAAATGCTCTCCAATGTGGAGATTGGTTTGGAAGCCACCCGCGCCGAAACCTCGGACTTCGAACTGTCGTCGCTCAATACCTTCGGCAACATCCAATACGGCATTAGCTCGATCAAAGGTGACGTTTTGGCCGACACCTCGCTGGGCCTGCTCAGCGCCGAGGGCCACACCAGCCACGCCAACATCAAGAAGCACTTCAGCTTTGGCGATCTGATCTACAGCGATAACCTGCTTCAAGGCAAAGCAAGCGACCTCTTCAAGATCGGGACGGACAATACCTTCCGCGTCTCTGTCGAGTATCGCGATACTAGCAACAACGTACCCAGCCTAGGTCTGCCCATGTCCTCGCGGATTGGCTACACCGTCCTTTCGGGCAGCGCCATGTGGGATTGGCAGATCTCGCCCAAATGGTCACTGACCAACTCGCTGCGGTTTGACCACCTTGTCACCTATTGGGATGGGCAGTTTGCCACTTACCCAGTCGGCCTCAAGGGCACGCCGCCGACCCTCGCCGATTACAACAACCACACCATCGATGCGGTCAGCTACAACTCCGGCCTGGTCTATAAGATGTCAGATGTCGATACCTTCCGTTTGCTGGCCGGTCACGGCGTGCAAGTCCCGAGCTTGCTCGACCTGTCAAATCTTGGCACCGGCGCGACGGTCGGTGCTGCGCCCTACTCCCTGTATCTGAAGCCGAGCTACCAGGACAATTACGAGATCGGCTATGACAGGAAACTCGCCGAAATCAACTCCACCCTGCATCTGGCCGTATTCCACAAGGTGTCCACAAACCTGCTGCAATATGCCAAGGTCAATTCCGGCAGCAGCATCGAAACGGGCTTCGAGCTTGGTCTCAAAGGCCAGTCGGCATCCGGCCTGCGTTGGAATGGCAGCTATACCTACCGCTCGGTGAGCGACCATGTGGGCATTGCGGCCGGCACGGGCACCAACCTCATCGACTTCCAAAATGGAACACCCAAGTCGAAGGTCGTGGCCGGGCTCGGCTATAACTTCAAGAAGTTTGAGATCGACCTGCAAGGCCGTTGGCAGTCGAGCTATGTCGATTGGTACAATATCAATTATGCAATGGCCGTGCATCCCACCACGATCAAGGCCTACCCGGTACTGGACGCCCGTGTTGCCTACAACTTCACGCCGGGCCTCAGCCTGGCGGTGAGTGGAACAGCCGTTACCAAGACTCAGCAAGTGGAGACCGGTGGCCTGCCGGTGGAACGCAGACTCTATGTGACCGTCGCAGAGAGCTTCTAACCATCCCAGACGGCGCGTGGCTCCCCCTAGCTGCGCGCCGAACGGGTTTAAGCCACACATGTACGTGGTTAGGGGATCGGCGCGCACTTTAGCGGCCTAGTCATCGGATTTGAGGGATAGCTTAGATGTTGGGATTTTTCCGGCTTTCGTCCTGGCCGTTTGCGGTCAAGTTGGGCATCAGCCCGGTGATCGCGCTGATCATGACCGCCTTCATCGCCAATGTCGGCCTGCAAGGCGTCAACGCCCAATCGCAATCCCTCAATCAGGTCGTGCATGATGCCGTCAACGGCAGCGGTTTGCTGTTCAAGGCCAAGGACGACATTCAGAGTGTCAATGGCGGCATTTATCGCGTGCTGTCGTTGCAAGCGGCCAAGACGGCCAATCTCGACTCCGCTGGGCAACTCAAAGCCATGAATGTGAAGGTCGATGCCGCCGTGGCCGACCTCAAGAAATACCGTGACGGCTGGGCCTCGCCGCAAGACAAACCTAAGATCGACAAGTTGATCAAAAATATCGGCAATTATAAAGGCGCCATCGAGTGGGTCTCGCAGATGCTAGAGATCGATTTCAATTCGGCGGTTTCCTTCCTCGCCCCCTTCGACAAGAATTACACCGACCTTAGCAACGAGATCAGCGGCATCATTGCGGCGGAAGAGACAGCCTCGGCCCGGCAACAACAAGCGGCCAACGTGCTCGCCGCCAATACCCGTGCGCTGTTCGTCAAAGCAGCCTTGGGCGCGGCCTTCATCATGCTGGTGATAGGTGCCTTTGTCGGCTTTGGCACCACCCGTTCCATCGGCGCCATCGCCAGGGCGACACGCGACCTGGCCAAAGGCAATCTCGATATCGATGTCAGCGTATTGCATCGCCGCGATGAGCTGAACGCCATCGTGGAATCGCTCGACACCTTCAAGGACACCGCCGTCGTGGCGCGCGACCGCACAGCACAGGCCTTGCGCTCGGCCGAAGACGCGGAGCGGGCGATCCAAGGTATCGGCAAGGGCCTGGAAGCCCTGGCCAAGGGTGATTTGACCCATCGCATCACGGCACAGTTCACCGGCCCCTTCACCAAGCTGAAGGATGACTTCAACGAATCGATTACGCATCTGTGCGAGACCATGCAGAACGTGCTCGACAACACCGACACAATCAATGCCGGGGCCCGCGAGATTTCCGCGGCCACCGACGAGCTTTCCGGCCGCACCGAACAGCAGGCGGCCAATCTGGAACGCACCGTGGCGGCAATGGAAGAGATCACGGCGACGCTGCAGACCACGGCGAAGAATGCTACCGAAGCCAGCCACATCGTCTCGCAAGCCAAGACCTCTGCCGAATCCGGCGGCGTGGTGGTGGTGAACGCCATCACCGCCATCGATAAGATCGAACAATCCTCCAAACAGATCGCCGATATCATCGGCGTCATCGACGAGATTTCGTTCCAGACCAATCTTCTGGCCCTCAATGCCGGCATCGAAGCGGCGCGGGCCGGTGATGCGGGCAGAGGCTTTGCGGTGGTGGCAAGCGAAGTGCGCGCTCTGGCCCAGCGCTCCAGCGAGGCCGGCAAGCAGATCAAAGCCCTGATCCAGACCTCAAGCGGCCATGTCGAAACCGGCGTCACCTTGGTGCGCCAGTCCGGTACGGTCCTGACCGGTATCGTGACGCAGATTACCCAGGTCAATGGGCTGGTTGCCGAAATGGCGCAGGCCGCGACCCAGCAATCGGCGGGTGTCACCGACGTCAATACGGCCGTGGCAAAAATCGGCCAGACGACCCAGCGCACCACCGCGATGGTCGAGCAATCGAGCGCCGCCGCGCGCAATCTGGCCGAAGGCACAACCCAACTGCGCGATCAGATCTCCTTCTTCCAGGTCGAAGAAGGTGGCTTCCAGGTCGAAGAGGGCGGCCGCGTAGCCAGCCGCGCCCATGCGGCGTAAAGGACCCGTTTACAGGACCTGATCCCTGCGGCATCGTGCAGGAATGCGCCTTATCATAGACACCGACACCGCCGGGGATGATTGTTTTTCCCTTATGGTGGCCGCCGCAGATCCCTCAACCACGATCGAAGCCGTGACCATCTGCAATGGCAATATCGCCTTTGGCCAGCAGGTGGAAAACGCGCTGAAGACGCTGGAGGTGGCGGGGCTGGGCGGCAAGGTGCCGGTCTATCCCGGCTGCGCCAAGCCCTTGCTGCGCGAGCATGTCGATGCGGCTTATGTCTTCGGCCATGACGGCATGAGCGGGGCGAATTTTCCGCGCACGGTCCAGCGGCCCGAAGCGGGGCACGCCGTCGATGCCATGATCGATATCATCATGGCAAATCCCGGCGAGATCACCATGGTGGCGCAAGCCCCGCTGACCAATATCGCGCTGGCCGCGGCCAAAGAGCCGCGCATCGCCAAGGCTTTAAAGCAGCTTTGGATCATGGGCGGCACGGATAATGGCGTCGGCAATGTGACCCCGGCGGCGGAATACAATTTCTATGTCGATCCTGAAGCGGCCGCGATGGTCTTCCGTGCGGGTTTTGCGATTTCGCTGGTGACCTGGACGCTGTCGCTTTCCTCCAGCGCCATGAGCGAGGCGGATCTCGCCGAAGTGGCGGCGATGGGCACCGAGAAGGCGGAGTTCTTCACCACGGTCAACACCACCTCGGTGCAGTTTTCCCGCGACCATTACGGCCATGGCGGCACGCTGCATCCCGATGCCCTGACCTGTGCTTGTGCCTTGAATGAGGCACTGGTGCGCGAGGCCGACGACTGTTTGGTGCAGATCGAGACCGGCACCATCATCACCAGGGCCTATTCCAGCGTCAGCCACGCCCAGGTTCCCAAACAGGAGATCGCCGACCCGGCGTTGGGCAAAGCCAAAAAGCCCAATGCCAGGGTGATCAAAGCCGTCGACGCCGGCGGCTTCCGCCGGACGCTGAAACAAGCGCTGCGGTAACGCCTACTTACACATCGCCTGCAATTCGGCGCTGTGGTTGTCGGGGCTGGCGGGCGGCTGCTGGCCTTTGGCCCAGAGGATGTTCTCCATGCTGCGCGGCGGGGCTGGCAGGCTGGGATCGGCATAGGCTTTATAGAAGGGATCGGCGGTCGCCTCTTCCAGGCTGACAAAGGAAAAGCCCATGGCTTTGTAGAGCGCGATCAGCTTGGGCATCATATGCGCTTGAAACGAGCCAACATGCAGCAGCAGGATATAGGGCACCTCATGCCCCAACGCTTGGGCTGAGAGCGCACGGGAATAATTGGCGCCCTCCGCGGCGCGCTGCAGATAGATCATTTCGAGCTTGGCGAGCGCAGCGGCGTCGTGTTTGGCGAGGCAGCGGGCATAGGGTTCGGGATAATCCCAATCATCCACCGTGACCGTTACATGCGCGATCTTATAACCGTGGGCGGCGAGGAAGCTGCGAAATTCGGCGCGCTGGGCTTCGTCCTTGCCTTCATCGACGAAGGGATAGCGGAACCAATGCCAATCGCTGCCGGCGGCATATTTTTCGAGCAAAGGCTCGCTCTTGAGGAAATCGGCTTCGTAGGTGGCAAGATCGGTCTTGGAGAGGCCGGGATGCGTCCAGGTGTGATTGCCGAGAAGATTGCCCGAGGCGCGCCACATCTCGAGCACCGCGGCGGAAGACGGCTCACGCTCGATACCGACGCCATTGACGAGGCCGTAGGTGGGCGGGATGGCGCCCGCCTTCAAAGCATCAATGATCTGCTGCGCGATATCGGTGCGGCTGAGCCCTGCGGGCAAGACGCCATGCACCGGCAGATCGTCAAAGCTGATGGCGATTTTGGGTTCCGCCAAAGCAGAAACAGTAAGAGCGGTTCCGCACAGCAAAGCGGCAGCAAGTGTCAGCGCCCGAATCATGATTTCTTCCCCCTGGCGGCCACTTTGGCGTGACTCGCTTTGATTTTCGCTCCCAGCGCCTTGGCGGCGGCTGTGCCCATAACAACATACCCTGCGGCATTGGCATGCAAGCCATCGGTATCATAAGCCGGATTGAGGCGTTCGGGATGCGATGGATCCTTCATCACGGCGTCGAAATCGATCACCCCATCGAATAGTTTCTGGCTGCGAATCCAGCCGTTCAGGGCACTCCGATCCGCCTCATTGGCGGCATCGGGGTGGTAATAGGCCGAGGCGCCAAAGGGCAGGATGGTGGCGATGTAGCTCTTCAGCCCATGGGCTTTGGCTTTGATCGCCATCTGCTGGAAGCCCTCGATGAGATGGGCGACGAGCGCCTCATGCTCGGCGGACGGCACCGGGTGGTTGATCGTCAGGCGGCCAAGATCATTGACGCCCTCATAGACGATGAAGGTGTTGACGCCTGCGGGCTCCAGCACCTCGCGGTCGAAGCGGGTGAGCGCGGTGGGGCCAAGGCAGACCACCAGCACGCAATTGCCGCCAATGCCGGCATTGAGCACGGCGCGGCCCTTGCCTGCTTTGGCAGGGTTGAGGGCGGAGGCCATGATGTTGGTCCAACGGTCATTGCCATTGGTGGTCGAGCCGCGGCCATCAGTGATGGAATCGCCCAGTACTGCGATGGCGCCGGTTTGCGGCGCCGACAAAACCTCGACCGAGGCGATCTGATACCAATGATCGGCGCCAGCGGCCCCGGTCAGCACGGCATCAGCGGTGTGATCGCCCGCCAGAATATAAGAGGTCTGGCGCGAGCCGGGATGACCGGTTTCGATCACCGGGGCGGTATCATAAAGGATCGAGATGGCAAGGTCGGCGAAGGCCGCGACCGGTATAGCGACCGGGTCAGAGGTATAAGCGGCACCGACAGGGATGGTGACATCAGTTTTGCCCGAAAAGGTCAGAACGCGGTCGCTGGTGGCGTCGATGGCGCCCGGGGCGGCGGCGTTGAAGGGCAAGGCTTTGGCGACGTGGACGGCGGCGAGATGCAGCGGCTCGGTCCCGAAAAGGTTTGAGAGCACAAGGCGGTAAGCCTTGCCACCGGTGGAGAGCCGCACGCTCTGGCGCAAGGTGGCATGGCTAAGCTGCTCGGGAGGCAGATAATTGGCGCCATCGGAGATCATCAGGGCGGTGGCCCAGCTTGCCACCCAATGCGGTGCGGCTGGCCTGGCCACTGCCATCGCCGTCACCGCCGCAAGGGCCAAAACCCCTGCTGCAAAAGCCTTCCGCATACTGCCTCCCGGTTCTTGTTATCGCTAACAGGTTTATAGGCGGGGCCGCGGCAGCAGCAAATCACGTCTGCCGGAGGCCCGGTAAGACGAGGGTCTGTCCCAACTTCCTTGGGCGGCAAAATATGCCTACTGTCTCAAGAGGTTCGAATCATCATGACAGCTCACGGATTACGGGATTTTGCCCTAGGGGTGCCGAGCGGCAACTGGCGCTGGGCGGCGCTGGGCTTTGTCGTGCTGGCGCTTGGCGCCGGCGGCTTGGCCGTGGCTGCGCCGCAAGAGGCCCAATGGGCGGGCGTGGCGCTGCTGCTGAGTGTGGCGGGGGTGACGTGTTTGGTGGTTTACGGCCTCTGGCAGCGCAAATGGTTTTCCGGTGCCGGGGTGCGGCGCGTGGCCGAGGCCGCGGCGCGGGCCAATGTCGCCTGGGCCATCACCGCGCCCGACGGCACCGTGCTCGACTGCAATGACGTCTACCGCCGTATGGCCGGAGCCGACGGCGATGCGGCCGCCCCACCGGAACTCGCGCTAACCGGTGAGGCCTCTGCCGCCGTACTCTATCGTCTGACCAAGGCGGCAGGCGAAGGGGCGGCGCGCGAGGAGACATTTCCCGTGGCACCCGGCCTTGAGATCGTTGCCGCGGTGCGCCCGCTCGCCGATCAGCAAGCGGTGTGGTGGTTCACGCCGCGGCTTTCGGCGGTTGCGCCCGGACGCCCGAGCGCTATCGCCCCTGCTAAGGCGCTTCAGCCCGCGGGCGATGTCATCCGCGACGCCCCGATGGGGGTGGCCTTTGCCGAGGCCGATGGCAAGCTGAT
>Ga0265338_10011256_pt1 | contig 10359 bp, 7 predicted proteins | sample 42126metaG_FD_193579 | JGI IMG/M metagenome (GOLD analysis project Ga0265338, IMG submission 193579) | Rhizosphere microbial communities from Carex aquatilis grown in University of Washington, Seatle, WA, United States - 4-21-26 metaG | ecosystem: Host-associated > Plants > Roots > Rhizosphere >... | reverse complement strand
CAACGTTCGTGAATGAAGCGTAACCGTTTCCTCGCGGGACGCGTCTTCGAATTTTGATCACCCGTGAAAAATAAAATCGCTCTAATCGTATCCTTGTTGATTGTCTGGTCAGCTTTCGGATCAGCCCGGGCACAACCGGCGGCAGACTTCTCTCCCGCCGACCTGAAGACCTTGCGTCCCGGCCATCCGCGCTTGTTGCTGACCGATGATGGACTGGCATCAGCTCTGGCTGCGGCCAAGACGGACCCGTTGCGCGCCGAATTGAACCGGCGCATTATTGCCACGGCTGAATTTATCCTGACCGCGCCGCCGGTACGGCAACCGGACAATGAAACGTCGCACGAGCAGGACCGTTACGCGGTCTATTATGTTCTCACCAGCGCGATGGCGTACCGGCTTACTGGCGACGAACGGTTTTTGGCGCGCGCAAAAAATGATCTGCTCACCATCTCGGCATTCACCGACTGGGACCCGCAGCATTTTCTATCCGTCGGCGAAATGAGTTTTGCCGTCGCCATTGGCTATGACTGGCTGTATCCAAAACTGAAACCGGCAGAACGCGCCGTCATTAAAAGGGCGCTGATGGAGAAAGCGCTTTCGTTCACCGAGACGATTTATGGTTACCGCACGCCCACCAACGGGAAAGCCGCGTGGTCTGGCAAGGCTCCGGGCAATTGGAACAACGTGGTTAACAACGGCATGTTGAGCGCGGCGCTGGCCATCGCGGATGAGGAGCCGTTGCTGGCGTCGAAAACCATCGCCGGCGCGCGCAAGTCCCTGGTGAACGGAATGGATTCCTACGCGCCAGACGGCGGCTATCCCGAGGGACCGGGCTACTGGTCGTATGCGACGACGTATTCCGCCATCGGCATCGCGGAGCTGGAGAGTGCCCTCGGCTCGGATTTGGGCCTGGCGTCGTCGCCGGGCTTTGACCAGACGTTGAATTATTACGAGGCGGTGCAAGGGCCGTTCGGACCGGTGTTTAATTACGGAGACGCCACCGATGATTTGCAAATTTCCCCGGTGCGCACCTGGCTGGCCAAACGATTTCAAGAACCTTTTGCGTTGCACCACATGCGGACGTTGCTGGCGGATTTTCTCAATCGGGGACCGGTCGTAAAGTTCGATCGTGGCATTCAGGGTACGGTGATTAACCGGTTCTTGGCGCTGCATGAAGTCTGGTTTCCCGGCGAACCGGCGGGACCCGTCACAAATTTGCCGCTGGATTTCCATTTTCGCGGTGATGCTGACATTGCCACCTTCCGGAGCGCTTGGAACGATACCAACGCGATCTTTTCCGGATTGAAAGCCGGCAACAGCAGCGCCGGCCATGGCCACCTTGATTTGGGTTCATTTTTTCTGGATGCCAACGGCCAGCGGTGGGCGATGGATCTCGGCCCGGACAACACCCGGGGGGATTACACGCTGCCCGGCTATTTTAACGTCACCAAAAAAGAACAGCGCTGGACCTATTTTCGCGCCAATAACCATGGCCACAACACCGTCACTCCCGGCGACAGGCTGCAGAACCGGCATATCACCGCGCCCATCACCAAATTTGGCAGCGCGCCGGAACGCGCCTTCGCCGTGGTGGATTTGACCCCGGCTTATGCGAATGCGGTGGTCAGCCTGCATCGGGGCATGGCGCTGCTTGACCGCGCGCGCGTGCTCGTGCAGGACGAATATCAGCCGGCGCAAACCAATTTGCCTCTGCACTGGGTAATGATAACGCCGGCAAAGATTGAGCTGGCGAACGACGGCCATTCCGCGCTGTTGACCAATAATGGCCGGACATTGCGGGTGGATTTGCTTGAACCTGTTACGGCGAAGTTAAGCCTTGGTTCCACCCAGCCACCGAATCCCGCTGAAAACCAAAACACCGGAACCTCCATGCTCGCCATTGATTTGAATTCAAGCTCGTCGGAAAACATCATGCGTCTGGCAGTGTTGTTGACTCCAATCGGTGACCAATGGCCCAAACTTGGTTCGCCCCGCCTGGAGCCCTTGAATAATTGGTAATGGAAAATTGACACCAGCGTGACATGGCTTTCTCGCAAGGTTGAGGGCCACATTCCTTTAGTATTTGACGTTGAATGTGATGCCAGGCCGAGCTTTGGCTTCAATGCTTCCCCGGCTCTTGAATTGAATGCTCGTCACCCCGCCGGATTTAAGTGACACCATACATTGACAATTATCTGCGATTATGATTAACTCATCGCCGGAGGTAATAGTTAGTATTCCTAAATCTATGCGTACCAATCACAAAGCCATTTTGGCGTGCCTGCTAGGCGCGGCCAGTCTCATCCCCGCGACGTCGCGCGCTGATTTTGACGGTTCCACTTACATTTTAAACAACCCCTCGTCACTCTACGTGGCCAGTGGCAATGTCACGATCAACGCCGTAGTGGCGAGTTCGTACGATGTGGCCACGCTGATCATCAGCAACTCCGCCGCCAATCCGATCCAGGTCACTTGGGCCGGACCCGGCCGGGCCGTGGGCGCCGGTTCCACCAACCAGCTGTCCGTGCCCGCCGGCCAGATCGCCGCCGTGAACGTCAATGCCACGCTGCCCGGCCTCGTCGTTTACAACACACAACTGGAACAGGTTCAACCCGCGCTGAATGTGGTTAATTCCCTGACCCCAGACCTCCTTTATTACAAGCTGACCGAAGGTGTCACTTCTTTTCACACGGCCGCTGGTTATTTTGAATCCTCCCCGGTTTTCCTAACGGACAGTTCCTCTCACGGCGGAACCGTCGGCACCATTTCCGCCGTCAACGTCCCGATCCAATGGGTGCCCAACCAGAATGGCACCCTCACCACCGCCGTTCATTATAATGGTGCCTCCACCGTACTGGATACCGGCAATTCCGGCCTGTTCAACTTCACGAACAACCTCTTCACCATTAATCTTTGGGTCCGCAACCTGACGTATCCGTGCGCCTTCATTGGCACTGGCTTATATCGCACCTCCGGCTGGTATGTCATTGCCAACACCGCAGGCGACATCGTGGTGGCCGCCGAAGGTCCCGGCACCGACAACTACGTGGCCACCACCAGCACCGTGGCCTCCGTCGGCCAATGGGTTATGGTCACCGTCGTCCGCACCAGCGCCAACTCCATCCTGATTTACAAGAACGGCCAGCTCCAGCAGACCATCGGCTCCTTTTCCAATCCCGCCCCGTGCAGTAATGACATGATCCTCGGCGACAATTACTACGGCAACCAATACGACGGCGACCTCGGCACCCTGCGCATCTACAGCCGCCCTCTCTCCCAAACCGAAATCAACCAGCTCTACCAGCAGGATACGACGCCATAGAACGCCAACGGCGTTCCATCTTCCAGCCCAGAATTGGCCCGCGAAAGCGAGGCTACCTTGGTCACGTCCTCCCCACATCATTCTGTACCCCAAACGGGTACCGGACGATGATCGGTTAAGAAAAAGGATTCAACCTCGAGCAACCTCCGCAACTCGCCTGACCATGGCTCAAAATCTGTGGCCAATTCAAACGTGGGGTACGGCGCGTCGCTCCCCGCGCGCTGCTTAAGCACACAGGTAACAATTCCGTCGAAACTATCCAAAACAAATACAACAAAATCATTTTAAACTAGACACCATTATAAATATGTAATATAATTCTCTTGTCCATAAAGAACGGGCAGGCTTGAATTAAACTGGCGTTATATACATTGTTTAACCTTCAAAATACTGGGTGGCCTCGGAGGACGCTGTCGGCTGTGCTGGACCGTCTAAAGCAAGCTATAGCGGGGACCCGAACGGGATTGATGCAGCAAGAAACTCACCACCAGCCGAATCCAACCGCCACCATGCACGTCATCTCTCCTCCCCAAAGGAGGAGAGCGAGAGGCATTTTTACGGCAACCCGCGTTCGCCGTCGGACCAGTACCCGACGCCTCCCATCAATCCATTCATCCACAAATCCATCAATCCACTCCCAGGCCAGTAACAGTCAGTATCACCCAGTAAAGCCTCTCCATATGCAAACGTCCCCAATCCAAGTAAATCCGACCATGAAAAATGATCACTTCAAACCATCTGGCATTCATTAACCCTGTCGCGCCCTCCCCGCGCCTCCTTCTCTCCTCAACGGGGAGGATCGAGGATGAGAGGTGGTTAGACCTGGCGCCCACTGAGCATCCCGGGATTCTCCCGCGATCCACGCGCCCATCCATCCACAAATCCATTAATCCACTACCCAGTAAAGGTAAGTATCACCCAGTAAAGCCTCCAAAAATGCCACATCCACAATCTGCTCTCAACCGCGAGTCGCGTGAACCTCGAAGGAAGTCATCTACCCGCCCATTTACTCATTCAATTGCCAGTCCGGCGTCGGACTTCACTGATTGCCCGTCGGTGGCGGCAGACGCTAAACTGATGGCTTGACCACATTAAAATTCATTCAGACGCTTGTGTGCATACATGGCTGTGATACAAAACGCCGCAAAGAAATTAATGGCCAAAACGAAACCCGGCCTGGGTCGGGGCGAATTCGTAAATTAGCAGCATGACAACCTTCCGCCACAAGCGCCCGCCGGCAATCCGCTGGCGCGGTCGTTTATTGAATTTGAACGAGGCCGTTATGCTGGCCGTACAGGAACATCAGGCCGGCAACTACGCCACCGTCGTGGCCCTCTACAATCTGATCCTCGGCCAAGCGCCCGACTACGCCGAAGCCTACAATAACCGCGGTGTCGCCCTCCAAAAACTGGAGTTGTATGCCGACGCGCTGAACAGTTACGGCAAGGCCATCGCTTTCAAGCCCAATTACGCCAACGCCCATTTCAACCGCGGGACCACCTTGAGGAAGCTTCGGCGACCCGAGGAAGCCCTCGCCGCCTACGACCAAGCCATTGCCTTGAACCCGCAGCACGCTGAAGCCTGCAACAACCGCGGCGTCCTGCTTCAGGAAATGAAACGGTACGCTGAGGCCCTTGCCAGTTACAACCAGGCCATCCTTCTGAAACCGGACTACGCTGAGGCCCATAATAATCGCGGCCTCGTACTGGCCAGCCAAGGCGACATGGCGGCTGCCGAAACCGCCTTCCTCAAAGCGGCCGAACTCAGGCCGGACTTTTCCGACCCTCTCTTTAACCTGGCCAACAGCCGCAGCCGCCACCCGGAGGACGCCCCCACGGCGGGCAGGATCCGCGCGCTGCTTGCCAACCCCGCGCTGTCCCCCGATAACCGCGAGCAGCTCCTGTTTGCCCTCGGCAAAATTCACGACGATTGCAGCCAATACGACGAGGCGTTTCGGTGCTTCCAGGAGGCCAACGATATCCGCGGCCGCACGGTCAAGTATGACGCCGCCTCCGTCGAAAAAACGACGGCCGCCTTGATTGAAACCCACAGCCGCGAATTCCTAACCGCTCCGTTCACATTTTCTTCGGCCAGCAATGTTCCACTGTTCATCGTGGGCATGCCGCGATCTGGCACCACCTTGGTGGCAAGCATCCTGTCCAATCATCCCGCTGTCGCAACCGCGGGCGAGCTGGCCGCCATCCCGGATTTGGCCAGCCAGTTGCAATCCAGAACGGGCGCCCCCGCCCCATATCCCGCTGCCATAAAATTCATCCATCAGGCGGCCGCCGACGGCATCACCTCGGAATACCTCAACGTCCTCCGGCGCAACGATGTCCAGGGGCATCAACATGTCATCGACAAAAATCCGCTGAACTTCCGGCAGGTGGGTTTCATTTCCACGTTGTTTCCCAATGCGCGCATCCTCCATTGCACACGAAACCCGCTGGACACCTGCCTCTCAAATTATTTTCAGCGGTTTCCCCTCAGCCTGGGCTTCGCCTTCAACCTGGAAAATACCGCCCACTATTTTGCCGAATATTCGCGGCTGATGGAACACTGGAAAACGGTCCCTTCGATCAAAATGATCGATGTCAGCTACGAGGATTTGATCTTGAACTCCAAACCGGCGGTCCAGCGTTTGCTGGATTTTCTCGGGCTCACCTGGGACGACCGCTGCCTGGCCCCGCACACCAACCCTTGCGCCGTCGACACCGCCAGCCAATGGCAGGTGCGCCAGCCAATCTATCAAAGCTCCATCAACCGCTGGCAGCATTACGAACAACACCTCGCGCCCGCAAAGAATCTCCTGCAATGCCGGGGCTTATTTTCCACCCCGGGCGCAGCGCATGTTTAACCGAAATTTCATCAGATTTTAATCATTAAAATCTAAACCCAAACACTGCCGTCACCGTCCAAATCATTGGACGGAGATGCGTCATGCCGCTTCTCCTTCCGCAAAGAGAAAGTGAAAGCTATGAAACGCATTGGTAAAGTTCTCAGTGTCGGACTGGCGTCCGCGGTCTGCTTCGGCTGCGCCAGTAATCCCGTGGTGGTGTCCCCGGTGGGCCCGAACCCCGCCGGCGTCGCCGACCAAAGCCCTGCCGGCCGTCTCCAGGTGTTCTCCGCCGTCAATGGCCACAGTGAAGGCACCAATCCCACTTGGTACCAGCACACGGACTACGATATCTATGACGGCCACGGCGATCTCGTGAAGTCCGTCTACAACAAGGTGGGTTACTATGAAATGGATCCGCGCATTATTAATCTTAATCTCCCTCCAGGCAAATACATGGTCAAAGCACGCGCCGAAGACTATCCCATCGTCAAAGTGCCGGTAGTGATCGAGTCCGGCCACGTGACTCGGGTGCACTTGGATGACAAATGGCAGCCGGGGAACGCCAGTGCCACGGTCGCCACCGTGGACCTGCCTACCGGCACGCCGGTAGGCTGGAGCATCACTGGCCGGTAGCCGCGCGCCACCGAACTCAGCGCGCACGTTGGGTCAGCGCCATCTTGCCAATGCCGGTCAGCACATCCCAGGCTGGCCCGGGAAACTTGTGCATCTGCACCATCACATCCTCGAACGCGGTCAGAAACCACTCGGCGTCCGCCTCGGTAATGATAAGCGGTGGCAGCAGTTTTACCACGTCCACCCCATGCCCGGCCACCTGGGTGATGATGTGATGCTTGTCCATCAGCGGAATGACCGCCGCCTGCGGGAACAAACTCTTGTCCAGCGTGTGACACGTTGTCCACGCCAGCTTGAGGGATAATGATTTTGGCGAACCAAATTCAATGCCCACCATCAACCCGCGCCAGCGGACTTCCCTCAAAAATTCGAAGCGCGGCACCATTGCCTGCACGCTCCGGCCAATCATCTCGCCCATCCGGGTCGCATTGGCCATCAAGTTTTCGCGATCCAGCACATCCAGGGCCGCCAGTCCCGCCGCCATCGCAAAACTGCCCTGGCTAAACGTCGAGCTGTGCACCACGGAACGCTGCATTGAGCTGAATACCTTTTCGTGAATCCACTTCTTGCACAGCACCGCGCCCACGGGCACAAATCCGCCAGAAAGCGACTTGGCCAGTATCACGATGTCCGGGTCGACATCGCCTTCGTGCTCAATCGCCAAAAACTTGCCGGTGCGTCCCATCCCTGTTTGCACTTCATCGTCAATGAACAGCGCGCCATGTTTGCGACACAGTCTTTGGGCTGCGAGCAAATAGCCCGGCGCTGGCAAATTGACTCCCTTGCCCTGGATTGGTTCAACGATGAAAGCTGCCACGTCGCCCTTCTTCAATTCCTGTTCCAGCGCCGCCAGATCATTAAAGGCTATGGCCCGACAATCCGGCAGGAATGGAGCAAAGCCTTCGCGGAAGCTTTCGTCGCCGTTCACCGACAACGCACCGATGCTCAGGCCATGAAACGATTTTTTGCAATGGATGATCGCCGGCCTGCCCGTGGCGCACTTGGCATATTTAATCGCCGTCTCGACGCCTTCGGCGCCGGAGTTCGTGAAGAACACCATGTCCAGTTCATTGGGCATGCGCTTTTTCAATTCCGCGGCCAGCAAGCCGGACAGCAATGGCGCCTCCATCTTGACCAGGCTAGGATAGTCGGCATCGAGAAAATCCTTCAAAATCCGGCGAACTTCGGGATGGTTGCGTCCCAGCCCAAACACGCCGTAGCCGGACAACAAATCGAGATACTTCTCTCCTTCCACGTCCCAGAGATAAGCGCCTTCCGCCCGCGTATAGCAGCGGTCAAAGCCAATGGTCTTCAGCGTGCGCACGTTCGCGGGGTTAATGTGCTCGGCGTGTAACTCGTAATTCTTCCCGGCATGTTCCTGTAGCAGAGCGACCAAATCGAGCGGCGGACGAGACTGAACGGGCTTATTTAAAACAGACAGCGATGACATGATTCAACCAGTTTAACGCATTGATATGGGATTCAAGAAAATTACGCCCAATTCGGACGGGAAACGCTACTGGCCTGCTTCAAGTTGCTTAATAAGCATCGCCACGGCCAATCCCGCCAACAGCATGAATGAGAGCTTGAATCGGTCGTGCGAATGGAATTGCAATTCCGGCAACAAATCGCTGCTGGCAATGCATAAAAAGGAGCCTGCGCAAAAGGCCAGCGCGCAGCCCAGCACCGGCACGTTGTCCCCGGCCAGCGAACTGGCGCCAAAGTAAAACAACACCGCGCCGAAGGGACTGGCCAGCGCGAACAGGCCGTTTAGGACATGGCGGGAAGATTTGGAACTGCCACCCGCCGCCATAAGCGTCGAAACCGCCATGGCATCGAACGGCTTGTGCAAAATCACCACCAGCGCCACGCCGATGCCCGCGAGCTGCGCATGGCCTTTCGCATCAGCAACTACCGCCGCCGCCAGCGCCAGGCCGTCCAACAACGAATGGACCGTCAGACCCAACGCCGTACCCACCCAGGAAAGCTGCTTTGCCGATTTATCCGCCAGGGTGTGCGCGTGCTCGGCATGCAGATGCGCATGATCATGGTCGTGCTCGTGCCCGCAACAATCCTCCGGGTCGCCCTCCGGGATGTCATGGTGATGAAAATGAAAGAAGCGCTGCACAAAAAACATGGCCAAAAATCCGCCCAGCACCCAGTTCATCGTCTTACCCAGCGACTGGAGATGTTCGCTGGCATCCGGCAAAAAGTGCAATAGCGCAATGCCCAGCATCAGACCCGCGACGAAACTCACAGCCATTTGCAGCCGCGTGTGATTCAGGTGCACCAGCAACAGCAGCCAGCCGCCCGCCAGCGACGCCAGCATGGTCAGGAAACAGTAAATGGCCAGCAACCACGCCGGTGAAAAAAGCGGCGCAGTCGGGGTTATGGCTTCCAATATCAGCATGACGTGCCGGCAAGCTTAGCAGACATCCCATACTTGGCGAAATATTTTGTCATATGGCAGCGAACGAACCGAACTCACTTCTTGCCCGTCACCAGTTTGTAGCTCCGCCAACCCGCCCAAGCTATCGTGTAAATAACCCCCAATAGAACCACGTCCGTGGGCCCCACTGGCCAGTCCCATTGGTAGGCAAGCCAGAATCCCAGGAATGCCGTCACGCCACCGAGCACCGATGCCATCGCGAACAACTGCCGCATGTTCCGGGCAAACAGATGCGCGATCAAGGCGGGCACCAGCAGGAAGCCAAACGAGATTAGAGGTCCCACGCTCAGCACCGAGATCGACACCGTCACCCCGATTAACAAATAGATGAGGATATCCCACAGCAAGACGTTTTTCCCCAACGTTGCGGCCATCGCGCGATCAAAGGACACAAAGAGAAACTCTTTGTGAAACAGCACCAGCATGGCCAGCACCGTCGCCAGCGTAGCCCCCGTGATTTCCAGATCGTAGTTATCGATCGTGATGATTTCGCCCTTCAACAAATCCAGCCAGCCCACCTCGGCATAACGGTTTTTGGACAGGAGCAATATGCTGAGCGCCGAAGCCACTACGTAGGCGGTACCCAGCCGGCCTTCCGGCAACCCGCGTCCGCGACGTTCAAAAAAGGCCAGCAACAAAATGGCGCCCAGCGAAAAAAGCATGGAACCGGCAAACGCAATCAGATGTTCACTGTGCGCTGCATGTTGTGGCGAAAGCCAGCCCAGCCACATTGGCACCGACAACGCCACCGCCACGCCGGTGGATGAAATTTGCGGTAGTGCCACGCCCATGAACACCAGCCGGCGCAGCACCAAAAACACCCCCACCAGCGGACACGCAAACCCAATGAGCACGCTGGTATAGACCGAATTGCGCAGCAAAAAGTCCGGCGCGAGAATTTCCTTGAGGGATTCCATATCAGCCAACCTCCATTTCGAAGATTTCCGCCATTCGTTCCGGCGTGAATAACTCCGCCACGCTGCCGTGCAACACCTCGCCGTCATGCAGCCAGATAATTTGCTGCGCGTGTTTCTTCACCAGCGGCATATCGTGAGTCACCAGCAGCACCGTCAGCTTGCGTTCCTCATGAATCTGGGAGATGAACTCAGCAACGCA
>Ga0265338_10011255_pt1 | contig 10359 bp, 10 predicted proteins | sample 42126metaG_FD_193579 | JGI IMG/M metagenome (GOLD analysis project Ga0265338, IMG submission 193579) | Rhizosphere microbial communities from Carex aquatilis grown in University of Washington, Seatle, WA, United States - 4-21-26 metaG | ecosystem: Host-associated > Plants > Roots > Rhizosphere... | reverse complement strand
GCTCTTCCGATCTGCTCGCCGAGGCGGGCGCCGACATCGCGCTGAACGCCCTGACGCCGAAATACGTCGAGCCTGTTGCCGCAGAGATCGCGGCCGCGACCGGACGGCGCGTCGTTCCCATCGTCGCCGATGTGACGAAGCCCGACGAAGTCCGCCGCGCCGTTGACGACGTCCTCGCCACGTTCGGGCGCATCGACGTGCTGGTGAATGCGCTCGGCGACTCCATCCGCAAGCCGCTCGTCACGCTGCCGGACAGCCATCCCCCTGGGCCAGGCGAAGTCGCGACCCGAGGGCAGGAAACTGCCGCCGGCGTGTCCGACGACGAGCTCCGCTTCATCATGGACATCAACCTGACCGAGGCGCTGCTGTGCACCCGCGCCGTCGGACCGCACATGCTCGCGCGACGCACGGGCAAGGTTATCAACATCGCGTCGTGGACCGCGCATCAAGGCGGCCGGGACATGGTGCTCTACACCACGGCCAAGACCGGGCTGGCCGGTTTCACGCGCGCGCAGGCGCTCGAATGGGCACCCTACAATGTGCACGTCAATGCCATCTCGCCCGGGCTGTTTCCGGACGTCGTGACATCCGGCGAAGAGCGCGTCAGGCAGACCGCGCAACGGGCAGAGCAAACCGTGCCGCTGCGGCGGCCCGGGCGCCTGCGGGAGGTCGGTTTGCTCGCGCTGTATCTCGCATCGGATGCTTCGGATTACATGACCGGCCAGACCATTATGCTCGACGGTGGCCTGGGATTGTAGCGAACCCGGCGCCTGCTGACGCCTGGCGATCCAACGGAAAGGATAATGGGATGCCCGAAAATATCTATACCAGGCCTACGGTTTCTGCCCCGCCCGCGATGCCGCCACTGCTCATGCCGCAGCCGCCGATCGCTCCCCTGGTGCCGCCGGCACATGTGGTCGATCTGACGACGATCGAGGGATCCGCGGCGTTCGGCGCGCGGTGGAAAGTGCTGGAGGCGAAGATCGTCGAGTGCCCCGCGCTGTCCGACGCGATGCCGGAATTCACGACGACCTACGACATCGATCCACATGCCGAACTCAGCGGCTTCGATGATTCCGCATGGCCGGAGGTTGCCGCGACCGATCTGAGCGCGAAACGGGGCGGCGGCATGGTGTCGTTCATCTGGTTCCGCGCGACTCTGACGATACCGGAAACCGCCGCGGGTTTCGCCACCGCCGGCGCGAAGACGGTGTTCACCGTGAACGTTGACGATTATGCCGAGGTCTGGGTCAACGGGGTGCTGCCCCGCGCGGCGGGACGGCCGAGCCCGGCCGCGATCCAGGGGTTCAACATGCCCAATCGCATTGTGCTCCGCGATACCGTCGCGCCAGGCGAGAAATTCGAGATCGCGGTGTTCGGCATCAACGGGCCGATCTCGGCTGCGCCGGCGAACTTCCTCTGGTTCCGCGAGGCGAAGATCGAATTCTATCGCTGATGGTGGCCGGTACTCCCGGGGTCAGTGCTTTCGTGCAGGTTCCCCCGGATCTCTGCCGCGATGCGGCACTGCACTACGAGGTTACAAAAAACATAGGCGCTTCTGCGATTCGTGTGGGTCGATCGGGGGCTATGGCGGCGTAATCATGAGCAAATGTCTCCTGCGCGCGCGGTGTTTTCGGAGCCGACGGGCCCAAGCTTGGTCAACGCTTCAGTAAGCTTTCCCTGCCAGCGTCCAGCAGAAGAATTGAGGATCGCCGTTGAAATCCGCCTTGTTGACGACGGCGTTTGAAACGGCGGACTTTATCTGCGTGCATCTGCGTGCATCTGCGGTTCCATATTCTTGCTTCGTTCGGGCGGCACAGCACATGCCGGGGCAGAACGCACGTCGGCAAGAAATTGGAACCGCAGATGCACGCAGATGAAATCCAGGGAAACTCACGAGTGGCACGTCTATTGGAGCACGCCAGAGCCCCCGATTGACCCAGACGAATCACGGAAGACTCGAAAAACATAGAGAGGCAAAGCAAATGTGGTGGGCCTGATGCGTTGTGCTCTTCAGATCAGGCTGCCACCACCAATATTCGTCCAACGGCCCGCGACCTGGGTTTTCTCCGGATCACGATTTCGACGTCCTGATCCAGCGCGGTCAGGAACGTCATAAGCCGTTCAACCGAGAAGCCATCGAGCTTATAGCGGGCCAGCGCAGAGACCTTCGGCTGGTTGACCCCCAGTTTCACTGCCGCCGCGGCCTGCGTCAGGCGGCGGCGGCCAATAATGTCGTTGATGGCGTGCGCAAGGCGCAGCTTCGTCTGTCGTTCCTCGGCATCCGCGTAGCCGAGGTCGGCGAACACGTTTCCGGTGCCGCGCGTGATCGTGTCATCGGGTTCGCCCATTGTCTTAGCGCTTTGGTCTGTCATGGCGGGCCTGGTGATCCTGTTGTGCAACCTTCAAGCGTCTCTCGACCATTTCGCTATCGAGCAGTACCGTCCTGATCCCTTTGGGTGACTTTTTCTGGAAAGCATGCAGCACATAAACAACCTCCTCGAATCGCACCGTGTAGATCGCGCGGTAGGTATCTCCATCGTGGTCCTCGACCAACTCAAAGACGCCCGGGCCTTGTTCCTTCCAAGGTTTGGCGGAGGGATGCTTGCCGCCGAACTGCGCGACCCCGAGAGCGTTGCCCATTTCGTCCTTGACGCTCTTTGGAAAGAGCAGAAAGCCCTTGTTGGACGAACCCACTCAATCGAGCGGCTTTTCGCCCCTCGACGGCATGCGAGGCATCGCTCAATATCCCACTTTTAGGATAACACTGCAAGCCGCTGTCGCGGGCAGTTTGCGGCACGCCGCCGCGCCGTGTCGCATTCCCGTTGACGACCCGATACAATCCTGGAATGCTGCACGCGTGAACAGCGGTGGGACGCCGCCGTTGCGGATGATGCCAAATCAGAGGGGAGCGACGCGATGGCCGACACCACCGGCGGATGCCTGTGCGGGAAAGTGCGTTACACCGTCACCGGAGATCCGGCTTTCAGCGGCATCTGCCACTGCCGCAACTGTCAGCGCTACACCGGGTCGGCGTTCGAACCCGTCGTCGCCTTTCCGTCCGCCTCGATCAGCGTGCAGGGCGAGTTGAAGACGTATGACGACACCGGCGACTCCGGCAGGCCGGTACACCGGCGCTTCTGCCCGAACTGCGGCTCCGGAGTGCTGGCCGACGTGGATATCATGCCGGGCATGACGCTCGTGCTGGCCGGTACGCTGGACGACACGGCCGCGTTCAATCCCGCGATGGAAATCTACTGCAGCAGTGCGCAACCCTGGACGCAGACGGCGGGCGAGCGGCAGCGCTTTCCCAAAATGCCGGGCTGATCGCCTCGGCGCTGTCGGGATGGCGGTACTAGCGCCCGCCCCATGGCGGCTCGTAGCACGGCCCAAGGCGTAGGGCGGAAAAGCGCAGCGTGTTCCGCCGCCACGGAGGCGGAACACGCTGCGCTGTTCCGCCCTACGCGATTATCAGCACGTGATTATCAGGACGCGAGTATCAGTTCCCGTTGCGTCCCGTCAGTGCCGACGACCTCTCCCGCCCAACCAGCGCTTGCTCGGCCACGCCGATGTAATCCCGTGTCAACGGCGCCGCCGACTGGTCGTGCGCAAGCTGGATCTGGAACACCATCCCGCCCTCGCGCCGGAACGACAGTTCCGCACCGCACAGGTAGAATTCCCACATGCGGCAGAACCGCTCGTCGTACAGCGAGGCGATGGCGTCGCGATTGGCGGCGAACCGCCACCGCCAATGACGCAGCGTCTCGGCATAGTGCAGCCGCAGGATTTCGATGTCGGTGGTGACCAGGCCACTCTTCTCGATCGCCGGCATCACCTCGGACAGCGCCGGACAGTAGCCACCCGGGAAGATGTACTTGGTGATCCACGGATTGGTGGAGCCTGGTGAGTCGCTGCGTCCGATCGCGTGCAGCAGTGCGACGCCATCCGGGTTCAGGCAGCGACTGACCGTGTCGAAGAATGCGCGATAATGTCCGACGCCGACATGCTCGAACATGCCCACCGACACGATGCGGTCGAAGCGGCGATCCATCGCGCGGTAGTCGAGCAATTCGAACGATACGCGGTCGGCAAGACCCTCCGCGGTGGCGCGGCTGCGTGCCTCGGCAAGTTGCTCGGTGGACAATGTGATGCCGGTGACGCGGGCGCCGTAGTCGCGCGCCAGGGTCAGCGCCATGCCGCCCCAGCCGCAGCCAATGTCCAGCACCGACAGGTCCGCGCGGTTCATGCAGAGCTTGGCGGCGATGTGCCGCTTCTTGGCCGCCTGCGCCTCCTCCAGCGTCTCGTCCCCCTGAGGGAAATACGCACAGGAGTATTGCCGGTCGCGATCGAGGAACAGGCTGTACAACCGGCCGCTCAGATCGTAATGGTGCGCAACGTTGCGCAGTGCCCGCAGCGCCGGATTGTACTGGTCGATGCGGCGCTTCAGCAGGCGCAGCGCCGACCACAGCCGCGCCATCGGCAGGTTGCGAGAATTGGCCGCCAGATTGCTGACCAGCACGTCCAGCACATCGTAGATGCCGCGCGCATCGGCCGTCAGCGTGCCGTCCATGTAGCACTCGCCGACCGCGAGCGCCGGGTTCAGCACCAGCCGGCGGGCCGCGCCGCTGGTGTGGATCGTGATGCCAGCCTCCGGTCCAGCACGACCGGAATAGCTCTCCAATCGGCCGTCCGGCCAGCGCACCGTCAACCGCCCGATGGTGATGAACCGCCTGAGTATCGCGTCAAGTGCTGCCTGCATCGCTCCGACCCCAATCCGTAGAACCAGAGATGTGCCAGCATGGCGTAACAATGCGGCAACGTCAAAGCCCAATAGAGCATTATTGCCGCGGTCGTTACCCTTACTGCAAAGGTGATGGCGTCGAAAATACCGGCCTGAGGCGTAATTTCAAGCAGCAATGGCATGGGGTAACAGCTGCGTTACACGTTCAGGTTGTCAGCACGCCAATGGTCTGTAAAACATAGTTGCCAAAAGCGGGAAAATTCAGCATGAAAGCACTTCTGATTGTGGTCCATTCACGCACCGGTGGCACACGCCAGATGGCTGAGGCTGCGCAGCGCGGCGCGGGCGCCGAAGCAGAGGTCAGCGTGCGTCTGCTTACCGCGACAGCGACGCAGGCCGAGGATCTGCTGGCGGCCGACGGCTACATCTTCGCCACGCCGGAAAACCTCGCGGCGCTGGCCGGGGAGATGAAGGAGTTCTTCGACCGCACCTATTATCCGGCGCTCGACCGCATCAACGGGCACCCCTATGCGATGCTGATCTGTGCTGGCTCGGATGGCGAGAATGCCGCGCGCCAGATCAAACGAATCGCCACCGGCTGGAGGCTGCGAGCCATTGCCGATCCGCTGATCGTGTGCACCCGAGCACAGACCCCGGAGGCCATCCTGGCGCCGAAGCTGATCGGCGCCGCCGATCTCAATCGCTGCGCTGAACTGGGCGCCGCGATGGCTGCAGGCCTGGCAAGCGGGATCTTCTGAAACTTAGTCCCTCTCCCGCGAAGCGGGAGACGTTAGGTGAGGGTGCAGCATGCGGCACGCATCACCCTCACCCTACCCACTCCCGCCAAAGGCGGGAAAGGGAGTCTACTCGCCACACCGAGCGATCACCGCGATGGGGCCGCCGCCGTCGGGACCCTGATGCTCGGCGCCCCCTGACACGAACAACTCGGTCTCCCCGAACACGCCAGCCAACACGCCGCCGACCAGGGCGCGGGCATGGCGCGTTCCCGGGACGTCGCTGTCGTCCAGCATCGTGTGACGCCGGCCACGGATCGATCCGCTGCGCGACGGTTCGGCCTTGACCAGCACCGCGACCACCCTGGCGGCGTCCTCCGCCGCGAGTTGTCGCGCCGGTTGCAGTCCGACTGCCTGCAACGCCATGACCGCCGCATCGACGTCGATGGCGTCGCGCATCACGCCATGACCGGCGACGAGATCGCCGTGCCACGCTGCGCTGTTGCCGACCACCATGACCTGGTTCTCCAGCAGTTCGACGCCGGATGACGTGCCGGCGCGACCCGACCACAGCGACCAATCCCGGCACACCACGGCGTCGGACAGTTTCTCGCCGGTCACCTCGCCCAGTGCCAGGGCAACGCCAAGCGCCGACGCGCCGCGCGAATAGCCCATCGATTCGTAGGTGTCCTGGGTCGCCACGGTGCAGCCTCGGCGCTGCGCCTCGACAATCCGCGCCCGGGTCAGCAACGGGCACTTGACCTGCACGTAATGCACGTCGTCCGCCGAGGCGATGGCAGCGCCCTGCATCGCCTGGCGCACCGCGTCCCCCGTCGCCGTTATTTGCGGCAGCCGGCCGATCTCCTCCGGTGCGAACGGCCTGGTCATGCCGATGCCGATGGCAAGCCGTTTGTCGCCCGCCGCGAGCAGGGTTTCGTCCGGACGGGTTTCGAACACCAGCCAATGCGGGGCCAACCCACCTTCCGTGCCACCCGACATGACGAAGGCGACCGACGCACCGACTTCTTCCGACGATCGCCTGGTGGTCTCCGCGATCGCCGCCTTCAGGACATGGGTCGCGAAACCGCGGGTGAAATCGTTGACGCAGCCATTGCCCTCCGTCTTGCCGAGGATCGCAACGATGCGGTGGGGATCGATCGTTCCTGCTGCGATCGCTGCGAGCAAAGCCGAGGCATCGTCCGGCGCGCTGGCCGGCAGGCGATGGACATAAGCTCTCATTTCCCGGTGCCGTTCCTGCGCTGCGTGGGCCGGTATGCCAGCAAGCGATATGCCAAATTGCAGGCCGCAACCGGCTCACACGACTGACTAATTCCTCGCCATCGCGTGCTGCCTGGCGAGGCATTTGCCCCGCATGCCAAAGCATGGGCCACGCGAGAGGTCGGCGGGGGGCATGGCACGGCACGTGCAATGCCGGACCGGCGCCGATGCAGCGACATCGGCGCAGCTACCGCCACCACAGAGCATCCACTGCCGCCACGGCGCACGCTCGGCCGCGGCCCCGGTGGATCAGCGACAAAGAGCAAAGGGGAAGCCTTGCCCATGACCACAATGTCTCGCCGTGGCGTCGGGCGCCGCGGTTTGCTGAAGACCGCCGGCCTTGCCACGTTGGGTGCCGCCGCCGGATCGGGCGCAATAACCGGGTTCCCCACTATCTGGGCGCAGCAGATCAAGAACGTCACGATCCGCCAGTTCGGCACCGGCGTGTCGAACCTCAACGCGATCGCCGACAAGGTGAAGCAGGACCTTGGGTTCACCTTGCAGATGACCGCGCTCGATACCGATGCGGTCACCCAGAAGGCGGTGACGCAGCCACGCTCCTACGACGTCGCCGACATCGAATACTTCGCCATCAAGAAGGTGTTCCCCACCGGCGTGATGCAGCCGATGGACACCAAGCGGATCAAGCTGTTCGACAAGATCGTGCCGATCTTCACCACCGGCAAGCTGACGCCAACGTCGGTTGTCGCGCAGGGCACCGCGCCGAGCACCGTCGCCTTCGTCGATGGCAAGGCCGGCACCAAGTTCGCGCCGCATCCCACCGAGTGGGCGACGCTGATCCCGACCATCTATAACGCTGACACGCTCGGCATCCGGCCCGACCTGGTCGGCCGGCCGATCAGCCATTGGAAGGACCTGGTCGATCCGGCGTTCAAGGGCAAGACGGCGATCCTCGCGATCCCCGGCATCGGCATCATGGATGCGGCGATGGTGATCGAATCGCTCGGCATGATGAAATACGTCGACAAGGGCAATATGACCAAGGCCGAGATCGACAAGACGGTCGCGTTCCTGATCGAGACCAAGAAGTCCGGCCAGTTCCGCGCCTTCTGGAAAAGCTTCGACGAGAGCGTCAACCTGATGGCGTCCGGCGAGGTGGTGATCCAGTCGATGTGGTCACCGGCGGTGGCCGCCGTGCGTTCGAAGGGCATTGCCTGCAAATACCAACCGCTCGCGGAAGGCTATCGCGCCTGGGCCGGCGGGTTGGGCCTGGCCAAGCACCTCAGCGGACTGGAACTCGACGCGGCGTATGAATACATCAACTGGTACCTGTCCGGCTGGGCTGGGGCATATTTGAATCGCCAGGGCTACTACAGCGCGGTACTGGAGACCGCGCAGAAATTCATGAGCCCAGACGAATGGGGCTACTGGATGGAGGGCAAGCCGGCCCAGGCCGACATCCTCAGCCCGGAGGGCAAGGTGATGGAGAAGGCCGGCGCGGTGCGTGACGGCGGTTCGTTCACCGAACGCATGGGTCACGTGGCATGCTGGAATTCGGTAATGACCGAGGACCGCTACATGATCCAGAAATGGAACGAGTTCATCGCCGCGTGAACCCCGGCCTGCGCCGGGCTCTGTCCCGGCTCTCCCCGCCTGGCCTAACGCCCTACTTGCAGGCAGCGCTGCTCGCGCTGGTCCTGGTGTGCTTCCTGCTGCTGCCGATCATCGCGATCGCTGTGGTCAGCTTCTTCGATTACGACAGCGTCCATATCATTCCCAGCTTCATCCTCGGCAACTACCACGACGTGCTGTTTTCGGAGGTAACCTGGAACACCTACCTCAGCACGCTGCGCTTCACCGCGATCGTCTGGAGCGTGACGCTGGTGGTGGGGTTCTGGGTGGCCTTCTACCTGGCCTTCGAAGTGCGCGGGAAGGGCACGCAACTGGTGCTGTTCCTGATCTGCACGATCCCGTTCCTGACCTCCAACATCATCCGCATGATTTCCTGGGTGCCGTTCCTCGGGCGGGAGGGCCTGTTGAACACCGCATTGCTGCGGCTTGGGCTGATCCACCAGCCGCTGGAGTTCCTGCTGTTCTCGGATTTCGCCGTGGTGCTGGCCGACGTGCATCTCTACACGCTGTTCATGGTGACGCCGATCTTCAACACCATGATGCGCATCGATCGCCGGCTGATCGAGGCCGCAGTGGACGGTGGTGCGCGGTCCTGGCAGATCATTGCGAACGTCATCCTGCCACTAAGCAAGACGGGCATCGCCATCGGCTCGATCTTCGTCGTGACGCTGGTGATGGGCGACTTCATCACCGTGCGGCTGATGAGCGGCGGGCAGAGCGCCTCGGTCGGGCTGATGATCGCCAACCAGATCTCTCTGCTGCAATATCCCGCCGCCTGTGCCAACGCCGTGGTGCTGCTGGCGGTGGTGTTACTGATGATCGCCGGCATCCTGCGTATCGTCGATATCAGGAAGGAGCTGTGATGGGCGCAGCAGAAAACCTCTCCCGCTGCGCGGGAGAGGTCGAGACGCGAAGCGTCGAGGGTGAGGGTATCGCGGCCCCCCATGGCCAGCCTTCGCAGCGGTACACAACAAGTTCGGGGTGTCCCGCATCACCCTCACCCTCGGCGCTCGCGCACCTCGCGTCGATCCGCTCTGCGGCTCAACCCCACTGCGTGGGCGAGTTTTTGGTGCCATGACCTTCGGCATCGTCGGCCGCAGCTTTCTGCTGGCGTTTTTCTGCCTGTTCGTGCTGTTCCTCTACGGCCCGACGCTGACAATTGTCATCTTGTCGTTCCAGGGACCGGACGGCGGACTCACTTTCCCGATGAACGGTGTTTCGCTGCACTGGTTCGCCCGCTTGTTCGAGCAACAGGCGGTCGGCGATTTCGGCGGGTCGCTATCTCGTTCGTTGCTGCTCGCATCGATGGTGATGGCGGCGACTGTGGTGATCTCGGTTTCCGCCGGGCTGGCATTTCGCCGCCGCTTTCACGGCGCCACGGCGCTGTTCACCTTGACCATCGCCAGCCTGATCATCCCGTCGATCCTGGTAAGCCTTGGCGTCGGGCTGGTGTTCAGCCTGTCTGGCCTCGATACCGACTGGTACAGTTCGGGGTTCGGTGCCCAGCTTACCTGGACGCTGCCGTTCGGCCTGCTGATCATGTTCGCGGTGTTCAATCGCTTCAATCGGGCCTGGGAGGAAGCCGCGCGCGATCTTGGCGCCTCGCCCTGGCAGAGCTTTCGCCACGTCGTGCTGCCGATCATCGCCCCCAGCGTGGTTGGCGTGGCGTTGTTCGGATTCACCCTGTCGTACGACGAATTTGCCCGCACTCTGCTGACCGCCGGCAGCGACAACACGCTGCCATTGGAAATCTTTGGCATGACGACGAATGTCACAACGCCGGTACTCTACGCACTCGGCACGGTGACAACCGGGCTGTCGTTCCTGGTGATTGGAATTTCGATCGCCGCGATGGTGTTGCTGCAACGAAGCAAGGTCAGGGCTCTGCCCTGAAACCCGCCAGGGGGCTTTGCCCCCATGGACCCCCAGCAAAGGCGGAGCCTTTGCAATCCATCCGTTTGGAGTGGCTGGACGGGAGGGGGGACGTGCGCCGAGGTGGATGCGGCTCGACCG
>Ga0265338_10011253_pt1 | contig 10361 bp, 9 predicted proteins | sample 42126metaG_FD_193579 | JGI IMG/M metagenome (GOLD analysis project Ga0265338, IMG submission 193579) | Rhizosphere microbial communities from Carex aquatilis grown in University of Washington, Seatle, WA, United States - 4-21-26 metaG | ecosystem: Host-associated > Plants > Roots > Rhizosphere >... | reverse complement strand
GGCGGCTGTTGATGGTCGCCACGTCGAAGGCGCGGTCCTCGGGCAGACGAAGTCCGGATGGCGCAACGGTCTCTTCGGAACTGCGGATCGGCCGGCGCGTGGGATGGACCTGGACGCTCATGACCTACTCCTGCGCGGAACACGCAGGGCGGCCCGCTCAACTAAACGCGCCCTCACCCAGACTCCCATGTTCGAAAAACATGGTTAGCAAATGGTTACCGTGCCAAGTTCGGCGTCGACCTGGGGAGCGGGGAGGCGCGGAATGCAGCTCGACAACCTGGTGGTCATCGTCACCTTCCTGGCGCTGCTGACCTATCTCTGGACGGGCTTTCGGGTGGGCGCGGCCAGGGCCAAGTACGGTGTCGCGGCGCCGGCCGTCACCGGCTCGCCGGAGTTCGAGCGCACCTACCGGGTCCAGGTGAACACCCTGGAATGGCTGCCCCTGTTCCTGCCGTCCCTGTGGCTGTTCGGCTGGTACTGGAACGGCAAGGTCGCCGCCGCCATCGGCATGGTCTGGATCCTGGCGCGGATCTATTACGCCGTGACCTATGTGAGCGACCCTGCCAAGCGCGGGCCCGGCTTCGGCATTCAGGCGCTGGCCACCGCCGTCCTGCTGTTCGGGGCCCTCGGCAAGGCGGTCTATCTCTTGGTCACGGGCGGGTAGTAAGGACCGCTTTCGATCAATAGCTGTCCCGGGGGGGTGTGCGAGCTAAGGCCTCCGCGAGTGTAGGAGCGCACATGATCTGGTTGCTAACCGGGATACCGGCCCTCGCCGTATTTCTTTTTGTTCCCTCCGGTAGCCGGCTCATGCATATCGCCGGTCCGGCGATATTCCTGCTCGAACTGAGTTATGTGAAGCCGATCTCGGACGCCTTAATTAAGCTAAAGCAGAATTCTGGGACGCCGCTTCCAATAAGCGGGAGGGTGAAGTTGGTGCCCTGGGCGTCCGGAGCTCTGCTTTACATTCCTATATTCAATGTTGATCTTAGTACTGAAGCCAAAATGCTGTTGGGATGCGTGGCTGTCGCGCTTTGCTCGTTTTCGAAGGTCTGGATCGCTCGTCGTCCCTTACAACTGAGGACTGATGTTCTTTCGTAGCGCCGGACGACAACTTCCACCCACCTCAGACATCCAAAACGACAGCTCGCAGGCACTCCGCACACACCACCGAGATAGGGGTGATTTCGGGACGGCTAGGCCGCCAGCCTCTCCGCCCCCACCACCACCGTTGTCATGTCGACCCCGCCGCCTTCGGTCACCTCGGTGATGAACTCCGGCGCCTCGTCCGCGCCCTGCAGGGCGGCGACGTAGAGCACCGGCAGGAAGTGGTCCGGCGTCGGCGCGGCCAGGCGGGCGGCCGGATCCTCGAGCGCCGCGATCAGCGTCTTGGAGTCGTGGTCGCGGAAAGCCTGGGTCACCTTCTTGCGGAAGCCCTCGGCGACGGGATTGGGCGGCGACTGGCCCGTGCGGTCGTAGATGCGCAGGTTGTGCACGATGTTGCCTGTGCCCATCACCAGCACGCCCTCGTCGCGCAGGGGCTTCAGCTTCTCACCCAGGGCGAAGTGCTCGGCGGGCGACAGCCGGCGATCGAGGCTCAGCTGCACCACGGGGATGTCGGCGTCGGGGAAGGCGTGCATCAGCACCGTCCAGGCGCCGTGGTCCATGCCCCAGCGGTCGGTCTGGACGACCTGCGTCGGCTTCAAGAGCTCGGCGGCGCGGGCCGCCAGGGCGGGTGAGCCCGGCGCCTCGTAGTGGTAGCGGTAGAGCGGCTCGGGGAAGCCGTAGAAGTCGTGGATGGTGGGCGGCCGGTCCATGGCGGTGACCGCCACGCCCGGCACGTACCAGTGGCCGGAGATGACCAGGATCGACCTGGGCCGGGGCAGCCGCCGGCCGAGCTCGCGCCAGGCGGCCACATAGGGATTGCCCTCTTCGAACGCGGTCAGGGGGCTGCCATGGCCGAAGAACACCGCCGGCATTCGGTCTGATTGGGCGCTCATCGCCGCTCCCTTGCTTGCGCATCCGATATGAGGGCCCCGGCCTGCCGAGGGAAGGCCCGCGCCGTCGCCCAATTTGTCGGCAGCCGGACGCCGCGGCTGCTAACAATTTGATTCAGCTGGTCTTTAAGCAACCTTGGCTATTGTCATCCCGTTGCAATCGATGAACCCTGCCTGGCAGGGGCAATCAGTCGGAGGCGGATGTGAGCGCCATTCCTGTGTTGACCGGCGATTTCGAGGCGCAGCTGAGGGGCAAGCGCCTGACGACCGCCGAGGTGCTTTTCTACATGCCGGACCACCCGGCCCTGCTGCAGAGCTTCCTGTGGCAGACGCTGGACGAGGCGCCGGACTTCCCGCGCATCCAGAAATTCCTGATCTTCTGGCGCGAACAGATCGACGCGGTGATCCACTCGGTCCAGATCAGCTCGGTCCACGAGATCGGCCCGGCGCGGCTGAGGCCCGTGGGGCTGATCTCAAAGCTTAACTAGGGCGCGTTAGGCGAAAGTGTGAAGCGGTTTCGCCGCTCGAACGCGCCTTAAGTGTTTGAATCTAGAGCGTGACGCTCTTCGAAACCGCACACGCTTCCATTGTCACGCTCTAGACAGGCGCAACCGCTCGGCGCACAGGAGGTTTCAGGGGCGACACCGGACACCTCTTGTCGAGAGGACTTGCGCTTATGAATCGACTCCTGATTACCGCGGCCGTCGCCGCCCTGGGCGTCGGCCTCACCGCCTGTGAGACCGCCACCCCCTATCAGCCGGCGCCGCCGGGACCGACCAGGGCCAGCACCGGTTACGGCTATCGCGACTATCGCGTCGACGCGGCCCACTGGCGGGTCACCTTCGCGGGCAACAGCCTGACGTCGCGCGAGACGGTGGAGAAGTACCTGCTCTATCGCGCCGCCGAACTGACCGTGCAGCAAGGCGCCGACTGGTTCCAGACCACCGACCGGCACACGGACAAGAACACCAGCTACTACGGCGCGAGCGACCCGTTCTACGCTTCGCCGTTCTGGTCGACCTACGGCTGGGGCTGGCGGCCCTATTGGGGGTATGGCGGCTCGTGGGGCTGGCGGACCTGGGACCCCTGGAGAGGCGGGCCCTTCTGGACGAACGATATCGACATCCAGCAGGTGAACCGCTTCGAGGCCTCGGCCGAGATCGTGATCGGCCACGGACCCGCACCTGAGGGCCAGCGGGTGTTCAACGCCCACGAGGTGGTCCAGAATCTCGGCCCCTCTATCGTCCGGCCCAAGGCCTGAGCCAGGATCCATGGGTCCGGGCCGGTGACGCTGGAATCCGCTTTCCCGTGGGTCTCGGCGGCGTCGGCCCTGGCCGCCGGCTTCATCCCATCCGAACGGCGCGCAAGCCGGGCGCTGAGGGTCCTCGCTCTCGCCGCCCTGGCCCTCTTCGCCTACTTCCGCTGGATCACCCCGAACTCCGTGCCCGTGGCCCTGGCCTGCCAGGCGATCGGCCAGGCGATCCTGCCGCTGGGTCCCGAGCGCTGGCGGCGGATCGGGATCGGCCTTCCGGTCCTGGGCTGGCTGATCCTCGCCAACCTCTACCGGGGCGCGGGCGACGGGATCGGCGTCTTCGTCGGCGACGGCTTCAAGGCGGGGCTTCTCGCGGCCCTGGTGATCGGCGCGGGCTATGGCTTGTGGCGCATCCGCAAGAGCGCGCCCCGGCCCCGCCCCGGCCTGGTCGCCGAAGCGGCCGCCCTGGTGGCGATGGGAGTGACCAGCCTGACCCTGGCCTGGGACTTCTGGCCGGTGATGGTCGGCGCGGTGGCGGTGCTCGCCGCCTTCGGCCTTCAGGTCTATGCCGGACGCGGTTCCGAGACCGAGCCCTCGCCACCCCTGGCGCGGGCGACCTGGGCGCTCGGCTTCCTGGGCCAGGCCGCCATGGCCTACGCCTTCCTGCGTTAGAGCGCGTTAGGCGAAAGTGTATGCGGTTTCGCCGCTCGAACGCGCTCTGAATGTCTTGAATCCAGATCGTGACGACCGCCGAAACCGCATACACTTTCGGCTGTCACGCTCCAGAGAGTCCGAGCCAATGCCCGACCCGTCCGCGCCTTTCGCCCTGGTCCTGCATGGCGGGGCCGGCGCGATGCGGGCGCGCGACTACACGCCCCAGCTGCGCCACCTCTCGGGCCTGACCGAGCAGGGCCGGGGCCGCCTCGCCGACGGCGCCAGCGCGCTCGACGTGGTCGTCGAGATGGTCGGAGCGCTCGAGGCTTCGGGCCTCTATGTCGCCGGGCGCGGGGCGCCGCCCAATCTGGCGGGACTTTACGAGCTCGACGCCAGCCTGATGGACGGGGACAGCGGCAAGGCGGGGGCGGCGGCGGCGCTGCAGGGCTTCAAGAGCCCGATCGCCGTCGCCCGGGCGGTGATGGAGCGGACGCCCCACGTGCTGCTGGCCGGGGACGGCGCCGCAGCCTTCGCCCGCGACCAGGGCCTGGACGCCATCGAGGACGAGGCCGCCTGGTTCACCGGCCTTCAGCAGTCGCGCGGCATCGCCGCGGGCGAGAAGCCGCACGGCACGGTCGGCTGCGTGGCCTTGGACCGCGACGGACGTCTCGCCGCCGCAACCTCGACCGGCGGCACCCGCGCCAAGCTGCATGGCCGGGTCGGCGACAGCCCGATCATCGGCGCGGGGACCTGGGCCGACCGCAACGTGGCCGTCTCCTGCACCGGCGTCGGCGAGGCCTTCATCCGCTCCGCGGCGGCCGCCCAGGTCGCCTTCCGCATCCGCCTGGTCGGCCAGGAACTCGAGGCCGCCGGCAAGGCGGCGCTTCAAGAGGCCCTGGCCCAGGGCGGCGACGGCGGCCTGATCGCGGTGGACCGCACCGGCCGCATCGCCATGCCGTTCACCAGCGAGGGCATGGCGCGCGCAGCCCTGCATCCGGATGGCCGCATCGCGGTCGAGGTGTTCTGACACACATAGATTTCGGCGCCGCGCGGTTGAGGGCCGCCATGCGCACAGCTAGGTTGACCGGCTCAAACTTCAGCGGGTTCCATGGACGATACCGAAAAGCGCGCCTTCGCCGACGACGAGGCACTGACGTTCCACCGGCTGCCGACGCCCGGCAAGCTGGGGGTGCACGCCACCAAGCCCATGGCGACCCAGCGCGACCTGTCCCTGGCCTATTCGCCGGGCGTGGCCGCGCCCGTGCTCAAAATCGCCGAGGATCCCGACACCGCCTACGACTACACCTCCAAGGGCAACATGGTGGCGGTGATCACCAACGGCACCGCCATCCTCGGCCTGGGCAACCTCGGCGCCCTCGCCGCCAAGCCGGTGATGGAGGGCAAGGCGGTGCTGTTCAAGCGCTTCGCCGACGTCGACTCCATCGACATCGAGGTGAACACGACCGACCCGGACGAGTTCATCACCGTGGTCAAGAACATCGGCCTGACCTTCGGCGGCATCAACCTCGAGGACATCAGGAGCCCCGAGTGCTTCGTGATCGAGAGCGCCCTGCAGGAGCTGCTCGACATCCCGGTCTTCCACGACGACCAGCACGGCACCGCGATCATCTCGACCGCCGGCCTGATCAACGCCTGCAAGATCACCGGCCGCAAGCTCGAGGACGTGAAGCTGGTGCTCTGCGGCGCGGGCGCCGCCGGCATCGCCTCGCTGGAGCTGATGAAGGCCCTGGGCGTCCGCTCGGAGAATTGCATCGCGGTGGACAACACCGGGGTGATCTACCAGGGCCGCTCGGAGCACATGAACCAGTGGAAGTCGGCCCACGCGGTCGACACCGACAAGCGCACCCTGGCCGAGGCCATGGTGGGCGCGGACGTCTTCCTCGGACTTTCGGTGAAGGGCGCCCTGACCAAGGAGATGGTCGCCACCATGGCGCCCCGGCCGATCATCTTCGCCATGGCCAATCCGGACCCGGAGATCACCCCCGAGGAGGTGGCCGAGGTCCGCTCCGACGCCATCATGGCAACCGGCCGGTCGGACTATCCGAACCAGATCAACAACGTCCTGGGTTTCCCCTACATCTTCCGGGGAGCGCTCGACGTCCGCGCCCGGCGCGTGAACCACGAGATGAAGCTGGCCGCCGCCCACGCCCTGGCCGAGCTGGCCCGCGAGGACGTACCCGACGAGGTGGCCGCCGCCTACCACGGCCGGCGGCTGAAGTTCGGGCCCGAGTACATCATCCCGACGCCCTTCGACCCCCGGCTGATCTCCTATGTGCCGCCATTCATCGCCCAGGCGGCGATGGACACCGGCGTGGCGCGCCGGCCGATCGAGGACATGGACAGCTACCGGGCCGACCTGGCGCAGAGGCTCGATCCCACCGCCGCCTTCCTGCAGAAGATCTCGGGCGCCGTCGCGGGCCGCTCGAAGAAGAAGCGGATCGTCTTCGCCGAGGGCGAGGACACCACCGTCATCCGCGCCGCCCTCGCCTTCCAGAACCAGGGGCTCGGCAAGTCCATCCTGCTGGGGCGCCAGGAGCTGATCGAGCAGAACATGGCCGTGGCCGGGATCGATCCGAAATCGGCCAACCTCGAGATCATCAACGCCCGGGTCTCGGACCACAACGCCGACTACGTCGACTACCTCTACAAGCGCCTGCAGCGCGACGGCTTCCTGATCCGCGACGTGCAGCGGCTGGTGAACCTGGACCGCAACACCTTCGCCGCCGCCATGGTCGCCTTCGGCCACGCCGACGGCATGGTGACCGGCGTCACCCGGCCGTTCGACCGCTGCCTTAACGAGGTGCTGAGGGTCATCGATCCCGCGCCGGGCGGACGCGTGATGGGCATGACCATCGTCCTGGCGCGCGGCCGCACCCTGTTCATCGCCGACACCAACGTCACCGAACTGCCGGGCTCGCACGACCTGGTCGAGATCGCCCGTGAGGCGGCCAACGCCGTGCGCCGGCTGGGTCACGAGCCGCGCGTGGCCTTCCTGTCCTATTCCACCTTCGGCCAACCGGTCGGCGAACGTTCAGCCCGGGTGCGCGAAGCCGTGGCCGAAATGGACCGGCTGGGGAACCTCGACTTCGAATACGACGGCGAGATGCCGCCGGACCTGGCGCTGGATCCCTGGCTCAGGGGCAACTACCCGTTCATGCGCCTGACCGACGCGGCCAACATCCTGATCATGCCAGCCATCCATTCGGCCTCGATCTCGACCAAGCTGGTGCAGGCGCTGGGCGGCGCCACGGTGCTGGGGCCGGTGCTGCTCGGCCTCTCGGGCTCGGTGCAGATCTGCCCCCTGTCGGCCTCGGTCTCGCAGATCATCAACGCCGCCATGGCGGCGGCCTACGACGTGAGGGCCCGCGCGGACCGTTAGGGCGGTTAGCCGCCTTTCGGAACCAAGGTCGCGAGCGCGCGCGACAGCCGACCGTCCTGCGCAATAGCCGCAAGCAATCCATCGTGCCGGAGTCCGTCCACCTCGAGCCATCGACAGAGGTGGGCGTAGCGCGCCGCTCGCCGGCTGTCTGCATAGGGGACCAACCCGTCCTCGCGGCTGACGATAAAGAGCACCGGTACGCGCAGCTTCGTCAGGTTCTCCGCGACTTCGAAACGGTTACGGGTCCAAGGCAGCCGCTCTATCAGCGGCCAACCAAGGTGCTCAGCGATGGCGCCCGGCAAGCTCGTGAAGGGCGAAACCAAGGCAAGGGCGGCCACTGGCCGCACCGCGCTAAGCTGGGCGGCGGGCGCATCGCCAAGCGATTGCCCGAGCACGATAACTCTCTGGGCCCCGATCCCTTGACGCCGAAGCCAGTCATAGGCGGACACCGCATCTTCGGTGAGGCCTGCCTCGCTTGGCCGACCGGAGCTGCGGCCGTAGCCGCGATAGTCGAACAACAGGACGCCGAAGCCGTCGCGTCGCAGCCTGGCCGCTACGGAAGCGCGGGCGCAGACGTTCGCCGACCGTCCATGCGCGATGAGCACCACGGGCGCGGCTGAGTCGTCAGGTGGAAGCCACAAGGCGGAAAGGTGGTCGGCGGAGCCTGAGCGGATGTCGGCCTCCTGCGCACCAGCCAAGCCGCATGCTTTTGGAGCTGAAGGCGTCAGAGCCGCCGGCCGGTAGACGAAGGCCGAAATCCAGTCGAACGCCGACAACACGATCAGCGCCGTCACCGTCGCAGCGGCTGCGATCGAAAGTGTGATCCGGGCGCGCACCCGACAAGGTCTAGCACACGGCGCTAGGCTGGCGCGGCGGCCGCCGCCCGCCGGGCGTGCTCGGCCCGTCCGAGCAGGAGGCAGAGCACCAGGGCCGGCAGGCCCACCAGGCCGCAGCCGATGAAGAAGATCGCATAGGCCGGCATCAGGCCGTAGCTGGCCTGCAGACCCTCGACGATCACGCCGGAGAAGCCCTTCACCACCTTGCCGATCCAGGCGTAGGACGAGCTCAGGAGGGCGTACTGGGTGGCGGTGTAGCCCAGGCTGGTCAGGCTCGACATGTAGGTCACCAGCAGCACCCCGGCGGCGCCGACGCCGAAGTTATCGAAGAACATGACCATGGCGAACAGCCAGTGGTGCGGCCCGAGCAGGGCCGGCAGGGCGAAGGAGGCGATCGCCAGTCCCTGCAGCAGGGCGCCCACGACCAGGCCGCGCATCCGGCCGAGGCCCGCGGCGATCAGGCCGCCCCCGGCGATGCCGCAGAGGGTGCCGGCCAGGCCCGCCGAGAGTCGGGTCTCTCCCACGAAGGCCTTGGCGAAGCCGAGGTCGTGATAGAAGGGCGTCGCCATCGGGCCCATCATGAACTCGGGCAGCCGATAGAGGGTGATCATCAAGAGCATCACCAGGGCGAGGACGCCGTAGGTCTGGAAGAACCTGACGAACGGCCCCACCACGGAATCGATGAAGCCGCGCGGCGTCCAGAGCGGGCGCTGGCCGGCCATGACCTCGTCCGCGCGGGCCGGCTCCTTGACCAGCAGGGTCGCCGCGACGCCGACCAGCATCAGCGCGGCCATGATCTCGTAGGACGGCGACCAGCCCAGGTGCTGGGCGAGGATCAGGATCAGGGCGTCGCTGGCCAGCACGGCGAAGCGATACCCGAGCTGGAAGGCGCCGGTGAACAGACCCAGCTCCTCCTCGTCCTCGGCCGCCTCGATGCGCAGGGCGTCGACCGAGATGTCCTGGGTGGCGGAGGCGAAGGCGACCACCAGCGCCGCCGCGCCCAGGGCCACGAGCCCTCCGGCCGGGCCGATCAGCGACATGGCGACGAGCCCGCCGATCAGCACGATCTGGGTCAGCAGCAGCCAGCTGCGCCGGCGGCCCAGGCGGCCGAGGCCGGGCGGGCTGACCCGGTCCACGATCGGCGCCCAGAGGAACTTGAAGGAATAGGCCAGGCCCACCCAGGAGATAAAGCCGATGGCCTTGAGCGAGGTCCCCTCGTCCCTGAGCCAGTAGCCCAGGGTCGCGGCGGTGAGCAGGAACGGCAGGCCCGAGGAGAAGCCCAGGCCGAGCATGATGGCCACCCGAGGCCGGCCCAGGGCGCGCAGGACTTCCAGAAGGCTGCGTCTGGTCCTCGGCGTCGCCGCCTTCGACTCGGTCATGGACTTCCGACGCCTCCCCCCGATCAGGAGGCGAGCTTGGCGTCTGGGCTGCGGTCCGTAAAGCCTGGGCGCAGGAAGCGGACCAGGAGCGCGTGCAGGGCGGCCGGTTCCAGCGGCTTGGTCAGGAAGTCATCCATGCCCGCGTTCAGGCAGGCCCTGCGGGCGTCGTCGAAAGCGTCGGCGGTCAGGGCCGCGATCGGCGTGTTCACCCCCATGCGGCGCATGATGCCCGCGACCTCGATTCCGCCCATGCCGGGCATGCGCAGGTCCAGCAGGATCAGGTCGTAGGCGCGGGCGGAGACGGCCTCGACTGCCTCGGGCCCGTTCCTCGCCTGGTCGACGACGCAGCCCTCGCGCTCCAGCAGGGCCCGGGCGAGCAAGGCGTTGATGGTGTTGTCCTCGGCCAGCAGGACCCGCGCGCCCGAGCCTGCGGCGAGCCGCGCTCGCTCGTCCTCATGAGACGCCGAGACCGGACGCATGCCGGCTTCGCCCAGCACCGCCATCAGGCGCGTGGCCACCGACTGGCGGCGCAGGGGCTTGATCAGATAGCCGGCGAAGCCGCTGCGGCGCAGGGCGGGAATGCGCGTTCGCATCTCGGGACCTAGCAGCACGATGGAAGGCCGGCCTGCCAGGGGCGAGGGCCTGCGCCTGGCGAGGGCCGGGAAATCGACCAGGGCGGGGAGTCCGGCGGGCGCAGCGGCGGCGGCCTTGGCGTCGGCGAAGATCAGGGGATCGCCGCCGCAGGCCTTGACCTGGCGGGCCGCCGCCTCGGCCAGCAGCGGCGTCGGCGAGACGATGACGACCTGCGCGCCGCCCAGCGGCCGGTCGCGGTCGGCGGAATCGGAG
>Ga0265338_10011250_pt1 | contig 10363 bp, 8 predicted proteins | sample 42126metaG_FD_193579 | JGI IMG/M metagenome (GOLD analysis project Ga0265338, IMG submission 193579) | Rhizosphere microbial communities from Carex aquatilis grown in University of Washington, Seatle, WA, United States - 4-21-26 metaG | ecosystem: Host-associated > Plants > Roots > Rhizosphere >... | reverse complement strand
CAAACACAAAGGCCCCGTTTCCGGGGCCTTCGGTATAGCGGGGGCAGGATTTGAACCTGCGACCTCCGGGTTATGAGACGCTTGTTGCTAGGTAAGACAACGCCATTGTCGGCGTCCCTACGTCGGGTGAGATCACCTGAGATCGGGTCCGGTTAGCTCACTTGGGCAAAAGTTCAGCCAAAAGTTCTCGCTTGGTCAGAGAACGCTGAAGCCCGAGGAGCGGGAAGCTCCGACCTCCGGCGCGGTCATCGGCGACAAGCGAAGATGGCCGCATGAGCGAAGCTGCTAGCGCAGAGGGGCCGTGGGAGTGGAGCCTCGGCTCCTGGGTGGACGTCGACGGGGAGCGGAGCCTCACACTTGGCAGGCTCGTCAGCGATGACGAGCTCGAGGAGTGGCAGGCCGCGGCGCAGTTCCTCCGTACGCTCGCCTCCGGCTCGACCTATCCGCGCGCGCTGGAGGCTATCCAGCAACTCAACGCGCAGGTGCAGCGCCTCGCCGAGCAGCCGGAGACCGAACGCTCTCCGGTTGATCTCGACGCCCTTCAACCTGCCTTCGCGCAGGTAGCACGACTTATCGTGAGCGCGGCGGAGGCGGTCGGCTCCGAAATCGACAACTTCCCGATCAGCCACGAAGAAGCAGCGGCAGCGCGGAGTGCGATTGGGCAGCACGCGAGCACAGAGGCGCTGCGCAACTACAAGGACATCGCTGACACCGACGAGCCAGTTCCCGTGGGTCTCGTGGCCGATGCGAACGGTGTCCGCCTCGTGCGCGGCGACACCGGCGAGGACGCGATCGCGCTTCTTCACCGGGCTGCATTCAGCATTCAGCTGATGCACGCCGAGCGGCTTGCGGCATTGGAGGAATCGGTGCGAGACGCCTCAACGAAGCTTCGGCTCGCGACCGCCGAAGTGTTGGATGGCGCACCGCTGCTGATCCGCCACAAGCCGCTTGGCGAGGGGCTCCCCGCCCTTGGCGCAGTGACGTTCGACGATCTTGCGCTCCCGCGCATCGCACCGCTCCAGCGCTTGATCGAACGAGCGCGACGTGCGCTTGCAGCGCGGCCGGAAGACGGTCAAGCGGGGAGGGCCGTTCCTGAAGAGGCCGCTCAGGGGCGGCCAACTGGCGAAGCGCCTGAGCCGGACGGCGCGGAGACGCCAGCCGAGCAGCCCGATGGGCCGCCCGTGATCGACGAGGGAATGACTGATCTGCGCTCGCTCATCGCGCAGCTCACCACAACTGGGACGGAGCTGGAGCATGCGTGGTCAAGCGCCCTGGATGCGGTGCTCACCGACCAGGCACTTGAGGCGACGAGAGCGCAGTGGGGTTCCCTCCTCGGCGCGCTTCATCGGCAAGCCGAAGTCGATGCGAAGCACGCGAGCGACGCAGGGCTCGACTCGCTCCTCTCAGGGGAGTTGCTTCAAGCCTCGCCCGCGGCAATCGAACTCGACCCTCAGCCCGAGCAGGCCTGGAAGCAGGCAGAGGTCGCGTCCGCGTACGCCTTGAAGAGCCTGATCGAGGCTTCGAGAGCCTTGATCTCTCACCCGATCGAGCAGTGGACTGTCTCGGAAGGCCAGCTTGAGACGGTGCGCACCCTTTGGGAGTCCGGCGCGTTCGCGCAGGTGAAGGCTGCCGGCGAGTTCCTTGCTGACGTCCATGAGGAGCGAACCGCAGCCGAGCGGCGAGCCAGCGGAGGCGACGTGGAAGCGCGTGACGGCTCGGAAGCGTTCGCCACCGCGATGGGACACGTAGGCCGCGCGCGCCAGGCATACGACCGAGGTGATCCGGAAGCGGCGGTTGTACACCTCAACGCCTTCTTCAAGGCACTTGCGACTACCCAAATCGACGCTGATCGCCTGACCGCCGCTTCCCCCGCAAGCCAAGTCGTCAGTCGTGGTGCGGAGCGGATCGGGCGTGGTGAGCCGTTCGCACTTTCGACCGCGACGCTTTGTGCAGTTGCAGGGTTTGCTGCCGCGGCGCAACTCCTGCTGCCGCCCGAGGCACTTCAGGAGAGGCCTTCTCCGGCCGTCCCGACGGAGGAAGGTCAGTGAAGGCAGAGGAAGACCTCGACCTCCTCGGCTTCGTTGAAGAGCGCGAGTTCTCGCACAGCGTTCGCTTCGGAATGGCCGAGGCGATCGCTGCTGCCCGCGCGATCAATACAACGACCTCCGTGAATGCGCAGCCGGTAGCGCGGCTCTCTCTCGATCAGCTTCTTCTTCCCGCTGAGCCGCTGGATTATTTCACGACGCTCGTAATCTCAGCGGAGCACGCGGGCTTTACCCGCCCACTCTTTACCGGCGCGGTCACGGTCGCATCCCCATCCGAAGGAGGGATCGACGTTGAAGCGCTCGGCGCGAGCCTCCTAGCAGAGCAGGTCGTTGCGAGCTTCGCGGCGAATGGGGTGCCCGCTGCTGAGATCGTCCACTTCCTGACCCGCTCAGCTGGGATGCGCGAGGAGCAGCTCCGCATCGAAGGACTCGCCGAGCTTCCGCTTGAGATGTTCGAGGTGCTAGCCCCCGTTGAGGGTATCTCCGTCCAGGAGCGCCTCCGGCTCGGGCAGGTCACGCTCCTTCCGATGTCGATCGTGCAGCCACGGCTTGAGGGCAAGCAGGGGCCGTTCGCAACTCGGAAACCCACCGCCGCATACGCAATCGCCTACGTGTTGGCGCGGCGAATGCTCGACGCGGAAGAGCGCGGGCTGCGGCAGATCGACGAAGGGCTCGCCTGGCTCGTTACCCGCGCACGCTACGGGACGGCACTCCTGCCCGACAGCACGCCTCAGCGGTTCTCGCGGGCAGAGGCACTGACGAGGCCACGCCGCGCGCCGGTCGTCCTCGTCCGTGCCCTGGGTAGCCAACGCCGATGGACACACGAGACGACGAACCCTGAGAACGAGGACCTGCTCGCACTGACTTCTCGCCACCCCTTTATGGCGCACTCCGAGTCGCTCGCCGAGCAAAGCGACCAGACGAAGCAGGCGATACTGGCGCTCGCGCGGGCGACAGCCGAGCCAGACGCGCTCGCCCGTGTCGCCGCCCTCTGGGAAGCGATCGAGTTCTTCGTCGGCAGCTACCAACCGCCGAAGCTCTTCTCGAAGGCAGAGCGGAAGCAGATCATCGCTTCGCTCCCGGACGGTTTGTCAGCTGAGCAGTGCTACCGCGTCGAGAGGCTTGTGAATGAGCAACTCAACGAACTACCGCTCCGGCGGCGTCTCGAAGATGTCCTCGATCAGGAGCGAATCCCGCACACTGACGACGAGGTAAAGACGCTCTTCGGACTTCGTTCAACCCGCAACGACGCTGTTCACGGTCGGGCACGGGCCGCTCCCGCGATTGAAGACCTGCAGCAGGCAACTGCCTTCGTCGCACGTCTCCTCGTCCATCGAGTCTGGTCCGGGCGACGGATCGACAAGAAGAGCAGTCACCCCGCGAGTCGCCGGCGGGACGGTGAGCGCTTGAACGCCCAGCTGCCTGATCTGGAGAAGCGCCATCGCTGGCGCTTTCGGATCGGCGACGTCTTCAATCCGGACGATCCGCTCGCCCGCTTCATCGTCGCCGTTGGCACAGCGTTGAACGACAACCTGCTAAGCAACACGCTCTTCGTAGAGTCGAATGAGGCCTATGAGCACATCTACTTCTTCAACCTGGCCAGCAGCCACCTTTACGAGGCGGCAGAGACGTTCTTGCAGGCAGAGCGCGAATGGCAGCCGGTTCGTGAGTTCATCGCGACGCTCGAAGAGGAACGGCAGGCTGAGTTTGCGCGCGTCACCGCGCTCGCCCGTCCCGACGCCCCCTGGCCCGGGCCGCGCCTTAAGGCGATCAGGAACTCGTTCTTCCACTACATCCGCCTCGATCAAGCACAGGTGCAGTCGAACCGTCTAGCTCTGATGGAAGGGCTTCGCGCCGCTGCGGATCGCGAAGGGCTTCTCATAATCGAGTCGGGCGGCGTCCTGTCCGGCATCCGCGCACTCTTCGCCGATGAGATTGCCGTCCAAACCGCGGCGAACGACTGGGACGAAGGAGAGTTTGAGCGTCTCGCCGGGGCACTAGCGAGCCTACAGGCGGATCTCAATCGCTTCGCGCAATCAGCGATCGGGCGGCTTCTTCGCAACCAGCCGAAGGGCATCGTCGCGTATGAGGAGGTCGAAGGCGAGGAGTGAGCCTGGCCTCACTGGCATCGGCAACGTCCGTTTGTTGCGCGAACCGATCGGCGGGCTGACAGGCACTGAGGTCGGCTACTTGAGGTCTTGAGGTAGGCGATTAGCGCAGCGGCCCTGAATCGCCGGGAAGGTGCAGCGTCGCCCCACCTGGTGCAGGAGCGGCGGGACGCCACGTTCGATTCGGAAGGTCGAAGTAGATGCCTTCGGGCTTTGCTTTCGATGCGATCTTCGGGAAGTGGACGCGCCACACGTTCCAACCGAATAGCTGCACTCTCACAACGACGTGTGGCTCGTTCTGCGCGATGCCTACTAGATGGAAGGGCTTATAGCCGGTCGTGCGGTCGATGCCGCTTTCGGCTGCGTGCCACTCACTCTTCGAATCGCCGTTCAGAATCGCCCTCCGAAGAGTGTCGAGCCGGTCGTCGTAGGCGTTTTTTCCGAGTGCAAGGCAGAGGGCGTGAAACGCGATGAGCGACGGGAATGCGTCTGAAATCGGTTGGCCAACGAACGGATAGCTGAAGCCGCCAACCACGCCGTGCGTCAGCGTCTCTCCCGCAATTTCGAACGGCACCCCGACTTCCGCCGCGTCGAAGGCCTGTAGCGCGGCATCGACTTCCTGTGCAGACGCCTCGGCGCGGGCCAGTCTCTTCCTTAGTCCCTCGCGCGCTGCCTCTCGGCTCTGCAATCGGCTTCCGTCATCTTCTGATGTGGGCAGCACTTCGAACTCGCCGTCGCGCACCCGCGCGCGCACCTGACCCTGATCGGTGGCCGCAAACCACTGCACGCGCTCTTCGAATTTCTTGGCTAGGTCTGGAAGCTCGTCCTTCAACGCGAGAACGGAGAGCTGGATCGAATCGTCCCTAACGACTCCGCTCTCGATCTCTGCTCCGACCCTCTCATTGCAGCGCTTGCACTTCGACCACGCCCACATGAATCCGCCAATGGACGCCGGAAGCAGGTGCGCGCGGGAGAAGGGAACATCGGCGGCAAAGTCACGTTTGCAGAGAATGCACGTCCGATATGGCCATGGGTACTCCAAAATGCAGAAACCGTACGCTGCTAGAGCGGCACGCGGTGGTAATCCCAGAGAACTTGCTTTCCTTGCTGAGTGATCTGAACGGTCACGGTGTCCTCTAGGGCTCGCTGCGGCTGCGAGCGGGGCGTCACTCGAATCGTCACACGCATGGGATAACCGTATGGCATGCCCAGCACGCCGAGCCCATCAGGCGCAACGAACATCTCGCCGTCAGGAAGGAGGAAAACCCAGCCGGGGGTGTAGTTCTTCTCGTCGTAACCGTGAGTTGAGTCGTCCCTGCAGATCTCGAGCACCCAGTGGCCGCCCGTCAGAATCTCCTTGGACTGCTGGTTCGTCCCCCGCCACCTGACATACCACGGAGTCTGAGCCTGTCTTGCGTTCGTTACCAGACCCACCGTCGCTTCGAACTCGTCGCCCGGACCTTCGTTCTCGACGGTCAAGGTCACTAGGCTGCCGTCCAGCTCAAAGGATGGAGTGTCCGCTATAAGCGTAAAGCGGACGACGGCTTCCTCCGCGTCGAGTTGATGCTCGAACGATTCGCCGGCACGAGCACGCAGATACTCGTCACCATTACGGATGCCGCGAAAGGGGCGGACGTTCTCGGTGTCGACAACGACGTGCCACTCGCCGTCGGGAGCCCGTCCGAGGCCGCGACGGGCATGCCACTCGTATTCATTGAGCATCAACCACAGCTGCTCGAGCTCCTGGGGCGTTAGCCGCAGCTCCTGCCGGAACTCAGGACCAGAGAGCAACAGCTCCGACACCGCGCCTGAGGGAACGAACGGTTTCTCCCGCTTCGCCATGTACGCAAGTGCCCGCGCAAAGAGATCGAGTGCCTCCTTCCCCTCGATGCAGTAGCGCAGCCCCTCGACGGTTACAAGCAAGTCATCTTCATCGCGATAGAACCCCCCACGCCGGCTCACATCTGGGGAGAGGAGCCCCGGGGGCATCGACTCGGCAAGGGGTCGCAGTTTGATCCCTTGCAGATCGAGCTGCTTGTCGAGCATGCGAAATGGTGCTCGCTTCGCGTTGTCCAGGAAGTACTCGTAGACCGTGTTAAGAACGCGCACCTGCTCCTGGGTCGGCTCCTGACGACCGGCAGGATCGGGCAGACTTCTCCGCCGGTGCGCGATACCACGCAGGCTCCGAAACGCGCTGGCCAGGTCTTTACCCCAGACCTTTAGTGCCGTGTAGGCGCCGCCGAGCGTGGCGATCACCCCGGCAGCGATCAGAACATCGTCGTACCAAACAAGGCCAAGAACCACGCCCCATAGGCTACGAGAGCGCGCGGATATGAGAAGGGAGCCGGTTCACGCGCCCGACGTCTCGGCGCCCCACCACCTGGTCAGTCGCATGGCTATCCCTGCCGCGTCCGTTGGTAATTGCTGACGGCGCCGCGTGGGGTGACCCAGCCGCGCCACGTGGGTGCGGCGTCGTAGCGGCCTGGGAGCCTGCCCGAACGGATGTAGCCGCTGACGGTGTCGGTCTTGAGGCCGAGCAGTTTCGCGGCCTCTCGGGCGCGGATCTCCTCGTCAAGGTCGACAGCAACCGTCTCGACCAATGGGGTGGGCGTCGGCTTAGCGGTTGGCTGGCGAGGCAGCTTCTGCAGCTTGGGCTTGGTCTCGCGTTTGTTCGGCGCTGCCATGTCCGGGTCGGGTTGCGGGCTGTCGAGGCCTCGGATGCCGGCGATAACTGCGGCTTGGATTGAGCCGTGTTTGCGGGCTGCGGCTTCGAGTAGCGGCCACTCTTCCGCGCTGATACGGAAGACGACCTGCCGTTTGAAGCCTTTCTGGGCTGGCACGTTGGTATGCATGCTGATCGTGATAGCTCGCGTGCGGGCATTCATCCACTCGCGCTCTCCTGGCCGCATGCCCGGCGATGAGCGTGGCTTTGCTAGCCGGGCGATCCGCTAAGCCTGTTGCGTGGCTAAGAATCCCCGCAAGCCAGCCTCGCCCGTGCCGCCCCCGGCAGGCGAGGCGACGTCGCCTGGCCCGGACCTGTTGGCTGCCCCATCTGCGCGGGCGCAGGAGCGGATCCGCGCGCACCTGGCAGAGCATGGGATCCGGGGCTTCCGGATCGAGATGCATGTGTATCTGGGCGGTCCGCACCTGGACTCGCAGCTGATCAGCTGGGACCCGGCGCGGGCGAGCTTCCGGTGCGAGCGCTGCAAGGGCCGCGTGTTCGACACCGGCGAGATCACGGCCGACCAGATCGCTCTGGCGCAGATGTTCGACTCGGGAGTGCAGCCGTTCCTCGTCGGTCCTCGCACGGCAGCGGAGCGGGACGAGATCACGCGCCGCTACCTCTCCGGCGAGCTCTCCAGCGCGGTCCTGCAAGCAAGCAGGAAAGTGGCGAGGCGCCGCCGAGTTAAGGGTGCGCGGCCGACCGTCGAGCACCGCCGCGCCCGCGTTCAGGAGTGGCTGCTCGAGCGCTTCGTTGTGCACGGTGTGTTCGAGCGCGTGCTGGAGGAGGCACTGCTGTTGCAACGCGAAGCGCCGCAGGAATGGGAGCAGGTCTGCGACGTGCAGCGCGCAGCATCGACGCTCCGCCGCGACTGGCAGCAGATCGACGACGAGCGCGTCGAACGGGCAAAGCGCGCCCACACGCAGCGTGGAAGTTGATCTGAGCAAATAGCTGGCGTCATCTTTGGGGCGCTGAGACCCTCGGGGCCGATGGCGCGCCGCGCAACCGAGACCACGCCCGGAAGTTCGCAGCGGCGAGACGGCGGCGCGACCGCTGCAGTGAGCAAGCTGCGGCCCCATCGGGAGTGCGATCGAGTGCCGGCAATGCGCGAGCAAGAGTTCGCGGCCTTCCGCGCCGATGTGAGCAACCGCGGCATTCTGGAACCGCTCGACGTCACAGCCACAGGGGTCGTGCTCGACGGGCGCCACCGCTTGCGAGCTGCATGTGAGCTTGGCATCGTCTCTGTCCCGGTGCGGGTCATCAAGCCGGACGATCCGGTCGCGCACATGCTGTGCGCCGCGCTGCAGCGCCGTCACCTCAGCCAGTCGCAGAAAGCAGCGGTCGCGCTGGAGCTCGACCTTTGCCAGCAGGAACGCGCGCGGGCGGACCGGCGGCGGCACGCGAACCTGCGCCAGCACACCGAGGTGGCAACGTTGCCACCTCGGCGCCAGCGCACCCGAGATCTTGCCGCGCGGATCGCCGGCGTCTCGCCGCGGACGATGCAGGATGTGATCACCGTCTACGACGGCGACCGAGACCTATACGAACAAATCAAGGCCGGCGATCTTCCCGCGCACACCGCCCGCCGCCAACTCGAGCGCACACGCCGCTACGCAGAGCTCGACGCCGCGCCCGCGCTGCCGCCGGGCCGCTTCGAGCTGATCTACGCCGACCCACCCTGGCAGCTCGGAAACCCCGACAGCGATTACGCGCCCGAGCAGTACTACCCCACGCTCCCGCTCGATGAGATCGCACGACTCGCGATCCCGGCGGCGGAGGATGCGGTGCTCTACCTCTGGGCCGTCAACTCGCATTTGCCCGACGCATTCGAAGTCATGGCTGCTTGGGGGTTCGAGTACCGCTCCTGTGAGACCTGGGTAAAGCCGTCGATCGGCATGGGCGTCTGGACCCGCAACCGACACGAACTCCTCCTGATCGGGCGGCGCGGCAATGCTTCACCCGCGCCACGCAAGAGGCTGCTCGATTCGGTGATCGAAGCGCCTCGCGGACGTCACTCCGAAAAGCCATCTTGCGTATACGAGCGGCTCGAGCACCTGTACCCGAAGCGCACGAAGGTCGAGCTGTTCGCGCGCGGCAAGCCGCGTCCCGGCTGGACCGCCTGGGGCAACGAAGTCGACCACGACCAGGCCGCATGAGCGAGCGGCTCCTCACCGCCGCCGAAGTAGCCGACCTGCTCTCCGTTCCGCTCTCCTGGGTCCGCGAAGCAACCCGCGACGGCCGCCTCCCCCACCTCAAACTCGGCCGCTACCGCCGCTACCAAGCCCACACCATCCAAGCCTGGCTCGCCGAACAACAGGCCGGGCACCTGCCCCGGCAACACGGATGACTTGCATTCACGCCCCAACAGAGCTTGTGAATGAGCACATGCCGGCAGGCAAGCAGCCCAAATGGGGGCGCGTGTGGCGCTACGAAGGCCCACGCGGCGTCGTATGGCGCATCCGCTACCAAGACGCCACCAGCCGCCGGATCCTCGAGACGCTGGGCAAGGAGCCCGTCTGGGACCGACGACGCGCCGAGACCGAGCTGCGCCGCCGCCTCGTCGACGTCGAACGCGACGGCTACCGCAAACCCCAGAAACTCACCTTCAGTGCTTTCGCAGAGCGCTGGCTCGACGAGTACCTGCCTGGCCGTGGCCTCAAGCTCACCACCACCGACAACTACCGGCAAACGATTCGCAACCACCTCCTCCCCGCCTTCGGCAACCACCCGCTCGAACGACTGGAACCCGAGCCAGAACTGATCGACCGCTACATCACCCAGAAAGCACGCGCGGGCCTCTCCCCGAAGACGATCAACAACCACCTGCTCGTCCTGCAGGGGATGCTCAAGACCGCGATCCGCTGGCACCTGATCCGCCACAACCCCGTCACCGACATCGAACGGCCGCGCGTCGAGCAGCCCGACCTGAACGTGCTCACCGAAACCGAGATCGCCCGCCTCTGGACCGCCTACACCCAACTCGAAGCAGCCGAACCCGACCCCGAACAGAAACAATGGTGGCGGTTCGCACGCACGCTCACCTTCGTCGCGCTCGGCACCGCCATGCGCCGCGGCGAACTCCTCGCCCTCCGCTGGCACGACGTCCAACTACTCGAAAGCCACCTCCGCGTCCGCGAAGCACTCGTCAAGAGCCGCTTCACCAGCCCCAAGTCAAGAGCCGGCAAACGCCGCATCGAACTCGGCCCCCGCACAAACCAACTCCTCGCAGACCACTGGCGACACAGCGACTACACCGCCGACGACGACCTCGTCTTCGCACATCCCGCCAAGGGCACCCCGCTCGATCCTGCCCGCCTCGCCCGCGAACACCTCAAACCCGCCCTCGAGCACGCCGGGATCACGAAACCTGTCCGACCCTTCCACGACCTCCGACACACCGCCCTCACCCACGACGCAGCAGCCGGCAACCCCATGACCTACATCCAACTAAGGGCCGGTCACTCACAAGCCTCAATCACCGAGCGATA
>Ga0265338_10011249_pt1 | contig 10363 bp, 8 predicted proteins | sample 42126metaG_FD_193579 | JGI IMG/M metagenome (GOLD analysis project Ga0265338, IMG submission 193579) | Rhizosphere microbial communities from Carex aquatilis grown in University of Washington, Seatle, WA, United States - 4-21-26 metaG | ecosystem: Host-associated > Plants > Roots > Rhizosphere >... | reverse complement strand
CGTGCTGAACATGTTCAGCCCGAGACCGCCGGTCTGCCCCAGCAGCGACAATCCCGCCGCGCCCAGTTTGTACTCGTCGATCCGAAGGGTCTGCCGCGCCAGGATGTAGAGCGGCATGACATTGCCGCCCTGCAGCGCCCCCAGCACGAACAGCGCGAACCAGGCCGGCGTATGCGTCGCCAGCACATAGAACGGGATGTCCTGGAACGGGTTGTAGTAGGTCGCCTGGTGCGCCACGAGCATGTCGATGTGCTCGCGCCCGTTCAGGAAGGCGTAGGGGATGTACCAATGGTAGTTGCGGAAATCCCAGGACGTGTCCTTGCCCAGCCACAGGACATAGACACCCCAGAACACCATGGTCCCGGCGAGGAAAAGCCACTCCTGACGGCTTAGCCGGAGCGCACGCGAATCGACACTGGACATGGACGGGATGGGACGCGCGCTCGTGAAACCCCGATGTTTCTAGAGCAACGAAAACCCGGTGTCATGGCCCGCCGCCAGGACAGTTTCGGCAGGGTCAGGGCAGGGCGTCGACCGGCTGTTCGACCTGCAAATTGCCCAGGAATTGGCGCGTCGAGGCGCTGGCCGAATGGCCAAGGACAAAGGGCCGCGCCTTGTCGCGCGACAGGGTCAGGGCGCGGCGGCAGGCCGCGCCTAGATCCTCGTCCAGGGCCGCCGCCGGGCAGTTCCCGACCACGTCCAGCATGACCTCGCGGGGAAAGGTCGCGACCGGCGTGCCGCAGGCGAGCGATTCCAGCATGACCAGGCCGAAGGTGTCGGTCAGGCTCGGGAAGACGGTCACATCGCTGGCGGCATAGGCCCTGACCAGGTCCTCGCCCGATCTGGGGCCGAGGAAATTGACCTGCGGATATTTCTTCGCCAGCGCTTCGCGCGCCGGCCCCGGGCCCACCACCACCTTGCTACCCGGCAGGTCGAGCTTCAGGAACGCCTCGATGTTCTTCTCGATCGAGACGCGGCCGACATAGAGGAAGATCGGCTTGGGAAAGGGCAGCGTCGCGTCGGGGATGGGGCGGAAGCGGTCCACGTCGACGCCGCCTTCCCACAGCCGCACATTCTTGAAGCCATGCGATTCCAGCTCACGCTTCATCGCCGGCGTGCGCGCCATGGTGGCGACGCCTCTGGCGTGGAACCACTTCTCCCATCGCCACACCAGGCTCTCGGAGACGAAGGGGAAGCGGGCATGGACATATTCGGGATAACGCGTGTGGAACGCGGTGGTGAATTCGATGCCATGCTGGATGCAGATGGCGCGCGCGCTCAGCCCCATCGTGCCTTCGGTCGCGATATGCACGGCGTCAGGGGCGAATTCGCGGATGATCTTCTCCAGTCCCTTGCGGGGGAAAATCGCCAGGCGGATCTCCGGATAGGTCGGCAGCGGCACGCTGAAGCGGCCCTGCGGCGTCGCATAGCGCACTTCGTGCCCCATCGACGAAAGCTCGCGACCCAGCATCTCCAGCGTGGTCACGACGCCGTTCACCTGGGGCTTCCAGGCGTCGGTCACGATCAGGATTTTGAGCTGTTCCTTGCCGGGCACGGGGAAGTGGCCGAGCGGCCTCACGGCGCCCGGCCAAAGCCGCCGGACCCTACGCGGGTACAGGCGCGACTTCGCCGGTTGCCGTGGCGCGAGAGGCCTGGGCTGAAACAGGAGAGGCCCAACGAACGATCTCCAGATGTCCGTTGGCATCTTCGACAAGGGCTGTGCAGCTTTCAACCCAGTCTCCATCATTGAGGTAGAGGACGTCGCCGATCAGGCGCATGGCGGCCTGATGGATGTGGCCGCAGACCACCCCATCCAGCCCGCGGCTGGCGGCCGCCCGGGCCACCACTTCCTCGAACCGACAGACATATTCGACCGCGTCCTTGACAGCGTGCTTCAGCCAGTTGGACAGCGACCAATAGGGCAGGCCGAAGGCGCGGCGCACCGTGTGCATGACCTCGTTGGCGGCCAGGACCTTGTCGTAAGCCCAGGATCCCAGATGGGCGAGCCATTTGGCGAACTCGATCACGCCGTCGAACTGGTCGCCGTGCAGCACCAGAAGGCGCTTGCCGTCGCCGGTCTCGTGGATTGCCTCGCGCATAACCTCGATGCCGGCATAGTTGCGGCCGCAGAAGCCGCGCAGGAATTCGTCATGATTGCCCGGCACGAAGATCACCCTCGTGCCCTCATCGACCTTGCGCAGAATCTCGTGCACGACTTCGCTATGGCTCTCCGGCCAGAACCAGCGCCGCTTGAGCTGCCAGCCGTCCACGATGTCGCCGATCAGATAAAGCGTCTCGGCACTGTTCTTCTGCAGGAAATCGAGCAGCAGCTCGGCCTTGCATCCGCGGGTGCCCAGATGGACGTCGGAGATGAAGACGGTGCGGTGATAGCGGGTCGGGCGGGGCGCAGAACGCTGGCGGGGCGGTCGGGCTGCCACGGGCGGCGGGACCAGCCAGGAGATACGGGCCATGCATCGCGCTCCGGTCATCGGGCGCGAATCGGCGCCCTTTCCACAAGCGCTTGACTATCCGTCACGCACGAATCTTTTGCGGAAACGCTGCGAATCTTTTGTTGCGATGCAGCGACAGAGCGATGACTTGGTAAGGATTCCTTAAGGAATTCCGCTAGGTCAGGCCTGTGATTTTGCGACGCACCATTTTCTCTTCGCGTCTGCGATTGCCTGGAAATCAGGCTAAATGACTTGGAAATACAGGGTTTTTCTGTGGGATTGCCGAATCTTTGGACTTGCATCGACCCCGGCTGGAGTCCATATTGTTGCAGCGCGGTATGACTGACCTCCCGTTTGTTATGCCGCCTGCCCTTCCTGGGCGTTTCCTCCCTGAACTTGGCCGCTCCTCTGGAGCGGCCTTTTTTTTGGCTAAGCCCGATTATTCAGCAGCGAGGTTGAGGCGGGGCGCGATCTGCGCCGGGTCGAGGGCGACCAGCCGCGTCAGCGCCTCGGTCAGCCGCGCATGGACCGGCTCGAAATGCGGTCCCTTAGCGATGCGCTCCTCATCGAGATAAAGCGCCCGATTCACCTCCACCTGCAGCGCATGCACATCGCGGTCGCGCCGCCCGTGCAGATGAGTCGTATAGCCGCCGGCATAGGGTGCGTTGCGTGCGTGGCTGAAGCCTTGCGCCCCGAAGGCCAACTCGGCCGCCCGCGTGACCACCGGCGCCGCGGCCATGCCATAGCGGTCGCCCAGCACGACGTCCGGAATGGCGGCGGCCGACGGCATGGAATGGCAGTCGATCACCACGGCCACGCCGAATCGCGCCTTGGTCTCCTCGACCAGTTGCGCCAGCGCCGCATGATAGGGCCGGTAAAGCCGCGCCAGCCGCTCCTCCGCGTCGCGCGGCGGCAGCTTGGCGCGGTAGATCTCGGCGCCATCGCGCACGATGCGCGGAATGACGCCCAGGCCGGCCGCGACCCGGGGGCTCGGCGTATCGACCGCGACGGGCAGGGCGCCCTCGAACATCGCGCTGTCGATCTCCGACGGTGCCCGGTTGGCGTCGAGAAAGGCCCGTGGAAAGCGCGCCGCGATCATCGGGGCGCCCAGCGCCACCGCGCCGCAGAACAACTCGTCGACAAAGGCGTCTTCAGAGCGGCGCAGATTGGTCGCGCTCAGCCGGCTCTGGGCAATGAAGCTGGCCGGATAGCAGCGGCCCGAATGGGGCGAGGCGAAGACGAAGGGCACGGTCTGGCGGAACGGCCGGTGCAGACGGAACGGCTCGGCGTACAGCGCGGCCAGATCGGCGCCAGCCTCGCCAGACTTGCTGCTTTCCGGGCGTGTCATCCGATTCGTCATCCCGGAAGCCAGTGGATCATTAACGCGCTACCCCGATCAAGCCGCCAAGGCGGCTGCGTCGCAGGTTCCCGCCATTAACCGTCGTTTACGGTTTGCGTATTATAGGCTCTTATGGAGGGGCGAAGGGCGGCCCAATGGCGCACATATTGTTGGCAGAAGATGACGAGAGTTTGCGCAAGTTCCTGGCGCAGGCCCTGGTCAAGGCTGGCCACGACGTCACCGATTTCGGCGATGGCAGCGATGCCTTCGAATGCCTCAAGGGCTTCCGTTTCGACCTGCTGGTGACCGACATCGTGATGCCGGGCATGGACGGCATCGAGCTCGCCAAGCGGGCCGCCGAGATGGACCGCGCCCTCAAGATCATGTTCATCACGGGCTTCGCGGCCGTGGCGCTGCATCCGGCGGCGAATGCGCCGAAGCAGGCGAAGGTTCTCTCCAAGCCGTTCCACCTGCGCGAGATCGTGGCCGAAGTCGATCGCATGATCGCTGCCTGACGACGGCCTTTCCAAAACCTCTCCGCTCCATTCGTTCCGCGCGCGGAACATTTTTCGCAATGGGGCAGGCTCGCCACATTGACGCCCGGCGTCCGCCGGATTTCCGCGTTCTCATGACTCCACCGGCGCTGTCGCGGCGCGGGCGCCGCGCGCGAGACGGGCGGCGAAACGTGGGAGGAAACGAACATGCATGCGCCAACACACACAATATTGAGCACCGCAAACTCGACGGCATCCGCGCGGCGCACGATGATCATCGGCACCGTCGTGATGCTGCACGCTCTCATCGTCTACGCGCTGATCAGCGGCATGGCCGGCAAAATCGCGAAATATGTCCCGCCTGAATTGGTCGCACACTTCGACACCGCGCCGGCCAAGCCCACCGTTGTTCCGCCGCCGCCGCCAGTCCTCGCACACCCGCAGCCGCAGATCGCCGACGTGCCCACGCCGGTGATCAACACCGTGCCGGACCAGCCTTCGCCGATCCTCGTTCAGCCGGCGCCGACGAACCCAGCGCCGCCGGCGCAGCCCGACACCGGCGCCGCCGGTATTTCGAGTACGCATTCGACGCCACCCTATCCGGCGCTCGCCCGCGTCGCGGCGCATCAGGGTACGGTCGTGCTCCAGATCGTCATCTCGGCCGAAGGCAGCGTCGCCTCCGCGAATGTCATCCAGTCGAGCGGCTTCCCCGAACTCGACCAAGCGGCGGTGGCCTGGGTCGTGGCGCATTGGAAGTACAAGCCCGCCCTGCAGAATGGTCAGGCCGTCCCAAGCCAAGCGCAGGCGGCGGTCAAATTTGACCTGCGCCAGGCCAGCCGCTAACGGCCGGCGGCAAGCTCTGTTCGGAGCCCAGCCGCGCCCGTTTGGGCGCGGCTGGGCGATTTCGTGGGTTCGGCTGGACGGTTTGCGCCAGGACGGCGGTGCCGAAAACCTCGCTTGCCCCGTCTGCCCTCGTAGGGCTATAGGTGCCGCCCCGCCGATGGATAAGGGGCACGTTAGGTGTACACATGGCGCGCTTGTGGTATGCAGCGCGCCGATTAGAGTTCCAGCCCCGGCCGCGGGGTGGTACGCAGGAGCGTTACACAGACGCTCATAAGGGCAATTAGCTCAGCGGGAGAGCGTCCCCTTGACATGGGGAAGGTCACAGGTTCAATCCCTGTATTGCCCACCATTCTCAAGCACTTAGCCAACTCTGCGCACCGAGTACTTCCAGCTGCGCTGGCTCCGCAGAACGATCTTGCGCTTCATCTTTTTCGCGTCGAAGTCCGCCATGACCTCGTCAATGGCGCCCGTGCCGCGCTGAGACCCTGTCGACGAAAGTAGGGCGATTGATCTAGATGGAAAGATCGTCAACAGCCGTGCCGATCACGGTGGCCTAGTCATTAGCTTTGCTGTTTCTGAGGATCGCTTATCGTCTAAGAGCAGCTGCTAAACAGCGTGGACATCGCCTTGCCGTTCGGAAGAGAGGTGCATTTTGCGATAGGCACGCGGACCGGCGCCGTAGTGATTTCGAAACACGCGCGCAAAATGCGTCATGTTGTTGAAGCCCCAGCCAAAGGCAATCTCGGTGATCGTCCGGCGCTGCCACAACACGTCCGTCAACTGCTTGCAGCATTCCTCGATTCTGCGGCGCCGGATAAAACTCAAAAGCGTCTCATTCTCGCTCGTGAAAACGATATGAAGATAGCGCGGTGAGAGGCCGAACGCCGCGGCGACCGAGCGCACGTTGAGCTCTGGGTCGCGCAAATTGGCCTCGATATAGCGCTTGATCTTGATACGGCGCGCACCGACGCCGGCGGTTTCCGGAACCACGCTCCCTTTCGTCGCCGTCCACGCCGTGGCGAAGACGTCGAGTAGGCTGTCGGCCATACGCGAGCCCAAGTCATGCGGGAAGCCCAGATCGGCCTGCTCCCAGACACTCTTGAGCATCAGCGACATCGTGCGCGACAGGCCAGTCGCGCCCGACAGCTTGACACCCACGACCTCTTCCGGCGACGGCAGATGCTTGCGCAGATCGTCCTTGGTGACGATGAGTAAGAGCGTGCTGCACGGCTTCTCATAGGTGAGGGTGTAGGGAAGCGTCGCGTCGCTCAGCACAAGGTCGCCTTCATCGAGACGGACATCGTGGTCGTCGAGGCGCATCGTAAGTTGTCCCTGCAACAGCACGCGCAGGAAAAAGCGATGCTCGCCGTGATCGGATGTTCGCAATTCCGGGCGCGATACAGTCGCGGGTTGGGAGACGGCGTTGGCCATCCGCAGGCGCCCGAGTCGCAGACAGCGCATCTCCGCGTCGAACTGGCTTGGATTAGAAGGACGGGTCTTGACCGGCGCCAACACATTGCTGTTCACGTCGTTCCAGTAGGCTACCTTCGCCGACGACTCCAATCCGCGCGTCGAATAGGTGAGCATGCCTGTTCCTCCGGTGTCCCTTTTTCTTTTACGTTATCAAATGATTTGAGCCGCGTATATTCGTCAAATAGCATGCTGGGCCGCTCCGCCGGTGACGATTCGGATGGGATTTGTTGGCCGCGGCTTGATGCACAGCGCCAAGTTTGTCTTCGTTGTCACGAAGAAAATCCTTTGGTCTATTCAACCGCCTCCCGCATTTTGGGAAGCGTGGGTTCATTGCGGGACGATTGGGCAGGACCATGGCGTTAAATTACGACTCGGTCGTCACGGCGGGCGTCGCCAAGCAGATCGCCAAGGATATTCGCGAAGCCATCCTTCACGGAAAAATTAAGGTCGGAGAACGGCTCCCGACGGAGGACGAGCTCGCGGCCAGTTACGGCGTGTCGCGACCGACCATCCGTGAGGCGCTGAAGCTGCTCGCCGCGCAGAACCTGGTACGGGCACGGCGCGGCCCGTCGGGCGGAAGTTTCGTGACGAAGCCTGAGCCGGGCGAGATGGGACAGACGCTCACCGGCGCGGTCACCCTCATGGTCACGATAGGCGGGTTCCAGTTCGATGAGATCGCGCTTGCCAGGCTTGAGCTCGAGACGATCTGTTGCCGCCTGGCCGCCACCACCCGGGATCAGGCGGACATCGCAAAGCTCAAGGCCGCGCTGACGGAGCTTCGCGATGAGAAAGTGTCCGACGAGGAATTCTGTGCGGCCGACGTTCGCTTTCACCGGGCCTTGGTCGACGCAACACACAACGGGCCTTTGCGATTCCTCATGTACGGGATTGTCGAGGCCATGTTGCCGATCATGAACATGGTCGTTTACCGCGAACGCGAGCGGGCCGTGGTCGTCAAGCACCACGAGGCGGTCCTCGCGGCGATCGTGAAGAAGCGGCCCACGGAAGCGGTCACCGCCGTGCGCGGATTGATGGAATACCTGACCGGGAAATATCGGTCGGCCGCGGGACACGCAACCAAGCGACCGCGCGCGGTGAGATCGACGCGGTAGCCGCACCGCCGGCGGACGCTGAGTCCTATGCGTTGACGTCGACGACCGTACGGCCGCGAATCTCTCCCTTCAATATCTGGGCGCCGAGCGCCGGCGCGGCGGCGAGAGGTTCCGTCACGATCATCTCTTCGAGCAGGTTCATCGGCAGATCGCTGGCGAGCCTTTCCCAGGCGCGTTGGCGAATGGCCGCGGGACACATGACGGAGTCTATTCCGAGCAAGCGCACGCCCCGAAGGATGAACGGCGCGACCGACGCCGGCAGATCCGCCCCCTGCGCCAAGCCGCAGGCCGCAACGCTGCCGCGATATTTGATCTGCGCCAGGAGATTGGCGAGCGTGTTGCTGCCCACCGTATCGATGCCTCCCGCAAAGCGTTCCGAAAGCAGGGGCCGGGTCGGCTTCTCCGATAGCGTCGAACGATCGATGATCTCGGAGGCGCCGATTCTGCGTAGATAGTCGTGCGTCGCGGCGCGTCCCGTCGATGCGGCAACCTGGTATCCCAGGGCCGCCAAAAGCGCGACGGCGATGCTGCCGACGCCGCCGGCGGCGCCGGTCACCGCGACGACTCCGCTGCCCGGGCTCACGGCATGGTCCTGCAACTCCATGACGCAGAGCATGGCCGTGAGGCCGGCGGTGCCGATGCCCATGGCTTGGCGAGTCGTCATGCCTTTGGGCAGACGCACCAGCCAGTCCGCCTTCACCTTTGCCGATTGCGAGAGGCCGCCCCACCAGATCTCTCCGACGCGCCAGCCCGTCAGCACGACCTTATCGCCCACCGCGAACCGATCGCTGGCGGACGCGGTGACGGTGCCGGCGAAATCGATGCCTGGAACGTGCGGGTACTTCTTTACCAGCCGTCCCTGTCCTGCGAGGACGAGGCCGTCCTTGTAGTTGATGGTCGAGTATTCCACCGCGACCGTGACGTCGCCGTCCGGAAGCTCGGCGTCATCGACCGTCTCGACACCTGAAGTGACCTTGCCTTCGGTTTCTCTCAGCACTATCGCGCGGAACGTCACGGTCCAGATCCTTCGGTGTTAGCAGGCCGGCTCGCGGCCTGTCGATTGTTCAATCTTCAAGAGTCGAAATGTCTCCGACATCCTGGCCGAGCTCGCGCGCCCGCAGGACGCGCCGCATCACCTTTCCGGAACGCGTTTTCGGCAGGCCCGGTGAGAAATCAAGCTGCGCCGGCTGTGCGATCGGTCCGAGCTGGCGGCGGACATGGTCCGATAATTCGCGGCGCAGCCCGTCGCTGCCGTCAAAACCCTGCCGAAGGACGACAAAGGCCTTGATGACCTCGCCCTTGAGCGCGTCGGGCAGGCCAATGACCGCGCATTCGGCGACCGCCTGATGCGTGACGAGCGAGGATTCAATCTCGGCAGTCGCAATGCGATGGCCCGCGCTGTTGATTACATCGTCAGACCGCCCCAGGAGCGAGACATATCCATCGCCATCCTCGACAGCCACATCGCCCGTGACGTATCCGCCCAGAATCTTCGACCACAATGATTCATAGCGCGGGTGATCGCGCCAGATCGTCCGCAGCATGTAAGGCAGCGGCTGCTCTATGATGAGGAGCCCGGTTTCCCCGACCGCGGCGGGCGTTCCGTCGGGACTGACAATGCGTGTGCGCACGGTCGGCATTGGGCGTCCGGCGAATCCCGGCTTTGCGACCATCGCGGGAAAGGTGCCGATCAGGGGGCTGGCGATTTCCGTTTGCCAGAAATTGTCCACCACCTGGCCCCAGGTACCGGCGTCGTCGCAAAGGATGCGGTTCTTCGCGAAGGCCATCGCTTCCGGATTGAGAGGCTCGCCCGCGCACGCGATCAGGCGCAAGGTTCGGCGGCTGGATCCTTCGAGGCACGACTCGCCGGCGCGAATGAACATCCGCAGCAGCGTCGGTGCGACGAACATCGCCGTGACTTTGTGCTGATCGACCAGGCGCCACAGCGTATTGGCGGCAGGCCAGTCGGCCGCGCCTTCGCGGACGAACTGGTGCGCCCCCGCCAGAAACGGCCCATATACGATGTAGGAGTGACCGACGATCCAGCCCACATCCGAGGTGGACCACCATACGCCGCGGTCGGGACCAAGCTCGAAGAAGTTTCGCGCGAACCAGTCGACGCCGACGATATATCCGCCATGCACATGGACGACGCCTTTAGGGCGGCCGGTCGTTCCCGAAGTGTAGAGGATGAACAGCGGATCTTCTGCGTCCATCGGTTCGGCGTCACGCCAGGCCGGCGCCCGAGACACGGTTTCGCGAAAATCCAGATGACCTTCCGGCAGCGCCGCGTCGCTCCGCCGAAGGCCGATCACATTGGGCTGGTCCAGGCCGCTGAGCGCGCGGCAAACGATGTCGGTCAGCGGGATCGGCGTCCCACGCCGATACGAGCGATCGGCATAGATGACGGCCGTCGGCTCGCAATCGGCGATGCGGTCGCGCAACGCTGTCTCGCCGATGCCGGCATATACCGCGGCATGCGCTGCGCCGAGACGGGCGCATGCCAGCATCGTGAAAATCGCCTCGGGAATGAGCGGCATGTAGAGGACGACACGGTCGCCTTTGCTGACGCCCAGCCATGCGAGTGCGTTGGCGATCTGGCAGACTTCGGTTCGTACTTCGGAATAGGTGAAGTTTCGGACGTCCTGGCCG
>Ga0265338_10011248_pt1 | contig 10363 bp, 9 predicted proteins | sample 42126metaG_FD_193579 | JGI IMG/M metagenome (GOLD analysis project Ga0265338, IMG submission 193579) | Rhizosphere microbial communities from Carex aquatilis grown in University of Washington, Seatle, WA, United States - 4-21-26 metaG | ecosystem: Host-associated > Plants > Roots > Rhizosphere >... | reverse complement strand
GTTAAAGTCTTCCAAACCGGCAATCTCGCAAATGCAGTGGGCGCAATCCCGAAATTTCCAACACCACGAAGCAGATCCGCTTCACCAGCCAGGGCTGACTGTCCCCCATCATGACCTCGCCTTTTCCTCGGCCGGCGCTGTGACCCGCGCCCCCGCCTTCGCCGATGCCCTGGTGGCGCAGCTTCCGGCCCTACGGCGCTACGCCATGGCGCTGGTGGGAAATGCGGCGCTGGCGGACGATCTGGTGCAGGACTGCATCGAGCGGGCGCTGGGCCAGGAAGCCCAACTGCGTGAAGTCGAGCGGCTTGCCGGGTGGCTGCGGCGCATCCTCTATCACCTCTATATCGACGAGATACGGCGCAACCGGAGGCGCGGCCGGGAGCAGGATATTAACGAGCTCGCGGATAACCTGGAATTGAGCGCGCCGGCGCCGGACAACAGCGCGATGAAGGAGTTCGTCCAGGCCGTCAATCGCCTCAGCGCCGAGCACCGGCAGATTCTCCTGCTGGTGAGCGTGGAAGAATTGAGTTATCGCCAAATCGCGGAAGAGTTGGAGATTCCCCTGGGGACTGTGATGTCGCGGCTGGCCAGGGCCCGCGAACGACTGCGTGAGCTGATGCAATCAAGAACGGCAGAGATCATTCCCTTGGCCGACCGGAAGAGAAGCCCGTGAGCGACCCGCGCCGCATCCATGACGACGACCTGCACGCCTATATCGACGGCGCGCTGAGCGAGGATCGCGCCCTTCTGATACGCCAGGCGCTGGCAGAAGATGCCGCGCTGGCCCAGCGCGTTGCGCTTTTTGAGGCCGACAAGGCCATGTTCAATAGTGTTTACGGGCCGCTGGCGGATCGTCCGCTGCCGGCAGAGTGGACCCGGCGCGTGCGCGGGCAGACGCGGCCGCGCATGAATCTGCGGCTGGCCGGCGCCATCGCCGCCACGCTCCTGGTGGTGGCGGGCGGCCCGCTGGCCTGGCAGTACGCCGCGGTTCTCAGAAGCGCAGACGTGGTTGATGTGGCGCTGGACGCACGCGAGGGCACCGCGCCGAAGGCGGAGCTTATCGCGGCTGATGCCAGCCCGAAGGTCGAGCGCTACGATACCGCGCTGCGTGAGGCCACCGCCTCGAATGTGCGGGTTCCCGATCTGAGCCGGATGGGCTACAGGCTTGCCGGCCTGCACCTCTATGACAAGGCGGCCGAGATTCTCTATCGGGGACCGCAGAACCAGCTCTACACGCTTTATGTGCGCCGGTCGGACGGCACCGCCCGCTTTGACCAGTTCGCGCGCCGCGGCCTTCGCGTCTGCATCTGGCAGGATGACCAGATCACCACGGTCATGGCGGGCGATGTTTCCGCCGCGGCCATGCAACGGCTGGCGACACTCAGCTATACCGGCCTTACGTCCTGAACAATGCGCGCCCGGCGCTCAGCGCACGGAACGGGCCGACAACTGTTCCGGCGTGAACAAGGTGGCGGGGTGCGGTGCGGTCACCTTGTAGGCGGATGGCTCACCATTGAAGGCGAAGCCGAACGCATAACCGCCCAGCTGCAGGTCATAGACGAACTGGCTGCCCACCACGATGGCCGGCACGTCGGACATCAGATACATGGTCGCCTGCCCGAATTTCCACAACCGTCCCGCCTCGTCCCAGGAATCGCTGTAGACGGCCATCCAACTATCCTCATCCAGATACAGGCGGCGATGCGCGACGATGTCGTGCGCGCCGGATGCCAGCGTGCCGTCCACAATCCATACCCGGTGCAGCTCATAGCGCATATCGTCGGGATTGGCGTGGGTGCGGCCCAGGATCTCGCTCACCGGACGGCTATAGAGGCGGTTGTTGTTATAGGGAACGTACATCTCCTTCTTGCCGACGAGCTTGAAGTTGTAGCGATCCAGTCCGCCGAAAAAGACGTAATACTCGTCCAGGCTGACAAAACCGGCCGCATCGGCGTCCGGCACGTCATAAGAAATCCCCGGCGCCTTGCGCACCCGGTGTTCACGCGGCAACAGACGCCAGGCCGCAAAACTGTTGCGCTTGATATTGATCGGCTGCCAGTTCAGATAGGCCTCGCCTGCCCGGGCAGCCGGCGCGACAGCCAAATGCAGGGTCTTGAAATAATAGGGACCGACGGAGTCTGGCGTCGCACCTTGAAAATAATACGGGAAATCCGCGATCTCCTTATAGGCGCTGGCCTTCTCCACCGCTCCGCCCGCCGGCACGACATAGGTGCTGACGGTCAGCTCGCGCGCCGGACCCCAGAAGGCCAGCAGATGATTCCACATCGCCTCGAAGCCGTTCTTAGGGATAGGAAAGGGAATGCCGCCGACAGCGCCTTCCACGCCATAAGCGATGCCTTCGGGCGCGGCATGGGCGCGGGTGGCGTTGCGGAAGATATTTTCATAGACCCATTCCGGCGCCGCCGCGCTGCGATGGGAGGGATAGATGTCCATCCTGTAATCGGCCTGTTTGGCAAACAGGGCCTTGGCGCCTTCCGGCAGCTTGTCTTCATAGTCATGGAAGTTCCGCGCCGTGATGGAGAAGAGCGGCTTGTCGCCGGCAAAGACATCGGCGCGCGGCGCGCCGGAGACATAGCCGGGCGCCGAGGTGACGCCGCCGGTCCAGGCCGGGATCGAGCCATCCGCATTGCCGGCCCGCTCCGCGCCGACCGGCGTCAGGCGGGACTTCAACTCCGCCGCCTCCTGATTGGTGACAGATGCCAGAGCGGCGGCCCAGCCGACCGTCATCAGGACACACAGAGGCAGGATGCGGAAAGGGCGCATGGTTCGTATACGGACTATGGTTTAGGGCTGACTGCTCCGTGCTATAGCCTAAACCGCGGTTTACGGCATGGCAAAAAGCTCGGCATGGCGCGCTCTTATCTCAAGCTTGGCCTCAAGCTTGGCCTCAAGCTTGGCCTCAGCCTTAGCCTCAGGCTCGCGGTGCCTTGCGCGCTGAGCGTTCTGATAAACCTCGGAACACCTGCCAGGGCCGCGGAAATCTATGCCGGCGACGGCCTGGCCGTCCGCTGGGACAACACCTTGCATTACACGGCGGCGCTGCGTGCGCTGTCTCCCAGCCCCGAGTTGCTGAGCTATATCAACGGCGACGATGGCGATCGCAACTTCGCATCCGGGCTGGTGTCAGACCGGTTCAGTCTGTTGTCCGAGCTCGACATTACGGCGGGGGATTTCGGCATCCATGCCAGCGCCGCAGCCTGGTATGACACGGTTTATCAAACCCACACCGACAATGCGTCTCCGGCGACTTACAACGCCACTGTACCGGCCGGGCAGTTTGCACCCGGGGTGAAGAGCCTCGAAGGCCAGCACGCGGAGCTCAGCGACGCCTTCGCCTTTGGCAATTTCATGCTTGCCCAGGTGCCGGTGTCCTTGCGGATCGGGCGCCAAACTCTGCTCGGGGGAGAAAGCCGCTTTTTCGATCCCAATTCCGTCGCCGCCGCGATGGCGCCGACGGACTATCTCAAGACCATGACGGACCAGGATGGTTATTCCGGAAATCTGTTCCTGCCGGTAAACCAGCTCAGCGTGACCTTGCAGCCGCTCTCCTGGCTTTCGCTGTCGTTTTACAATCAGTTCGAATGGCGCCCGTCCCGCCAGTTCGGGGATGGCAGCTTTCTGAGCTATCTGGACTATGTCGGCGCCGGATCGGCCCGCCTGTTTCTGACACCAGATCGCTATTTGGTTTTCAATCCCGATCCGGGGCCGTCGAGCGGACAATATGGCTTCACCTTGCACGCCAGCGTCGCGGACATCGATTTGGGCCTCTATGCCCTGCGCTTCCGCGCCAAGGATCCCATCGCCGCTTTGGTGCCCGATCCCACCCTGGCGGGCCAGACCGGCGCGGCCGGCTTTTATCGCCTGGTATATCCCGGCGGTATGAATCTCTTCGGCGCCAGCTTCAGCACCGACCTGGGGGGCAGCATCCTCGCCGGAGAGCTTTCGGCGCGCGAGAGCATGCCGCTGGTCAGCTATGACTCGCGCACCCCGCAGTCCGGCGCCCCCATTGGGATACCCTACTATGCTCGGGGCGACACGCTGCACGGCCAAGCTTCCATTGTTACCGAACTTGCAGACACCCTCCTGTGGGACAAGGCCGATGCCACGGCGGAGGTCGCCACCGACAGTATCTTGAGCCTCGGCGCCACCGCCCCGGCCGCCCCGGCTTTCTCGCGCTTTTCGATGAAGGCACGCGCCCGGATCGAGCCCCATTATTTCCAGGTCCTGCCCAATCTGGACATCACCGGCGTAGCCGAACTGGGCCTGAACATGGCCGGCCACAGCTTCACCTATTACGCACAGAACAGCGGCGCCGGGGACTTTCGCCTGGGCGTGTCAGGCACCTATCTGTCGGCCTGGAAGGCCGGGGTGACCTATTTCGGCTTTCTTGGTTCGCCGTACAGCCAGCCCCTGGCGGATCGTGATTTTATGATGCTGAGCCTGGAACGCACTTTTTAGCGGCAGGCGCCCGGAACTTTTTGGCTGTTTCCGGGAATATTGGGGCTCGCACCTTCGTCTCAATCACAGGACGAAGCGGGATAGACATGCCTCATCTAGCCATACGGGTTGCCCGAGCGATCTCGCTGTCCGAGACGCTGTCCTTTCCCGTTGGAGACATCCCATGATCAAATTCGCCGGCATTCTCACCCTGATGCTCGTCCCCCTGGGCGGGATGGGCGGGGCGATGGCCCAGACCGCCACCCCGATCAGCGTCACGCTGACCGATTATGCCTTCACCCCCGGCACGCTCGATCTGAAAACGGGAGCCACCTATCAGCTGCATTTCGTCAACAGCGGCTCCAAGGACCATAACTTCAGTGCGCCGGAGTTTTTCGCAGCCGCACAGGTCGCGGCCGACGATCAGGCCAAACTGTCCAAGGGCATTGTCGAGCTGGGAAGTGGAAAATCGGTGGACATCACCGTCACGCCCGGACAGGCCGGGACCTATGCCGTCGAATGCACCCACTTCATGCACAAAATGATGGGCATGCATGGAAACATCGTCGTCCAGTAAACCGATGCTGCAATTTCTGCACCGCTGGATCTGGCGCGACCCGGAGCGCTGCGCGCGCAAACTGTTCACCTTCGCGGAAACCGAAGCAGACGGCGGCCGCGATCTGGTGCGTGCCGCGGAGCTGACGGAAGACCCGACCTTGCGCCGCCTTTTCATAGTTCATGCGGTGGAGGAAGAGCGACATGCGCAGCTGTTTCGCGCGCGTGGCGCGGCGCTGCTCAATTCCCTGCCCGCCCGCTCGTCGACGTCCTTCCAGTTGAACTGGGTATCGCCGGGCGAACGGGGTCTTGATGATTTGCGCGTTCATGCCGAATCCGATGCCGGCCTGCTGGCCTTTCTGCATCTGTCCGAGAAATCCGCGGCCGGACACTTCGCGACCTATGTCGACGCCCTGAAGGACGATCCCTTGACCAGTTCGGTTTTCAAGCAGGTGCTGAAGGATGAAACTTTTCACATGAATTACACGCTTGCCCAACTCACCCGCGTGGCGCCGCGGCGCCACGGTCTGTTTCTGTGGAAGGCGCGGCTCTCCCGGCTCTGGAAGGCCTATCTGCGCGCCGCTTCCGCGATCGCCGGCGTGATGGGGACGGTGATCCTGACCTTGCAGTATTTCATCCTGCTTCCCGCCTTTGCCTTCTTGGCCAAGCGCGCCCAGCGCCGCGAACCGCAAGGCTGGGTAGCTATGCCGCCGGAAGGCAAGCGCAAACTGGAAAGCCAGTACTGACATGAAAATTCTTGGAATCTCCGCGCACTATCACGACGCGGCCGCGGCCCTGATCGTGGACGGCATGCCGGTGGCCGCGGTCCAAGAGGAGCGGCTCTCGCGGCGCAAGAACGACGCGGCCTTTCCCATGACCGCGATCGAATGGTGCCTGGAAAAAGGGGGCCTGGAACCCGACGATCTCGACGCGGTCGTCTTCTACGAGCGCCCGATGCTGAAATTCGATCGCATCTTGACCAGCGCGCTGCGCGCCTTTCCCCATTCCTGGCGTTCCTTCCCCCATGCCATGAAGAACACGCTGGGCGAAAAATTGTGGGTCCGCGGCATCATCTCGTCCCAACTGGGCGTGCCGCGCCAGAAAGTCCTGTTCGCCGAGCATCACCGGTCTCATGCCGCTGCCGCCTTCCTCACCGCGCCGGTGCGCGAGGCGGCCATCCTCACCGCGGATGGCGTGGGCGAATGGGCGACCTTGACCGTGGGCCGCGGAAAACGCGGACCGGACGGCACGGACATCACGCTGCTGAAGGAAATCCGCTTTCCGCATTCGCTGGGAATGCTCTACTCGACCTTCACCGCCTATCTCGGTTTTACCGTCAACGAAGGCGAGTACAAGGTGATGGGCCTGGCCAGCTATGGCCGTCCGACCATGGCGGACGCGGTTCGCAAGGTGGTTCACCGGACGTCCGATGGCGCCTTCCGGCTCAATCTGGACTATTTTGACTTTCATACCAGCGCGAAACGGTCCTTCTCATCGCGATTCGAGGACATGTTCGGACCGCCGCGCGATCCGTACGAGCCGATCGATCTGGAAAGCCCGGATGGACAGCGCTTTGCCGATATCGCCGCCAGTGTTCAATTGGTGCTGGAGGATATCCTGGTGGATGCGGCCAAGTCGCTTCACCAGGAGGCCGGCCTGCCCGATCTCTGCCTGGGTGGCGGCGTCGCGCTGAACGGTGTCGCCAACCACCGGATTCTCCAGGAATCCGGCTTCGAGCGGATTTTCGTTCCCCCTGCCCCCGGTGACGCCGGCTGCGCCCTGGGCGCAGCGCTTTATGCCGACCGCATCCACTTCGGCAATCCGGATCGCGAATTTCCGGACCATCCTTTCTGGGGCCCTGCCGTGCAAGCCGACGAGCTCGCCAGGCTGGCGCGGGAAGACCGGCTACCTGTCGGGGAATATGACGATCTGGAGTTGATCGAGCGCGTGGCCATGGATCTTTCCGTCGGCCGCATCGTCGGCTGGATGGATGGCGCGCTCGAACTGGGACCACGCGCGCTTGGCCACCGCAGCATTCTGGCGGCGCCCCATACGGGTGAGATGCGCGACCGCCTCAATCGCGACATCAAGCATCGCGAGGAATTCCGTCCCTTTGCGCCCGTGGTGCCGTCCGAAGACGCCGACCGCTATTTCGAACTGCCGCCCGGCGGCGCGCGCCTGGCGCGATTCATGTCGGGTGTCTTTCCCGTGCGTCCGGAGTGGCGCGAAAGCCTGGCGGCCATAACCCATATCGATGGCACAGCACGCGTCCAGGTGCTCGAGCCCGCCATGGCGCCACGGCTTTACGCGCTTCTCAAAGCCTATGGCCGGGTAAGCGGCATTCCCATCCTGCTCAACACATCGTTCAACCTGGCCGGCGAGCCGATCGTGAACCGGTCCGTCGAAGGCTATCTGACCTTCCGCCGCTGCGGGATGGACGTGCTGGTGGCGGAACAGACAAGAGTGACCAAGCGGGTTGTGGAGAAAGCGGCATGATCAGGAAAAAAGGGAAAATCCGGCGCGGCATGATCGTGATGGGCAGCGCGGCCGGTTCGATCGGCGATCTGGCGGCGGGCATGTGGCACGGCGATGGCTCCAGACGCTGGCTGCTGCCGCTGGCGGTCTTTCTGTGCGTCACCGGCCTGTTGCTCGCCGTGGCGGCCAGCGTCGAAGCCCTGGCGCCCTTCATCTATTCCATTTTCTGAGAATGTTTCCGGACCTGCTGGCCTGCCCCGCCTGCCGGAGCGCGATCGACCGGGAATGGGTCTGCATGGGTTGCGGCGCGCAGTACAGCGCGGCGGACGGTATTCCAGATTTGCGCCTGCCCGGCGACCGCTGCACCGACATGGTGCGGGAATTCTACGAACAGGCGCCTTTTCCCGGCTACCGGCCGCGCGACACCTTGCAGACGTTGCGCGCGCGCGCGGAACGCAGCGAGTTCGCGCGCCTGCTGGACGCGGCCATCCCCACAGATGCACGGGTGCTGGAGATCGGCTGCGGCACCGGACAGATGAGCATCTATCTGGCGAGCGGCGACCGCACTGTGATCGGAGCGGACGCCACCCGCGCCTCGCTGCGGCTTGGCGCCGAAGCCGCCCGGCGGTTCGGCGTCACTGGCGTGCAATTCCTGGAAATGGACCTTCAGCGGCCGGGATTGTGCACGGGCGCGTTCGACGTGATCTACACCTCCGGCGTTCTGCATCACACGCGCAATCCGCGGCGGTCGTTCGAAGCCATCCTGCCGCTTTTGCGACCGGGCGGGATGATCGTGATCGGCCTTTACAACGCCTTCGCGCGCATACCGCTGCAGCTGCGACGCGTGGTGGCGCGGCTCTCCGGCTATCGCTGGATTCCGCTCGATCCGGTGTTGCGCGATCGGCAGGCCGAGCCGGCCCGCCGGGAAGCCTGGGTTCGCGACCAGTATCGCCATCCCGAGGAGCACCGACACACTGCAGCCGAGGTCCGCGGCTGGTTTGCTGAGACCGGCGTGGAATATCTGCGCACCTATCCCAGCCTGCTCCTGGGGGAAAAGACGGAAGCTCTGTTCGCGGCCGACAAGGATTACTGGCCCGTCGAGGCGTGGCTGTCCCAGATCGGCTGGATGACGAGCCTGGGACGCGAAGGTGGTCTGTTCGTCACCATAGGACGGCGTCCATGAGCCGGGACGACGGCGAACCGCACAGAGGCAAGAACCTGGAAATAGCGGTCGCGGCGGCCGGAATCCTGCTCATGGCCTTCGCGCTGATGGCGCGGCAGAGCTGGTGGGACCGGCACTTCCTGCCGGTCTTTTTCTTTTCTCACGCGAAATATGTGCTGGCGGAAAAGCTCGTCCGTCTGGCGGCTGTGCTGGCCGGCTTCTTTCTTGTCATGTTCGCCGGCCCGATGACAGCGCGCAGGGCGCGCCGGATGCCGGTCCGTGACATCGCCGTCAGCATCTTGAGCATCCTTCTGGCCATCGGGCTCGCTCTTGTGGTGACAGAACTGATGATGCGCCACACATTCGCTTTCGCGGCTGCTGAAACTCAACCGGGCGAGGAACCGCTCCGGCAGCCGGACCCCTGGCTGGGTTGGACATTCAAGCCGGACCATGATGGCAGTTCGATCGCCGGTGAGCGCCCGATCGCCTATTCGATCGATCGTCTGGGTTATCGCGTGCCCAGCCACAATGCGCCCGTGGACGTCAATCAGCCATCCGTCCTGTTCACCGGCGAGTCCATCATTGCCGGATATGGCCTCAACTGGAATGAAACCATTCCAGCCCAGACCGAAGCGGCCTTGGGTGTCCAGAGCGCAAGCATTGCCGTGTTCGGCTATGCCAATGACCAGGCCTATCTCCGCCTCGCATCGGAGCTGCCGCGCTTCCGCCGCCCGGTGGCAGTCGTGTCGCTTTTCATTCCCAGCCTCTTCCCCAGAAATCTCGGCGACGACCGGCCTCATCTGGACGCGAGGCTGCATTGGGCGCCGGCGGTTCATCGTCTGTGGCTGACATCGCTCTTCCGGTTTGCGATCCCCTATCACAGCGATACGGAAGTCGAACAGGGCATCGAGGCAACGCGCGCCGAGCTGCTCGCGACCGCCGCCCTGGCGCACCGGTATGGCGCAATAGCTCTGGTTGTCGACCCGCAATTCGGTCCTGAAAGCCCCATCGAGGAGATGCTGCGGCGCCGGATTCTGGAGGAATCGGGCCTATCCTTCATCCGAGTGCCGCTTGATCCGACGTGGCATCTGAAGGGCGATCTGCACCCAGATCCGCGGGCCGCGCGCGCCATTGGGTTGGCCATCGCGGCCACGCTTCGGACCGATCTCGCCCGGGAAGCGAGCAGCCGCGCGGTGAGCGCCTCCTCCGGTTTATGACCCTTCCAGAAGCTCGATGGCCTCGTGACTGGGACCTTCAATCATCACGGCCCGCGTTCCGCCAATGCGATACGGTGGCTTGAGGAAGACGACGCCTTCCCGTTTCAATTTTCCGATCCAGGCATCCAGATCACCGACCTTGAGACCGATATGGTCCATCAGATGACCAAGGGTCGAGCCCAGCGGCTTGCCGGTCTGGTTCACGTACCAGTTCATCGCCACATCATCGAAGCGGACGCCTCCGGTGGGGAAACGGTAGGTGCCTGCGGGGTCCAGCGAAGGCCAGGACGGTTCGGCGCCCCGCGCTAACTTGCAATTTTTTTCGGTGATGAGCGTTGCCGGTCCGCGGCGCGGCTCGGCCTGCAGATGGGTCACATACCAAAGCTGGGCGCAGAGCGGATCATCCTGCCACATGTGAACATGGTCGAAACGCTCGGGCGCGCCGCCGGTGAATTCCACGATGGCGTGGTCAGGACCGGCAATATAACCGTTACCC
>Ga0265338_10011247_pt1 | contig 10364 bp, 11 predicted proteins | sample 42126metaG_FD_193579 | JGI IMG/M metagenome (GOLD analysis project Ga0265338, IMG submission 193579) | Rhizosphere microbial communities from Carex aquatilis grown in University of Washington, Seatle, WA, United States - 4-21-26 metaG | ecosystem: Host-associated > Plants > Roots > Rhizosphere... | reverse complement strand
CCACTTCATAGTATGTGGCCGAAAGCGTTGCGGACACTGGACCGGCATGGGCCGCTGCGGCGGCCATGACCGTCGTGATGGTCGCGGCGGCCGCGACGAAGACGCGACTGGAGTTCATCGTAATCTCCTTCTGGCTTTTATGCGACTTGGACACCTCACAAACTTGCTGACCCGAGGACTGGTTGACCAAGTCCCATCGGCGGTGCGCCGCGCCCTGAGCCCGCGCGCAGCTCAAGCGTCATATTAACCTAAAAGTAATAAAAAGAAATATCGCCGTTATTCGAAACGCATATCAGGTTGGTGTGCGGCATATCGGAAGCGGCTATGCCCATAATACGGCAATGGGTTCCGGACGAAGTGGCGTGGTCTCTGCGCGCGCCAGGAAGTCGGCCGTGCACTGCTGAAAGATGGTTGTCTGATCGAGCTGGTGGCTAAGGATCTACCTCTTGAGTGGGCTCGTTCGCCTGCGGACTGTTGGGCGGGCGCCCACATCTGGTGTTCTCAACCCGGCCAGACCCCAATCCCAAGGAAAGCGGCGAGCCACAGGAAGGCTAAGATGCGGACGAGCGCGGTGCATCCGCGCCGAAGCGTGAACCAGGAAAAGATGACGGGGAGGGCGGCGATGCCGAGCGCCAGGCCCAGCCCGATGTCGCGAGAGGGCGATCGTCTGTCGATCGCAGGGGCGACGGCCACACGCCGGGCGCCCGCTCGATGCCTCCCTTCCAGGGCGGCCAGTCGAGCTCTCTGCTCAACTCTCCTCTGCTCCTCGCCATGGCTCATGGGCTTATCCGCGAAGCAATTCTGCGGATATTACGACTAAATCCATCAAGAGTCCATGTTGTTGCGCGGCGCTATTGCGCTCAATTCTGCTTGATGTGCTGATGGTCTCGCGAATGATTTGACATAAATCTTGTGTTTAACGAAATGATTAATCCTATATTACCAAGCGGCGGGACGCACTGCCTCCAATTCCAATTCTGTGTTGCGACGCCCAAGGAACTGCGGACGTTGGCGGCGTGTGAGCGGCCAAGCGCCGTTCCTCCACTCGATGCGCAGGTCCATTGCTGCATATCCACGGGTAAACTGATCAATATGGTTAATACAAATCGCAGTCGTCACGTCGGAATATGGTAAATTCTAGCATAGGATGAACTTGTTTGCAGCATCCATCTCCATCGAGTTATAGTCTTGTTAAGGATTAGAGGATGGAGAGCGTTAATGTTTAAGGCAATTCTGGTTGGCGCCGCGGCGCTTGCACTCATGAGCGGCACGGCCAACGCGGCGGTGCAGTTTTATTCGTTCGGCGGCGGCGCGCCTTCGATGCCGCTGATCACAGACTTCAGCAACGACACGGCCGGCAATGCGCCGACCTACGCCCCCTCCGGCTACAGCTGGAGCGGCAACGCCGTGGTCCTGAACGCGACGAGCAGCAACGGCGCCGAACCGGCGATCGCGAGCGGCGTCTACGGCAAGGGCAACTACCTGAGCGTCGAGGGCGGCCATAGCGAAACCCTGACCTTCGCTGCCGGCGTCAACAAGGTGGCCTTCTACATCGGCTCGCTGGACGCCTATAACGACCTGAACTTCACGTTCTCGGGTCCGACCAGCACCAACATCTCCGGCGGCCAACTCGGCGCCCTGTCCGGGGCTGACAATGGCGCTCAGACCCAGGCCAACACCAACGGCGAGTTCGTGTTCACCTTCGCGCAGCCTATCAACAGCGTCACGCTGAACTCCGGCAGCAATTCGTTCGAGATCGCGAGCATCTCGGCGGCCGTTCCCGAGCCGGCGACCTGGGCGATGATGCTGCTGGGTCTCGGCAGCCTGGGTGCGGTCCTGCGCAACCGCCGCAAGCCTGTGGCCGTCGCCGCCGTCGCCTAGAGCACGATGGGAACGGGCGGAATCGCCCGATCGCTGAATCGTGCTCTAGAATCCTGAGTTCAGAGCGGGTGACGGGCGCAAAGCCGGGTCCACTTTTCCCGGGCCCGCTCTAGTTTCAGCGTCGCAGCGTTCAAGCCTTATCAAGCCCCCGGCCCAGGCCGGGGGCTTTTTATGGTCTGTATGTCGGGTCGATCCCGCGACAGCCGCCGGAGTCCATGGGGCGCGGCGGATCCCGGCCACGGTCGGGCGAGGAAAGGCGGGAGCGGGCTTTGCGCCGGCCGCCCGCTCTCAAACTCCGGCTTCTAGGGCGGGGGTCAGGCCGCTTCTTCCGCCGCGGCGGTCTTGCCTCGCCGCAGCCGCAGGCCCGCGCCGATGGCGCCGATGCCGATCATCATCAAGGCCCAGGTCCCCGGCTCGGGCACAGCGAGAGGCGAGGCGCCGGTGAACAGGTTGCTGTGCAGTTCGCCTCGCCCGGTCCAGGACTTGGCGACCAGCGAGCCGTCGATCTGGTTGTTGTTGGTCACGGCGGCGGTGGGGGCCAGGATCTGCCCGCCGATCTGCGTGCCGAGGGTCACCGAGGTGGCCTGGTAGAAGTTCCAGATGATGTCGCCCGCGGTCCCGGTGATGGACCCTTGTTCATTGCCGCTGAAGGCGATCGCCGAGCCCGAGACGTTGAACAGGACGGTCTTGGCCCCGTTCCGGTTGATGCTGTAGCTCGGTATGGCGTCCAGCTGCGCGGCGGTGATGTCGAAGATCGCCACGCCCTTGCTGTTGGGGTGGGCGAGGAGCACCTCGTTGTTGCCCGTGGTCGGCAGGGTGCTGGTGGCGGCCAGCTGCGACAGCGAGGTCGAGAAGCCGTTCATCGCCGTCTCGAAGTCGTTGATCGTGTTCGGCGGCGCCGTGGTCAGATAGTTGCCGCCGCCATTGAAGTTTATGTGCTCACCCTTGGTCCCGGCGACATAGGCCGACCCGCCGTTGCCGAGGTTGATCTGGTTGCCGCTGGTCGAACCGTAGACCGTCAGGGCGCCATAGCCCGTCAGCGGCGTGAAATTGTTGTCCATCGTGGCGCCGCTGAAATTGCCGCCAATGATGGCCTCGCCTTGGATGTCGGCGGCGGTCGTGGCGTTGGTATAGATCAGGGCGTTGACGTGCTGGAGAACATTGATCGGATCGATTACTGCGGCCGAGGCGGCGCCGGCTGACCCTACGGTCAGGGCAAATGCCAATACCGCGTACGCGCGCATGTTTCGGTTCCTTTGATCCGCCGTCATTCGTAATTCCAGCTATGTTGCAATACAATAAACATCACCTTTGACGGGTGCGTCATTGCGGTCTGTCGTGGATATTAACTGCGGCGGCGCGTTATCTCACCGATAACCACGTCAGGCAATATCGCCTTAACCTTGGCGGATGCACCTTTATGGCAAAGGAGCTCCGCATGTCCACTTCAGCTGCTCGATCCGCCGTGGAGTCGTCTTTCTCGACGCCGGCCGAGACCGAGTCCGCGGCGTCCGTCTCCGTCCAAGTCGCCGAACGGGGGCTCGAACCGGTGGCGTCTCCTGCCCGGGAACTGCAGGCGCGGCTGGAGTCGGGCTATGCGGGCGGTTGGGAGGCGCAAGTTGCCGACAAGCAGGGGCGCTGGCCTCTGTACGTGGCCCTGCCATTCTGGGCGGGCGTCTCGATGTTGATGTGGGGCGGCATCATCGGTCTGGTCTGGGTGATCAGCCGCCACCTCTGACAGCGACGCTGGCCGAGGCCTGGAGCGCGCCAGGTGCAAGCGTGAGCGGTTTCGCCGCTCGAAGGCGCCCCAAACCCAAGATTCTGGAGCATGACCTTCGAATGGCCATCCCCAATCGGTGAAGGCCGCTAGGGGCGTCGGCTCCTTGTCTTGGGCGTCAGCGAGCGGCGTGCTTGTCGCGCGTGTTTCGGCGCGGCCGGGCCATGGCGTCCTGGGACGGCATGGGCTCCGCGCTCCTGCCAAGACGCATGTTGCGCGCCAGTTCAGAGCGAACGGCGCTCAGATTGGGCGCGACCATCGGATAGTCCGCCGGCAAGCCCCATTTCTGGCGATACTGGCCAGGCGTGAGACCGAACCGGGTCAGGTGGCGCCGCAGGGTCTTGTAGGACCGCCCGTCTTCGAAACTGATGATCCCGTCCGGTTTGACCGAATGCCGGATCTGCGCCGCCGTGGGCCGCAGAGCGGGCCCAGGGGCCTCGTGTTCCTGGGGCGCCGCAGTCGCCTCTGCGCTCGCCATCGGCAGCGCATCGCCGATCGCGCCCAGACGGGCAGCGATCTGGTCCAGAACGCCCGATATCTCGGTAGGCGCCACGTGTGTATTGGAGAAGTAGGCCGCCGCCACATCTGAAACCAGCTCCCGAAGCCGGTCGGTCTTTTCGCTCATCTCCCGCTCATCCTTCCGACTAGGGGAGTTGGTCGCCCATTGCCTGCTGGCCGAACCTGACCGCGGCAAGCGCGCCTCCCATACAGCGCCATCGCGTCGCCAGCTATGCTGACTAGAGCATTCAATGCTCACGACTCGACAGTTGATGCTGGAGATTCGTACCGAAATATATCGGTCTCGTCAAATGGACTTCAAGCTTGGATCGCACAAATAGGCGTGTTCCTACTTGGTGGATATTGCCACCAATTTGCTTTAATTGGAAAGAGGAAGAGATTGGTGTGCCAAAATAGGGCGATATACCGAAAAAATTGCAGTTAAATTCGATCGAGACTGCGGCATGTGCAGCCGGCATCTGGGTAGATTTGCTGCATTCTTCCAGGGACGAACCGCAGTGGCTGCGGAAACCATGGCGTTCTTGGGCGCGGATCAGGCCCGATGAAGCACTCTGGTCTCGGTGATCGCGCTTGCGCCGTTCATGAGGGGCAGACCCTCAAAGAAGAACGACACGGGGATGTCCAGAACCTGCGCCATCAGCCACAGTCGAGAGGCCGCGATGCGATTGCCGCCGCATTCGTACTTCTGGATTTGCTGGAAACGAACCCCGACGACGCTCGCAACTTCATGCTGGCTCAAGCCGAGCTGAATGCGGCGACGACGCAGTCTCTTACCAATAGCGATATCGATGTCTGTGACCATCGGTGCGAGTCCGGATTTCGTTCCTAACTTTCAGAACAGTATATGGAAACCAATACCAATTGCTGACGGGACGTGGTTAAGCTTCAGTCTACGCAAATTACTTTGTTTACGATTGAATCAGGTTAATAGAAGCTTCCGGCCATCTCTTTCTAGGCGGCATCAATCCGATTGATGCTTCGATTGGACGCGGACGCCGCGCGTCGCCGGGCCGGCCAGTTCGGGGTCAGCGCGCGGCGGTGGTCTTCGCGCGGGCCCGATCGTTCGATCGCCGTGGCGTCGCGGGGCCAGCATCGACAACCGGGCCGCCGTATTGCTTTTGGCGCGCCATGGCCGAACGCAAGGCGCTGAGATTCGGCGCCACCAGCGGATAGTCGGCCGGCAAACTCCATTTTTGCCGATACTGGCCCGGCGTGAGGCCCAGTCTGTTGAGGTGTCGGCGCAGGGTCTTGTACGCCCGCCCGTCTTCGAAACTGATCAGTCCGTCCGGACGGATCGAGTCGCGGATCTGCGCTGGCGTGGGTCGGGATTTCGGCAGGGCGGCCGGCGGTGGCGGGGCGGCCGCGGGGAGGGCGCCGATCGCGCTCAGGCTTGCGGTGATCTGGGCCAGCACATGCGGGACGTCGGCAGGCGAGACGGACGAATTCGAAAAATAGGCGGCCGCCACGTCGGAAACGAGTTCGCGCAGTCTGTCTGGATTTTCTCCCATTTTCTCATTCCTCTCCAACACTGACGCCTGGCGAGGTCATTGCTGCAGACGATGGCCTTGCGCGCGAGACGTGAACGCCGCGATATGCTGTTGTCTGCGAATATTTTTCGCCTGGCAGGAGAAATATCCGATTTTACGGGATAAAAATCTGTAAACGGCCGGGTTTATATTCATAGTTAATGAATAGTGCAAATAGGTTATTGATCCGATCGTGACGTTGCGGCGCGCACTACGGTGACTATGGATTTTAAACTGTGAGTACGCTCATTTGGGCGGCTGTCCTTATCCGCAGGGGGTGGCGGACACTTGATGTTCGGGCGCAGGGCCGCCGTGGTCGACGGCCCTCGCCGGTCGAGCCGGCGAGCGAGACCACAACAAAGGCGGACGAGAGCCGGTTCGCGCCAGCCTAAGCCGCGGTCAGCCTTCCCGCCGAAGCGGCGCCCTGCCTTTCGGCAGGCCCGTGCTCGGCGAGTTCGAGGAGGTAGCGGCCGTAGGCGGTCTTGCCGAACAGTTCGCCCCTTACACGCAGCTGCGCGGCGTCGATGAATCCGTTGGTGAAGGCGATCTCCTCAAGCGAGGCGATATGGACGCCCTGCCGCTTCTGGAGCGTGCGCACGAATTCCGAGGCCTCCAGCAGGCTGTCGTGCGTGCCGGTGTCGAGCCAGGCGAAGCCGCGGGACAGCTGTTCGACATAGAGATCGCCGGCCTCCATGTAGAGGCGGTTGAGATCGGTGATCTCGAGCTCGCCGCGGGAGGAAGGCTTCAGTTGGCGGGCGTAGTCCACGACCTGTTCGTCGTAGAAGTACAGGCCGGTCACGGCCTGGTTGGAGCGCGGCTGGACGGGCTTCTCCTCGAGGCTGATCGCCTTGCCTTCGGCATCGAGCTCCACCACGCCATAGGCGGTGGGGTCGTCGACCCGGTAGGAGAACACCGTCGCGCCCTTGGTGCGATTGGCGGCGCGCGCCAAGGTGTCGCCGATGCCGGCCCCGAAGAAGATGTTGTCGCCCAGGACCAGCGCGCTGCGATCCTGGCCGATGAACGGCGCGCCGATCAGGAAGGCCTGCGCTAGGCCGTCAGGACTGGGCTGGATGGCGTATTGGATGGTCAGGCCATAGGCCGACCCGTCGCCCAGCAGCCGCTCGTAGGCGCCGACATACTCGGGCGACGAGATGATCAGGATGTCCCGGATGCCCGCCAACATGAGCGTCGACAGCGGATAATAGATCATCGGCTTGTCGTAGATCGGCAGGAGCTGCTTGTTCACGGCCAGGGTGGCCGGATAGAGCCGGGTGCCGGAGCCCCCGGCCAGGACGATACCCTTCATGGAACCCCCACGGTCGCCGGGGCGACCAGCTGTTCGACGACATGCCGCACGCCGGCGCGCCAGGGCTTCGGCTCTATGCCGTAGTCCCGGGCGATCTTGGCGGTGCTCAAAACAGAGTTGCCGGGGCGAGCGGCCGGCGTCGGATATTGCGACGTGGCGATGGGCTGGACGTCCGGCCTTGGCGCGCCGCGTTCCGCGGCGATCTCGAACACCGTCTTGGCCAAGTCGCACCAGCTGCCTTCGCCCTGGCTGACGAAGTGGTAGAGGCCCGTCGGGGCGTTCTGATCCTCGATCAGACGATCGACCACGCGCCGCACCGCCGAGGCGATCTCATCGGCCGTGGTCGGGCAGCCGCGCTGGTCGTCCACGACGCGAAGCACCGGCCGCTCCGCGCCCAGCCTCAGCATGGTCTTGACGAAATTCGATCCGGTGGTGCTGACGATCCAGGCGCATCTCATGATGACATGCCGCGGATTGGCCGTGCGCACGGCCAGTTCGCCGCCGAGCTTGGAGGCGCCGTAGACGTTCAGGGGCGCCACGGGGTCCGTCTCGACATAGGGGCCAGACTTGCGCCCGTCGAAGACATAGTCGGTCGAGAGGTGGACGATCGGCGTTCCCGCTCGCGCGGCCGCCTGCGCCAGGGCCGCGGGTCCGAGCGCATTGACACGCCAGGCGGCGACAACCTCATCCTCGGCGCGATCCACCGCCGTATAGGCGCCGGCGCTGATCACCGCCGCCCAGGGGCGCGAAGCCACCACGGCGGAAATCTGATCGGGGTCGGCGAGATCCAGTTCGTTGCGCGTCGGAGCGTGGATATCCCATCCGGCCGGCGCCAGTCCGCGCAGCGCCGATCCCACCTGACCGGCGCCGCCGGTGAGCAGGATGGCGCGCTGGCCTGAGGCCGTCATCGCCCGGCCGCCGCCGCCAGGCCGAGCCGCTCGCCGGCGTAGGTCTTGTCCAGGATCGGCTGCCACCACCAGGCATTGTCCAGATACCAGCGCACCGTCTTTTCGATGCCGGTTTCAAAAGACTCCTGCGCGCGCCAGCCGAGTTTGTCATCGATCTTGGTCGGATCGATGGCGTAGCGCATGTCGTGGCCCGGACGGTCGGCGACATAGGTGATCAGGTCGGCGTATTTGCCGCCGGAGCGCGGCCTCAGATCGTCGAGGCTGGCGCAGATGGTGCGCACCACGTCGATATTGGTCCGCTCGGAGTGACCGCCGATGATATAGCTCTCGCCCGGAACGCCAGCCTCGAACACCCGCGTCAGGGCGCGGACATGGTCTTCCACGAACAGCCAGTCGCGCACGTTCAGGCCCTGGCCGTAGATCGGCAGCGGCTTTTCCCGCAGCGCATTCAAGATGGTCAGCGGGATCAGCTTCTCGGGGAAATGGTAGGGGCCGTAGTTGTTCGAGCAATTGGTGATCAGAACCGGCAGGCCATAGGTGTGGCCCCACGCGCTCACCAGATGGTCCGAGCCGGCCTTGGAGGCCGAATAGGGCGAGCGCGGATCGTAGGCCGTGGTCTCGGTGAAGAAGCCCTCGTCGCCGAGCGAACCAAACACCTCGTCGGTGGAGATGTGATGGAAGCGGAAGGCGTCGCGCCGGGCCGCGGGCAGGTCGCGCCAGTAGGAGAGGGTTTCCGACAGCATCACCGATGTGCCGACGACATTGGTCTGCACGAAGGCCGCCGGCCCGTCGATGGAGCGGTCGACGTGGGACTCGGCGGCCAGGTGGGTGACGATGTCCGGCTGGAAGTCGGTGATGGCGCGGCGGACCGCGGCGGCGTCGCAGATGTCAGCGCGCACGAAGGCGTAGCGCGGATCGTCGGCCACCACCTGGATCGAGGTCAGATTGCCGGCGTAGGTCACCTTGTCCAGGTTGAGGACCTGGTGATCGGTGTGCTCGATCAGATGGCGCACGAGAGCCGAGCCGATGAAGCCGGCGCCGCCGGTGACGAGAACCCGCGCCATCTAGGCCGCCCCGGCGACGGCGAGCGAGGCCTCCTCGAACAGGAACGGACTCTTCAAGTCGCGCAGCAGGGGCAAGCGCTGGTCCTTTTCCGCGATCAGGGGGCCTTGCGGGGGCAGGGGCCAGGCGATCGCGAGGTCGGGATCGCTCCACAGGATGCCGCCCTCGGTCTCCGGGGCGTACCTCGCCGATACCTTGTAGGCCACCTCGCTGTCGGGCTCCAAGGTGACGTAGCCGTGGGCGTAGCCAGGCGGGACATAGAGCTGCTGACCGTTGTCGGCGCTCAATTCCGCACCGATCGCCTGCCCGAAGGTCGGCGAGCCCATTCGCACATCCACCGCCACGTCCCAGATGCGGCCGCGGATGCAGCGCACCAGCTTGGCCTGGGCGTAGGGCGGGCGCTGGAAATGAAGGCCGCGCAGCACGCCGACAGGACCGGACATGGCCTGGTTGTCCTGGATGAACGTCTCGGTGATGCCGAGTTCAGCCAGACGGTCTTGATTGTAAGTCTCGGCGAACCAGCCGCGCTCGTCTTTGAAGCGCCTCGTTTCGATAAGCCGCACCATGGAAGGGCCCGTAGTCATGCGAATAACTGGTCCTCAGATTAGCCGACGGCTTGCGCGCCCGCGGGGCGGCGCAGCTCTTCGACCGGCTTGGACTGGGCCGTGACGGTGGCGAGCCAGAGATAGGCCGTGACGTTGGCGTCGTAGAAGCTGAATACGCGGCCGAGGCGCCGGTCTTCCTGAGCCGTAACCGCGTTGAAGGCGGACAACTTCTCGATTTCAGCCAGGGCGCGGGCGCCGCCGCCCGGTTCCGGGAACGCCGCCTTGATGTCTTCGGGGGTCAAGCGGCCGCCGGATGTCTGGGCCAGGGATGCGAGCCGGCCGAGGATGGCGGGCGTGCCGTCGCGAACCCGGGCGGCCAGACCCTGGCGCATGGGCTTGCTGATGCGGCTGGTGATCTCGTCCAGGACTTCGGCCATGGCGCGCGGCATGTCTTCGGCCGTGACCGCGACACGGCCGGCCGCCAGGGCGGTCAGACCGACCTGCTGGCAAAGCAGGTTGGCGAGGTAGGGCAGGCCGTTGGAGCCGTGGATGATCGCGTCGATCACCTCGCGCTCGAAGGTCAGGCCGGCGACCCCCTCGCCGTTATGGATCAGTTGCTCGATCTCAGGCCCGGTCATCTTCGGCACTTCGATCGCCAGGACGTTGCGGGGCACGATCGCGCCCGGCTCCAGCAGGTCCTCCAGGTCCGAGGCCACGCCCGCGATGACGAGGTGGGCGCGGATCGAACGGTCCGAAAGGTTCTTGAGGAATTCGCCGACGGAGCGGCGGAACTCATGCGATCGGGCGCGCTCGAATTCGTCCATGACCACCAGGACGCGG
>Ga0265338_10011246_pt1 | contig 10365 bp, 10 predicted proteins | sample 42126metaG_FD_193579 | JGI IMG/M metagenome (GOLD analysis project Ga0265338, IMG submission 193579) | Rhizosphere microbial communities from Carex aquatilis grown in University of Washington, Seatle, WA, United States - 4-21-26 metaG | ecosystem: Host-associated > Plants > Roots > Rhizosphere... | reverse complement strand
CGGTACGATTTCTCGCTGCCCGACACCGTTATGAACGGCGGTCTCAGGCCGCTCAGGAACCCTACTTCCGCATGGGACTTTTGAGTAGCCTTATGCTACTTTTCTGTTCCGCTCAGCCGCACAGGCCGTGTATGTCTCTTGCGACGCCCGGTATCATCCTGCCAGGCGCCACTCCGCGTGCGCCACGACCGCAAGTAACAGCCTTCCGCCGGCCCGAACTGCAGCCGCCCGCCACAGCTCCTCCGCTCGCGGCATTGCTCACCGCGCAGCCGCGCGGTCCACCCAGCCTGACCTGAAGCCACGGTTCACGCCGCAACGTGTGGCGCCGCGCGCCACACGATTCATCGTCAGGAGTCCATCATGTCCAGATCCGTCAAGCTGGCCGCGATTGCCGCGGCAGCCGCCGTCATCGCTACCCAGCACGCCCAGGCCCATGCGGTCGCCGGCGCCCGCTTGTTCGTCAACACCGATCTGATCGACGATCCCGGCGTCGGAGACGAAGCCAACCTGCCGGCTGTGTCGCTGACCAGCCCTGACGGCAAGAGCTGGAACACCGACCTCAACTTCGAATATGATAAGCTGATCACCCCAAGCCTCGCGATCGGCATCGGCGACGACTACAACTGGATCAACAACGACCTGGGCGATTTTAAGAAGTCCCATGGTGGCTTCGACGATCTGTATGTGCAGGCGAAATACCGTTGGATCGTCTTGCCGGAGCATGAATTCATCAGCTCCGTGGCGGTTTCCCAGGCCTTTGGCCGCGCCGGCACTGTCGGGATCGCATCCGGCTTCAACACCACCACGGTCAGCGGCTATTTCGGCAAGGGGTTCGGCGACGTCCCATGGGCGCCGATTCGCCCCTTCGCCATTACCGGCGAGCTGGACTACAACATGCCGAACACCGGCCCCGGCGGGGGCGGCAGCATCACCACCTGGTCCGGTGGTCTGACGCTGCAATATTCCATCCCGTATCTGCAATCGCAGGTGAAGGATTACGGCTTAGGGAACTTCATCGGCAATCTGACGCCGCTGGTGGAGCTGGCCTGGACCTCGGCCGCCGGCAATTCCGCCCGGCGCCTGACCGACAACCCGACCACGTATGTGCTTGGTACCGGCGCGGTCTGGACCGGGCACTATTACGCAATCTCCACAGAAGTGTTGTGGCCGCTGAATGGAGCGTCCGGCCATGGTCTCGGCGTCATCGGCCAATTCCATCTCTACTTTGACGACATCGCCCCCCACAACCTTGGCAAACCGATTTCGGAGTGGTGACCGCCATGGGCGTCGCACCAATCGGTGAAGCGCCGCGCGGCCTTCGGCGTCGGCGCGAAGAGCTCAGCGGGGAGCAGGACGGGGGAGAATGCGATGATGATGCCATTTCATTCAGCCCACCTCTACAGCCGGGTAGGCTTCGACATACGCCTCGCCATGGGCGCCGAAGTAGGAGACCGGCCGAGCCGCGAAATCGACATCGTAACGGACCACGCCGGCCCGCCACGACGCGGCGAGGAATTCCGGGAACGTGGTCTTGCCGGCCTGATCCGCCCGGAGCGCGGTGATGAGCGCTTCGCGATCGAACGGCGGCACATCGACCATGCCACTCACTAGCGGCGAGCTTTGGCTGACCACTGGCCCCTTCTCCGTCAGAAAGAGGCTTTCACACGCGGGCAGGAACCACAGGTTGCGCGACACGCCGGCGCGCCGCAGCGTCTCGGCCAGATACGGGAACCTACCGGTCTTGGGGCGGATCGCCGCGGCCCGGTCGAAGGCGGCCTGTAGATTGTCGGTCGCTGCGCTCATGTGATCCCCCTGCTGTCGGTGCCGGCTAATAGAGTGTGATAGAGGGCATAGCGTCGGTTGTCAGATAAACAACGCTATGCCCTCTGATAAGGACGAATTCACACTCTCCTGACACCCACCATTAACGCAATCACCTCAGGCGCGGCCGGATTCCTCTGATGTCATGTTTGCCTAGGCGGACAGCAAACCTGTCTTACTGCACCTTACGACGGCCACCAGCGGTTGAGCGGGTGCAATCTGAGGCCCGTGACTTGCTGCATATTTCAAGATATTTGCATCAAACCTAAGACGCTGATTTGGTCTCCGTTTTCTGATGCAGTTTTCTGATGCATAACCTGATGCCTTGGCGCGCGACACGACGGCGAACCGTTGGCCATAACAGACGCAGGTCGGTGGGTAGTGATCAGCCTACTCGCCCAGCGCAAGACGCAATCCCGACAGCAGCACTTCGCGATGCTCAGCATTCCGAAAATGGTTCACGTCCGGCATCACGACGACGCTAACCGCGCGCAGTCGCGCGAGGATTTCTCGGGCGTCGTCAAGCCGCCCCGTATGAGCGTAGCAGGCGGCAAGAAAGCGATATGGAGCGGGAAAGCTTGGATCGTCTTGGATCGCGAGAAGCAGTTTCGGCACGGCATGGTCGAAGCGCCGGGCGAAGAGATGCGCGAGGCCGATCAAATTGGCCGAGGTGCCAACGCGGGTGCAGGGGCTGAGGCGCAGGGCGGCTTCAAGGTACTCGATCGCGCCGTCGGGATGGCCCGCCCAAACCCGGAGCATGCCGCCAGTGTGCCAGCCGCGCGCAAAATTGGGGTTGAGCGCCAGGGCGCGGTCTACGAGGGCCATCATGGTGCCGATGTCCTCGCCGAAATAGGCCAGCGCGACAGCGGCATTCGCCAGCACGCCGGGGTCGTCGCCGGCTCGTTCCAGGGATCGCCTGGCGAAATCGGCGCCCTTCAGCCGGTCGGCTGCGGGGTCCTCGCTCCGACCATCGAGGATCAGCCGAAAACAGCAGATCGCGGCCCAGGCAAGCGCGGGTCCATAACCCGGGTCGCGGGCGACGGCCTGCTCCATCAGGCGCCGCGCCTCGGGGAATTGCCGCGCCGACGACAAAAACATCGCATAGGCCCGCAGATAGAGATCATAGGCGGTCAGGTCGCTGGTCGGGCGGGTGGCCGAACGCGTCGTTTCGACCGCCTGCAGGAGTGGCTCAATGACCCCGGCGACGTTCGAGGCGACCCTGTCTTGAAGGTCGAACACATCTTCGAGCGAACCGTCGAAGTGGTCGGCCCAGAGATGCGCTCCGGTGACCGCGTCGATCAATTGACCGACGATCCGGACCCGATTGCCGTCCCTGCGCACCGAGCCTTCGAGCAAATAGCGGACGCCAAGCTCGCGCCCGACCTGCTTCACATCGACGGTTTGCCCCTTGTGGGCGAACGACGAATTGCCCGCGATGACGAAGAGCCAACGGATGCGCGACAGCGCGGCGATGATCTCCTCGACCATGCCATAGACAAAATATTCCTGCTCGGGATCGCCGCTCATGTTGCGGAACGGCAGAACCACGATCGAAGGCTTGTCGGCGACGGCCGGCGCGGCCTGGTCGGGCATTTCCATGACCTCACCAACAAAGCGGATGCCCTTGCGGGTGAAAGTGCGGATCAGCCGTTGTGTGGCCCCGTCGTCGCCGAGCGCCCGGCGCGCTGCATTGATTCGGATGGTCAGCGCCGAGTCCGAGACGACCCGGCCGCCCCATATCGCCTGGAGCAGATCGTCCTTGCTGACCACGCGGTCGCGGTGCTGCACGAGGAAGGCCAGCAGATCGAAGACCTTCGGTTCGATGTCAATAAGCATCGTGCCGCGGCGTAGCTCGCGCCGCTTGAGGTCGATCTGGTGGTCGCCAAACGCGAAAGCCATTTCTGTCCCCAGACCTGCCAGTTCATGCCCTAAGCAAGTCACAAGGCCACAGTAAGGAAAAAGAAAGCCGGCCGTAAAGCGTTTTGCCCGCTCACGAACCATCATGTGTGCCGCCGGGGTCCCCCGCGTCGATCGACGCGCGCGATCGGCGAAAAGGAGGAAGAAATCATGTCGAGGCAAGTCTTGCCTTTGCAAAGCGCAAGGCATAAGCGCATCAGTCTGAGAGTTTTCCTTGTGGGTCTATTCTGCACGTTTGCTGCGACGGGTCACGCTGCCGGTATTAAGGTGATGAGCGACAGCCCCCTGAAACCGGCGTTGACCAGGGTCACCGACCTTTTTTGTCAAGAGACAAATAATCAGGTCACCTTGGAGTTCGATCCGTCGCCTGCGGTAAAAAAGCGGATTGACGACGGCGAATTGGCCGACGTTGTTATCGTTCAGCCGGACTTTGCCGAGGAACTTACGAAGTCGGGCAAGGTGCGCGCTAGGGACAGGCCGATAATCGCTCACGTTGGTGTCGGCCTCGGCAACCGCACAGACAGTCCGGCGTACGACATTTCGACTGTTGAAAAATTCAAGAGTACCTTGCTTGGCGCAGATCTCCTTGTATTCAATAGTGTTAAATCGGGGGAGGCCTTCGCAACAGTTCTCGAGCGGTTGGGGATTGCTGAAACGCTCAAACCCAGAATTGTGCGCACGACTCCCAATGAGATTTTCGAACCTGTGTTGAAGGGCAAAGGCAACGATATGGCGGCGGGTACGATACCGCTTATCGCGACAACACCCGGCATAAAGCTCCTTGGCCCGTTGCCGGGTGATTTCCAGAGCACGCTCACCTACACCGCCGTACTCATGACCAGCGCCCCGCAGCCTGCGACGGCGGAAAACTTCATCAAGTTCCTGGTGTCAGCGAAGGCAAAGGAAACTTTCGCGGCAAACGGCGCAAAGTGAGAAGGGGATTAGGTCCCGTGCAGGCAAAGGCCAGAAGACAGGCGTGGGGTAACCGCAGCGGCCGAGCCGCATTTTTCGTAAGGCCATTTCGACGTTCATCGCTGGTGCAACCTTAGTGCCTGCCCGATACCCCAACGGGGTTCACCCATTTAGCGCCCGATAATCCGGTATTTATCGGGCGCGGAGCGGGACCAAGAAGCCCGACCCCCCGCCCACCCCCGGCGGGGGCTTCCAGGCGTCTGTGCTAGGCTGCTGCGACGTCGCCGGTATATATCTGACGGAGAGGCGATCATGCGCTCTCCACACAGAAGGATGACGAACTATGAATCCTTTCGACCATGCCGCCGTCGTGGCCCTTTTTTGCTGGTAACCGTGTGGAGCTGACGGCGGTTGACGGAACGCCACCGCCTGACCCGGAAAACGGCGACGCGGAATATTACCGACTTCGCGCCCTTGGGGCAGTGGTGGGGCAGTTGAAGCGAGCCATCCCGTCAATCCGGGTTTATGTCGCCTGAGCTGATTGCCACTGTGCGGCCCCGGCGAGCAATCGTCGGGGCCGTGTGTGCATAAATCAAGACTTCTGCACCAGCCACGAAGGTTCAACCGGGCGATCACCCGATGTGGTGGTGCTCAGCCCAAGCACCAAACCACCCATGATGGGACGTAGTTGGGTTTTGCGCTCCGTGGACCAGACAGCTTCTTCCGCAATCAAGTCGTCCTCGAGCCGAATGGCGGTGTGCCCGGAGACAACTATCTTGCGGTGAGATGCCGGAGGCAGAGGGCCGATGTTGAAATCGCTAAAAGCAGGACCCGTATGTGTGCCGCTTCCCTCCCAACGGACTACCACGATATCGCGGTCGGCGATCAGGAGGCCAATTCTCCTGAAACAGAGATCAGGAAAAGCTTCGCGGAAATCGGCCATAAAGTGCTTCACAGCCACCTGTCCGCGCCGGGGATTGTGCATCGAATATTGCAAAACCACGTCGGGTGCGGCCAGTTCATCTACAATACCCAGATCGCAGGAGTCGCCCCAGAACGAGTCGAACCACCGGCCGACAATCGCTTTATTCAGTATTTCGCTTTCCATAAAAATCTGGTTCCCGCGCTGATTTCCGACGATCACAACATGCAATGCGGCAGCAGCGGGCGCACTCCGGTTCTTGCTCTGGCATATTTCAGAAAGGCCGAAGGCTGTGCGAATCTTAAGAAATTAAACCAAGACCATTGATCGGATTGGGTTTTTCTGATGCACCTCGACAGCGCACTTCAGCCAGGCGTTGCCCATGCCCGCTGCCGGACGGATCACGATCCGGACGGGTGATGCCTCGCGTCCAATCGCCGCTTGCCTCACTTTAGCGTTACTTTCCCAGAAGATGCCGCACGATGCGCGGAATCGCCGATTGCATATAAACGGTATAGCACTAAAGTGCTGCAACTGAGGAGCGTCAACCATGCTTCGAGTGCTGGTGGTCGATGACGAGCCTACCATCTGCGACGCCATACAAGCCGGGCTTGAGGAATATTGTGGCGCAACCGTGCTGTGTCGGAGCACTGGTGTTGCGGCGTTGGAGGTCATGAAAGGCCAACGCCTCGACGCTATTGTAACAGATGTGGACCTGTCCGATATCAACGGTTTCGAACTGGCGGAACGCGCTGCTAATCTGAATATTCCAATACTACTCGCACCAGGCCACCCGGACGCCGTGATGATGTGCGCGCGGTATTCTTATCCGCATTTGGCGAAGCCCTTTCTTCCGAGCGATCTTGCAGAGAAGGCGATACAGATTATCCGCGCCGCCGCCGAAAACATTGCTCAGGTTCGTGCATCAACCGCGCAACTCACGGCGACCGCAGCCGACCTGTATGAAGCCATCAAGCAGGCCCGGCGAACGATCGCACAAAGCTTGAGTATAATCGCACGCATTGCGCGCGGTGTTGGTCCCAATATTTAGCACGCGGTAAGCTCCATGCCAGCCCGCGTCGTCATGGTTCTCACTGAGGAAGGTGTTGGCGAGCAGGCGGCAGAAGCGCTCGTGGCAGCCGGCTATGACGCGACATCGCTGCCGGACTCGATGGCGGCCCTCAACGCGCTGGAGGCGGCCGCGACGATTGAACTGCTTATCACCTGCGCCGACTTCGGCCCCGGCCAGCCAAACGGCATAGCGCTGACCAGGATGGCCCGGCACAAGCGGCCCGGTATCCGGGTCCTGTTCGTCGGCGAACCGGAGTTGGAACATCACATGGACGGTCTGGGCGACTTTTTGGCGTCGCCCGTGGGTGCGCCGCAGATCGCCGACAGGGCGATCCAGCTTCTCCTGGAGAATTTGACCGACCCTCGATAGCTGCGCGGAGCAGCGCGGAAACTTGGTGGAGACTTCCAAGTGGTCCCTGCGGTGGAAAGCTGATTCGCATGCCGGCGGGATCGGCTGCGTCAGCGGCAGGCCGCCTGATGGACACTGACGCCTGGAAGTTAATCGGGTGGTTTGATACGGCGCACCGCGCCCCCGGATACCCAGAGGGAGCCGCTGCCAAACCGTATACTCGAATATTCGGACATCTCGACCTTGAATTTGCCACGAACCAAGTTCGTGCGCGGATCTATCTGGATGATAGGTTCAGCGTGTGTACTGACCCAGACGAACCCGCCGCCGACAGCGACGGCACCCTTACCAACGGTACCGGTATCGATAGTGGCAACAAGGTCGCCACTCTTACCATCAACCCGTTGAACTGTGCCGTCGCCTTCATTGAGGACCCAGACAGATCCTTCTCCCGCGGCCAGAGAACGCGGATCGGAATGGAGGTCGATTGTGGCAGCGATCTGATTAGTGGTTGGATCAACACGATACAGCTCATCGTTTCCCGTCCCGGTGATCCAGACCGAGCCGAAGGCGGTGATGACCCCCGAGCTGCGGGATGGCAGGGAAACCGCCGCTACTTGGGTGCCGTCCTCGGTGGAATACCGCCGAAGCTCATTGTTGCTGCTGATTGCCCAAACCGCACCCTCGCCAGCTGCGATTGCATCCTGTGATTTGACCTGCCATCCAGCTCCTCCGAGGAGGTCGGCTTGTATCTCTTTGGCCACCTGGTTCGTCCGGGGATCAATCTTGTAAATCACCGAGCGGCCGGCATCAGGCAACCAAACCGCACCTTCGCCTACAGCCATACCCGCATAGAAAAATGGACCGACGGCTCCTGTGATCGCAATGCCCCTGACAGAATTATCATTTGGACTGATACGAACGAGCTTATTCGTCGTCAAACTCATCATCCAGAGAGAGTCGAATCCGACGGCCATGACATTGCCAGACTGCGGGATCGTCGCCTCGATGCGGACTTCCCTAGCGGTTTCCTCAGCTCCGGACGTGCCGGTGACTGACGCCAGCGCCAACAGCATGACGACAGACAGTGTTCGATGGAAAGCCATGGAACCCGAGGCCCTCACATTTGCAGAATCAAGCCTACCCACACTGGCGGATCGGTCCCAGGATCTCGAAGCGGTGGCCCTGGCGTGGGCATTGATGCCAGCGAATTCAGTGGGACAATGGGCGATCATGGTGCGGACGATTGCCCGCCCATGATCCAGTGGCGTCGCTAATTGGGCTCTGGTGTGTTCTTCACCGTTGCCCAGTTCGCGTCAGCACGGCTGATGTTCGTGGCGGCGTTCTTACGCCACTCGTCCCGCCAATGCATGTCGTGGTTGACGAATAGCCGGCCGTTGACGATTGTCCAGGCTTCGGGATCGACCGTGTCCTTGTGGCCGCTCTCGTACGATACGCCCATTGCGCAATGGCCATCGAATTGCGCCGCATAGTGCTCTGGGTCTGCGATAAACAGGTCACGGTGCGCCGCACTGGCGAATTGCCAGGTAGCATCATGCCACGCGTATTTGAATTCCGGCCTGCCTTGAACCGCCTTCGCGTCAGTAAAGTAAGCAACGGTATCGTATCCGCCGATCGCCAGGCGCAGCTCGTCACCAAAAGCCGAGGCGGCGAAAAGCACAGCGAGCGGCAGCCCAACGAGCAGTACAGACCGTGCACCGTTAAACCAAGACCGCATCACACGACTCCTTCTACATTCTTGGTTGCTTCTGCGACGCAGCATGCCAGCCGCATCGTTCGTCCGGTCGCCGTCAGATCAAACAAACCCAATGCGCCCGCTCCGTCACGGCAGCCCCGCATGAACCCCTGATCTGGTTCTCGTGTGGGACTGCTGATAAGCTTGCAATGGCCGCGTTGGCGCGATCGTTTGATCGAGCGTGGTATTTCCGTCAGCCAGGGGATGCGGCGATGTGACGAGCAGAGACGGGCTGCAAATCCATCTCCTGGGCGACCTGAAGATCGTCCGCCATGGGCAGATCCTGGCGTTGCCGCCGTCGAAGAAAACGCGGGCACTCCTGGCTTATCTGGTGGCGACCGGGCGTCCGCATCTTCGCGAGCGCCTGTGTGACCTGTTGTGGGAAGGTCCTGACGACCCTCGTGGTGCGTTGCGTTGGAGCCTGACGAAGCTCCGTCCCCTGCTGAACGCTGACGGCACTGCGAGGCTGGACGCCGATCGGGAGCGGGTAGCGTTTGCTCCGCACGGGGCCGAGGTCGATGTTGCGAGGCTGGCGACGATCATATCTAGTGACGTCTCGAAGGCAACAACCGATGATCTCAAGGACGCGGTGGCCTTGTTTTCCGGAGAGTTTGCCGAAGGTCTCGATCTTTCGTCCTGCTTTCGCTTTCACGAATGGTGTACCGCAGAGCGAGAGATATGGTCTGCACACCGTTTGGCCATTCTGACGACGTTGGTGGAACGACTGCGCGACACACCCGAGCAAGCACTGGCGTATGCGCGAAGCCTGGTCGCTATCAATCCGCTCGTCGAAAGCGGACATATTGCCGTCATACAGTTGCTCATCGGGCTGGATCGCCGCCGGGAGGCGCTGCGACAGTACGAGTATTGCCGTCAGATCCTGGAAGTTGAGCTTGGCGCGAAGCCAGGTGCCGAGCTTGAACGCGCGCTTGCAGCCAGCAAGCCGACGGATCTGGTGCGTGCCCGGGACATGCTGCGTCCAAGTTCGGCGCACGGGTCGTTGCGCAATGCAGAACCAAGACTTGTTGGGCGCAATGAAGAATGTTCCGTACTCGACCGAATCGTAGCGGCCGCCGCATGGTCGCATGAGCGGCCTGCACTAGTACTGCTCTCCGGCGACCCTGGAATCGGCAAGACGCGGCTGCTGCGGTACCTCGAGCAATCGATTGCCAAGGTAGGCGGGGAAGTTCTCTCGGGTCGTGCGTTCGAGGCAGAGATGCGTCGCCCCTACGGAATTTGGGCAGACATCATCAAGGGGGTGCGGAGCAGCGCGATTCCCGCAGCGATGCGCACCGAATTGCAACCCCTTGTGTTCGACACAGCTGATACGCCAGTACCGCGAGACGGCGATCGTGTCCGTTTGTTCGAGGCCATCGCGGCGCTGCTCTCTGCACTATCGATGCGAGCGCCGGTTGCCGTTCTTATCGATGATCTTCAATGGATCGACGAGTCGTCGGTGGCGCTGCTGCATTACGTCATAAGGGCGTTCGATTCATGCTGCCGCGTTGTGCTTGCCGCAACCGCACGGGTGGGCGAACTTTCCGATAACGCACCGGCCAAGCGCCTGATACGAAGCCTCGGCCGCGAGCATCGGCTCTAGGAGTTGCTGCTCGGACC
>Ga0265338_10011245_pt1 | contig 10366 bp, 9 predicted proteins | sample 42126metaG_FD_193579 | JGI IMG/M metagenome (GOLD analysis project Ga0265338, IMG submission 193579) | Rhizosphere microbial communities from Carex aquatilis grown in University of Washington, Seatle, WA, United States - 4-21-26 metaG | ecosystem: Host-associated > Plants > Roots > Rhizosphere >... | reverse complement strand
CGCTCGCCCTCGCGGTAGTGCTCGCTACGGGCATCGCGGTGCCGCGCGCCCACGCGGACAAGCCCGAAGGCTGCCAAGAAGACGACACGGTCGGCAGCGAGAAGAAGCAGGGCAAGTTCCACATCGAGTATCAGAACGGCAAGCCGGTCACCGTGATCGACACCGTCGTGTCGGTGTGCGGCAAGGTCCCGCGGCCGAGCGTCGTGTACGTCGCGACCCCGCGTGACATCGGCTACGAGTGGGAGAGCCTCAAGCAGGACTTCATGCCGCTGATCATTCAGAGCGTGAAGAAGGCGCCGTTCTAATGGCGACGCCGCGCCCGCCGGGCAGCGCTGCACCGAACCTCGCTGCGGGGCCTCGGCAACGCATCTTGCGCATCGGCGTCTTGCTCGGCGGCAAGATCGTCGAGGAGCGACTGATCCGCGAGCGCACGAGCGTGTCGATCGGTCAGTCGATGAAGAACACGTTCTCGATCCCGGTCGAGGGCCTGCCGCTCGAGTTCACGTTGTTCGCGCTCGATCAGGGCAAGTACTACCTGCGGTTCCTCAACAACATGGACGGCCGGCTGTCCGACGGCGGCAACGTCAATACGCTCGACGTGTTGAAGGGCCGCGGCGCGCAGCAGATGGGCGACTACTGGCAGGTTCCGCTCGGCGATAGCTCGCGCGGCAAGCTGTCGCTCGGCGACTTGACCGTGCTGTTCCAGTTCGTGACCGAGCCGCCGCGTCAGCCCAAGCCGATGCTGCCTGCGTCGGTCCGCGGCACGCTCGCCGATCGGTTCGATCCGCGGCTGTCGGTGATCCTCGGCGCCTCGATTATCATCCACTTCGCGATCGTGATCGTCGCGTGGTCGATCGATCCCGAAAAGGGCGGCGGCACGATCGAGAGCGCATACGACGTCACGTTCAATCAGCCGACCTACGAGCAGCCGCCGCCGCAACCCGCGGTCGCGACGCCGGCCGACACCGGCGACAAGAAGCCGGCCGATACGAAGGTCTCGAAACCCGTGGTCGCGACGCCGACGAAAGCCGACGACGGCGGTGGTCGCGATCAGAAGCAGAACGTCGCAATGCAAGAAGAGCAGGCCAAGGCGATGGCCGACTTGCTCACCGGCGAAGGCTCGAACGGCACGAGCGAAGGCGATATGAGCAAGCGCCGTCCCGGCGCCGACCTCAGCCAGCAGATCGCCGACGTCAAAGAGACCGGCAAGCAAGTCGCGGTCGGCGGGGGCTCGGGGCGCGGTTCACGCGGCAACGGCGATCCGCGCGTCGGCACCGGCTCGGGGCCTGGCCTCGCCAGCGGCGGGATCGAGACCGCCGGCGGCCCCAAGGTCGAGCACGCGCCGAGCGGCCGCATCACCGTACAAGAGAAGAACGCGATCGACGAGACGACGCTGACGCCCGACGCGGTGCTCGCGAAGATTCAGACCGCGTACATGGCGGGCCTGAAGCGCTGCTACAAGGAGTACTTGAAGAAGGACGCCAGCGCGCGCGGCAAAGTCATGCTGTCGCTGACGATCAACGAGACCGGTCGCACCACGAAGGGCGCGGCGCACGGCTTCGCCGGCGAAGTCGACGAGTGCATCTCGGGGTTGATGGGCAGCTGGCGGTTCCCGATCCCGCACGACAAAGACGGCGACGCGACCGAAGCGAGCTTCCAGATCGGCCTCCAGCTCGTTCCGGACTAGCGGTGGCCATCGGCGGCATCGTGTGGCTGACCGGCCTCTCGGGCGCCGGTAAGTCGACGCTCGCTAGCGCACTCGCAGCCGAGCTCGCACCGCACCGACCGATCGAGCTGCTCGACGGCGACGAGGTCCGCAAGTTCCTGTCTGCCGGCCTCGGATTCTCGCGGCAAGACCGCGACATCAACGTCCATCGCATCGGCTACGTCGCCCGGTTGCTCGCTCGCCACGGTGTGCTCGTGATCGTGTCGGCGATCTCGCCGTATGCCGCGACCCGCAGCGAAGTGCGCGAGCTCAGCCGCGCGGCCGGCCATCGGTTCTACGAGATCTACGTCAACGCGCCGCTCGAGACCGTCGAGGCGCGCGACGTCAAAGGCCTCTACGCGCGAGCGCGAGCGGGCGAGATACCGCGCTTCACCGGCATCTCCGACCCGTACGAACCGCCGCCCGACCCCGACCTCGAGCTGCGCACCGACCTCGAGTCGCCTGCAGAGTCGCTACAGCGCGTGCTCGCACTGCTTGCGGGTTCGGCGTAGCGTCGGCCTATGAAGATAGCGGTCGTCGGCACCGGGTACGTCGGCCTCGTGAGCGGCGCGGGGTTCTCCGACTTCGGTAACGAGGTGACGTGCGTCGACATCGACAGCGAGCGAGTCGAAGCGTTGCGGCGCGGTGAGATCCCGATCCACGAGCCGGGCTTGCCCGAGCTCGTCCAGCGCAACGCCAAGCTCGGCAGGCTCAAGTTCACGGCGTCGACCGCCGAAGCCGTGCGCGGCGCCAAGGTTGCGATCATTGCAGTCGGGACGCCGTCGCGTCCAGATGGTAGCGCCGACTTGCAATTCGTACTCGAAGCGGCGCGAGAGATCGGGCGCGCGATCGACGGTTTCACGGTGGTCGTAACGAAGAGCACGGTACCGGTCGGAACCGCGGACAAGGTGAAGGAGGCGGTAGCTTCGACCGCGCGTCACGAATTCGCGGTTGCGTCGAATCCCGAGTTCCTCAAAGAAGGCGATGCGGTCAACGACTTCCTCAAGCCCGCGCGTGTGATCGTTGGAGTCGACGAGCCGCGAGCACTCGAAGTCTTGCGCGAGCTATATCGCGGCGTGATGCGGACCGGCGATCGGTTGCAGACGATGGATATCCGCTCCGCCGAGCTGACCAAGTACGCTGCGAACGCGATGTTGGCCACGAGGATCTCGTTCATGAACGAGCTGGCTCGCCTCGCCGAGGTTGTCGGCGCTGACATCGAGGCAGTGCGTAAGGGGATCGGTTCCGACCCTCGGATCGGCGCAAAGTTTCTGTTCGCCGGCGCAGGGTTCGGCGGATCGTGTTTCCCGAAGGACCTGCGCGCCTTGATCCATACGGGGCGCGAGGTCGGGATCGAGCTCGGTGTCATCGACGCGGTCGAACGTGCCAACGAGCGCCAGAAACGACTGCTCGGCGACCGGGTGGTCGCGCACTTCGGTGGTTCGCTGAGCGGAAAACGGATCGCGATCTGGGGCCTCGCGTTCAAGCCCGAAACCGATGATATCCGCGAGTCACCAGCTCTGACATTGATCGATCAGCTGCATCGCAGCGGTGCGTCCATCGCGGCGTATGATCCGGCGGCGATGCCGAACGTTCGCACGCAGCTCGGCGATGTGCTCGAGCTCGCGAATGACCCATACGCTGCGGCCGAGGGAGCCGATGGGCTCGTGCTCGTGACCGAATGGCACGAGCTTCGCCACCCAAACCTCGCGCGATTGAGCGGCATCATGCGCACGCGGACACTGTTCGACGGCCGCAACGTCTGGTCGCCGAGCGAAGCACGCGGCGCTGGATTCGCCTACTACGGCATCGGACGGGCGAGCCACTCCCAGTAGCGTCTGATCCCGACATCCGGGCGCGTCGTGGGCTCGTAACCAAGCGCGGCGCGCGCGCGGTCGATGTTCGCATACGTGATCGGTACGTCACCAGGCTGATTCGGCTGCCACTCGATCGTCGCTCGCTTCCCGACGACGCGCTCGATGGTTTCGACGAGCTCAAGCAGCGAGATGGTCTGCGTGCCGCCGAGGTTGTATAGCTCGTAGCGTCCGGGCTCGATCCGCTCGACCGCGGCGACTGTGCCGCTGACGATGTCATCGATAAACGTGTAGTCGCGCCGCGAGCTGCCATCACCGAACAACGTGATGCTGGCACCCTTTGCGACCGCGGCGGTGAACTTCGCGATCGCCATGTCCGGCCGCTGTCGCGGACCGTAGACCGTAAAGAATCGCAGCGCGAATACGCCGAGCCCGAACAGATCGCGATAGGCAGAGAGCTGCAGCTCGTTCATCCGCTTCGTCGCTGCGTAAGGCGATGCGGGGGTCAAGCACGGATCATCCTCGCGAAACGCAGCGACATCGCTGCCTGGCTTTGCGCCGTACACCGAGCTGGACGACGCGAACACGAGCCGCCGTAACCCGACCGCGCGCATGCGTTCGATGATTGCGCCGGTTCCTTCGATGTTCGTCCGGATGTAGCGCAACGGGTCCACGAGTGACGGCCGAACGCCTGCAAGCGCCGCAAGATGACACACGACATCGACGCGCTCGTCGATCGCTGCCGCAATCGCAGCGCGGTCGCAGATGTCAGCCTCGACGAGTTGAAACCGCGGCAGCTTCGCGAGCACCTCCGCGTTGCGCCGCTTCACGTCGGCGCCATACAGGTACGAGTCGAAGCTATCGATCCCGACCACGTTATGACCGAGTGCCACGAGCCGCTCGCACGTGTGCGAGCCGATGAACCCCGCGGCGCCAGTCACGACGACATGCATCGCCGCACTCTACTCGATCCTTATCTCGACGACAGCGATCAGCTCTAGCGCCGCGCGACGCACGGCACGAGCGTGATGTCGTCGGCGTTGCCGTAGGTGTTGCCGTCGTGCGTGTTCGAGGCGATCGCGCACATCAGGTACAGCAGCTCGCCTTGCGGGCGAGCGACGATCGACGCCTCGCCGATGAACACGTCGTTGCCGGCGTAATTGCTGGGCACCGTGGTCGGCTGAACCACCGGATGAATGTTCGAAAACGAGTCGCCCGGGCTCGCACGCGTCGCGACGAACACCCCGTACGCGCCGTCGCGCACGCCCGTGAAGTACAGCGTGTCGAGATCGGCGGACAGCCACGGTTGCGAATCGTCGCTGGTTGGCTCGGCGATCCCCGGCACCTGTGCGACCGGCGTGAACGCTCCGTTCGCATAGCTCGAGTAGTACAGCGTTCGATTGCCGCAGGTCGTGCCGATGCCGGCGTCGTCGCCGCGGGTGGACTCGAAGTAGATCGTCACGCCGGTCGCGAGCTCGCCGACCAGCTTCGCGTTGTCGTTGTTACAGGACTCCGCGTTGATCGGCAGCTCGGTCGCCGCGGACCAGGCACCGCCGACGAGCTGGGACGAGTACAACAACGAGTGTCCAGTCGTCGGATCGAAGCGGGTGAAGATGTAAAGGTCGTCGCTCGCGTTCGTGGCCGGCGATGCTTCGACGAGCGCTGGATCGGGCGAGTTGACGAGATCGGGACTGACGACCCAGCCGGCGTCGGTGAGCGTCGCGTCGAACATCTTGAAGTCGTCGCTCGTCACGCCGGCGAGGATCGGGCCGGTATCGATCGCCCCGGCGCCGATGAAGAAATCGAAGAAGTCTTCCTGCTCGTACGCGAACCGCAGCTCGTCGCCGGCCGGCAGCGCGAACAGCGAGTCGGTCCAGCCGCCGGTGATCGCCATCGGCGGCAGCATCGCGCGTAGATCGGTCCAGCCGTCCGAAAGCGTGACACCGGGAATCAGATCGCCGAGCGCTGCGGTCCACGGATCGGGCGGCGGTGGGGCATCGATCGCGGCGTCTCGCGCAGCGTCAGCCATCGGCGCATCGGCGTCTAGCGCCGCGCCACCGCCGCACGCCGCCACGATCGCGAGCCACGCTGCGCGCATCACCTCACCAATAGCATCGGCGATGCCAGCGCGATGTCCGCGGACCGTGGTCGAATCCCACGCCAGAGCGTGGAGAATCCCTAATCGGCGAGCAGCATGCCGGCGCCGACTGTCGCGTTCGTCGCCTCGTCGACCAGGATGAACGAGCCGGTCGTACGGTTGCGCTTGTAAGCGTCGTAGATGATCGGCGAGGTCGTGCGCAGCCGGATTCGCCCGAGGTCGTTGAGCCCGAGCTTGTGGGCATTCTCGTCGCGATGCCCGGTGTTGACGTCGAGTCGGTACAGGACGTCGGTGACGATCGCGCGCGACCACCGCGTCGTGTGCTTTAACGCGTAGCGGCCTTTCGGCTCGAGTGGCCGATCGGTCATCCAACAGATCATCGCGTCGAGATCCTGCGCGACGGTCGGTCGGTTGTTCGGTCGGCACAACAGATCGCCGCGGCCGATGTCGAGATCGTCGGCGAGGTGCACGGTCACGCTCATCGGCGGGTATGCGGTGTCGACCGGGATGCCGCTGTGCTCGAGCTTCGTGATCGTCGTGGCCAGGCCGCTCGGCAGCGCGACCACTTCGTCGCCGGTGCGCAACACGCCGCCCGCGACCTGACCGGCGTAGCCGCGATAGTCGGGAAACTCGTCCGACTGCGGCCGGATCACCCACTGGACCGGGAACCGCACGTCGATCAGGTTGCGATCGCTCGTGATGTGTACGGTCTCGAGGTGATAGAGCAGGGTCGGCCCGTGATACCAGGGCATCTCGGCGCTGCGGTCGACGACGTTCGCGCCGGTGAGCGCGCTGATCGGGATGAACGCGATGTCTTGCACGTCGAGCCGCGCCGCGAAGTCGCGGAACTGCTGCTCGATTTCGAGGAACTTGTCCTCGCTCCAGCCGACGAGGTCCATCTTGTTGACCGCGAACACCAGGTGCGGGATGCGCAGCAGCGACGCGATGAACGCGTGGCGGCGTGACTGCTCGACCAAGCCGTGGCGCGCGTCGACCAAGATGATCGACAGGCTCGCGGTCGAAGCGCCGGTCACCATGTTGCGCGTGTACTGCACGTGCCCCGGCGTGTCGGCGATGATGAACTTGCGCCGCTTGGTCGCGAAGTAGCGATACGCGACGTCGATCGTGATGCCTTGTTCGCGCTCGGCGCGCAGGCCATCGGTCAACAACGCGAGGTTCGTCCGTTCGTCGCCGCGGCGGCGCGAAACGTCGGCGACGTGCTCCAGCTGGTCCTCGAACGCGGTCTTGGTGTCGTACAGCAGGCGGCCGATCAGCGTCGATTTGCCATCGTCGACCGAGCCCGCGGTCGAGAACCGGAGCAGCTCGGCATCATCGTTAACTCCGGCGGTCGGGGTGAACGCGCCCGCCTCTGTCTTGGGCCCGGCGGTCACTAGAAGTAGCCCTCGCGCTTGCGGTCTTCCATCGCAGCTTCGGTGAAGCGATCGTCGGCTCGCGTCGCGCCGCGCTCGGTGACGCGGGCCGCGGCGACTTCGGCGATCACCTCGTCGAGCGTCTTAGCCGGCGACCGCACCGCGCCAGTGCACGTCATGTCGCCGATCGTGCGAAACCGGACGACTTCGTTGCGGATCGATTCGCCGGGCAGCAGCGTGACGAACGGATTCGCGGCGTAGAACATGCCGTCGCGCTCGAACACGTCGCGCTCGTGCGCGTAGTAGATCGACGGCAGCGGAATGTTCTCGAGCCGGACGTACTCCCACACGTCGAGCTCGGTCCAATTCGACAGCGGGAACACGCGGAGGTGCTCGCCGCGCCGGACCCGCCCGTTGTACAGCGACCACAGCTCCGGGCGCTGCTGCTTCGGGTCCCATTGGCCGAACTCGTCGCGGTGCGAGAAGATCCGCTCCTTCGCACGCGCGCGCTCCTCGTCGCGACGGGCGCCGCCAATCGCGGCGTCGAACTGATGCTCCTCGATCGCGTCGAGCAGCGTCGTCGTCTGCAGCCGATTGCGCGACGCGCGCGGCCCTTTTTCTTCGGTGACGCGCCCGCGATCGATCGAATCCTGGACCTTCGCGACGATCAGCCGCTCGCCGAGCTCGGCGACCCGACGATCGCGATAGACCAGCGTCTCGGGGAAGTTGTGACCGGTATCGACGTGCAGCAGCGGGAACGGAAACCGCGCCGGCCGGAACGCCTTTTCGGCAAGCCGGAGCAGCACGATCGAATCTTTGCCGCCGGAGAACAGCAGGCACGGCCGCTCGCGTTCGGCCGCGAGCTCGCGCATCACGTGGACGGCTTCATCCTCGAGCGCGAGCAGGTGGGACTGGCGGTACGTCCGCAATCACAGATGTATATCCGTCTAAGTCTAGGTCGTCTAGTCCAGCGTAGCCGTAACGCGTAGATCGAATGCGTCGGTGGTGCGTTGCCACCCGATGGCTCGAAGTCTACGCATCGGTGTGGTGCTCGGTGGCCAGCTGGTCGAAGAGCGGGTTTTCGACGGTGCGGGCTCAGCTCGCGCCGGCAGCGGCGCCGAATGGCGGCGCGGTTCATTCGACGGTGCGACGCCGATCACGTTTGGCCAGTCGCTGCGCTGCACGCTGTCGGTCCCGGTCGACGCGGCGCCGCGCGAGCACGTACTGGTCGCCGGCGGCGTACTCCGACTCCCGCTCGGGATGACCGGTCGGATCGGCCGCTCGGGCGACCCCGCTGTGACCGCGGTCACCGGCGGCGAGGTCGTGCTCGATCCCGGGATGCGCGGCAAGCTCGTGCTCGGCGAGCTGACGCTGCTGTTTCAAGACATCGCGGCGCGCCCGCTCGTGCCGCCACCGCGGTTACCGGCGTCGATCCGCGGCAGCTTTAGCGATCGGATCGACCGCCGACTCGCGACGATCATCGGCGGCTCGATCGCCGTTCACCTCGCGATCGCCGCGTGCGCGTGGGCGACCGACGCGCCCGAGCGCGACTTGATGGAGCCGGTCGCGCAGGCCGAGTACACGATCCAGACGATCGACATGCCACCGGATCAAACGCCTTCGCCCAGCGTCGCGACGCCCGATCACGACGGGCCGCAATCGCCGATCGCGCCGGCCGTGCCGCATCACGCGCCCCACAGCGCACCGAGCGCGCCGGTCGCGCCTCCGGCACCGCCGAGCCTCGACGACGCGACGCGGATGGCCGCGATCCTCACCGGCTCGACCGTCGGCCCCAACGGGCTGACCGAGATCAACCCGCGCAGCCCGGGCGCGGATCTCGAGAAGCAGATCGAAGATGCGTCGCACCACACCGTCACGATCGGCGACAACGAGCACCGGTCGCGGTCGGGCGATGGCCCCCGAAAGGGCACCACCCGCCACGACAACCCGATCGACGACCCGCACTACGTCACCATGCATCACGGTCCTGAAACGGTTGGCCCGCGGGTCGATGTCGGTCCGGTCCACACCGATATCAAGACGACGCTGTTGCCCCAGGCCGTGCTCGACAAGATCAACAGCCTCTACATGACGGGGCTGATGCGCTGCTACAGCGCGGGCCTATCGAGCGATGGCGGGCTCGGCGGTCGCGTGGCGCTCGAATTCACGGTCGCCGAGAATGGTCACGTCACCGACCCGTCGGCGTCCGGCGTGTCCCCACAGGTCGACGCGTGCATTACCGGCGAGGTGTCGCGCTGGCGGTTCGTGCCGCCCCACGACAAGGACGGCTCGCCGATCGAGCAGCAAATCAAGGTGACGCTCGTGCTCGCCCACTAGCCAGCTGACAGCGAGCGCCGCGTGCGCCATGATCGATGGGTGAGGGTCAGCCCGCTGGTCGTGATGTTAGCGCTCGGCGTCGCTGCCCAGGCGTTCGCCACGCCGGCGCCGCCCAAGGCGCGGTGGCAAGAGCTGCCGCTACCGCCCGCGATGCCTGCCGCGATCGATCACGGCATCGTCGATTCGGCCGGCGCGCACATCTACTACGCGCGCTATGGCGCCGTGAAGAGCCCACCGGTGATCTTGCTCCACGGCGGCCTCGGCAACTCCGATCACTGGGCGTTCGAATTGCCCGCGCTGGTCGACAAGCTCGGCGTGATCGTCATCGACAGCCGCGGTCAGGGCCGCAGCACGCGCACGAAGACCGCGCCGAGCTACGACGCGATGGCCGACGATGTCCTCGCGGTGATGGATCATCTCTCGATCGATCGCGCGTCGTTTGTCGGGTGGAGCGACGGCGGCGAGATCGCGCTCAAGCTCGCGATCAGTCATCCCGATCGCGTCGAGAAGTTGTTCGTGTTCGGCACGAACTACGATGCGAACGGCTCTAAGCCGCGCGGCAACGGCCGCTCCGCGACGTTCAACGGTTACGCGCAGAAGTGCCGCACCGACTACGAGCGGTTGTCGCCGACGCCGAGGCAGTTCGATGCGGTCGTCGATTGGTTGCTGCCGGTGTGGCGCAACCCGATGGGCTTCACCAAGGATCAGCTGCGCACGATCAAGGCGCCGACCATCGTCGCCGACGGCGATCACGACGAGGTGATCGTGCTCGATCAGGTCGAGGAGATGGCGAAGCTGATCCCGAACGCGAAGCTGATCGTGTTCAAGGACACGTCGCACTTCGCGCTGTGGCAAGACCCCGACGACTTCGCGAGAGTGCTCGTCGATTTCCTGGCGCCGTGATCGCCGGCGCGGCGTATCATGGTGAGGTGCGTACGCGCCTGCTCGTCATCGCGCTCGCGTTCGCCGCGCTTCCCGGCTGCCGGCAGTTCTTCGGCATCGATCCGCCGCAGCTGCGTGACGGCGGTGGTTCGAACGTAGA
>Ga0265338_10011244_pt1 | contig 10367 bp, 15 predicted proteins | sample 42126metaG_FD_193579 | JGI IMG/M metagenome (GOLD analysis project Ga0265338, IMG submission 193579) | Rhizosphere microbial communities from Carex aquatilis grown in University of Washington, Seatle, WA, United States - 4-21-26 metaG | ecosystem: Host-associated > Plants > Roots > Rhizosphere... | reverse complement strand
CGGGCATCCAATTTCGCGGCGATGGCTGTCATAACCTCTACAGTCTACCATCACCCCGACCATCCTGCAAACCACATCCGCGCCGTCCCTGCCTTCTCTGATTCCTAATCGGAGAAGGCACTCCGATGCTCGGCACGAGCACCGGAGTTACCGCCCCAAATACAACACGAAAGATACGTCATTCGTAAGCTGCTGTGCCCCCGTATCGCTCCTCCAGCAAGTCGCGTCCACCACGAGCTGCGTCGAATTGGCAACTACGACATCTGCGTTCGCCACCCCGAAGTTACCTCGGCTCGCCATGGCAACGGTGGTCACCTGGTCCACCGTCAGATCCTTCGGGTATTTGCCGTAGAACGTCACCTCGACAAACCCTGTCTGATCGGCGCCGGTGATGAAGGCAGAGATTGTGCCTTTCCCGCCGAAAGTGGCGAGGCTGCCGGTCCCGATCCTGGCCCGCGCATAAGCTACCGCGTCCCCGCTTTTGCTTTGCGCGCTGGGCTTCAACGTTAAGTCCAGTCCTTGCGTTATCGTCGTCACCATGACTGCCACCGTTGCCACCGCCGCCGCTGTGAGTATGAATCTGCGCATGGGATTCTCCTATGGGTTTGACCTGGTTGCTGTTGTCTCGGCAAGTCGCCCCTCCTGCCGCTGGCAGATTCTACGAACGCCGCCGGCACGAGTCAAGCGCTCCCCCCGATGTAGCGTGGGCTGTCACTAGCCCACTCCGTGTCGTTTCCTTGCCGTTGGTAGGGACGCATCTCCGAGGCGTCCGCTCCTCCGCTGGTGTAGCCACGCCTCTGCGAGGCGTGCTCTGCCCTCGTCGAAGGATCTTTGATCCGGCTACTTCACGGCAGGCTTGGTCTTCAATTCCACCACGATCACTTCGAACGCCTTGTCACCCGTGTTCTCCGGAAGATGAACCGTGGCATCATTCCACATGGCGTCGCCAGCCTTCCTGGTGAAGTCCTTCGACGTGCCATCCGCGAAAGTAAACTTGCCTTTGCAATCGTTCAGGAACACCGCCACCGAATTGGGGTGCGAATGCATCGTCGATTTCTCACCCGGACCGTAATGCGCCTTCAACACGCGCACCTGGTCGTTCTCAAACATCACCGTGTAATGTTTCGTATCCACTTTCGCCGCGTCCTGTGCGCGCAGAATCGCCGCCATGCCTGCCAACACTGCCACCGCCACCACTGAGAGTATCACTCGCTTCATGACCATGCCTCCGTTTGGTTGAGTTAATGAAAGATGACGGGTGTCGCCACACCCGAAACGCACCGAGAATCGCCCTGCGCCCATCCAAAGGCAAGACCGTTCTACCCGTGAACGTTGATCGCGCTCCGCGCCCCGCCGGTGTAGTAGCGGCCGTCCCGGCCGCCGTCCGCTCCGCGCCGTTGCCCCGCCGTTGTAGTGTGTAGCGTGCGGTGTCCACACCGCATCCGTTCGCTTTGCCTCCTGCCGCCCTTCTTGGTGCCTTCGTGCCTTGGTGGTTAAATTCTTTCGTGGATTGATCTTGATCTGATCCCCGGATCTATGGATCCGATCACCTTGTGCCCAAACCATCCAAAAACCGCAGGCCTGCCGGTGTAGCGTGCGGTGTCCACACCGCATCCGTGCCCGCCAAGATTCACAAAACCCACTATCCCCTCCACCCCGAACGCCTCATCCATCCCGACCACCCGGCCAACCCCCTCGACGGCCTCGTCCTCGAAGATGTTGGTTTGCCCGCCGGTGTAGCGTGCGGTGTCCACACCGCAGCCGTTTCCTTGCAGCCTATTTTCCGCGACGACACTCATGGAATTTGGCTCTACCAAGGAAATTGCCTCACCATCCTCGACGCCATCCACGCCAAGTATCCCAACGGCTGTTTCGACATGATCTTCGCCGACCCGCCTTACTTCCTCTCCAACGGGGGCATCACCTGTCACGCCGGCAAAATGGTCAAAGTCGACAAAGGCGAATGGGATAAGAGCCGGGGTCCGGAATTGAATCACGAATTCAATACCGAATGGCTCCGCCGCTGCCAACGCGTCCTAAAACCCAACGGCACCATCTGGGTGACCGGCACCCACCACGTCATCTTCTCCGTTGGCTACGCCATGCAACAATTGGGCTTCAAAATCCTCAACGACATCGCCTGGGAAAAACCCAATCCACCGCCCAACCTCTCCTGCCGCTACTTTACCCACTCCACCGAAACCGTCCTCTGGGCCGCGAAGAACGCAGAGAGCCGGCACGCCTTCAACTACAAGGCCATGAAAGCCGTCACCGGCAAGCAGATGAAAACCGTGTGGACGATGCCCGCTCCCGGCAAAGCCGAGAAGACCTTCGGCAAACACCCAACGCAGAAACCGGTTGGACTCATCGAGAGATGCATACTCGCTGCCACGAAAGACGGCGATCTCGTACTCGACCCATTTCTCGGCGGCGGAACAACTGCTGTCGCCTGTTTGCGGACTTACCGTCTCTTCGTCGGCATCGAACTCGACTTCACCCACCTGCAACTCGCCGCAAAGCGCGCCGACCGCGAACTTATCGAAGTCTGGCTCCGCGAATTCCGTGTCCGCCTGTCCGTTGGTGTAGCGTGGGCTGTCCCCAGCGCATCTGTGCCGGAAGGTCGTCATCCTGAGCTTGCCGAAGGATCTCTGTCGTTCCTGCCGGGGCTTTGCTCCACAAAAAATGATCCGAATGATCTTGATCCCGGACACCGATCTATGGATCGGATCAGCGAAATGGCCGACACGCCCGAAATCGCGACCGAGAGCATCTTCCACGAGACGAAATTTGTCTTTCTCTCCTGCGCTCAGGCTCGCACCGGTAGCGTCGTCCACACCACCGTCGACGCCGACGTCCAATCCGCCTGGACCCACACCCCCCAGTCCGTAAAACTCCAAACCACCCACATCGTCCGCTGCGAGACGGAGATTCTGAGGGTGAAGTCGAATTGAAGTCCCAGCTCTACGCCAACACTGGAATCAGTCCAAGAGTATCGAAGGCCTCAAGATATTTCACAGCCTCGATGAATTCACCGACAGTTTGCACTTCAGCCTTGGACTTGCCTTGAGGCTTGAACCCAAGAGAAAGGTGATAGCTTGTACTGTTGGGAAACCTGCTGTTGAAGTAGTAGTGCAAGCCCCGCGCGACGACCGAAGCAGGGAACACGTGGATGCACGGCTCGGACTTTGCGTTGGAAATGTCCACGCAACAAACAAACCGTCGTTTAATCGGAATGGCGTCTTCTCTCGGCTCTGCGTACTTGCTCTGTAACACCCAACGGCGCGGATACGAAGCAGTACACTTCACTTCGATAAATGCAACGTTGCCCTGCTTATCAAACGCAAGGATGTCGTAACTGATAGCGTTGCCCCATTGCAGGCTTACCATGTAACCACGCTGAGTAAGCCTCGACGCGACCAAGAACTCGCCGGCCAGCCGATTCAGGTTTTTTCGTTCGTTTGAAACTCGACCCATATTCCCTCCTCAAAAAAGTGAAGCTGACCGCCAGCGACTTATCGCCGGCGGTCAGCAATTTACTTACGCTGGTGCAAGTTTGGAGAACTTCTTGTACATTGCAGTGACTTGCTGCACCTGCGAGTAACACGCCTTCGTCTTTCCCATCAAGTCCGGCTTCGACTTAGCAATTTCCTTGTAGGCCGTTGTCGCGGCCGCAACCAACTCACTATCGATAGCCGGTGGCTTAATCTGCCACCCCTGCTTTGTCTTTACCGCAAATTCCGATAAAGCAGCCAGCACTGGAAAGATCAAGCCATCGGGCACTTCGATGATTTTCCGGCCGTCGCGCTCAATGGACCGAATTCCGCAGCCCTCAAATTCCGGATGTGCTTTCCACGTCTCGTAGAGGTCGAATGCTTGCCCAGCGACATCCAAATAGAACTGGTACACCTCTTTGAACTTCTCATGGTCATCGTCCTTCTTGTCTTTGGCTTTCCGGTAGATTGTATCGAAGTCCTTAAGACAAGTTGCCTTTGAGTTATAGGTGTACGCCCTGTTGATGTCGGTCGGCTTGAACCAAAGCTCATCAGGCAGCAAAGCCGCTACCACTTGTAGAAGCTTCTCCGTCTGGACGATGTTGGTATCCTCCGCCGGCCACTGAGATTCGTCCTTTTGCAGACGTAGCCTCGGGTGTGTCGTTCTGAAGTACTTCTCCAATTCCTCGAGTTCGCCCCTCGTTCCAACAATTGACAAGCTCTTGACAGCGTTCTGGAAGTTCCGTGCGATTGTAATCTCGGCGATGAGGTCTTCGTCTTCCGTGATGATAAGTTCGAACTTCACAGAAATGCCGTCACCTAGTTTCCCGGCATCGAGTAGATCCTGTATGACTCCTTGTGTTTGCGAGCCGTTGAGGATGCTGGCCTTCCGCAGTTTCAGCACTTTTTCCTTTTCATCCGCCTCCGAGGCACGAGCCACGATCACAACACCCCCATTTAGAATAGAGAATACATCTGGCCTGTTCTCAAGTGTGTCCTTGATAGCCCTGTGAACCGCCGTGGGCGTACGACGCTGCTTGCCCTCTGCATCGACGAGATAGTCACGCACATTCTCATCGGTTGGCAGGTTAAGAATGGCCCTTACTGGCATGTGTCCCGCGAACACCTTGCGGCCCGCTTCTACATCTTCGGGGCTGCTGATATTGCGGAGTGAGTGGAAGGGAACTACTAGATTGCGGCTCTTCGCCGCGCCGTCGTGAACGCTGTTCATATGTTTTTCCTTTCGACCACCCGTTGTTTTGCCTTCCGCCACTGGCAGAGGCACGGATGTAATCGACGTGCGCAGTAAACACGATATCATTGCAGAAGTCAAGTCACAGTGATCTAATCGCCACCGATGAACCTTTCGATGGACGGCGACCGCGCATCCCGGTATCACAGCAATTCCCAGCGCGCCCGCGTCGTCACGGAAGCTTGGGGCGCAGATAACCTCTATTGCCCGAACTGTTCTTCCCCAAAGTTGACCCGGTTGAGCCATAACACCAAGGCCAGCGATTTCTCATGCCCGAATTGCAGGTTCTGGTATCAACTCAAAGGCCAGAAGACGCGCCTTGGCAAGTCCGTCAACGACGGCGCATACGCGGCAATGCTGGAAGCGATTCGTCATGACGAGACGCCGAGCTTTTATTTCATGCACTACGATTTGGCGACGTGGAGCATCAGAAACTTGCTGCTCATCCCGAGTTTTGCGTTTCCGACCTCCGCCATCATCAAGCGCAACCCGCTCGCGGTGACCGCTCGCCGCGCAGGTTGGGTGGGCTGCAACATCGCCCTGAGTCGGATTCCCGCCGACGCCCGCATTGCCATCGTCACCGAAAGCCATGTCGCGTCCGCGAAAAATGTCCGCGCACAATTCCGCCGCGTGAAACCGTTGGCTGAAATCAAAGCCAAAGAACGCGGCTGGACTCTGGACGTCCTCAACGCCGTCCGCCGCCTCGGCAAAACAGAATTCACCACATCCGACGCCTACGCCTTCGCCCACGAACTGGAAAAGCTCCACCCCGACAACCGCCATGTCCGCGACAAAATCCGCCAACAACTTCAAGTCCTTCGCGACACCGGCTTCCTGTCTCACATTGATCGCGGCCTCTGGGCCGTCCGCTAGTCTTCTGCTTCCGGCTTCGCAGACTCTTTCCGTGGCGACTCTGCGGGTGGAACCGGTGGTGCCGGCGGAGGCGTCAACAACCCGACCTCATGCCGCAGCTTCTTCAACTGCAATTCCGCCATCTCATCCTGAACCGGCTGCACTTCCTTATGCCACTTTCGGAATCCGTAATACATTAGAAGTAATGCAACCCCACCAATCGTTCCAAGCGCTTTGTCAAAAAACTTCCGGTCCGCTACTGCAATTTCAAGGTGCTTCTCTAAGACAACCCTTCTGGCTACATCCACCCCAGACGGATTAGCCATTTGCTTGACCGCTTCGATTTCAGGGATTGCTTGATACGCAAATTCATTGATTGAGCGCAAAACATACAGGTCTGAGCCAACGCTGAATACAAACAACAGCAATCCAAACAACGCATAGAATTTGTAGATGTTATCGGTCGGAAGCGGGATTTGGCTTTCCATAACCGCATCCTATCAAACAGCCCTCCTGAATTCCCAGCAAGGATTCCCGTCACTGCCGCCACTCCTACCAACCTCGGCTCTCATCCCTCAACCCAGCCCCTAATCTTCCCGCGCTTACCCATGATACATACCTTAGTTATGTATCATCGTTTTCCGAGTGCCACGTCCCCTCGCCGAACGCTGGGATTTCGACTTCCCCATCCGCCTTGAGTTGGCCGACTGCCTCATCGACGTGTTCGACACCACCATCGACAACGCCGACGTCGCCTACATCACCACTCAAACATTTGAGACTTGGGACCAGGTCGAACGTTTCTGCCGCGACTACGACGGCATCTCCGTCCTCTGATCGCAGTATCTGGCCGAACTTGGTGTCTTGGTGGTGAACCGTCGGTCGTCACGAACCGCTGGCTTCTCAGCGTAAGGAATCGAGCAGCGCATCGCGGGTCACGCCTTTGCAGGCCGCCACGGCACGCAAGATGGCGTTGAGCGTGCCAATGCGCAGCGTCTTATGGGTGGGAACAGAAACGCGATGGTGGGATGGCTCTTCAGTTTGGATGGATGATGTGGCTGCCCTCTTGGTGAATCACCCGGTATCCCCACTGGCGGCACAATGTTTTGGCGAGGTCGTTGCCGCTCAGATCACGCGGGATCTTCATTGCCCGGTCAGCACTTCATCGCGCACCAAGTGCAGACGAATCGCCGCCGGTTTGGCCTGATCGAAGAAAAAAGCGTTGGTCGCTTCCCGGACGTTCTGCCGCAGATCTTCCCACGTGTCAGCCTGCGTAATGATGCTCTCCGAGAGACACTCGGCCACAAAGCCACCATCCGCTTCCTGCGTCACCTGGAACACAATTTCATTCATACGGGTCACCTATATCCCGTCTCGCAACCACTGACAAGCGCGTCGTGAACGAACCAACTCCTATTGGGGAGGCAACGGATGACCGGGATGAATCTTCTTGGGCCGACGGTTGCCGGTCAGCGCCACGAGAATGGCCACCACGAGCAGGACCGCCATGGCGATCTTGGCCACCACCAAACTGACAAAATAGAACAGCATCAGGCCGATCATCAGTACCGCCATCAAGGCGATCGCCAGGCGTTTGATTGGATTCATGAGCACAACCTGCCGCAGGCCGAGTTCAATTGCAAGGAGTGCCCGCCATCACCAACAACGATCGATCTGGCATGGGTTCCCACCCCCGCCCACACCATCCTCATTCCCGGCAGGATTTCAACAAGGTAAAGTAACCTATGTATCATCGCTTCCCGAGCCCTGTTTCCCATCACCGAACGCTGTTCTTTGGCCTTCCACATCGGCCAACCCAGGCTTCATTTAGGCAGGAAAGATACTTCGCGATATCCCTCGCTTATCCCAGAATGAGGCTTATGTTGGCCTCGGTCTCAGCGAGCTGTCCCACTCCGACCAAATCCTTCAGCCTTGCGGCGCCACGGCAGCACGATCCAGTTTCGATCGTTGCCGCCAGGGAACGCATCAGTGCCATTTGAAAGTATACGCAAAGAGAAATTCGACCGGTTCAATCCACCCGACCTTGGATTGGAGAGTTTGATGGTCTGGCAGACTGAATGGTTCGCCAACGAGGCGGGAACCACCATCGGCACCCTCGCCGCAGGCAAGAGGAACGAGAGCTGGAATTACGCCGTCTTGGGGCGGGAGAAAACGGGCGACTTCCGAATCTATAAGCTGGGCGGGGACACGTTTAGTCTCAATGATGCGCGGGCTGAATTCCTGCTCGAAATGGCGGCGGCGGAGACGGCACTGTCGTGTGCGCCGAACGCCCCGAACGCCCGATAGAGCAAACGCGGCGAGGCCGTTGTCGCCGCAATCGTGATGTTCTGCACTCCCTACAACGTCTGATCGTGCCGTCGTGTGGGCGCTGACGTGAACCTTTCTTCAACGCACCCCGCCGTCGATGCCGGTCCGCGCCCGCCAATGTCATCAAACTGTCACCGAATCACCCTTGCGTTGTCACCTGGCCACGGCACACTCTCCGCAGATGAAACATCGCCGGACCAATCGTATCAGCCGTAGCACACTTTCCGCGGCCGCTCGCCGTCCCCGTCCACTCGCTTTCGTGGGGACCTCCAGAATAAATGCTTGGCGGACGACCGCGGTCCTTTTGGGGCGCCCGCGGGCGAGACGGTCAAGGGTAGGTTAATTCGGGGCATCTGGGTTACGGGCGCAACTTCGCCCGGCAGGTTTCACAATCTGCCGGGTGTTGTTATTTCCAGAAACGCCTCAACCCTTCCGCACCAACAACGTGATCACAATCGCAAACACACCGTCACTGAACGTCTCCGTGCGGGTGCACTCGGCAAGGCGACTCTCATGTTCGGGCGGCGGTTGCTGGCTCATGGCGTCTGCGACAACGCGTTCTCCTGCCCGCGCACTCTAATAAAATCCACCGCCCGCTTCAAGCCCTTCGCGCGCGCCCGGCCCCTACGGTGAATGCCCCATGGTTTACGGCGGACGGCACACCTATAGTGATGGCAATCCAGAAAAGTCACAACACAAACCAAAATGGAGTAAGTCATGAAATTAGTTCAACCATGGTGCCTGTCGCTGGCCGTAATGCTCGGCGTCGGCGCCTTCACGATGATCACGCCTCGCCCGGCCTCAGCCGATGTGATTATCCACATCGGGGCGGATGTAGCTCCCGCTCCCAATCCAATCGTCTACCACTACGTGTATTATCCCGAGGAAGAAGCCTACTTTGTCCCGGAGACCCATATCTACTGGTGGAACGTCGGCGGCGAATGGCGTTCGGGACCGCACGTGCCGGATGGCATCGTCCTCGGTGCCAGCGTGAACCTTGACGTGGATGGTCGTGAGCCGTGGCGGCACCACGAGGTGATCGTCAAGCGATACCCGCGCCATCAGCATGAAGAAAAGCGCGAAGAAAAACGTGAAGAAAAAGAAGAAAAACACGACGATAAACGTTAATCACCGTCCTGCCATTGCCTCACCACGGGCCCGCCACCAGACGGCCCGTGGTGGACGGCTTTGCCGAACCAGCCCGGATCCACGATAAGCCGGGTCCGCCGGATCTGACTGGCATTACCAAAGAAAGGGTGGAAATCCAGTGGTGATGTGGCTGTATCTGGTCGTCTTTCTATCAGCGCTCACGGTCGATTTCATTCCCGTCATCGCGCCCCCCGCGTGGACGATCATGGTCTTTCTCCTGTTACGATTCCACCTGAACCCGTGGTTCGTCCTGCTCGCCGGCGTTTCCGGGTCCACCCTCGGCAGGTCCCTCATGGGCCTCTGCGTCCCCAAATTCTCCAACCTGATCCTCAAACGACGGAAGCATGAGGAACTGCAATTTGTCGGGAAAAAATTGAGCGCGAAACTCTGGCACAGTTGGCTCTTCGTGTTCCTCTACACCCTCACCCCGCTCCCGTCCACCGGCCTGTTCGCCGCCGCCGCCATTGCGAAAGTGAAGCTCATCCGCATCGTGCCGCCTTTCTTTTGCGGCAAGTTCGTGACCGACGCCGTCATGCTCGTCATGGGGCGCTATGCCATCGAAAGCTTCACCAATCTGGTGCACGGCGCTTTCTCCTGGAAAGCGATTTTCAGCCTCACGATCAGCTTCGTCGCCCTGGCCGCACTTCTCTTCCTCGACGGGCGCGCCTTGCTCGAAAAACACAAGGTCGCCTTCAATTTCAAAATCTGGAAATGACCCCGTTTCGGCGGGTCACATTCCGGACTCGGGCTTGAAAATCCCGACCGCTCCACCCTGCGGGTCCACCAACACCGCGATCCGTCCCACTGTCGGCACGTTAAACGGCTCCATCACCACCTTGCCCCGGAGCTTCTTCGCCTTCTTCGCCGTCGCATCCACGTTGTCCACGATCACGTAGGGAATCCACTGCGCGGGACAACCCGGCTTCGGGCATTTCATCAGCCCGCCCACCATGTCCCGCCCTTTCATGAAAATCGTGTAACCCGTCGCCTCGTCAAACGGTTTGCTCTTCCAACCCAGCAATCCACCGTAAAACTTCTTCGCCCCGGCCACGTTCGTCGTCACCAATTCGTTCCAACCAACCCGCCCGGGTGTTGGACGATGTTTGTCTTTGCTCATAAGTCCTCCTGTTCCTTTCTTGGTTGTGTGACCTTCGCAAAATTCCGCGCGAACGCAACCGGTTTGTTGCAACAATTCCGTGAATTTCTCAAGAGACGAAAAAGGAGTTGAGCTTTCCCTATTTGCGGTCAAAACCGCGACCCCTTCTCAACTCCTGCCGTAACCTACGCCTCCTCCC
>Ga0265338_10011243_pt1 | contig 10367 bp, 5 predicted proteins | sample 42126metaG_FD_193579 | JGI IMG/M metagenome (GOLD analysis project Ga0265338, IMG submission 193579) | Rhizosphere microbial communities from Carex aquatilis grown in University of Washington, Seatle, WA, United States - 4-21-26 metaG | ecosystem: Host-associated > Plants > Roots > Rhizosphere >... | reverse complement strand
CCGGGGCCACGCGCTCGAGTTCCGCGTCGACCACGTCGTCGGGGAGCTCGAGCAGCTGGCAGCCGATCTCGATCTGCGCCTCCACGTCGGCGACGGAGTAGGTGCCCGCGAGCCAGCGCCTGGTCGCCGCCCCGGATATGTCGAGCACCACGGTGAGCAGCTTCTCCTGCTGCTCGGTCAGCCTGCCGCCACCAGCGGCGACGTGCCGCACCACCTGCGCGTGGGTATGCTCGGCCGCCTCGATGATCGAGCTGTAGCTGCGCCCGCCGCCGTTCATCGCCGCGGCCACCGCCTCGGTCAGCCGCTGGCTGCGCTGCTGCGCGCGGAACTCGCGCCGCAGGTGCAGCGCCACCCGCTCGCGTACCGTGCCGCCCCGTGGCTCCTCCGCCGACACCTGCCGCACGGCGGCCTGGTACCTGGCGAGCGCCACGGCGAGCAGCAGGTAGTCCTTTGACGGGAAGTACCGGTACAGCGTCGCCAGGGACACCCCCGCCCGCTGCGCGAGGTCCTTCATCTGCACGGCTTCCAGCCCGCCCGCGGACAGCACGTCGGTCGCCACCGCGATCACCCGGTCGTACCGCGCCTGCTGGGCCGGCGTATCCGGCACCGCCGGCAGGCTGTCTGGGCTCACCTGGCTAAATCTAGTCGAGTGGGCACGTCGCCCGCCATGCGCCGCCAGCTTTTCTTGCTGTTATCAGGCACGCCGGGTACTCCAGGCATGCAGAACGTGGCGTGCTCCGCGTTCGGGCGGAGCACGCCCACGTTCTGGCTGACCTGGCGGTGATGCGGCGGAATGCTACGCCTCGACGGGGGCCGGGCCGGCCGCGGACTCGGCGGCCGCCGGGTGCGCCGCGGGGGCGGCGGCCTGGGGCCGCGGCCGGACGAGGGTGAACACGGCCACGGCCGCGATCAGGCCGAAGCCGGCGGCGACGAGGTAGGCGAGGTCGAGGCCGTCCGCGAACGCCCGGTGCACCACCGGGGTGAGCGCCGGGGTGCGGGCGAGCACCGCCTGGGCCTGGCCGCCGCTCAGCGCCGCGGCCAGGCCGGCGCCCGACCCGTGGATGAGCCCGGAACGGAACACCTCGCCGAGCACCGCGATGCCGAGCGCGTAGCCGAGCTGGCGGAACGCGCTCAGCGCGCCGCCCGCCATGCCCGCCTGCTGCCACGGGATGGCGGACATCGCGGTTGAGGTGAGCGACGCCATGGCGAGCCCGGCGCCGATCCCGACAAGCACAAGGCCGGGGATGACGACGGGCCAGCTCGAGTTCTCCCGCAGCACCGCCTGCGCGAGCGCGCCCGCCGCGATGACCAGCAGCCCGGTGCCGACCATCCACCGCGGCGACGTCCGGTGCAGGAACCGGCCGACCTGACCGGACACCAGGAACGCGCAGGCCGCGCAGGGCAGCACCACCAGGCCCGCCTTGATCGCGCTCAGCCCGAGTACCGACTGGAGCCAGAGCGACTGGTAGGTCATGCCCGCCCAGGCGGCCGCGGACAGCAGCGCGCCCGCCAGCAGCATCGCGGTGAACACCGGGTTGCGCAGCAGCCGCAGGTCGAGCATCGGGGCGGCGCTGCGGCGCTCCGCGACGACGAACGCGGCGAGGCCGGCGGCCGCGACTGCCATCAGCGCGATGGTCTCGCCGGACCCCCACGCGCCACGGATGAGCGCGTAGGTGAGCGCGGCGGCCGCGACGGTGAATGACACCATGCCCGGCACGTCGACGCGCCTCGGATGCGGGTCGCGGGACTCGGTGACCACCCGCAGCGTAAGCGCGACGGCGACGACGCTGACCGGCAGGTTGACCAGGAAGATCCACCGCCAGCCGAAGTTCGCGGTGAGCAGCCCGCCGATGATCGGCCCCACCGCGGACGCGGCGCCGTTGACCGCGCCCCAGATACCGAACGCCATGCCGCGCTCGCGCCCGGTGTAGGTGTTGCTGATCAGCGCCATCGTCGTCGCGAACATCGCCGCGGCGCCCACGCCCTGCACGCCCCGGGCCGCGATCAGCAGGCCGACGTTCGGTGCCAGGCCGCAGGCGAGCGACGCCACCGCGAACAGCACCAGCCCGATGAGGTAGAGCCTGCGGCGCCCGAACCGGTCCGCCACCGACCCGACGGTCAGCACCAGCGCCCCGAGCACCAGCGCGTACAGGTCGATGACCCACTGCAGGTCGCTAAAGGTCGTGTGCAACTGCCTGGCCATGTCGGGCAGGGCCACGTTCACGATCGTCACGTCGACGAGCAGCATGCACGCCCCGGCGCAGACCGCCACCAGCGGCCACCACTTGCGCATCGTTGGTTCCTTCCACTCATCCATCGGTCGGCTCCCCTCGCCTGGGCCTGGTCTCGCAGAACAGACGAGCGGCCGGCCGTCCGCGGGACACGCCTGATGGCGCGGTCCCGCCGGCGCCACTGGCCTCCGCGACACAGCATGCCGCAATTCTGGAACGTATCCCTAGTCAGCCCGGCCAGATGCGCCGGTTCTCGACATCAGCCAGGCACTCACGGCGGAATGCCTCACAGCGTCCGGTCAGTTCTTGGGCATGACCTCGACGAGGGTACCCGGACCCGATGCCGGGTCCCTCGTCCACGCGGCGCCGTTCATCGTGATGACCGGCGCCTGCCCGGCGGGAACCGGGAGAGCGTCACCGGGCACGCTGAACGGGATGACCCGGGTACCGCCGCCGGAGTTCACCTCGAAGAAGTACTGGCCCTGCGGCGCACTGCCGCCGGCCGTGCCGTCGACGATGAACCACACGTCACCGGACGCGTCCATGCCGGCCGGGTGTGCCGTCGCGTCGCCGGCGTGATTGTCGTAGTCGGGAGCCGTGGCGAGCATGGTCACGTCGCCGAAGGAATCGACGGAGACGGCGCACTCCTGTGTCTGCCCGGCCCGCGCGCCGGCGGCGCGGCATTCGCCGAGGCCCTCAACGCCCCCCACCACCGAGTCCGCCGCGCCGTTCCCGGTGAGCTGGAGCGGCCCGACGGTGGCCTGGGCCTGGGTTTGCAGCTCGATGGCATCCGGGCCCGTCGGGATGAACATCTCCGTGCCAGCGGCGGTGACCTGGACGACGCCGTCCTTCGTCATGCCCCACATGTCCCCGGCCGCGTCGGGCACCAGCGGGCCGATCGTGGCCTGCGGCAGGTCCGCGATGTCGTCCCGCAGGCGGGTCCCCTCCAGGGCGCGGCTCAAGGTATTCATGACGGCCGGCACCGTGAAGGCGCCGTTCTTGTCGAGCCTCGCGATGAAGGTGCCCCCGGAATCCTGGCTCGCGGCGCACTCGAGCCAGACGCCGCGGTCTGACGCGGCGTACAGCGCAGGGGGCGGCACGGTGGACTCATCGCTGCAGTTGCCGCCCAGGGAGAACTGGGCACTGGCGCCGGTGCCCGGCGTGTAGCGAACCAGGATGCCCGTAGGCGGCTGCCCGGGGGGCGCCGCCTCCGCGCCGAGCCACAGCTGCCCCAGGGCGTCGAACGCCTCCGCTCCGGTGTACCGCACGGAGAGCCCGCCGAGTGTGGCGGGCAGCGGGTGCGTGGACACCACGTAGCTCACCGGGTTAACCACCGCGAGCATGGGCTGGCCCGTCGCCTGGCTCAGCTCCACCATCCACAACTGGCCGTCTAGGCTGAGCACCGGCCCGCCGGTGATGGAACCGCTCGTCTTGACGACCACGACGGTGGCCGCGGCCTCGTCCGCGAGCATGGCGGGCCTGGCGGCGCCTCCGCCCGCTGTGCCACCGCCCGCTGTGCCTCCGCCCGGGCTGGCGGGCGCGGGCGCCGGGTTGCCGGTGACGGCGACGATGACGCCGGCCACCGCCGCCGCGGCGACGGCCAGGACGGTCACGTTCCTCACCAGGCGCCGGCGCCGCCGGGCCCGTGGGCCGGCGGTGTCGTCTCCGCTCCCGCCCGGGTGAGCGTCCTGGCCTTCCTGTCCGCCCTCGGGGCCCGGCCCGAGACTGCCGGGAGCGTCAGCTGATGATGACATAGGCAGTACGGCCGGCCGTCCGCGGATAGGACATGCGGGAAATCTTAAGGCTCTGGCCCTGGGCAAGGATGGGTGATCTGCCCTTTACCATCACTTGGGCTCGATATCCCGCCGGGCCACGGGCCGGATGCGCCGGTTCTCGACATTGGCTACCGTTAGGACGGTGGAAAGCATCACGGTCGACGACCTCGACCGGCAGCTGGCGCAGTGCCTCGGGGTGGACGGCCGTGCCTCGTTCAGCGCGATCGCCGAGGTCCTCGGCGTGTCCGATCAGACGGTGGCGCGCCGGTACCGCCGGCTGCGGTCGGCGGGAGTGCTGCGCGTCGTCGGCCTGCGGTACCCCAAGTCCGGTGGCCATCCGACCTGGTTCCTCCGGCTGCGCTGCGTGCCCGGCTCCGGGGAGGCGATCGCCGCGGCCCTGGCCCGGCGGCCCGACACCGCGTGGGTGCAGCTGCTGTCCGGCGACACCGAGGTGCTGTGCTCGCTGCGCGGCGACGGCCCGGAGGCCACCGAGTCGCTGCTTGCCCGGCTGCCCCGGTCAGGACGGATCGTCGAGGTGACGGCCTACTCCCGGCTGCACATGTTCACGGGCGGCCCCGACGCGCTCGGCTTCATCGACGTGCTGCCCGCCGCGCGGATCGAGCCGCTGCGCGTCATCGTCCGTCCCGTGGGCCCGCCAGGCGCCCCGGCCGGGCCGAGCGACCTCGACACGGCCCTGCTGCCGGCCCTCGCGGCCGACGGCCGGACACCGTTCGCGGACCTGGCCGCCGCGACCGGCTGGTCGGAGACCACCGTGCGACGGCGCGTCGAGCAGCTGCGCGATTGCGGTGCGCTGTACTTCGACCTGGAACTCGACATGCCAACCTTCGGCTTCCGCTCCACGGCCTGGCTGTGGATGTCGGTGCCGCCGTCGCACCTGGCGGAGGTGGGCGCGGCCCTGGCGAAGTTCCCTGAGGTCGCCTACGCCGCCGCCACCACCGGGCCGGCCAACCTGTCGGCCTGCGTCGTCTGCCGTGACGCGGAGTCGCTGTACGAGTTCCTGACCGCCAGAGTCGGTCCCCTGCCCGGCGTGGAGCGGGTCGAGACCTCGCCGGTCATCCGCACGGTCAAGCAGGCGTCCCCCGTCGCCACCCGCTCCTGACGGGGGTCACGCAGGAGCCGGGCGGAACGACGCGGCGAAGACCTGGAAGTAGTGGAAGTCGGCGGTCCAGTCGCTTTCCGGCGTCGACCAGTAGAGCGCGTACGCGTGGCGTGCGTTCGCCAGCACGTTGCGGTTCAGGATGTGGACGAGCACCCCGTTCCTTTCGTAGGTGAACTCCCAGTCCGCCGCCGCCTCGGCCTGCGGGTAGTGCACGGACGCCAGCTTGATCAGGTGATAGCCGGGATAGCCGCTCGCCCGGGCGGCCGCCTGCTGCTCCCAGTCGGCCAGCGGGTTCGACTGCGGATTGTCGGACTGGTCGATGAGCAGGAAGATGCCGCTGTTGGCCGGGTCGGTTATGTACACGTAGTGGCCGACGTGGGAGATCACCCAGCCCTGCGGCACGCCGATCGAGAAACCGGTGGAGTTCGTGAACCGGTAATATCCCGCGGGCAGCGAGCCAGCCCCGCCTGGGGCTCCGCCGGCTGGCGAGGCCGTGACGCTGGAGGACGTGGCCGGCTGACGACCGTTCGACGCGCCGGCGGACGGGTGCGCGCCCGGGCTTGAGCTCGTTCCCGGTGCGGCCGCCAGGTGCCCCGGTGAGCTGGTCAGGGCGAACGCGATGACGACCGCGGCGACCACTAGTCCGGCCAGCACGCCAAGCGCCGCCGCACGGCTCCGGGCTCGCCGTCGCCCTGACCGCGGCACGGGAGCCGCGGAGTGCCGTGGCGGGAAAGTGACCGGTCCGGCCGGCCGGCCGCCAAGCGTGTGGTCCGGTGCCGCGGCGAGCTCATCCCGCTGTGTCGCGGCCTGGTCCTGCTCCGGCGCCACTGTGCGCTCCGCGTCGGGGATCGCGGCCGGCGCCGGCGTGGCCGGGGCCGGCGCGGGGACCGGTGCCAGCTGGCGGACGGCGTCCGCGGCCGGCTCCGCCGTCGGCCTTGGGCCGCCGCCCCTGCGTTCCCACCAGCGGGCGATCGGCCCGAGGGCGCCGTTGCCCCCGCGGGCAGCCCCGTCATTGCCCGCGCCGTTGGCACCGTTCGCCGCGATGTCGCCGAGCCGCCGCTCGGCCTCGCCGGCGCTGAGGCGTTCGGCCGGGTCCTTGCGGAGCAGTCCGCTGATCACCGGGCCAAGCGGTCCCGCGTGGGCGGGCGGCTCCGGCTCGTCGGCCACCACCGCGGTGAGGGTGGCGAGCGCGTTGTCCCGCTCGAACGGCGGGCGGCCCTCGACGGCGGTATAGAGACAGGCGCCGAGTCCCCACAGGTCCCCGGGCGCGCCGGAGTGGCCGCCCCTGGCTCGTTCCGGCGCGATGTAGGACGGCGACCCGACCAGCATGCCGGCGGCGGTCAGGGTGGGGCTGTCGGTGGCGCGGGCGATCCCGAAGTCGGTGAGCACGACCCGGCCGTCGGCCCCGATCAGGATGTTCGCGGGCTTCACGTCACGGTGCAGGACGCCTTCCCCGTGCGCGGCCCGCAGGGCCGCCAGGACGCCGAGGCCGACCCTGGCCGCCTCGGCCGGGGAGAGCGGTCCGTGCTCTTGCATGATGTCGCGCAGCGACGGGTACGGCAGGAGTTCCATGACGATCCACGGGTGGCCGTCTTCCTCCACGATGTCGTAGATCCGCACGACGTTCTGGTGGCTCAGGCGAGCGGCCACCTGGGCTTCCCTGGTCGCACGGCGGCACGCCGCCTGCTGCTCCTGCTCGGAGAAATACGGCGGCCAGAACATCTCCTTCACCGCGACGTCCCGCCTGAGCAGCTCGTCGCGGGCCTCCCACACCACGCCCATCCCGCCGCGGCCGATGATCGTGCCAAGCCGGTAACGTCCGGTGAGCAGACGTCCAAGCTCAGTTCCGCTCATGCGGCGCGACTACCCGCTCGCCGCGGATGCTAACAATTGATCGTGAAATAGCCCATGATCGCCTGAACGGGATTTCCTCACGTCACCGAGCGGCTAGGCCACCTGGTCGGGGACCGTGGTCTCCATGCTGGCCGGGGACGCGGGCACGACCGGGGCGGCGCGGCGCGGCGCGAACGCGAGGCCGGCCGCCAGGCAGGCGAACGGGATGGCCGGGATCAGGTAGCGGTAGTCGAAGTCGGCCAGCGCGATCGGGGTGACGAGCAGGGCCACGGCGGTCACCCAGGGAAGCATGGTGGTGCCGCGCGGCGCCCAGCGGACGCGGACTGAACTCAGCCGGACGGAGCGCAGCGCCTGGGCCGGCCGCCGCCACGATCCCGGGTCCGCGCCGCGCCGCCTGGCCGCCGTCACCGACAGCACGCCGCCCAGGCCGACCAGGAAGATCACCGCGAGCAGCGGGCCGTAGGTGAACACCACCCGCTGGTACACCAGGACCGGCGCGGCGATGATCTTGTGCACCACGCCGGGCGCCTGGTGCCCGTAGGCCAGCCAGTCCTGGTAGGCGGTGCCGCCGGGAATCCACTCGTGGTCAGGGTTGTCCGGCGGGAGCAGGTTGTACTTCGCCGTCACGTAGTGCAGGTGGAAGTTGTAGTAGTACGTCGTCCCCGCGCCTGGGTAGGCGATGCGCGGGAAGCCGAACGACAGCATGGTGTCGAAGAACACCGTCTTCGCGTAGTCGAGCGGCTGCGCCTCGACCGCGTGGATCGCGAAGTCCGTCAGCACCTTGTTGCCGGCGTAGCTCACCGGCCCGCCGATCGAGTTCAGGTCCTGGTGCACGTACGGCGCGTGCCAGACGTAGTTGCCCGGCGGGGTCCGGTCGGCGATCGGCTGCGTGGGACAGACGACCGCCTGCTCCCCGGTCGGGTTGATCCGGGCGCAGTCGGCGAACGACGACACCCGGCCCCACAGGTAAAAGCCCGCGGACATGGTGGTGCCGTAGTGCCCGGTCCGCTCGTGGAACCAGTTCACGTACGCGCCAAGCGGCACTAGCGAGGCGACGGCGAACACGATCGCCACCAGCCAGCCGCGCACCGTCTTCCAGGCCCAGCCGCGCAGCAGCAGGAACAGCGGCAGCACCGCGAGCATGACCACGCCCTCGGTGCGCACGATCACGGCGTACCCGACGAGCAGCCCGGCGATCACCGCGACCCACCAGCGAGGCAGGCCAGGGCGCCAGAGCAGCAGGCAGACCGCCACCATGAGCAGGAACGTGAACACCGTCTCCGCCATGATCAGGTGCTCGTCCTCGATGATGTACCCGTCGAAGAGCACCGGCATCGTCGCGATCGCCGCCCATGTCTTAGACACGTTGCTGCGGCGGAGCAGGACGTAGATCAGCACCGCGACCGCCAGGCCCATCAGGTGCTGCACGGCGGTGACCAGTGTCAGGGAGTGGAACGGCAGCAGCAGCCGCAGGAAGAAGGAGTACCCGGTCGACTTGGACAGGTTCGGCTGCGGGCGCAGCGCCGCGCCGAGGTAGACGTAGGAGTCTCCGGCGAACCAGAGCGCGCCAGGGTAGGCGACCATGGCGAGCAGCCGCACGAAGGCACCCACGGCGAGCGCCCCGGTGAAGAGCTTGTGCTCGCCGGCAAGGCGGCGCAGGCGCGGCAGGACCAGTCGCGGGTTCACGCCACGATCTTATCGGGGCGATTCGCGCGTCGTGGCCATCCGGCACCGGCAACGACCTGGAAGGACCGCGCAAGCCCGGTGGCCTGCCGCGATGGCGGGTACTATCTCGTTGGGAAGGGAGTACGATGCCGCCGCACGGTTACGAGCGCCCGACCCAGGCCGGGCCGGCGCCACGCCCCGGATCCGGCATGCGCCAGGCGGCCGCTCCCGCTCCCGCTTACGACCTGGATGACACCGAGGCCAACGACTGGCTCTGGGACGACCGCGGTCCAGACGGCCGGGGCGTGGACGGCCGCGGGCAAGCCCCGGGCGCCGCGCGCAACGGCGCCGGCCGCCCCGGCGCGCCAGATCCCCGCCCGGCGGGTCCTGCCCCCGGGCCCGCCGGCCGGCCCCGCACCGTTCCGGCCGGGCCAGGCCAGCCCGGTCCGGCTCCGCGCGGCGGCGCCGCCGGGCCGGCGAGTGCCGATCCGCATGCCGGGCCGGCCTCGTACGCCGACCACGGGCCGCGCCGCGGGCCGGGTCCGCGCGCTGACTACGGCCCCGTCACGGTCCCGAGCCGTCCCGCTTTCCGCCCGGGCCCCGATCCGGGTCTCGCTCCCCGCCGCCAGCCGGGCGGCGCCCCCGACCACGGAGGCGCGCGTTCAGCTCCGGGCGGCGACCCCGGAGCCAGCGCGCCGCGGCGGCGTGCCACCGCCGCTCCAGGGGACCCGGGCGAGCCGCGGCCAGGCGATCTCCGGAGTTTGCGCCCCGATGAGTTCGGTGGCCCGCGTTCCGGTGAGCCCGGGGGCCAGCGGCAGCCTGATCTCGGGAGGGCGCGTCCCGGCACCGGCGGCGGTCAGCGTCCCGAGGATCTCGGCGGGCCGTGGCCTGCGGATCCCGAGCCGCGAACCCGCTCCGGCCGCGGGCCGGACAGCGATACGCCGCCGCCCCCGCCTCCGGAGCCGCCGCCGGCTCCCCCGGAGCAGATCGAGCGGATGCTGCTCGCCGCGCAGCGGCAGATCGCCGAGCACGTCAGGGCCGCCGCGGAGGAGGCCGAACGGGAGGCGGACAAGATCAGGGCCGCCGCCGCTTCCTACGCGGCGGGGTTGCGCAGCTCCGCCGAGTTCGAGAAGGCGAGCGTCCGCGCCGAGGCCGAGCGTGAGGCGGCCAAGGTCCGCGCCGCCGCAGAGCGCGAGCGCGACGACATCATCCGGGCCGCCCGCCGGGAGGCGGACGAGATCCGCCGCCGCGAGCAGTTCCTGCTCGAGCAGTCCGAGGCGATGCGCGGTCAGGCCGAGGCCGACCTGGAGGTCGAGCTGGCCGACCGCCGCGCGGAGGCCGAGCGGCTTGACGTGGAACGGCTCGCCGACGCGCAGGAGGCCACCCGCAAGCTCGTCGATGAGGCCGAACGGCGGGCGGCCGACGCCGAGAAGCGCGCCGCCGAGGCCACCGCCCGGGCGGAGCAGGCCCGGCGCGACGCCGAGGCCGACGCCAAGAAGGAGCTCGCCGACGCGCACCGCAAGGCCGAGCTGGTCATCGCCCAGGCCAAGGACGAAGGCAAGCAGGCCCTCGCCGACTTCGAGGCCGAAGCCGACAAGCGCCGCTCGGCCGTGCAGAAGGAACTCGAGGAGCTGACCAAGCAGAAGAACGAGATCGACGAGCAGCTGGCCAAGATGCGCCAGATCTTCTCCGTCGGCTCGTTCCTCGACACCCCCGCCAGCT
>Ga0265338_10011241_pt1 | contig 10369 bp, 4 predicted proteins | sample 42126metaG_FD_193579 | JGI IMG/M metagenome (GOLD analysis project Ga0265338, IMG submission 193579) | Rhizosphere microbial communities from Carex aquatilis grown in University of Washington, Seatle, WA, United States - 4-21-26 metaG | ecosystem: Host-associated > Plants > Roots > Rhizosphere >... | reverse complement strand
TTGATTTGAACGTGCCGATTTTGCACGTCAGCGGCCTGGACAATTTTTCAATACCGCGCCCGGCGAACTTAAAAAAAAATCCCTTGAATAACGGTCCGGCGGACGTCGCGCCGGCTTCCGGCACCGGCTCAAGCGGTTCGTATATGGGCAAAGATTTCCGGGCGGCCTACGTTCCGGGCACGGCGCTTAACGGAGCGGGACAAATCGTTGGATTGCTGGAGTTCGACGGCTATTACCCCAACGACATCCTGATTTATGAGACCAATGCCGGATTGCCGGGCATCGCCCTGACCAACATCTTGATTGATGGCTACAGCGGCGCCGCCGGCGGCTACAACCTCGAGGTGGCGCTGGACATTGAGATGGCAATCTCGATGGCAACGAACCTTCTCAAGGTGATTGTTTATGAAGAGCAAAACGGCGGCAATATCGCCGATATGCTGAATCGCATAGTGACGGACAATCTGGCCAAGCAAATCAGTTCTTCCTGGCCAATCGGCAACAACGCAAGTTATGACAACGCCTACAAGCAAATGGCCACGCAGGGGCAATCGTTCTTTCAGGCTTCTGGCGACTACGACGCGTATTTTTCCGGCATAGCGCAATGGGCGGACGACACGAACATCACGATCGTTGGCGGAACAACCCTGTCCACGACCGGGCCGGGCGGCTCATGGTCGTCGGAGAAGGTTTGGAATTGGTATAGCACCTCTCCCCCGAAAACGGGCGGAAGCGGTGGAGGAACCAATTTTCACGGCATCCCGATTCCAAGCTGGCAGACCGGCATCGACATGACGGCCAATCTAGGCTCCACGACACTGCGGAATGTTCCCGACGTGGCGATGACTGCGGACAACATTTTCGTCGTGGCAAACAACGGCACCTCCACGAACGTTGGCGGCACCAGCGCCGCTGCGCCGCTGTGGGCGGGATTTTGCGCGCTCGTCAACCAGCAGGCCGCGCTTTTGGGCGGCACGAATGTTGGGTTCTTGAATCCAGCCATCTACGCGATTGGCAAAAGCCCGAACTACACCACGGATTTTCACGACATCACCACCGGCAACAACACAAACACAACCGTTCAGAACAAATGGTTTGCCGTTCCCGGCTACGACCTTTGCACAGGCTGGGGCACGCCAAACGGGCAGAACCTCATCAACGCGCTGGTGCCGCCGGACACACTGGGCATTGTGCCGCCGAACGGTTTTAACGCCTGCGGTCCGGCGGGCGGCCTGTTCAATCCGCCATCGCAATTTTGTTTTCTGACCAACACTAGCGCCAGCTCGATCACTTGGTCCCTCATCAACACTTCCGCCTGGCTTAATGCGTCCGCGACCAGCGGGACATTGGCGGTCGGCGCGACAAACGGCGTCACAATCAGCTTGGCCGTCGCCGCCAACAGTCTTGCGATGGGAACTTATGCCGCGACAGTGAAGCTGACAAACTGGAACACGCACGTCGTGCAATACCTGCAATTTGCCTTGCAAGTGCTGCAACCGCTGGTCGTCACGCCCGCAAGCGGTATTATCTCCAGCGGGCCGGTTGGCGGGCCATTCAGCGTCACATCGCAAAACTTCTCGCTGACGAACTCCGGCCCGGCTTCGTTAAACTGGTCGCTCATCAATACCTCGGCCTGGCTCACGGCTTCGGGCGGCGGCACGCTGGCCGCGGGCGCCTCAACCACGGCGACGGTCAGCTTGAGTTCCACCGCCACCAATCTTGCGACGGGAACTTATACCGCGAACGTATGGTTCACCAATCAGACCGGCGGCGGGGCGCAAAGCCGGCAGTTCAATCTGCTGGTGAATCAGTCGCTGGTTCAAAACGGCGGATTCGAGACCGGTGATTTCAGCGGCTGGACGTTGAATGGGGGCGGCAGCTTCAATTCTGTCGCCAAAAGTGGCAGCGTCGCCGGAATTGCGCCGCATTCAGGAACTTACTTTGTAGCGTTGGGCCAATCCGGTTTTCTTGCCTACCTTTCCCAATGCATACCAACATTCGCCGGTCAGTCTTATCTGCTTTCGTTGTGGCTGAACAGTCCGATTCACACTCCATATACTCCGAACGAATTTAGCGTCTCTTGGAATGGGAATACGCTTTTTGATCAAGTCAACATTCACCCGATCACCGTTCCAAGCAGCGGCTGGACCAATCTGCAATTCATCGTTACCGCCACCAACGCCAGCGCCGTCCTCCAAATCGGGGGGCGGGATGACAATTATTATCTGGGTCTTGACGATGTGAGCCTCGTGCCCATTCCGGCGGCGAAGTTCCAATCAATGCCGATGACGAAGACGAACAATAATCTCAAATTCACATGGAATGCGATGACCGGCCTGGTCTATCAAGTGCAATTCAACACAAACCTGCTGAAGACCAACTGGGTTGTTTTGAATAGCATCACGTCAACGAACAACCCCATCACCTTTGTGGACACCAATCCCATCACCGGTTCCCCGCAAAAATTTTACCGGCTGCTGTTGCTGCCGTGACGGCTGCAACTTGACTTCCGGCGCATTTTCAGGGAACTTGGCTGGAATAATTTGAGGCTTGATTACCCGTTGTCCCTTTATCGCTCTGGTCATCGTTTCATGCGCAGGTGTGGTGTGTGCAGCACCGCCCAAATGGGGCATGACCCGGAAATGTGACGATGGCACAAAGTCTGCTTAAATTGGCTAAGATTTTGTATTTGCACTCATAACGAAAACCCATGGAAAACCGGGCATTTACTGAAGTTTTCGGCGTAAAACCAGGTGGCGGCCGCACCGTCATACGCGGACGATGGTCCATCCGGCTGACCTTCGCCGCTGCGGCGGTGGCGCTTTTCCCTTTTACGACGAACGCGCAGGGTGTTGGAAAGCAATTGCTGCACGGCCACAAGCCGCCGGCAATCGCACGATTCAATTTGCAGCCGATGAGCCGTTTGCCAGCCACGAACCGGCTGAACCTCGCCATCGGGTTGCCGTTGCGGAACCAGGCGGCGCTCAACAAGCTGCTTTCCGAAATTTACGACCCGGCGAGCACGAATTATCACCGCTACCTGACGCCCGGGCAATTCACGGAACAGTTCGGACCAACGGAGCAGGATTACCAGAAGGTCATCAACTTCGCGAAGCGGAATGGTTTGACGGTGACGGCCACGCATGACAACCGCGTGGTAGTGGATGTGAGCGGGCCGGTGCTGGACATTGAGCACGCTTTCGGATTGACGTTGCGGACTTACCGGCATCCGACGGAGAACCGGATGTTTCACGCGCCGGATGTTGAGCCGTCCGTGGAATCGGGTGTGCCGATTCTGGACGTGAGCGGGCTTGATGACTACGCGTTGCCGCATCCGCAAAGTTTGTTGGTCATACCGATGGCCAATTCGACAAATATCGTGCCCAATGCCGGTTCGGGGCCGAACGGATATTATCGCGGAAATGATTTTCGCGCAGCCTATCTTCCGGGCGTCGCACTCAACGGCGCTGGCCAGACGGTCGGGTTGCTGGAATACGACGGCTACTATGCGAACGATATCGCCACTTACACGAGCGCATCGGGCCTAACGAATGTTCCTCTACAAAATGTGCTGCTGGACGGAGTCAGTGGAATCCCTGGTTACAGTGGACTTAACAATGGTGTATTGGAGGTGTCCTTAGACATTGAAATGGCAATCGCGATGGCACCGGCCTTGGCGAAAGTGGTTGTTTTTGAGGGAAATACTTTTAACGACATGTTGACCGCCATGGTTGCAAGTAACTCGATCAAACAATTCGGCTGTTCATGGAGTTACAGCGGCACTCCGAACGCGACCATGGACCAGCTTTTCCAGCAAATGAGTTCGCAGGGCCAATCGTTCTTCGACGCGTCAGGCGACAGTGACGCTTACACAGGCTCGACAGGCGTGCCGAACGACGATCCGAACATCACAATTGTCGGCGGAACGACCCTGTCAACCACCGGACCGGGCGGTTCGTGGATATCGGAAACCGTTTGGAATTTCAGTGGCGGTGTGGGCAGCAGCGGAGGCATCAGCACCTACTATTCGATGCCAGCCTGGCAGCAGGGTGTCAACATGATGACAAACCGAGGCTCGACGACCATGCGCAACATTCCCGATGTCGCCCTGACCGCCGATCAAGTTTGGTGTGTTCACGACAACGGAAATTCATCCGGCTATGTTTACGGCACGAGCATCGCTGCGCCACTGTGGGCGGGTCTTACGGCGCTCGTCAACCAACAGGCCGCAAGCAGCAACAAGCCGCCTGTGGGCCTCATCAATCAAGCCATTTATGAAATAGGCAGGCAATCGAGTTACTCTTCTGATTTTCACGATGTTACCAGCGGCAACAATTTTTCCGCGAGCAGTCCGACCAATTTTCCCGCCGTCCCCGGTTACGATCTTTGCACAGGATGGGGAACGCCGAATGGAACAAATCTGATTAACGCCTTGGTCAACCCTGATCCTTTGGCCGTCTCACCAGTGAGTGGATTTATTTCCAGCGGCAGCATGGGGGGGCCGTTCACCGCAACGTCGCAAAGTTTTTCATTAACCAATTCCGGAACAGCATCGTTGAACTGGTCGTTCATGGGCCCTGCATGGCTCAATGTCTCGCCCGGCAGCGGAACTCTGGCGGCCACCAATGGTGTGACGGTAACCGTGAGCCTGAATTCCGCCGCCAGCAATTTGGTTGGAGGAGATTATTTAGCAACGCTGTGGTTCACCAACCAGACCAGTGGAGTCGGGCATGGTCGTTTGTTTGAGTTGCAGGTGAAGGACGCATTGATCATCGCCCCGGCGAATGGCTTTGTCGCCTTCGGCCCGATCGGCGGTCCATTCACTGTAGCATCCCAAAGTTTTTCATTGACCAATTCAGGAGCGGTTTCATTGGACTGGTCGGTTAAAAATATTCCCACCTGGCTCAATGTTTCACCGAACAGCGGCACACTGGCAGCCGGAAGCCCGGCAACCAACGTGACGGTCAGTTTGAATTCTGTCGCCAGTAATTTGCTGGCTGGAATTTACAACACGAACCTTGCCTTCATGAATCTCACGACTGGCAGCGTGCAACTCCGGCAGTTCACGTTGCAAGTGGGGCAACCGCTGATTCAAAATGGCGGATTCGAGACCGGCGATTTCACCGGCTGGACGTTGAATGGGGACGGATACAATTACAACTACGTGGACGACAGTTCCACAGTTACTTACATCACGCCGCATTCAGGGACTTACTTTGCATCGCTGGGCGAATCCGGTTTTCTTGCCTTCCTATCCCAAAACATACCGACAGTTGCTGGCCAGTCTTATCTGCTTTCGATGTGGTTGGAAAATCCTCCCTCGTCGCCTAACGTGAACACACCCAACGCCTTCGTTGTGCAGTGGAATGGAAGCACGCTTTTCGGTTTCACGAACAAGAACAGATTTGCCTGGAGCAACCTGCAATTCATCGTTACCGCCCCAACCTCCAGCAGCATTCTCAATATCGGCGCCCAGGATAATTATTACTACCTCGGTCTTGACGATGTGAGCCTCGTGCCCATTCCGGCGGCTAAGTTCCAACCAGCGGCGGTAACGAAGACAAATAACAATCTCAAATTCACCTGGAACGCGATGACCGGCCTTGTCTATCAGGTGCAATACAGCACAAACCTGCTGAAGACAAACTGGATTGCACTACAAAGCATCACGGCAACGAACACCCCCATCACGTTTGTGGACACCAATCCCGTCACCGGTTCCCCGCAAAAGTTCTACCGGCTGCTGTTGCTGCCGTGACGGCTTCAACTTGACTTCCGGCGCATTTTCAGGGAATGTGGTTGAAATAATTTGAGGCTTGATTACCCGTTGTTCCTTTATCGCTCTGGCCTTCTTTTCATGCGCAGGTGTGGTGTGTGCAGCGCCGCACAAATTGCGCGTGAACGATTCCGCGCTCGCCAAATCCCTCGTCGCACACGGTGGCAAGTTGGTCGCCGATTACGGTGGCTTTCAAATCATTCAAGCCGATGACACGGTCCTGACAAATCTCGACGTCAGCCGGGTCGAGCGGGAGGACGAATTCGATGCCATCAGGTTGAACGCCGCACGATTGGACACGCGCACGGCGGAAGTCCGGGCATTGCGGAAACCGGCGGGCGCGTTCGCCGGCAAACGTCTCCACCTCGTCCAGTTCGCCGGGCCGGTCAAACCGGACTGGCGCGCGGCCCTGGAAAAGACCGGCGCGCACATCGTCAGTTACATTCCCGAAAACGCCTATTTGATTTACGGCGACGGCGCGGCGCTGGGCCGGATGCAAGCCTGGGCGGGCACCAACGAATTTGTCCAGTGGGAGAGCGCTTACGCCGACGATTACAAAATCCATCCCGACGCGCGCCTGATGGACGCGAATGGAAATCCCCAAACTCCAGCGACGGATATTTTTTCAATTCAAATGGTGGACGACGCGGCAGCGAACGTTGCAACGCTCACGCGGATTGGTCAGTGGCAGTCGGCGGCGGTGGAAAGCGAATACAGTCTGCTCGGCTACTTGAACGTCATCGTGCGTTTGCCGCCGGAGCGTCTGGCCGAAATCGCCGCGCAGCCGGAGGTGGTTTCCATCCAGCCATATTTTGAGCCCCAAAAACTGGATGAGCGGCAGGATCAAATTCTCGCGGGCAATTTATCAGGAAACCTGCCGAACGGCCCCGGCTATCTCGCATGGCTGGCGGGAAAGGGCTTCACACAAGCGCAGTTCACCAACTCCGGTTTCGTCGTGGACGTAAGCGACAGCGGCATTGACAACGGCACGAACAAGCCGGGGCATTTCGGGCTGTATCCGTTGGGCAACACGTCGCAAGTCAGCCGCGTGGCTTACAACCGCTTCGAGCGCACAATATCACATTCCGGCGCAACACTCCAAGGTATTGACGGCCACGGCACCATCAACTCTCATATCATCGCCGGTTACGACAATTTTACGAATGCCTTTCCGCATACGGATGCGGCGGGTTATTTCTACGGCCTGGGTGTCTGCCCGTTCGTGAAGGTCGGCTCGTCCGTGATTTTTGATAACAGCAGTGCAGACTATACCTCGCCGAATTTCACGACGTTGCAAACCGACGCTTACAATAGCGGTGCCCGCATCAGCAACAACAGTTGGGGAAGCTTGTCTGGAAACGGAAGCTACGATCCCAATGCGCAAACGTATGACGCACTGGTGCGTGATGTGGGCGCGGCGGGGCAAAACCGGCAGATGGTCATCGTGTTTGCCGCCGGCAACTCCGGGTCGGGCGCGAAAACCATTATTTCGCCCGGCTCAGCCAAAAATGTCATCACCGTCGGCGCGGCGGAAAATGTCCGGTCGCTTTCAACGACAAATGGCGGGAAGGATACGGTTGGCGACAGCGGCTGCTCTACTGTCTCGAAACCTGACGCGGACACGAGCGCCGACAGCGCAAATGACATCGCCAGCTTTTCGAGCCGCGGCCCATGCCAGGATGGGCGCAAGAAACCGGACATTGTTGCGCCCGGCACGCATATCACCGGCGGCACGCCACAAACCAGTCCGCCACCCTCGCCAACGGGCACCGGCCAAGCGCTTTCCACTTTCGACGCCAACGGTGTGTGTGGATTGCCCGGAAGCGGGACGACAGGCGACACAAATGATTTTTTCCCGCTCGGCCAGCAATTTTACACCGTTTCCTCCGGCACAAGCCATTCGACGCCCGCCGTTTCCGGCGCATGCGCTTTGCTGCGGCAGTTCTTCATCAACAACAACAGCGCGCCGCCCAGTCCGGCGATGACCAAGGCCTACTTGATGAATTCCGCGCGCTACATGACCGGCGTTTCTGCGAATGACAAACTTTGGTCGGCCAATCAAGGCATGGGCGAGATGAACCTCGGCACGGCGTTTGATGGCGCGTGGCGCATTTTGCGCGATCAACTGGCGGTTGAAAAATTCACGGCAGCGGGACAGACACGCACCTTCAGCGGGACTGTCCCCGACCCGGCCAAACCGTTTCGTGTGACGCTGGCGTGGACGGATGTGCCCGGGGCGACGAGCGCTACAAAGGAATTGGTCAACAATCTGGATTTGGTCGTCGCCGCCGGAACCAACACCTACAAGGGCAACGTCTTCAACGGCGCGTTTTCCACCAACGGCGGCGTCGCGGACGGCACGAACAACGTCGAAAGCGTTTTTCTGCCGGCGGGCAAGGCGACCAATTTCACCGTCACCGTCACCGCCTTCCAAATCAGCGCCGACGCCATCACCAATAACGGTTCCCTGCCGGAGCAGGATTACGCGCTGGTGATTTATAACGCGCTGGCAATGCCAGTGTTCCAATCAGCCTCGGTGACGAACAAGATCGTGACGCTGAAATGGAGCGCCACCTCCGGCTTCACTTATCGCGTTCAATACAAGACCAACCTCACCGACCTGACTTGGACCACGCTGTCGCCGGACATTCTGGCCACGAATTCGCTGCTGTCCGTGACCAATTCCACCGGCTTCAGCCAGCGGTTTTACCGCATCGGCGTGCTGCAATGATGCGCGGCTCTTGCCCCGCCGCGCCGATGAAGTAGCATGGGCGCGTGACTGATTTGCTCCAGCACATCGAACAGAACATTCAGGATCGCGGATTATTCAAACGCGGCGGAAAAATACTGGTCGCCGTTTCCGGCGGGCTGGATTCGATGACGCTGCTTCACGCGCTTCATGCGCTCGCCCCAAAATGGCGATGGCGGCTCGCCGTCACCCATTTTAACCACCAACTTCGCGGACGCAGCAGCGATGCCGATGAAAAGCTTGTCCGCAAAACTGCATCGTCACTGAAATTGCCGATTATCGTCGAGCGGGCGGAGGTGAAATCGTTTGCCAAAAAATCAAAGCTTTCCATCGAGATGGCCGCGAGGAAATTGCGCCATGAATTCTTCGTCCGCGCCGCCAAAAAACACGGCATCCGCGCCGTGGCGCTCGCGCACCATGCCGACGACCAGGTGGAGCTTTTCTTTTTGCGGCTGTTGCGCGGCGCGGGCGGCGATGGACTGGCGGGAATGAAATGGCAATCCCCCTCGCCCGCCGACCGGGCAATTTCAATCGTCCGTCCCCTGCTCGATTTTTCAAAAAGCGAACTTGCGGAGTTCGCCCGTGAAAATATAATCCGCTTCCGTGACGACGCGACAAATTTTTCCCCCGATTTTTTGCGAAACCGGATTCGTAACGAACTCCTGCCGCTGCTGCGGAAAAATTATCAGCCCGGTTTGGACAAGGCCATTTTTCGGCTGATGGAAATCATCGGTGCGGAAGCGGATTTTGTCGAATTGATGGCGCAAGGTGTGGTATCGAGCCTGCGGCTCGACGCAATTCAGCCACAGGCTGGGCGCTACACCTTCGATGATTGGCCGCCCGCCATCCAACGGCGCGTTTTGCAATCACAACTTACGGAAGCCGGCGTCGCGCCGGATTTTGAGCTGATTGAGTCGCTGCGGCATAAGGCGGATTGCCTTGTCAGCATCGGCCCGGAAATTTTCGTTGCGCGTGACGCCTCCGGAAAAGTGGTTTTGCGCGCGGAACCGATTCCCAAATTCAACGAGGGTGAACGCGCCGTGAAATCGGGCAAACCGGGGCACACGGAGTTTGGCAACCGGCATTTTCGCTGGCGCGTGGAGCCGATGAGGCGGTTCTTGCGTCCCCAACAAATGGCCGGCGTGGAAGTTTTTGACGCAGACAGAGTCGGTGATCACATCATCCTGCGACACTGGCGCGCGGGCGACCGGTTTCAGCCCATCGGCCTGAAATCGGCGGCCAAGCTGCAGGATTTGTTTGTGAACGCAAAAATTTCAGCCGCGCGACGGCGCGAACTGGCGCTGGCAACGACGGCGGACGGCGAAATCTTCTGGGTGGAGGGCCTGCGCATTGGCGAGCGGTTCAAATTGACGCCGCAAACGAGACGGAAGCTGGTTTGGAAGTGGTCAACTTTGGCTGTTTAATTCGCTTTACAAGGCCAATTCGCGCAACTATTCTCCCGCACTCTATTGATTATGGAAGCAAAGACGAAGACGATTGAACAATTTAAGACGCACGACAAGGACACCGGTTCCGCGGATGTGCAGGTTGCGCTGCTGACGCATCGGATCAACCATTTGACCGAGCATCTGCAGACGAACAAAAAGGACCATAGCTCGCGCCGCGGGCTGCTGATGATGGTCGGCCAGCGCCGCCGCCTGCTCGATTACCTGCAGACCACGGACCTGGGCCGTTACCAGACGGTCACGAAGAAATTGAAACTGCGCCACTAGGATTTTGCGGAGGCGCGGTTTTGTTTTAGACCGCCACCCTCCGCTTTCAATTTTGGGCCGGAAACGCGAACGGCTCGATTTTCAAACCAAACACATCGCGAACAAAAATTC
>Ga0265338_10011240_pt1 | contig 10369 bp, 8 predicted proteins | sample 42126metaG_FD_193579 | JGI IMG/M metagenome (GOLD analysis project Ga0265338, IMG submission 193579) | Rhizosphere microbial communities from Carex aquatilis grown in University of Washington, Seatle, WA, United States - 4-21-26 metaG | ecosystem: Host-associated > Plants > Roots > Rhizosphere >... | reverse complement strand
CGTGGGTGACGTGGCGCTATTCGAGCGATTATTGCGGCTGGGCGCCGTTGCCGCCGCGCGCGGTTTATCGCGAAGGCGTTGGGTTTTTCTATAACGGAGCAGGGGTAAGCGTTGGTTTCGATTTCGGCCTGGGAGTGAGTGCGTTCACGTTCGTGCACACCCGGGATTTTTGCGACCCGCACCCGTGGCGTCACCGTGTCGAATCCCGCGAAGTGACACAGGTTTTCAATCACACGACGGTCGTCAACAACTTCGATGTGGATCGCGGTAACCGGAGTTTCATCAATCACGGCATTGATCCACAGCGCATCACCGAAGTGACGCACACACCGATTCATTCAATGGTTATCCGTGAAACGACCACGCGGGTCCCGCGCGGCGAACAACTCGGACGCGATGGCCGCACGTTGAATGTGAATCGCCCGCACTTCACCGATAACCCGTCGCCGTCGCAGAACCGGGGCGGGTCGCCGCATCCCTCGCCGGTTGGGCCGGCGGTCGGCAGTCCAAACCAGCCGCCTCATAACGGAAACGGGAACAGTAATTCACAGCAGCCACACAATTATCAACCTAAGCCAAATGGGCCGGAACTTGGCGGTCAAAATCAGCCGCCTCATAACGGCAATCAAAACAACAATTCACAGCCTCCGCGCATTGGTCAGCCTGTGCAGACAACACCGGCGCAAGGCAATCATTATGCGCCGGGCACACCGGTGCAACCATCGGCGCCAAACAACAATTCAATCGACAACCGGCGCTATCCATCCCCAAAAGCGCAACAGACAGAACCACAAAGTCCGCGCGTGAATCCGGGCAGCTCCAGCCCGCGCGTTGGCGCGCCGGTCACACCGCAAGCGCCGGCCAACCCGCCCCAAGCGAACCATTTTGCTCCGCCAGCACAGCCGCCGCAGCACAATTACGTCGCGCCGGCAACACCGCCATCGCCGCCGGCGCGTCCGGCGGAAGCAAATCACTCCACTCCACCCGCGCAACAGGCGGCGCCGGCTGAACCGCCACGGCAAAATTACGTCTCGCCTCGAAATCAAACGCCGCCGAGTGAAGCGCGCCCCAATTATTCCCAGCCGGCCGCGGCGGGTAATCAATCCCACAGTGCGCCTGCGCCTTCATCGCCACCGGCCCAATCGCAAAAATCCGGCAAGGACAAAAACCAGAACTGACGGCGGCAGCGCTCGGCGTTTTTGCTTTTGAAACCCTGCCGCTGCTGGCAACATCGGTGAGTGGGCATCACACGTCGGCAATTTGAACAAATGCAGCAGCGCGTCGGCGGCGTTTCGACTCGCGCAGCCCTGCCGGTCTTTGAATCAGTTCTCCGGCCCGCCGCCAATTCACACAGCGTCATTCTTGGTGTGGACCCCTCGCTGCGTGGCACCGGCTATGGCGTCATTCGCCTCGCCAGGCCGCATCCGGTCGCGCTCGCACACGGCACGATTTCCTGTCCGGCAGGCTGGGAACGCTCGCGCTGTCTCGCGAAAATTGCCGAGACGCTCCGCGATGTTTTGAAGCAGCACCAGCCGACAGTTTGCGTGGTGGAAGGGCTTTTTTACGCGCAAAACCTGCAAACGGCCATCATCATGGGCGAGGCGCGCGGCGCGGCGCTGGCCACCATCGCCGAGGCGGGTCTGGACATTTACGAAATCGCCACGCGCAAAGTGAAGCAGGCCATCGTCGGCTACGGCGCGGCGCAAAAATCCGCGGTCGCAAAAATGGTCCAGAGGCTGTTGAATCTGCCGAAGCCGCCCGCGCCCGATGCGGCGGACGCGCTGGCGCTGGCGCTGACCCATGCGCGGGAAAATTCGCGATACAATTTGACGCCGCTCAAAAAAATCTGATGATCACTTTTCTCCAAGGCAAACTGGTCGAGGCGCTGCCCACGCAGGTCGTCGTGGACGTGAACGGCGTCGGCTATGAGGTTCTCATCCCGCTCTCATCGTTCGACAAATTGCCGCAGCCCGGCCAGCCGGTGAAACTGCTCACGCAGCTCGTCATCCGCGAGGACGCGCACACGCTCTACGGTTTCATGACGGCGGCGGAGCGCGATTTGTTCCGGCTGCTCGTCAACAGCGTTTCCGGCATCGGCCCGAAGACGGCGCTGAATATTTTGAGCGGCATGAATGCAGCGGCATTTCGCGGCGCGGTGGCCGGCGGCGACGTGAAAGCACTCTCGCAAATTTCCGGCGTCGGCAAGAAGACCGCCGAGCGCATCATTGTTGAGTTGCGCGACAAGGTTGGAGTGGCGGGAGCGTGGGAGGCCGCGAGCGCGAAACATTCGCTTTCGCCCGACGACCAGAAGTTGAACGACGCCGTGCTGGCGCTCATGGCGCTTGGCTTCAAACAGATTGACGCGCACGACGCCGTCCGGGCCGCGCAAACGATGCTCGGCGCGAAGGCGACGGTCGAGGATCTGGTGCGGGCGTGTTTGAAAAAAGGAGCTTGATGCCGGCAGCCAAACCAAAGTCGTCGGGGGTCATCATCCCTCACAAAACAAAGTGGCATCAGCGGGCGGGCGCGTGGATCGTCTTCGCATTCATTCGCACATTGTCAGCCACGTTGCGTTACCGATGGGACGACCGTTCCGGTTATTTCAGCGGAGCGCCGCCCGGCCCGGCCATTTATTGCGTGTGGCACAACCGGCTGGCGCTTTGCATGATCGCGTATTTCGGCTACGTCAAAAAGCGCAACCGCACGCCGGGCATGGCCGCCATGGTCAGCGCCAGCCGTGATGGCGGTTTTCTCACGGGCATTTTGGAATGTTTTGGCGTGCAACCGGTGCGCGGTTCTTCCAGCCGTCGCGGCCCGCAGGCGTTGCTGGAACTGACAACCTGGGCGGAGAGCGGCTACGACCTTGCCATCACGCCCGACGGCCCGCGCGGCCCATGCTATGTCGTGCAGCCGGGCGTGATGTCGCTGGCGCAACTCACCGGCCTGCCGATTGTGCCGGTGTCCTACCACCTCGGCTGGAAAATCCGGGCCAAAAGCTGGGATCGTTTTCAAATCCCGCTGCCGTTCGCGCGCTGCGAAATGATTTACGAAAAGCCGATTTTCGTCCCGCGGGAAGCCTCGGACACTGAACGCGAAGCGCTTCGCAAAGAGCTCGAAACGAAATTGCGTGCGATTTCAAATGACTGAACCCGGCAATCACAACCGCAATTCTTGACACCCGGCACCCGTCCCCCGACTCTCGACCGAAATGATCGCCCGCGTCAGCCTCGAAATCGCGCTGCGGAAGGAGTTCGATTATCTGATTCCGCCCGCCTTGGCCGGCCAGGTTGAAGTCGGCAGCCGTGTGCAGGTGCCGTTCGGCCCGCGAAAAATTCTCGGCTGCGTCACCGCGCTCGTCGAAGAATCGGCGCGCGCAAATCTCAAACCGATTCTCAAGGTCATCGGCGCGCAAACGCTGGTAACGCCGAAGGTCCTGAAACTCGCGCGATGGATTGGCGAATACTACTGCTGCGCGCCGGAGACGGCGCTGAAATCCGTTCTGCCCGAGGCCGTGCGCAAGGAGGCGTCCGGTTGGCGCGAACGATTGTTCGTCCGTGCACTGCCGGTCGGCAGCGAGTTTCCGAAATTGCCGAAGCGCCAGCAGGAGGTCTGGAACATCATCGAGGAACGGCGCGAGTTGCCGCTGCAGGAATTGGTCGAACTCGCCGAAACCACCGCCGCCACCGTCCGCAAATTGGAAGACCGTGGTTTGATTGAAATCGCTTCGGAGATTTCTGAACGCGATCCGTATGCGCGGGAACATATTTTGCCATCGCAACCGCTGCCGTTGAATCCGGCGCAGTCTGCCGCGCTGGAAAAAATCAAAGAGGCGATGGACAAACTACTCTCAACCCCCAACCCCCAACCCTCAACGTTTCTTCTCCATGGCGTCACCGGCAGCGGCAAGACCGAGGTTTACCTTCAGGCCCTCGCCCACGCGCTCGAACAAGGCAAGGGCGCGATTGTGCTCGTGCCGGAAATTTCGCTCACGCCGCAGACCGTCGAACGATTCAAGGCGCGATTCACTTCGGGAAAATTGCAGACGCTTGTCGCGGTTTTGCATTCGCATCTCTCCGCCGGCGAGCGGCACGACGAATGGCATAAAATCCGCCAGGGCCGCGCGCGCATTGTCATCGGCGCCCGCTCGGCGATTTTTGCGCCGGTCGAGCCGCTCGGCCTCATCATCGTGGACGAGGAGCACGAGCACACCTACAAGCAGGAGGAGGCGCCGCGCTACCACGCACGCGACGTGGCCATTATGCGCGGCCAGATGGAAAGCGCCGTCGTCGTGCTCGGCTCGGCCACGCCGTCGCTGGAAAGCTATTACAACTGCAAACGCGGCAAATTTGCGCTGCTCGAACTGCCGGAGCGCGTGGACGACCAGAAAATGCCGCACGTCCGCGTCGTGGACATGCACCAGGCCGCGCGCGGCGAAAAGGGCATCCCGATTTTTTCGCCGCAACTCAAGGAAGCCATCGCGCAACGGCTGGAGCGCAAGGAGCAGACAATTTTGTTTCTGAACCGGCGCGGCTACTCGACCTCGCTGCAATGCCCGAAATGCGGCGAAGTCGTTCAGTGCCCGAATTGCAGCCTTGCCCTCACGTTTCACCGGCAGGAACAAAAACTCGCCTGCCATATCTGCGGCCACACCGAAAAAGTTCCCTCCGTTTGCCCGAACGTGAAATGCAAAAATCCCGCGATTCGCTTTGCGGGCGCGGGCACGCAGCGGGTTGAGGAAACGCTCGCCAAACTTTTCCCGAATGCTCGCATCAAACGCATGGACGCCGACACGATGAAGCGAAAGGATGATTACCGGAAGGTGCTTGGCGATTTCCGCGCGGGCAGGACGGACATCCTCGTCGGGACGCAGATGATTGCCAAGGGGCTGCATTTCCCGAACGTCACGCTCGTCGGCATCATTTACGCCGACCTCGCGCTGCACCAGCCGGATTTTCGCGCAGGCGAACGCACTTTCCAGCTCCTCACGCAGGTCGCGGGTCGCGCCGGACGCGGCGACGTGGAGGGCGAGGTGTTCGTGCAGGCGTTTGCACCGTTTCATCCGGCAATTCAACATGCGCGCCGCCACGACTTCATCGGCTTTTACGAACAGGAAATGGAGTTCCGCGAACAACTGAAATATCCGCCTGTTAGCCGCGCCGCGCTGCTCACGCTCAAAGGCCACAACGAGGAAAAGGTGAAATTCTCCGCGGAGCATCTGAAGCGCGAATTGGAGAAAGTTCTCGGTGAATTCAAGGATTTGATTCTTTCCGGCCCGGCACCGGCGCCGTTGCTCCGCGCGGAAACTTTTTACCGCTTTCAAATCATGCTGCGGACGCGCGCGATGAGCAAATTGAGCCATACGCTGGCAAAAATCATCGGGACGCTCACGCTGCCGGACGACGTGACGCTTGCGGTGGACATTGACCCTGCAGATTTGGGCTGAAACAAAACTTGCACACGGACGTGATGCCGGAATGCCGTTTGAAAACTTGAAAATTTCCGACGAAAGCGCACCCTGACGCCGTGTTCGAGCATCGCTCCAGTCCATTGCTGCCGCGCCAGGCGTTTTACCGGCGGGTGGCAATCTGTTTTCTGCTGAGTCAGGCGGTGGTCGCGGTCGCGCTGGGCATCGGCATGGCGGGTTATCATTTCTTTGAACAAATGGGCTGGGTAGATGCCTTCGAGAACGCGGCGATGATTCTTTCCGGCATGGGGCCGGTTTCGACGTTGCAAACTGAAACCGGCAAAATATTCGCCGGTTGCTATGCCCTATTCAGCGGCCTGTTGTTGATCACCGTGACGGGAATCGTTTTGGCGCCCGTCGTTCATCGGGCGTTGCACAAATTTCATCTTGAGAGCGGAAAGAAGAACTCGTGAAAGAAAATCCAGCCTCGCGGCCAATTGATTCGCGCGTCGTCATCGGTCACGTGCATCTGAAAGTGGCGGACCTGGAGCGCGCGCTGAAGTTTTATTGCGGCGTGCTGGGCTTTGAATTGCAGCAGCGTTTCGGCTCGCAGGCAGCCTTCATTTCCGCCGGCGGTTATCATCATCACATCGGGTTGAACACGTGGGAAAGCGCGGGCGGTTCGCCGCCACCACCGCGCAGCACCGGGCTTTATCATCTGGCGATTCTTTACCCGACGCGCCCGCTGCTGGCCGATGCGCTGCGGCGCGTGCTCGACGCGGGGATTGAACTGGATGGCGCGTCGGATCACGGCGTGAGCGAGGCGCTTTATCTGCGCGATCCGGATGACAACGGCGTGGAACTTTACTGGGATCGTCCGAAGGAAAAATGGCCGCACGCGGCGGATGGCGGCCTGGCGATGTTCACGTGTGCGTTGGATTTGGACGCGTTGCTCAAGGAAGTTCCGCGCAAATGAGCAGAATCGTGATTGTCGGCGGCGGTGCGGCGGGATTTTTTGCCGCCATCACCTGCGCCGAAGCCGCGCCGGATGCGGAGGTGACCATCCTCGAAAAAAGCGCGCAATTCCTTTCCAAGGTCAAAATCTCCGGCGGCGGCCGCTGCAACGTCACGCACGCCTGCTTCGACGCGCGCGAAATGACCGCCCGCTATCCGCGCGGCGAACGCGCTTTGCTCGCGCCGTTCAAGCGTTTTCAAGCCAGCGACACCGTCGCGTGGTTTGAATCGCGCGGCGTGAAGCTGAAAACCGAGGGCGATGGCCGGATGTTTCCGGCCAGCGATTTGTCGCAAACCATCATTGATTGCCTGATCAATGCAGCGAAAGCGGCAGGAGTAAAGCTGCGGCTCAATGCGGGTGTGGAATCAGTTGTAAAGAATGCGGATGGCAAGTTTGAACTGACGCTAGGTAGGGCGGGTAGTCCTCTGCCCGCCGTGGTAACGCGTGCCAACGGCGGCGCGCAGGGGACTGCGCGCCCTACCAAAGGGTCCGGCGAGACACTCGCCTGCGACCACCTGCTACTGGCGACCGGCGGCTGTCGCGCGGCGGCGGCGGGACAACTCGCCGTGTCGCTCGGCCATAAACTCGAACCGCCCGTGCCGTCGCTGTTCACGTTTCACATCGAAACGCCGTGGCTGCGGGGGCTGGCGGGGGTTTCCGTCGAATCAGCCGAGGCTTCTGTGCCAGGCGCGCGGCTGCGCGAACGCGGCGCATTGCTGGCGACGCACTGGGGTTTGAGCGGGCCGGCGATTTTGCGGCTGTCGGCGTGGGGCGCGCGTGAATTGCACGAGCTCGATTACAAATTTTCACTGCACATCAACTGGCTGCCGCAATTCGACGCGGAGAAAATTGCGGCGGAATTTCAATCGCGGCGCGATTCGCAGCCGGCGAAGTTGATTGTCAACACTCCGCTGGCGCCGCTGCCGTCGCGCCTGTGGGAGCAGCTCGTGCTGGCCGCCGGGATTTCACGCGACACCCGCTGGGCGGCGCTGTCGCGCGCGGCGCAGCACCAGCTTGTCCAGCAACTCATCCGCACGGAATTTCAAGTGACGGGCAAGAGCCTGAACAAGGATGAATTCGTCACCTGCGGTGGCGTGCGTTTGGGCGAGGTGGATTTCAAGACGATGGAAAGCCGGATTTGCCCCGGACTTTATTTTGGCGGCGAACTGCTCGACATTGACGGCATCACCGGCGGATTCAATTTTCAGGCCGCATGGACGACCGGCTGGATTGCGGGCCGGGCGATGGCTGGGACATGAAACAGGTTTGCGGCGATGTTTTGGCTTTGCTGGTAGAGTCCTAATCTTAATCTTCCTCTTAATTGTAATCCCCGTTTTCATTGATTAGGATTACGATTACGAATTAAGATTAAGACACCACCGCTTCGCCTTCTCATTTGACAGCGCGCGGTTTGTGGGCAAAATGTGAGGCCGTTTTTGGTTGCCAGCGTAGCTCAGTTGGTTAGAGCGTGGGACTCATAAGCCCGAGGTCACTGGTTCGACTCCAGTCGCTGGCACCAGTCTTCGCTCTCCGCTGCGCTCCGAGCTTCGGCTCGACAAGCCGCAATTCATTTGGCAAAGCCATTGAATTATGCGACAATGGAGAAAATTCAGAGTATCTGATGAAAGCGCCAAAGATTTTGTTGCTGATTGTTTTGAGCGGTTTCTTTACGGCCAATTTTGCTTTTGCCCAAGCGTGGACACAGACCAGCGCGCCGACAACGAATTGGCTTTCGATTGCATGTTCAGCAGATGGAATGAAACTGGCAGCAGTGGTCTATATTCCTCCCGATGCTCGTCTTGCTCCAGCCAGTCCCATTTATGTTTCAACTAATTCAGGAACTACATGGACACCGACAGGACCATTTTGGATACCAATAGGACCATTTCCCGAAAACAGCAATTGGGGTAACATCGCATCTTCGGCGGATGGAGCAAAATTGGTAGTGTCATCTACTTTTGGTCCACTTTACACTTCAGCAGATTCGGGCATTACTTGGACTGCAACCGGTCCTCCGAGTGGCGATCCGTGGTATGATTTTGCAGTTATTTACTGGGCAGGAGTCGCTTCGTCAGCGGACGGCAAAGAATTAGTCGCCGCCGTTTTCTTCGATAACACGTCAATTTATATTTCAACAAACTCAGGATCAACTTGGACTGCAACCACCGCATCCACAACTGGCCAAGGCTGGTCTTCTGTCGCATCATCAGCGGATGGTCGTCAAATAGCAGCGACAACCTTTTTTGATACAATCTACATTTCAACAAATTCGGGAACAGATTGGTCGGCGACCACCGCTCCGGCTGCGATATGGTCATCCATAGCTTCTTCATCTGATGGGAAAAAATTGGTGGCAACTGCGTATAATAACGGCGAGTATGGCGCTTATCCCGGCTCAATTTATACCTCGGCAGATTCAGGAAGCTCTTGGATTATTACCAGCGCTCCGAGCAATTCATGGCAAGCTGTCGCCTCATCGGCAGACGGAAATATATTGGTAGCGGCCGTATGGGGCGGATTGATTTATACTTCGACAAATTCAGGGTCGAGTTGGAATGCGGCCGACGCGCCTAGCACAAATTGGCAATTCGTTGCTTGTTCATCAGATGGTAGCAAATTATTTGCGGGCGTTGAAGGAGGGGGAATTTGGACTGCGCAAACTATGCCCGGACCTTCATTGAATCTCGTGCCGACCAATAGTAATCTCGCGCTTTCCTGGCTTGTGCCTTCCACCAGTTTTGTTTTGCAGCAAAGCACTGATTTGTCCAGCTGGTCGGACGTGACAAACCAGCCGGTTCTCAATCTCACCAATTTGCAGAATGAAGTCACCTTGCCGTTTTCCGGCAGCGAAGGCTTTTACCGGCTCAAAACGCCATAGATTTCAGGCATTTCGGTGTTGTTAATAATCTTGACCTTTACGCTTTCCGGCTCTTATTCTGTCTGGCGTTAGGCAAATTCATGTTTGCGCAATTAAAAAGCCTGTTTTCCAACGATATTGGAATAGACTTGGGCACAGCCAACTCCCTCGTCTATGTCAAGGATCGCGGAATTGTTCTGCGGGAGCCTTCAGTGGTGGCCATCCAGGCCGGCACGACGAATGTGCTCGCCGTCGGTGAAGAAGCCAAACGGATGCTGGGCCGGACGCCCGGCAACATCGTGGCCATCCGCCCGATGAAAGATGGCGTGATCGCCGACTTCGAAATCACCGAGGCCATGCTGCGGCACTTCATCCAGAAGGTCCAGCACCGCAAGCTCATCGCCCCGCGGGTCGTCATCGCCATTCCTTCGGGAATCACGGAAGTGGAGAAACGGGCAGTCAAGGATTCCGCAATGCATGCCGGGGCGCGCGACGTCATCCTGATTGATCAGCCGATGGCTTCGGCGATTGGCGTCGGACTGCCCGTGCATGAACCGGCGGGCAACATGATCGTGGACATCGGCGGCGGGACCTGCGAAATCGCAATCATCTCGCTGGCCGGCATCGTCTTCAGCCGCAGCCTGAGGGTGGGCGGGGACGAATTTGACGAAACGATCATCGCGCACATGAAACGAGCCTACAACATGATGATAGGTGAACGCACCGCGGAAGAAATCAAAATACGCATCGGCTCCGCATTCCCTTTGGAACAGGAATTGACCATGGACGTGAAAGGCCGCGACTTGAGTTCGGGCCTCCCAAAGACATTAACCATCCGTTCCGAGGAAATTCGCGAAGCATTGCAGGAACCGCTCACGAGCATTTTGGAGTCCATCCGGCTCACGCTGGAACGCTGCCCGCCCGAACTCGCCGCCGATCTTGTGGATCGCGGCCTGGTCATGGCCGGCGGCGGCTCGCTGTTGCGCGGCATTGACCGGCTCGTGGCCGAGGAGACCGGCCTGCCGGTCCATCTGGCCGACGATCCCATGAGCGCCGTGGCCGAAGGCACCGGCCGCGTCCTGGAGCAGTTGGA
>Ga0265338_10011239_pt1 | contig 10370 bp, 7 predicted proteins | sample 42126metaG_FD_193579 | JGI IMG/M metagenome (GOLD analysis project Ga0265338, IMG submission 193579) | Rhizosphere microbial communities from Carex aquatilis grown in University of Washington, Seatle, WA, United States - 4-21-26 metaG | ecosystem: Host-associated > Plants > Roots > Rhizosphere >... | reverse complement strand
GTCCAGAAGGAGCATATCCACGTCACCAGCCGCTTCCACGGCCCGGCCCGACATGGCGATGACATTAGCCTGGATCATGCGGTCCATGCCCGCGATACCGATGTCCGACAGGAGCCCGCCGATGGTGGTGGGCGCCAGGCAGACGAAAAGGGCCACCAACACGGTCACGGTGACCACCTTGCCGGCCCCCGACGCCGCCACGCTATAAATGGAATAAGGCAGCAGGGTCGCGCAGACAATGAGGAACACGATGGTCAGCGCCGCCAAAAGGATGTTCAAGGCGATCTCGTTGGGGGTCTTCTGGCGCTTGGCGCCCTCCACCATGGAGATCATGCGGTCCAGGAAGGACTCGCCCGGATTGGAGGAGACCCTCACGATGATCCAATCCGAAATGACCCGGGTCCCACCGGTGACCGCGCTGCGGTCGCCGCCCGATTCGCGCACCACCGGCGCGCTTTCACCCGTGATGGCGCTCTCGTCCACCATGGCGATACCCACAACAGCCTCGCCGTCCGCCGGGACGAAATCCCCGGCTTCCACCAGGACCAGGTCGCCCTTGCGAAGGTCGCCGGAGAGGACCTCGGTTTGCTTGGAAGCCTTGTCGGCCTTGGCGACCTTTTTCGCCTTCACTTCTTGTCGGCTTTTGCGCAGGGTATCGGCTTGGGCCTTGCCCCGCCCTTCCGCCATGGCTTCGGCGAAATTGGCGAAGAGGACCGTGAACCAAAGCCACAAGGACACCGCGAAAATGAAGCCCGCCGTATCTTCTCCCTGGCCAATGAGGGCCTGCAGCCAAAGCCCCGTCGTGAGGATGCTCCCCACGTAGACCGTGAACATGACCGGATTCTTGACCATGTGCAAGGGAGCCAATTTCTTGAAGGATTCGACGATCGCCTTTCGAGTGATCTCCGGGTCGAATAATTTCCGGGTTTTCGTATGGTCTGTCATTTTGAATTCTCCTCTTTTCCTTTCAATGGGTCCCAACTTTGGGACCGTGACTCTTTTGAACGTCTTCCGGGCTTTCCCCCCACGGGGTGCCGCTGATCTCCTCTTTTGTTTCCTTTTCATGTTCCTTCACCGCTTCTTTCAAGGATGGATCATCTTCAAATGCTCGACGATCGGCCCCAGGGCCAGCGCCGGGAAGAAAGTCAAAGCGCCGACGATGATGATGGTGGAAACGAGCATGACGACGAAAAGGAGCGTGTGGGTCGGCAAGGTCCCCGCGGTCTCGGGGACGGTCTTCTTTTGGGCCAGGCTTCCCGCGATAGCCAAGGCCGGAATGGCCAGTCCGAAACGGCCGAGCCACATGGCGACCGCCCCCATCAAGTTGTAGAAGGGCGTGTTCCCGGTGAGACCCCCGAAGGCGCTCCCGTTATTGGCGACTTGGGAACAAAAAGCGTAAAGGATCTCGGAAAAGCCGTGGGCGCCGGGGTTCAAGGGACCCGCCTTCCCCGCCGCCGCGGTCACCCCGATGGCCGTGAGGATCAAGATGACCATGGGGGGAATGAGGATGATGAGGGAGGCCATCTTCATCTCGAAGGACTGGATCTTCTTGCCCAGATACTCGGGGGTGCGGCCCACCATAAGGCCAGCCACGAAGACCGCCACGATGACGAAGACCAGCATGACGTAAAGGCCGGACCCGACCCCGCCGAAGACCACCTCGCCCAGCATGAGCATCCAGAGGGGCACGAAGCCGCCCATGGGCGTGAAGGAATCGTGCATAGAATTCACCGCGCCGCAGGAAGTGCCGGTGGTCGCCGCGGCCCAGAAAGCCGAATTAGCGATACCGAAACGCACTTCCTTCCCCTCCATATTGCCGTCGTCCAAACTTTCCCCATGAAGCCCGGCCGTGAGTTTGTTCAAAGCGGGATTACCGACCTGTTCGGAGTGGACGCAAAGGTAAACCATCGGAAGAAAGAGCAAGAGCATGGCGAAGAGCACCGCCCAACCTTGCCGGCGATCGCCTTCCAGGACCCCGAAGCTGTAGCACAAAGCGGCAGAGATGAGCAGGAGCCCCAGGACCTCCAAAAGATTCGTGAAGGGCGTCGGGTTTTCATAAGGATGGGCCGAGTTGGCATTGTAGAAACCGCCGCCATTGGTGCCCAACTGCTTGATGGCGATCTGGGAAGCCACCGGACCAACCGCCAGGGATTGTTCGGTGACAGCCACTTGCGTTACCTGGGGTTTGCCGTCCAACGTCACCGGCTGGCCCGCCGCGTTAGTGACCGGTTGGTCATAGGAAGTGGGTTGGACCAGGGTGGCCGTCGGATAATTCGCAAAGGTCTGGGGCATTCCTTGTTGGATAAGGACCATCGCCATGATGAAACTCAAGGGCAGGAGGATATAAAGGGTGGAACGGGTCATATCCACCCAGAAATTGCCGATCTTGTCCGTTTGCTTACGCGTGAAACCCCGGAAGAAGGCCACCAGGGTGGCTATACCGGTGGCGGCCGAGAGGAAGTTGTGCACGGCCAAACCCGCCATCTGCGTGAAATAGCTCATGGTGGATTCGCCGCCATAGTTCTGCCAGTTGGTATTGGTAATGAAGCTGATGGCTGTATTGAAGGAAAGGTCCGGCGCCACCGCGCTCATTCCCGCCGGGTTGAAAGGAAGGGCCTGTTGAACCCGCATGATCAGGTAGAGGATGAGGCCCCCCACGATGTTGAACAAGAGCATGGCCAGGGCGTAGACTTTCCAATCCATCTCCTTCTTTGGATCGACCCCGCCCACTTTGTAAATGAGGCGCTCCAGCCAGCCGAACCATTTGTCCAAAAAGAACGGCTTGTTCTCGAAAACCCGGGCCATGTAAAGCCCCAAGGGTTTCACCAGCAAAAGCAGGACCACCATGTAAAAACCGATCTGCAACCATTGATTATTCGTCATCTTGTTTTCTCCGATTTGTTTAAAGACGTTAGCTATCAACTGTGGACTGTCAGCTGTGAACTGCCTTTAGAACCATTCCGGCTTCAAAAGAGCCAGTCCCAGATAGACCAAAAGGCCTACCGCTACGATGCCGCTCACCAAATAAATGAAGCTCACGCTTCGCCTCCCATCATCCGGTCCAGGGCGTAGATGAACCAAACCGAGGACACAGTAAGGACTAAAAAGATCCCAACGCACAAAAGTTCAAGCATGGCTTACTCCTTTGTTCCACAAACTGGAGAGACCCGATCTTCTTCTCCCGACCCAGGCTTCAGGCTTTCCAACAACAGCCCCCAACCCAAGCAAAACAATCCCCAGATCACGGGGGCAATAATGAACAACATCTTCCGATCCACATCAACCTCTTGAATCGCGGGTTCAGTATGTCCGTCCTTGGTGGAACGGTTTATGACCCGTGTCACGGAAAACGATAAGGCTAAAGGAGGTTAAGATTCTGTTGGGATGGAAAAGGGCGGTGTTAAGAAAACGTCAAAACAAGACGGAATCGGTGTTTTAAGGTTGAACGAAGGCCTTTTTAGCCACTTCGTGCGTCTACATCTCGTCCGCCTCTATTGATATGACCTTTAAAGCCAGGCAAAATACCTTGGCTTTTCCGAAAATCCTTTAAAAGGAACGGATTTGAAAATAAAGCTCGCGACTCTTTTGGTTTGTTTCCTGGTGACCATTACGGGAGCCTTCGCCCAGAACACCTCCCACGTTAAAGCCGAACTGCTTTCGGAAATGACCACCATCCAACCCGGTGGATCCGTGACCGTGGGCCTTTATTTCAAGATGCAGAAGGGCTGGCACGTCTATTGGGAGAACCCCGGCGACTCGGGCCAATCCCCCACCCTGCAATGGTCGCTCCCCGAAGGCTTCACCGTGGGCGAGATGCAATGGCCCACCCCCAAGAAGATCACCCTTCCCTCATTGGCCGACTATGGTTACACCCAAGAGGTCCTTCTCATGGTGCCCTTGACCGCCCCCGCCAATCTCAAGCCCGGCCACATGGTGCGCCTCACGGCTACGGCCCATTGGCTGGTCTGCCAGGAGATCTGCATCCCGGGCAGTTCCGCGATGAACCTGCGTTTGACCGTGAGCAAGAAGACCCCTAAAAAATCCCGCAACGCTTTCCTTTTTCAAAAGGCTCGCAAACAAGTTCCCCAACCCATGCCCAATGAATGGAAAGCGGACGGCGCCCTCGGCGCCAAGGAGATACGCTTGTCCTTTCAGACCGGCGAAAGGGTCACCAAGGCCCTTTTCTATCCCTTGCGTTCCAGCCAAGTGGAGAACGCCAAGCCGCAAAAGTTCGACCCTTCGGGTGCCGGCTTCCAACTCATCTTGAAACGGTCGGATCAGTTGCTGGAGAACATCAAGACCCTGGAAGGGGTCCTGGTCGTGGGGGATAAAAAGGGCGAGAAGAGTTACCAGGTCGCCATACCCCTGACGGCCTACTAAGAACCTGCAACAAGATTCAAAAGCAAAGGCACTTTGAACCACCAAGACACAAAGACACCAAGAAAAGCAAAATGAAACGCTTTGGTTTTACGCCATTTTCAATAACCTTTTCTTTCGTAGTTCTTGGTGCCCTTGGTGGTGAAAAATAGGTTTTGCTAGAGTCTTAAATCTAAGGAGGATGTGATGAAAAAATTGAATCTCTGGACCCTTTCGGCCCTGCTGTTGGCCTTGAATTCCCCGCTGATGGCGGCCAAGGTCGGTGAAAAAGCGCCGGACTTCACCGCCACCGACAGCCACGCCAAACTGCATAAGCTGGCCGACTCCAAGGGAAAATATGTGGTGCTGGAATGGCACAACCAGAGCTGTCCTTTCGTCGTGAGCCAATACAAAAAAGGGAAAATGCAGAAAACGCAGGACAAGTGGACCAAGAAGGGCGTCCAGTGGTTCACGGTCATCTCTTCCGCCCCCGGCCTGGAAGGTTACGTGGAAGCCACCGCCGCCAATGACGACGTCAAGAAGACCAAGGCCCATGTGACCGCGGTTTTCCTGGACCCCAAGGGAACCCTGGGGCACCTTTATGAGGCCAAATGCACCCCCCATATGTTCGTCATCGACTCCAAAGGAGTGCTCATCTACAACGGCGCCATCGACAACGCGCCCCGCGAGGACAAGATCTCCAAGAAAACCCAAGGCGGGGAAGTCTACGTGAATTACGTGGACCGCGCCCTTCAGGAGAATATGGTCGAGGGGAAAAAGGTCACCCTTCCTTCCACGACGCCTTACGGTTGCCACGTGAAGTACAAGGACTAGATCTACCCAAAGCCTCTCTTACCACTAAGTACACAAAGAACACGAAGTAACGCCTGTTTTTTTGTTCAACCTTTCGCTCAACTTTGTGTACTTCGTGACCTTCGTGGTGAGAGCTTCGGTTTCTGACTCTCCCAGAGAAAACGTACAGCCTAAAAAGCCCCTTTCAAATGGTCGCAAAGAAGACGAATTGATCTAAAATTCGTTCGAGTGATCCTTCGAAGGGGGTTTTTTATCCGGCTTCGCAGAAAACCCTGGCTTCCAGCCGAAGATGAATGCTAGGGATCCAGCTACGCCGGATGTCGCTGCTGGGCGCGAGGATAACCCGGCGAAGCCTATTTTGGCGGAGACGGGTCAATTTCGGTGCTACGGACTTTGCCCGTAGGGCTCCATTTTCTAGTCCGCCGGAGGTTCGCCCAAAAATGAAAACCCTTTCTCTTCCTCTGACGAAAGACGCGGGATGAAACCGACAACCCTCAAAGCCATCGCCAAGGTCATCGACCATTCCCTCTTGGACCCAAGCCTGACCGACCAGATGATGCTCGATGGCATCGAAGTCGCCAAGAAATTCAAGGTGGCCTCGGTCTGCGTCAAACCTTATTTCGTCACCAAAGCGGTGGAGATACTGGAATTCACGGGTGTTTCGGTGGGTTCGGTGGTGGGTTTTCCCCATGGCGGCCACCGCACGGCCGTCAAGATCATGGAGGGCCACCAGGCCATCCAGAACGGGGCGCAGGAACTGGACATGGTGGTCAACATCGGCAAGGTCTTGAGCGCGGATTGGCTTTATGTCGAGACCGACATCCGGGCCCTGGTGAACCTCTGCAAGAGCAACCAAGTCGTCAGCAAGGTCATCTTCGAGAATTGTTATTTAACGAACGATCTGAAGGTCAAACTGTGCCAGTTATGCCAAAAGCTGGGAGCCGATTTCGTGAAGACCTCCACTGGTTTTGGGCCCTACGGGGCTACCCCCGAGGACGTGAAATTAATGGCCGCCAACGTTACACCCCCCGTTGGAGTCAAAGCCGCGGGGGGCATTAAAACGTTGGACCAGCTATTGGAATTCGTGGAATTGGGCGCCACCCGCATCGGCACCTCCTCTACCGCCGCCATCATGGCGGAGGCCGCCCAAAGGTTCAAAAACCACTCGTAAAAGCCCCCGCTCCTGACGTATCCTTGACCATATTTTTCAGGCATCCCGTTGGAATGCCAGGAGCGCGAAATTGAAATTTTCCTCTCTCCAAAATCGTTATCGGGTCTTGGCCTTCGCGGCCCTGGCCTTTTCCGCCGCACCCGCCTTCTCCGCTGATTTCTACGGCCCCATCCAAGCCCAACAGGATTTCCAAAAGGCCAACTACCTGGCCATCGACCAAAAATGCGACGCCGCCTTGAACGGGAAGGAATCCGACCCCAAATATTATCTGGTCCTCATCGAGAGGGCTCTCGGACGGCCCGAGAACAACAACCCGCTCCGGGCCTGGCTGGTCTTGAACCCCCGTTCTTCCGTGGCCTGGGCTTCGCTGGGTTATCTTTATAAAAGCTACGCCGACAATTACCGGGCCCAAGGCGATACCAGTTCTTCCCAATACACCAACATGATGAATTCTTATAAGACCTGTGTGGACCGGGCCCTCTTGGTCGCCCCTCAAGCCGCTTATATCAATGGGTTGGAGATCGAATGCCTGCAGGGTTTCGGCCCGGACCTGGACAAAATGGAGCGCTACTTCAAACAGGGGCAGGCCTTTGATAAGGATTGTTATTGGGTCTATGCGGCCCGGTCATCCTATCTGGCCCACCTGGCGAACGCTGATTGGCCGACCCTGAAACTTTTCATGCAGGACACCGCCAATAAGGCCGCTGGGGAATCCCGACTGAAAATGCTTCCGGTCTATTACCACGAGCTATATGCCCATGTGAACCCGGGCATCCTGGCCGATTACTTGGCCCAGCGGGAAAATTGGGACGATATCAAAGCGGTCTTGGGGGATTACGTCTGGAACCATTCAGGGGATGTGGAAGCCTGCAGTTGGTATGCCCGATTGGGTTCGGAAGCCCAAAAATACCCCGAGGCCTGGAAACAGTTCATCAAACTGGACGATAACGCTTATCTGTTCGGGGGCTGGATCAGCAAGGAAGATTACGTGGAGAAGCGGAAGCTAGCCGAGAAGAACCACTAGGTCTTTAGCCGTTCCTCAAGAACTCTTTTTCTTATAAACATTCAATCCGACCTTCTCTTCCCGTTCCGGAACCGAGATATTTCCCTCAGTTGAGGCCACGATGATGGTCTTTCCCGAAGATGATGGCCCATATTCTTTGGACAGGTCCACCTTAATGGTCAGGATGTTGCCTTCGATCTTCATTTCGACATTTTTCATTTTATTCTCCTGATTTTATCTAACCGCGAAATACTCCGCGTCGGGGTGATGCAGGATAATGGCGCTGGTGGATTGCTCGGGCACCATCATGTGAGCTTCCGTTAAGGTAATTCCGATGGCCTTGGTGGCGTCCAGCAAACGGAAATACTTCTCCTGGTCCGACTGCTCGGGGCAGGCGGGATAGCCCGGCGAATAGCGCTTCCCTTGTCCTATGGGCAGGCCCCATTCGGCGCGGATACGACGGTGGATCCATTCCGCCATGGCTTCGGCGGTCTGCACCGCCAAACCATGCAGGTAATAGGATTCGGTGTACTTGTCCTCTTTGTTCAACTTCTCGATCAATTCCCCCGCCCGATTGCCAATGGTGACCACTTGGAAGGCCACGACGTCCCTTTCCCCGGAAGAAACAGGGCGAAAATGGTCGGACAGGCACAAGTGGCGGCCCACGCGTTGGCGCGGGAACTTGAAGCGTTCCAATTCTTTCTTCGGGTCGTTGCCATCATAAATGATCAGGTCATTGCCGTCCGAATTGGCCAGCCAGAAGCCGTACACCAGCTTGGGCTCGAACATATTCTTGGACATGATCTCATCCTGCATCTTCAGGCGCATGGGCTCGAACTGGGTCTTGATGAGGTTCCTATATTCATCGCCATCCTTACCCTTCACCCCCCAGTTCAATTTATAAAGCTGGGTCAGGTCTAAATAGGGCCACACCTCCCGAAGCGGGACCTTATTGATGATGGAAGTGCCGTTGAAAGGATTCTTCGGGAAAAAGGTCGCGGGTTTTATCGTGGGCGGATATTTTTCGGGGGTGGCTTCGCCTTCTTCTTGGACGGCATCCGCGAAATTGGTCTCTTTCGCCTTGAGCGCTTGGTCCTTGACCTTGTTACGGAACGTTTCCCTTTGGCTTAGGTCCGACAGGGCGTTCAAGATATCCAGGCCTTCAAAAGCGTCCTTGGCGTAATAAACGCCCGGGTCATAGAGCTTTTCATCCACGAAGCTGATGCGATAACCGTAACGACGGTTGATGGCCGCGCCGCCCACGATAACGGGGTAATTGAGCCCCATCTTTTCCATTTCCTGCACACAGATGGGCATTTGCTTGGAAGTGACCACCAAGAGGGCTGAAAGCCCGATGGCGTCGGCTTTCACTTCTTGCGCCTTGGCGATGATGGTAGAAACGGGCACCTGCTTGCCCAGGTCATAAACGGTGTAACCGTTGTTGGAAAGGATGGTGCGCACCAGGTTCTTGCCGATGTCATGCACGTCGCCGTAAACGGTGGCCAGAACGACCGTACCTTTGGTGGTTGCTGTGGATTTGTCGAGGAACTGTTCCACATAAGCCACCGCGCGTTTCATGACCTCCGCGGACTGGAGCACGAAAGGAAGGATAAGCTCGCCCGAGCCGAACTTGTCGCCGACTTCTTTCATGGCGGGCAGGAGAACGGTGTTCAAAGCTTCCACCGCCGTCTTTTCTTTGAGCACTTCCGCCAAATTCTCCTCGATCTTGTCGGGCTTGCGGTTGACGATCTTCCAATGCACCTTTTGCGCTTCGGTCATGCCCTCGGTGGGGTCGGCTTTGGTTTGTTCTTCCACGGGGCCTTTGCCCGCGAAATGCTGGATGAAATGCGCCAAGGCTTGCGGGTCTTTATTGAAGACCAGGTCATCCGCCAATTTGCGTTCGTCCTCAGGGATGGACGAATAAGGTTTGATGTCGGCCGGGTTCAAAATGGCCATGTCGAGGCCGGCATGCACGCAATGGTAGAGGAAGACCGAGTTGAGAACTTCACGAGCTTGCTTGGTCAGACCGAAGGACACGTTCGAAAGACCCAAGATGGTCCGTACGCCCGGGATCTCTTTCTTGATGGCCCGGATGCCTTCCATGGTTTCCACGGCGGAATTTAGGAATTCGGCTTCGCCGGTCGCCAGCGTAAAGGTGAGGGCGTCAAAGACCAGGTCTTCAGCGGGAATTCCGTATTCGTTCACGCAAATATCGGTGATCTTCTTGGCCACTTCCAGCTTACGGGCGGCGGTCTTGGCCATGCCCTTTTCGGCGGGTTTGGTCTTGTCGTAATAAACGTCATCGATGGTCAGGGCCACAAGGGTGGCGCCATACTTCTTGGCCAAGGGGCAGATCTTGGTGATGCGCTCGCCTTTGCCTTCCAAGTTGATGGAATTGATCATGGCCCGACCCGGATAGATCTTGAGGGCCGCTTCGATGACTTCGGATTCGGTCGAGTCCACCATGAGGGGCGTATCGACGCCCAGGGCCATTTTCTTGACGACCTTCATCATCTGTTCTTTTTCATCCACACGCTCGGTCAGGGCCACGCAAAGGTCCAACACATGGGCGCCACCCTCGGCCTGGCCTCGGCCCACCGTCACCATGCCTTCATAGTCGTCCGCCAGGAGCAGTTGCTTGATCTTGCGGGAACCTTGCGAATTGACCCGTTCCCCCACAATGAGGGGCTTAGGTTCCTGGTCCATGGCGACGGACTTGATCATCGAAGAAACATTGCAAACATGGGTCACGTCGCGCTTTTTGGGTTTTTGTTTGCCGACGGCTTCGACCACTTGGCGTAAATGTTCGTGGGTGGTTCCGCAACAGCCCCCGATGACGTTGACGCCGAACTCCTCGACGAATTCCTTGAGCGCTTTGGCCAAGGCCGCCGGTTCCAGCGGATAGACCGCTTGTCCGCCCCGGTTCTCGGGAAGACCGGCGTTGGGGATGGTCGAGATGGGGGTCTCGGAATATTGGGAAAGGTAGCGAACCGGGTCCTTCATCTCTTTAGGACCGGTGGAACAGTT
>Ga0265338_10011238_pt1 | contig 10370 bp, 10 predicted proteins | sample 42126metaG_FD_193579 | JGI IMG/M metagenome (GOLD analysis project Ga0265338, IMG submission 193579) | Rhizosphere microbial communities from Carex aquatilis grown in University of Washington, Seatle, WA, United States - 4-21-26 metaG | ecosystem: Host-associated > Plants > Roots > Rhizosphere... | reverse complement strand
CGAGCTCATCCGCCGTCCGCGTCGACGTCATCGCGAGCAGCCCGCTCGCGCGCGCGGCGCAGACGGCGGATGAGCTCGCCCCCCGGTTCAAGAAGGCCAAGCGCGTCACGCTGCGCGAGCTCCAGCCCGAGGTCGACCCCGCGAAGGCCGCCGCGCGCGTGCTGGCGCTCGACGCCGAGCGCGTCGCAGTCGTCGGCCACGAGCCGCAGCTCAGCGGCGTGATCGGCGCGCTGCTGGGCGCCGCCGTCCCTCTCGACTTGAAGAAGGCCGGCGCCTGCCTGATCGCGCTCGAGGCGCCGCGGCCCGCGACGGGCAAGCTCGTCTGGCTGCTCACGCCCAAGCAGCTGCGAGGCCTGCGCTGATGGCGAAGATCCTGGTCGTCGAGGACGAGAAGAACATCCTCAAGGTCCTCAAATACAACCTCGAGAAGGAGGGCCACAAGGTGGCCACCTCCGCCGACGGCGAGGACGGCTTGGCGCGCTTTCGGCACGAGAAGCCGGATCTGGTCATCCTGGACGTCATGCTGCCCAAGCTCGACGGCTTCGCCTTCTGCCGCACGGTGCGCGCCGAGTCCGCGACGCCGATCCTCATGCTGACCGCCCGCAAGGAGGAGGTGGACCGCATCCTCGGCCTCGAGCTCGGCGCCGACGACTACGTCACCAAGCCGTTCTCCGTGCGCGAGCTCATGGCGCGCGTGAAGGCCATCCTACGCCGCTCCGCCAAGGAGGACACGCGCGCCGTCCTGCGCGCCGGGACCCTCGAGCTCGACGTGGAGAAGCACGAGGCGCGGCTGCTCGGCAAGCCCTTCCCCATCCGCGCCAAGGAGTTCGACTTCTTGAAGTGCCTCTTTCAGGCGAAGGGCCGCGTGCTCACGCGCGACGAGCTGCTCGAGAAGGTCTGGGGCTACGACCGCTCGATGGAGATCGACACGCGCACGGTCGACCAGCACATCGCGCGCCTGCGCGACAAGCTCGGCCCGGAGTCCCACCGCATCGTGACGGTGAAGAGCGTGGGCTACCGCCTGAAGCTCGACTAGCATGGCGCGCGCCCTCGGCCGGTTCCAACGCCGGCTGAGCGTGGCGTTCGGGCTGATCCTGCTCGGCTCCACGGCGGCGACGGACCTGCTGCTGACGAACGCCTTCCGCCGCCGCCTCATCGACGACTTGACCCAGCGCCTCGAGGTCGAGGCCACCCTCGCCGCGGACGGCCTCGCCCGCCGGCCTCCGAAGCCGGAGGAGCTGCAGTCGCTGGCGCGCTCGATCGGCGCCCGCTGCGGCTGCCGCGTCACGATCATCCGGCCGGATGGCATCGTCGTCGGCGACTCGAACGTCTCCGACGCCCGCCTGCCGACGCTCGAGAACCACGCCCACCGGCCGGAGGTGGTCGAGGCGCACGCCGAAGGCATGGGCTCCTCGATCCGCCACAGCGCGACCCTCGGCATCGACCTCCTTTATACGGCGGTCCCGCTGCCGGCGCTGGGCTCCGGCGCCATCATCCGGGCGGCGCTGCCGCTGACCGAGGTGCGGCGCCAGATCGTCGGGACGCGGCGCACGATCGCTTTGATCTCGCTCGTCACGCTGCTGGCCGCCGTTCTGCTCACGCTGTGGCTGTCGAGCTCGTTGGCGCGTCCGATCGAGGAGATGGCGCGGCTGGCCCAGCGCCTGGCTCAAGGAGACTACGCCGCGCGCGTGCGCTTCGTGCCGGACGACGAGCACGCGCGCTTGGCCGAGGCGCTCAACGCGCTGGCCGAGCGCATCCAAGAGACCGTCGGCGCGCTGTCCCGCGACCGCGCGCAGCTCTCGACCATCCTGGCCCACGTCGTCGAGGCGATCGCCGCCGTCGACTCCTCGGGCCGCCTGATCGCCGCCAACCCCGCCCTGGCGTCGACCCTCGGCGCGGCTCCGGAGCCCGGGCAGCGCTTCGTCGAGGGGCTGCGCCACCCCAAGCTCCAGAGCTTGATCGAGGCGGCCCTGAAGGACGGGCGGGCGCGCGTCGAGGAGGTGGAACTGCTCAGGCCGGCGGAGCTGCATTTCGAGGCGCATGCCGTGCCTCTCGTCGAGAACGGCCGGCAGACCGGAGCGCTGCTCGTCCTGCACGACATCACGCGGCTGCGCAAGCTCGAGAAGATGCGCCGGGAGTTCGTCGCCAACGTCTCGCACGAGCTGCGCACGCCGCTCGCCTCCATCCGGGGGCTGGCCGAGACGCTGCGCGACGGCGCCCTGGAGGACGCCGAGCACCGTCTCGAGTTCGTCGAGGCGATCGAGAACGACGCCCAACGGCTCTCCGCGCTCGTGGAGGACCTGCTCGACCTGTCGGCCATCGAGTCCGGCCAGCGCAAGCTGAATAAGGAGCCGGTCGACGTCCTCGCCCTGGCGCGCGAGGCGGCGGCCGGGCTCAAGCGTATCGCCGAGCCGCGCGGCATCGCGATCCGCGTCGCCGGCGCCGCGGCGCCGCGCGTCGCCGCGGACCGCGGCCAGCTCAAGCAGGTGCTCACCAACCTCCTCGACAACGCCGTGAAGTTCAACAAGGACGGCGGCGCCGTCGAGGTGAGCGCGCGCGCGGACGGCGGCTCGGTGACGGTCGCCGTCCAGGACACCGGGCCCGGCATTCCCCCCGAGGACCTGCCGCGCGTGTTCGAGCGCTTCTACCGCGTCGACAAGGCGCGCACCCGCGAGGTGGGCGGCACCGGCCTGGGCCTGGCCATCGTCAAGCACATCGTCGAGGCCCACGGCGGCTCCGTCTCCGTGACGAGCACCCTCGGCGAAGGCGCCACCTTCTCCGTCTCGCTCCCAATCGCTTAACTCAAGGCTCCCCGCAAGTTGAGTTCCGTGTCACGGGCGTGTCACGGACGGGTGACGTCGGGAGCATGGGCGCCGCCGGCGGGCGTTGATACCATGCTGCCACCATGAAAACTACACTGAAGATCAGCCTCCTGCTGTCGGCGGTCCTCGTCGGCGTCACCGGCGCCGCCTCGGCCGCCAGCGTCACGCTCAACGCGGCGGGCGCGACGTTCCCGTACCCCGTCTACTCCAAGTGGTTCGACGAGTACAAGAAGGTCAACCCGGACGTGGAGATCAATTACCAGGCGATCGGCTCCGGCGGCGGCATCCGCCAGGTCACCGAGGGCACCGTCGACTTCGGCGCCTCCGACGGCCCGATGACGGACGAGCAGCTTTCCAAGGTCAAGGGCAAGCTCCTGCACATCCCGACCGTCCTCGGCGCCGACGTGCCCGTCTACAACATCGAGGGCGTCTCCGGCCTCAAGTTCACCGGCCCCCTGCTCGCCGACATCTTCCTCGGCAAGGTGACGAAGTGGAACGACCCCGAGATCGCCAAGCTCAACCCCGGCGCCAAGCTGCCCGACGCGGCGATCACCGTCGTGCACCGCTCGGACGGCTCCGGCACGAGCTACATCTGGACCGACTTCCTCTCCAAGGTCAGCAAGGACTGGGAGTCCAAGGTCGGCAAGGGCACCTCCGTCAACTGGCCGGTCGGCTTGGGCGGCAAGGGCAACGAGGGCGTCTCCGGCCTCGTCAAGCAGACGCCCAACTCGATCGGCTACGTCGAGCTGATCTACGCGATCCAGAACAAGATGGACTACGCCCCGGTCAAGAACAAGGCCGGCGCGTTCATCAAGGCGGACCTCAACTCGGTCAGCGCGGCGGCCGCCGGCGTGAAGATGCCCGCGGACTACCGCGTGTCGATCACCAACGCCTCCGGCGCCAAGGCCTACCCGATCAGCAGCTTCACCTGGATGCTGGTCTACAAGGACAACCCGTCGCCGAAGGGCAAGATCATCCGCGACTTCCTCACCTGGATGGTCGAGAAAGGCGAGCCGATGGCCCCGGAGCTGGCGTACGCCCAGCTCCCCCCGAGCGTCAAGGCGATGGTGAAGAAGACGATCAAGACCGTCGGGGACCGTGCCGGCAGCTGAGCTGACCGCCGCCCCTATAAGACGCACGATCGCCGGCGCGCGCCAGCGCGCCGGCGATCGTCTCTTTTTCGGGGTTCTCCTCGCATTCGGCCTGCTGACGGTGGCGATCGTCGTTTTGCTCGGCTGGAGCCTGGCCGCAAGCTCCCTGCAGACGTGGAAGCGCTTCGGCTTCCACTTCCTCTGGACGAGCGAGTGGGACCCGGTCAGCGAGCAGTTCGGCGCCCTGCCGTTCATCTACGGCACCCTCGTCTCCTCCGCGCTGGCGCTGCTCATCGCCGTCCCGCTCGGAGTGGGCTCGGCGATCTTCCTGGCGGAGCTGGCGCCGCGCCGCCTCTCCGACGCCTGCACCTTCCTCATCGAGCTGCTCGCCGCGATCCCAAGCGTGATCTTGGGCCTGATGGGCATCTTCCTGCTGGTGCCGGCCGTGCGCTTCGTCGAGCCGCTCCTCACCAAATGGCTGGGCTGGCTGCCCCTCTTTCAGGGCGCGCCCTACGGCGTCGGCATGCTCTCCGCCAGCCTCATCCTCGCTGTCATGGTGCTGCCCTACATCGCCGTCATCACGCGGCAAGTGCTCCTCAACGTGCCGCGTCCGCTCAAAGAGGCGATGCTGGCCCTCGGCGCCACGCGCTGGGAGACGGTCTGGAAGGTCAGCCTTCCTTACGCGCGCTCCGGCATCGTCGGCGCCGTCTTCCTCTCGTTGGGCCGCGCCCTCGGCGAGACCATGGCCGTGACGATGGTGATCGGCAACACGCCCAAGATCTCCGCCTCGCTCTTCGCCCCATCGTACACGATGGCGGCCGTCATCGCCAACGAGCTCGCCGAGGCGGTCGGCGACATGCACCTGCAGTCGCTGATCGCGATCGGCTTGGTGCTGCTGCTGATCACGCTCGTCGTCAACGGCGCGGCGCGGCTGATGCTCATGAGGCTGGAGAAATGAGCGACCGCTACGCGCGCCGCAAGCTCGTCAATTACGCCATGCTCGCGGTGACCGGCGTCTGCGCGGCGATCGCGTTGTCGACGCTCTTCGCCATCCTCGGCTACATCGCCTGGCGCGGCGCCTCCGCGCTCGACTGGGACTTCCTGACGCGCCTGCCCAAGCCCGTCGGAGAAACCGGCGGCGGCATCGCCAACGCCATCGTCGGCTCCGCCAAGATCGTGGGACTGGCCGCGATGATGGGAGTGCCCGCCGGCGTGCTCGGCGGCCTTTATCTCGCCGAGCACGGCAGGGGCCAGCTCGGCTTCTGGATCCGCTACGCCGCGGACGTGCTCAACGGCGTCCCGTCCATCGTCATCGGTCTCTTCGCCTACGCCCTCGTCGTCGTGCCCATGAAGCGCTTCAGCGGCCTCTCGGGCAGCGTCGCGCTCGCGCTCATCATGCTGCCCATCGTCGTGCGCAACACCGAGGAGTTCGTGCGTCTGGTGCCCGGGCACCTGCGCGAGGCCGCCCTGGCGCTGGGCGTGCCGGAGTGGAAGGTGACGCTGCGCATCATCCTGCCCACGGCCGCGCCGGGCATCGTCACGGGCTCGCTGCTCGCCGTCTCCCGCGCCGCGGGCGAGACGGCGCCGCTGATCTTCACCGCGTTCGGCAACCGCTTCTGGGACAACGGCTACTTGAACCCCATGGCCAGCCTCCCCCACACCATCTACACCTACGCCATCTCGCCTTACGAGGACTGGCACCGCCAAGCGTGGGCGGCGGCCTTCATCCTCATGGCCTTCGTGCTCGTCGTGAACTTGGGCACGCGCCTGGCCCTGTCCCGCGCCTCCGGAGAAGCCCGCTAGATGATAGAATCGCTCAAGATCATGCCGCCCGAGACCTCGACGGCCCGCGTCGCCGCCTTGCCGGCGATGGAAGTGCGCAAGCTCGAGGCCGGCTACGGCGCGGCCAAGATCCTCAAGGGCGTCACGCTCGGCTTCGCCTCGAAGGCCGTCACCGCCATCATCGGCCCGTCCGGCTGCGGCAAGTCGACCTTGATCCGCACCCTCAACCGCATGCACGAGCAAACCCCGGGCGCCTGGTCTTCGGGCGAGATCCTGCTCGACGCCAATCCGGTGCACGACATCGACCCCGTGCTCCTGCGCCGCCGCGTGGGCATGGTGTTCCAAAGGCCCAATCCCTTCCCGACCATGAATGTCTTCCAGAACGTCGCGGCCGGCCTGACCCTCAACGGCGTCGGCGACCGCGCGACCCTGGATGAGAAGGTCGAGCTCAGCCTGCGCCGCGCCGCCCTCTGGGACGAGGTCAAGGACAAGCTCCGCGGCCCCGGCACCGGCCTTTCCGGCGGCCAGCAGCAGCGCCTTTGCATCGCGCGCGCCCTGGCCGTCGAGCCCGAGGTGCTGCTGCTGGATGAGCCTTGCTCCGCGCTCGACCCGATCGCCACCGCGCGCATCGAGGAGCTCTTGCTCGAGCTCAAGAGCCAGCTGACGATCGTCATCGTCACGCACAACATGCAGCAGGCCGCCCGCTGCTCCGAGCGCACCGCCTTCATGCTCATGGGCGAGCTCGTCGAGTGCGACGTCACCTCCAAGATCTTCACGCAGCCGTCGGACAAGCGCACCGAGGACTACATCACCGGCAGGTTTGGATAACCCATGACCATCAAGCGCCATTTCGACGAAGACCTGCGCTCGCTCTGCGACGAGCTGCTCATGATGGGCGGCCTCTGCGAGGAGATGATCATGCAGGCGGTCCGGCTGCTGACCAACCGCGACGAGTCCTATCTCGAGAAGGTGAAGGCGAACGAGGACCGCGTCAACCAGCTGCACATCGAGATCGACGACCACGTCCTGCGGCTGATCGCCCTGCATCAGCCGGCGGCCGGCGACCTGCGCCTGCTCGCCGCCGCCCTCAAGATCAACTCCGACCTCGAGCGCATCGGCGACCAGGCCGTGAACATCGCCGAGACGAGCATGTTCCTCTGCCAGCAGCCCCGCAACATCAAGCTCGGCGACATCCCGCGGATGGTGGAGCTGGCCTCCGAGATGGTCCGCGAGTCGCTCGACGCCTTCGCGCGCCGGGACGTGGAGCTGGCGCAGCGCGTGATCGAGAAGGACGACGAGGAGGACCGCCTCAAGAGCCAGACCTTCCGCGAGCTCGTCCAGCTCATGCAGGCGGACGCCTCCACGATCCAGCGGAGCATGGACATCATCCTCATCGCCCGCAACCTCGAGCGCATCGCCGACCACGCCACCAACATCGCCGAGGACGTCGTCTTCATGGTTCTCGGCAAAGACATCCGCCACGGCGCCGGCCAGCGCCGCGCCCCGGCCGCCTAGAAACACGAAGCCCTTGGGCTTGACTCGCCCAAGGGCCGGCCCCGCCATTTCTCGTCGCGGGTTCGAAAGCGTGACGTGCGTCAGTCTAGCAAGCGACCGCGGCCGGCGTCTGTAAACTCCGCGTTACATCCAGGTCAAGCGCAAGCTACGCTCCGTTGACGTTCGATTCATGGCCGCGCGCGCGCGCAAGCCCTATCCTCGCTGCCATGAATACGACCAGGGAAGCGACGAAGGGGACGGATTGGGGCACGCGCGCGCTATTCGCCATGTGCGACGGCTTTGCGCTGTTGCGTCTGACGGGCTTTCGCCCGAAGAGGCGGTTCGCGATCGACATCGGCGGCTGGCGCGTCGAGACTGTGGACACGCCCCGGCAGCTGCTCGAGGTGCTGCAGCTGCGCAGCGAGGTCTTCCTCTCGGAGGTGTCCGACGCCGGCGCAGGCACCCAGCGGCTGGACACCGACGTCTACGATCTCTTCGCCGACCACGTGATCGTCCGCGAGCCGCAGAACGGCCGAGTGGCGGCCGCGTACCGCCTGCTGTGCTCGACGGACACGAGCCGCTTCTACTCCCAGGAGGAGTTCGAGCTCGACGGCTTTCTGGCCCAGCCGGGGATCAAGCTCGAGCTGGGCCGCGCCTGCGTGCGGTCAGAGTACCGCAACGGCCACTCGCTCGGGCTCGTCTGGAAGGGCCTGGGCCGCTACGCCAGGCTGACCGGCGCCCGCTATCTCTTCGGCTGCTCGACCGTCTGGAGCAGCGACCCCCGGCTGGCCTACGGCATCGTCGAGAGCTTGAAGCCCGAGCGCCATTCGGACGCCTTCGGCGTGCGGCCCAAGGAGCGCTACTCGTTCGCCGAGCGCCCGCCGCGCCTCCAGCCGCTGGACGCGGCGGCTTCCCGGGCGCAGCTGCCACCCCTGCTGCGCTCGTACCTCAACGCGGGAGCCCTCGTGCACGGCGAGCCGGCCTACGATTGGAAGTTTCGCTGCGCCGACCTCTTCACCGTGATCGACCTGCAGAACACGCATCCGCGGGTCGCCGCGCGCTTCCTCGGGAGCGAGTCGTGACGGCGCGCAGCCTGCGCGCGGCCGTGCGGACGGCGGCCGCGCTCGCCGTGATGGCCGTCTTCACGGCCCACGCGGCCGCGCTGTCGCTGCGGTGGTACACCGATCTCGGCGCCCGGCGGCGCCGGCAGGCGTGGCTCGGCCACCGGTACGCCAAGCTCGTGCTGCGGCTATTGGGCATCGTCGCGCGCCGCGACGGCCGGCTTGCCGGCGCGCCGGGGCGGCTGATCGTGGCCAACCACCTGTCGTACCTCGACGTCGTCGGTCTCGCGGCGTTGTGGCCGGCGTGCTTCGTGACGTCGATGGAGGTCAAGCGCGCGCCGGGTCTGGGCTGGATCTGCGAGGCGGGAGGCTGCCTATTCGTCAATCGACGCAGCTACGCCGGCATCACCGGTGAGGTCCGACGCCTGGCCGAGGTCCTCGAGGAAGGGATCGACGTCGTCGTCTTTCCGGAAGCCACGAGCACGGACGGCAGCGCCGTGATACCGTTTCGCGCCGGCCTCCTTCAGGCGGCCCTGATCGCGGGAGCCGCGGTACAACCCGTCTGCCTGAATTACAGGCGCCTCGACGGCGAGCCGGTGCATTGCGGCAACCGCGACGTCTTGTTCTGGTACGGGGACATGGAGTTCCTTCCGCACCTGTGGAAGCTCGCCGGGCGCCGAAGCGCCGAGCTGGTCGCCACCGTACTGGAGCCCCTGGCTCCGGCAGGCCGCGCCTCCGATCTGGCGCGCGCGGCGTACGCGGCGGTACGGGACGGCTTCCGGACGATCCCGCGACACTCCGCGTCCCCGGCTGAGATCCGTAGTCCGGCCGCGGTTTGATGTGACACGCACGTAGCCCGCGCGTCTCCCGCGCGTGACACGACGCGCCCGTCCTTGGTATCCTTTCCCTCCCGCGAGGAGGGCCCGATGGCGTTCAACCTGATCCCGAAGGAAGAGAAATTTTTCGAGCTGTTCGACCAGCAGGCGGCTCATAATGTGGAAGCCGCCCGGGTCTTCCAAGAGCTGGTCAAGAACTGGGCGGCGGAGTCGCCGCTGCAGCGCAAGCTGCAGGACATCGAGCACGAGGCCGACATCACGACGCACGAGATCTACGACAAGCTCAACCGCACCTTCATCACGCCCTTCGACCGCGAGGACATCCACGCGCTGGGCAGCGAGCTCGACGACGTCGTCGACATCGTGCAGTCCGTCGCCTCGCGCATGCAGCTCTTCCACGTCGAGCGCGTCAACGAGGACCTCGCCGTGATGGCGGAGATCTTCCTGAACGCCACCGAGAACGTGCGCAAGGCCGTCCTCGAGCTCAAGAAGTCCGAGAAGACGCGCCGCATCGAGGACTACTGCATCGAGGTCAATCGCCTGGAGAACGCCGGGGACCGCGCGCTCGAGCAGGCTCTCAGCAGGCTCTTCAACGGCAAGCCGGACCCGCTGGAAGTGATCAAGTGGAAGGAGATCTACGAGGGTCTCGAGGCCGCCATCGACAAGTGCGAGGACGTGGCGGAGACGATCCAGGGCATCCTGGTCAAGAACGCCTAGCCGCGCATGCCTCACGTCAGCCTGCTGGTCTGCTTCATCATCGCTCTGGCCCTGCTGTTCGACTTCTTGAACGGCATGCACGACGCGGCCAACTCCATCGCCACGCTCGTCTCCACCCGCGTGATGAGCCCGCGCAAGGCCGTGATGTGGGCGGCCTTCTTCAACTTCGTCGCGGCCTTCTTCTTCGGCGTGCACGTGGCCACCACGGTCGGCAAGGGCCTCGTCGACCCGTCGATCATGGACAACACGCTGCTGCTGTCGGCCCTGGTCGGCGCCAGCCTCTGGAACTGGTTCACGATCACGCTCGGCATCCCCGTCAGCTCCTCGCACTCGCTGATCGGAGGCCTCGTCGGGGCGGCGCTCGCCAAGGCCGGCGTGCGCAGCCTGCTGTTCAAGAGCTTGAACACCACGATCGCCTTCATGTTCATCTCCCCGCCGGTGGGCATGGCGGTGGCCTTCGCGCTCATGGTCGGCGTCTATTGGCTCTTCCGGCGGCGCTCCCCCGGACAGGTCGACCACGTCTTCCGCGGCGGCCAGCTCCTGTCCTCGGCGGCCCTCAGCGTCGCC
>Ga0265338_10011237_pt1 | contig 10370 bp, 7 predicted proteins | sample 42126metaG_FD_193579 | JGI IMG/M metagenome (GOLD analysis project Ga0265338, IMG submission 193579) | Rhizosphere microbial communities from Carex aquatilis grown in University of Washington, Seatle, WA, United States - 4-21-26 metaG | ecosystem: Host-associated > Plants > Roots > Rhizosphere >... | reverse complement strand
ATGGAGGCGATGGCCATAAAGGACGGTGATCATGTCGTCGCAATTGCTTCGGGCGGCTGCAACATTCTCAGCTACCTCATATGCAATCCCGCCCGCATCACCGCGCTGGACCTGAACCATGCGCACATCGCGTTGAACCGGCTGAAGCTCGCCGCGGCGCGTTTCCTGCCGTCCTATTGGGACTTCGCCAATTTCTTCGCGCGCGCCAATCTGAAATCGAACATTGCGTTGTTCGACGAATATCTCGCGGCCCAGCTCGACGGTGAATCGCTCCGCTACTGGCAGGAACGCGACATGTTCGGGCGGCGGCGCATCGGCGTATTTGCGCGCGGATTCTATCACACGGGCCTGCTTGGACGCTTTATCGGAGCGGCGCATTTCATGGGCCGGGCGCTGGGCGTGAATGTGCGCGCCGTCGCCCTGGCGAACACGGTGGAGGAACAGCGCGATATATTCGACCGGACCATCGCGCCGGTGTTCGACCATTGGCTTCTGCGGTGGGTCTTGAAGAATCCGGCCTCGCTCTATGGTCTGGGCATTCCGCCGGCGCAATTCACCGCCCTGGCAAGCGGCGGCGTCATGTCGGATGTGTTGCGCCAGAGAGTCGAAAAACTGGCTTGCTCCTTCCCCATGAAGGAGAATTATTTCGCCCGTCAGGCGTTCGGCCGTGGTTACGGCGTATCGGAGGGCGGGCTGCTGCCGCCTTATCTCGATGCCAGGAATTTCGAGTCGATCCGGGCGCGCTGCGATCGCGTCGATGTCCGCCATGAATCGATGACCCAGTTCCTGGCGCGCAGCCCGAGCCGTTCGGTGAATGCCTTCGTGCTTCTGGATGCACAAGACTGGATGAACGACCAGCAGCTCACCGATCTTTGGCGCGAGATCCATAGAAGCGCCGCTCCGGGTGCGCGCGTCATCTTCCGCACCGCCGCCGACGAGCGCCTGTTGCCGGGACGCATCCCCGGCGAAATTCTTGAGGCCTGGAGCTATCACGAGGCGCAAAGCAAGGCGCTGAACGCCCGAGATCGCTCTTCGATTTATGGCGGATTTCACCTCTACACGCTGACCGCCGCATGAACGAGTCCGCGCTGAAGATGGATGCCATCTACAGGTTCCAGCGGCATTTCTACGATTTGACCAGGAAGCCCTATCTGCTCGGCCGCGATATGCTGATTGGCGAACTTGCGGTGCCGCCTTCCGGCAGCGTGCTGGAAATCGCCTGTGGGACGGCGCGAAACCTGCTCTCCATCGCCAGGCGCTACCCGACAGCCAGATGCTTCGGGGTCGATATCTCTTCCACGATGCTCAAAACCGCGCGAACATCCATCGCGCGGGAAGGGATGGCTGACCGCGTCTGGGTGGAGCTGGCGGATGCCACCGCGTTCGATCCGATGCTTCTGTTTGGCGTGGAGCACTTTGACCGGGTGGTGATTTCCTACGCCTTGTCGATGATTCCGGAATGGAAGAGGGCCTTGCAGCTTGCCGGCAATCTGCTGGCGCCGAATGGCGCCCTCTATGTCGTGGATTTCAGCGATCAGGCCGAATTGCCGGGCTGGTTCCGGCAAGGGCTCTTCGCGTGGTTGAAATGCTTTTCCGTCACACCGCGCCTGGATCTGTGCGCGCAATTGGACGACGTGGCCCAATCGGTTGGACAAACCTGCCGCTCCCGGAAACTTTACAAGGGCTATGCGGTATTGGGGGAATTTCATCTCCAATAGGCCTCGCCACTCCGCCGGCGACCGGCAAAATACATAAGGTCTTGGATTTCATGGCTCCCGGAGCAAGATTTGAGCTTGCGACCGGCCAGCAGGCCGGAATTGCCAGCCTACATCCGGGCTTGAAGCCTCACCGAACAAGTGTGACGCTGGGCGCGGCTTTCACGCCCCGGGGAGAAAACTCATGAAATTGTCGGCATCGTTTGTTGCGCTTTGCGTCACCTTATTGGCGGCATCTTCGTCGAGCCAGGCTCAGGATGATGCGGCCGCCACGGCAGGCGCATTCCCACTGGCCGCCAAGGCGGGCGTGGACAGTCATGCCGACAAGGTTGCGCCGCCCGACGCCACCAACCAGGGCGCTTTCAATGACAAGACGTGGAAATATGGCCACGCCTTCGATGCGCCGCCGAACACGCCGATCTGGAATCCGGTCAAGGAAAAGATGATGCGGGGCGAAAAAATCACCAGCGTCACCATCAACGGCAACGCGTCGCCCGAGGTCTATTGCGCCGCCGCCAATTCCGGTGTCGATTTCATCTGGACGGAAATGCAGCATTCCGGCGGCACCTGGGACTCGGTGCAGAAAATGTGGAGTCACTGTCCCTACGCCAAGGCCGTTCCGGGTGTGCGCATCCCCAATGCCAACGAGTTTGACGAGCAGCATGCGATGGATCTGGGCGCCATGGTGCTCATCATCCCGACGGTGCGTTCAATCAAGGAAGCGCGCGAGGCCGTAAAGTGGGCCTATTATCCGCCCAAGGGCGAGCGCAGCGCCGGCGCCATGACGCGCGCCTATCGCGACGTGCCGGGCGGTTATCGCCAGACCATCAACAAGAACCTGGTTTTGATCGAGATGATCGAAACCCTCGATGGCCTGAAGGACGCGGACAAGATCGCCGCCTTGCCGGGCGTCGACGGGGTGTTTGCCGCATCTTCGGACCTGGGCAATTTCGCCGGCTACAAGCAGGGCGATCCGGATTACGAGCGCGAGATCAATATCGTCCATGACGCGGCGTTGCGCGCCCACAAATATCTCTGCGGTCCCTATGCCTGGCTCAATCGTCCGGACTTCAAATGCTTCCAGGGCCCGGGCGGCCAGCTCGACCCCGCGACGCCTGATCTGCAGGCGGCCTATGATGCGGCCGAAAAGAAAGATCTCGGCCCGCTCTGGAATACGCAGGGCCATGTCACGGCAGGGCCGTGGTCACCCAACTACACGCCGAGCTCCGGCCGCCAGCGGGCCGGCAACTAAAGGCCGGGAAGGGGATCACCCAGGGCGGCCCGACCGGTCCGAAAACCGCGGGCTGCTGAGCTCGGTGGAGGAGTGCTTCTGCGGCGGCTCTATGTCTTCGTCACGCCAGACGGGAAGTGATGGCAGCGGCGCGGCCTTCGCGCTAGGGTCATCGCGTTCGTGGAGGGCGCCGATGTTGCGTTACGGTCTGGTTGCGGTTGCGTTGCTGGCAAGTATGCCGGCGCTGGCGCAGATGCGGCCGCGCGACACCGTCATGGGCAACGCCTATCGCTGCAGCGCTATCGGCGCACCCAAGACATGGCTCGAATGCTTTTACGGCGCTGCCCAGCCGGCGCGCGAGGCCCTGCATCTGTCGCCCGCGCCACCGGCGCAGCAGCAATTGGCGGAGTCACCGCCGGCCAGTGTGGCTAGTCCCCGCGTCGCCCAGGCGCGCGACATGGTGATGGCGGCGGCGCTGCGCTGCTACGCCACCGAGACTGAACGTGCCTGGCTGGATTGCTATTATGCCGCCGCGGCGCCCATGCGCGGCGAACTGGGCTTGGCGCCGGGACCGCAAGTCGCGGTTGCGCCCGCGCCGGCGGCACCCCCGCAGCCCGACCGCTTCGGTCTGAAGGAGCTGCCCGCGCCGCATGCCGATCACATCGCCAACCGCATGATATCTTACACCTTCGATCGCAACCACAGCTTCATGGTGACGCTGGGTAACGGCCAGGTCTGGCGCCAGGTCTCCGGCGACACCCATACCGCGCACTGGAACAAACCCGCCGACAGCTATTCTGTGAAGATCACCCACGGCTCCTTTTCCAGCTTCAATTTCCAGGTCGAAGGCTTGCCCGAAGTCTACAAGGTCGACCGGGTGCGCTAGATGCTGGTGCACATCCCCGCCATACTTTCCGCCGACCAGGTCGCGAGCATGCGCGTCGCGCTGGATGCCGCGCGCTGGATCGACGGCCGCGGCAGCGCTGGGCACATGGCGGCGAGGGCCAAGGACAACCAGGAGGCGGATCTCACCGATCCGGCGGTGCGGGCGCAGAGCGATGCCGTGCAGCGCGCGCTGTCGGCGCATGGCCGCTTCACCGCCGCCGCCTTGCCGGCGCGCATCTGCCCGCCCTCCTTCAACCGGTATACCGGCGGCCAGAATTACGGAACCCACAACGACGCCGCGCTGCTGTCCTTTCCGCATGGCTGGGTCCGCACCGATCTGGCCGCGACCCTGTTCCTGTCGTCGCCGCTAGATTACGACGGCGGCGAGTTGGTGATAGAGGACACCTTCGGCCCGGTGAAAGTGAAACTGCCGCCCGGCGACATCGTGTTGTATCCCGCCTCCAGCCAGCACCGCGTGGAGCCGGTGACGCGCGGCACGCGCGTCGCCTCCTTCATCTGGCTCCAGAGCCTGGTGCGTGAGGATGAGCGCCGCCGCTTGTTGCACGAACTGGATACCAGCATTATGGCGCTTCGGCAGGCATTGCCAGCTAGTCCCGATGTAGCGCGGTTGCTGAGCCTGTATCACAACCTCCTGCGCATGTGGTCCGACACCTGATGCCGGATACGGCCGAGAAGTTGTGGGGGCAGGCGGTGGCGCTGCAGCGCGCCGGGCGCCTGCTAGACGCCGCCGCCGTCTATCGCCAATTTGTCGCGCTGCGCCCGGACGTGGTGGAGGCGCGGGTAAACCTGGCGCAACTGCTATCGGCTTCGGGCGCGCAAGCCGAGGCCGAAGTGGAATACCGGCAGGCGCTGTGCTTGCGCCGCGACATGCCCGAAGCGCGCTTTGGCCTGGCCAACTGCCTGCGCGCACAAGGGCAGTTGGACGAGGCGGCGGCTGCCTATCGCGCCGTACTGGCGCTGAACGCGGCCAATCCCGCGGCGCTCTACAATCTGGGTATTACTCTGCAGGCGCTGGGCGAAACCGACCAGGCGCTCACCGCCTTCAGCCGCGCCGTGGCACTGAAGCCCGATTTTGCCCAGGCGCACAACAATCTGGGCATCTTGCAATATGACCGCGCGCAATGGGACGCAGCGCAGGCTTCATTCACCACGGCGCTGCGCCTGCAGCCCGGGTTCGTCAAGGCTCGCAACAATCTGGGGATGGTGCTGCATAAGCTGGGACGCCATGGCGAAGCCGAGACCGCCTTCACCGAGGCCATCCGCCTGAAGCCAGATTATGTCGAGGCCTTCGACAATCTGGGAGCGCTACTCCTGGAAGTTGGGCGCACGGAAGAGGCTTTCGCCGTCTTCATGCGCCGCGCCGCGCTGGTGACGGCGCCGCAAGATGGCGCCGACAGCCGCCAGGCCCATGACGCCGAGCAGGCGGCATTCCGCGGCCGGCCCGCCTCCCTGGTCGAGATCGCGGGTGGGGCGCGCATCGCCGGGCCGGCCATCAATCCGCAGAACAGCATCGACCGGATCAGCGAAACCTGGCGCACCGTTCGGCCACAGATCGTGGTGATCGATGATTTGCTGACGCCGCAGGCGTTGGAGGGCTTGCGCGAATTCTGTCACGGCTCGACCATCTGGCGTGATACCTTCGATGGCTATGTCGGGGCACGGCCGCAATCGGGTTTCGCCTGTCCGCTGCTGGCCCAGGTGGCGCGCGAACTTGCGCAGATCTATCCCGCCATCTTCCAGGATCATCCCCTGTTGTTCGCCTGGGCCTTCAAGTACCAGCAGGGCCAGGGCGGCACCCGGGTCCATGCCGACTTCGCTGCCGTAAACGTGAATTTCTGGATCACGCCGGACGATGCCAACCGCGATCCGCACAAGGGCGGCCTGGTGGTGTGGGACAAGGCTGCGCCACTGGACTGGGACTTCGCCCGCTACAATGCCGACGAAGCCGCCATCCGCGACTATCTTGCTCGCAGCGGCGCGGTGCCAACGCGCATTCCCTATCGCGCCAACCGGGCGGTGATCTTCGATTCCGATCTCTTCCACGAAACCGATGCGATGGATTTCGAAACCGGCTACACCAACCGGCGCATCAACGTCACGCTTCTCTATGGTAGGCGCGATCCCGCACGGGAACCGCACTGACGTTTCATGTCCTGAGATGGGGTGGCGCGTTTCGATTGACAGATCATCCCATGCGCTGGAGTCGGCGATGCTGCGCTGCAAAATGATCTGTATTCGCAATCGCCGAGGTTTGTTACGCAGCTGTCATCTCGCCTGATGAGATATGCGCACCGCTGATTTTTGACATCCCCTGCCGGCGCGGTTTGCATGGGAGCAACCAATCAAAGGGGAATCGCCATGGAAATGTATCGTAAGGGGCTGCTGGTCAGCGGCTCGCGCGCCGCGCTCGCAGTGGCAGCATGCTATTTTGCAGTCCCGGCCATGGCGCAGCAGGCCAGCGCTCCTGTGGAAGAGGTAACGGTTACCGGCACCAGCATCCGTGGCGCCGCCCCCGTCGGCTCCAACGTCATTACGGTCGACCAGGAAGCTATCCGCACGTCCGGCGCCAAGAACATGGAAGAGCTGCTGAACACCATCCCCGCACTCAGCACCGCCAACGCCCCGCCCCAGGGCGTCAACAACAACTCATTCTTCGCGCCGCAGATTCACCAGCTGGCGGGTTCGATCTCCAATTCCACCCTGGCGACACTGGACGGCATGCGCTTCGTGGGCGCCGGCGGCGACACGCTGGCCGACCCCAACATCATTCCCACCGCCGCCATCCAGCGCGTGGAAGTGCTGGCCGACGGCGCATCGGCCATCTACGGCTCCGACGCTGTATCGGGCGTGGTGAACTTCATCACCCGCAAGGACTATGAAGGACTGGAGATCGGCCTGGAGGCCGGCATGGCCGACCAGTACAACGCCACCAACGGCACGCTGCTGTGGGGCACCAAGTGGGACAAGGGCTCTGTGATGTTCGCCGCCGGCTACCTGTTCCAGAGCGAATTGAAAGGCAGCGCGCGCCGCCTGACGTCGTTCGGCGACTTCACGTCCATCGGCGGCACCAACTATACCAGCGTGTATGGCTGCCCCGCCGCCGCCATCATCGTGCCAGGCAATGCTGGTGTTTTCCTGTCGGCGGCTTCTGCCACCACGGTGGCCAATACCCAAGCGACCAAGAACTGCAACATCCAGCCCTATGGCGACGCGCTGCCACAGTCGGTGCGCCAGAACGCGCTGATGCGCTTCAACCAGAGCCTCACTGACCGTCTGACCGCTTCGGTGATGATGGACTATAACGAACTGGTAGTGACCACCCGTTCGCAGCCGGGCCAGATCACCGCCAACACCACCGCTTACGGCCCGACCTCGGGCAAGGGCGGCCAAATCAATCCATTTTACCAGGCGCCGGTGGGCAGCCCCGGCTCCACGGCGTCGGAACAGGTCAGCTGGGTCGACCTGATGGGCCGCGGCGACGGCACCGATTTCGGCAAGAGCGTGCTGAATGAGGAAGCCTGGTACGGCCAGGCCTCGTTAACCTACAAGATCAGCGACGCCTGGCAGGCGCAGCTGACCGACGCGGTGGGCGTGAACCACTACGACAACCAAAGCATCAACACCTTCTGCAGCTCCTGCGCCACGCTCGCCCTGAACGGCACGGCGCAGACCAATGCCAGCACAACCACCACCGACGTGGCTGGCGCCAACGTCATCGCCCTGAACACGCCGCTCACCGCCACCAACGCGCTGGATGTGTGGAATCCGGCATCGAGCAACCTGACCAACACGTTGGTGCGCCAGCAACTCTACAGCAACCGCACCGGCGGCGACACGCAGAACACCTTCAACCAGCTGCGCCTGCAGGTGGACGGCCCGCTATTCGCGTTGCCGGCCGGCGACGTCAAGGTGGCGTTCGGCGGTGAATACGCCAACTACCATCTCTACAATTTCGGCACCGGCTCAAATGGCACCGGCTTCGAGGCCAATGGCGCCACCATCTCCATCTTCCGCGCCCGCCGCAACGTGTTGTCGAGCTTCGGTGAAATCAACGCGCCGCTGATCTCGCCCGAGATGGGCTGGCCGCTGGTGGAGAAATTCACCATCGACGTCTCGGCCCGCTACGACAAGTACAGCGACGTCGGCCCGACCTTCAATCCGAAGTACGGATTCGACTGGGTGATGACCGACGACATCAAGTTCCGCGGCAACTATTCGACCTCCTTCGTGGCGGTACCAGTTGGCATCTCGGGCGATCCGACCCAGGGTGGCGAATACAGCGGCGGCGCCAGCCTGGCGCCGCTGTCGCCGGTGCCGGTCTCAGCCTTCCCGAATGTCACCTCCATTCCCGGCTGCGCCGGTTTGGCTGCAGGCTCCTCCTGCAACCTGGGAACCGCCACCAACCCCGGCCTGATCCGGCAATACGGCAGCGCGCTAGCCAATGCTCGGCCGCAGCGCGGCAATGGCATTAATGTCGGCTTCGATTTGACGCCGACCTTCCTGCCTGGCCTGACGCTGGACCTTTCCTTCTTCCACCAGCATTACAAGGGCGGTATCACCGCGCCCAACCATACCCAGATTGTCAACACGGCTTCCGCCAACTACCTGCTGACGTTGTGCCCGACGGGCTGCACCCAGGCGCAGATTGACGCCTTCACCCGCGTGCCGCAGGGCGGCACGGTCTCCGGCCAGCTGCCGTCGACCATCTATTTCCTGGAAAACCACGACGAGAACAATGTGCTCGACCTGTGGATCGAGGGCTTCGACATCAGCGCTCGCTACGACTTTGAAACCGCCTGGGGTAACTTCCACGTCTCCGACGCAGTGACCCAGTTCACCCGCTTTGACGAGGCGCTCCTGGGTGGCGTGCCATTCAGCGTGCTGGGGACCTCGGCCTTCAACTCCACCTTCCCAAGCGTGGCCATGCAGTCGCGCGCCAATCTGGGCTGGTCCGACGAGGTGATCTCGCTGGACCTGTTCGCCAACTGGACGGCCGCCTATCGCAACATCGGCGCCACCGCCGCCAGCCCGCCTACTGCCGACCCGAACGGCGCGCTGGTGGTGGGCGGCGACCACGTCAACGCCAACGTCACCTTCGACCTGCACGCCGCATACAATTTTCAGGGGGGCTGGCTGAATGGCGACCAACTGTTCTTCGACATGAAAAACATCTTCGACCGCGCTCCGCCCTTCTACAATTACGCGGTGCCTAGCAACGTCAACAGCACCCAGGGCATCAATACTTTCGTCTCCAACCCGATCGGGCGATACGCTTCGATTGGGCTGCGGGTACAACTCTAAGGTGGAGCGCGTGATGCGGATCGGTAAGCGGCAATTTTTGGCCGGGCTCGGCTTTGCGGCTGGCGCCGCCTTAAGCCCGGTCGCCGCCCAGGCCTACATCAAGGGCAAGGACTTGGGTGCGGTGCCGCCCGGCAAGCGGAAAGAAGTGCCGCACCGCAAGGTAACCACCAAGAACCTGTTCAAGGTTCCGGGAGGCTATCCGAACGGTCTGGCGGTGGTGCCGGAAGGCGTGTGGGTCGCCGAGCAGAAGGCACAGGGCTATGGCCGATCTGGCCAGCATGTGAAGGAGGCCGCGTGGCTATTTGACTGGTCGGGCAGAAAGCTCAAGACCGTGCTGACCGATTCCAGCAACACCTCCGGTTTTGCCTTCGGCAACGGCCATGTCTGGATGGGTGCCAATGGGGGCGATGAGGGCATCTATGAAGTCGATCTCGACGGGCGGCAGGTGTCGCATCGTCAGATCCCGCTAGGGCCGGCCAGCAATGGCGGCGGCTGCCACGGCCTGATGTTCCATGGTGGCAAGCTGTGGATCGTGGCCAACCGCCTAAAGGGTATTCTGCGCGTCGATCCCGCGACTTGGACGCCGGAATTTATGATCCCGATCACCACGGACCGATGGCACGGCGTAGCCTGGGTCGATGACGTGCCGGGTGGCGCTATCTGGATGGTGACGGGTTCCTCTGATGTCGACCGCTACGTGATGGATAACGGTAAGCTTCGCCACACCACGACCTCTGGCCTTGTGAAGTATTCCGCTACGACCGGCGAGTTGCTGGAAACTGCTGAGTTCCTGGAAGGTACTGCCGACCCGCATGGGCTGGACGTGCGCGACGGCAAGCTCGTGTCGTGCGATGCCGGCGTGGGACCGCCGGGCTTTGAGGGCACCGGCAGCCCCAGTGCGGGCTATGTCTTCGAGATTAACTTCGTCTGAGTTTGCTTCTGGCGATCATCAGCCTTTACCAGCGGAAAATCTGGCCGCAACGCAATAGGCCCGTCCGGAAATATCTCACCCCGTGAAATTTGCGGGGGGCACAGGTTTGGTGGGGGACAAGCCCTGTGATCAGATCGGTCCCGGATAAGAACAAATACTGAGCGTGGAACCGGGCCTGACGGAGCGGATCAAGGTTGCCATCATCGGTTCGGGCAATATCGGCACCGATCTGATGATCAAGCTCACGCGCACCTCTGCGGTGCTCGAGATGGCCGCGCTCGTGGGC
>Ga0265338_10011236_pt1 | contig 10371 bp, 4 predicted proteins | sample 42126metaG_FD_193579 | JGI IMG/M metagenome (GOLD analysis project Ga0265338, IMG submission 193579) | Rhizosphere microbial communities from Carex aquatilis grown in University of Washington, Seatle, WA, United States - 4-21-26 metaG | ecosystem: Host-associated > Plants > Roots > Rhizosphere >... | reverse complement strand
CAGGTCGGAGCCGGAGATCATCAGCGCCAACAGCGCGCCCACCCCAGCCGAAGGCAGGGTGGAAAGGATGGTGATCGGGTGGATGTAGCTCTCGTAGAGCACGCCCAGCACGATGTAGACGGTGACGATCGCAGCCAGGATCAGCCACAGCTCGTTGCCCAGCGAGGCCTGGTAGGCGTTGGCGGCGCCTAGGAAGGTGGTGGTGACCACCGCCGGCACCTTGATCGAAGCCTCGTCGCGCTTGATCGCATCCACCGCGTCGCCCAGCGAAACGCCCGGCGCGGTGTCGAAGGAAAGATTGGCGGCCGGGAACTGGGCCACGTGGTTGATCTGCAGCGGCGCAGTCTGCTGCAGCACCTGCGAGATGGCCCCCAGCGGCGTCGGCGCGCCGTTGCCAGCGCTCATGTAGAGGTTGGCCAGGCCCTGCGGCGTGTTGATCTGGTTCGGATCCGCCTCGAGGATCACCCGGTACTGGTCTGACTCGGTGAAGATGGTGGAGATGATCCGCTGGCCGAAGGCGTCGTAGAGCGCGTCGTCCACCGTTGAGGGCGTGATCGCCAGGCGGGCGGCGGTGTCGCGGTCGATGGCGACGAAGGCGGATAGTCCCTGGTCCTGCACGTCGGCGCCGACGTTGCGGATCTTCGGCTCCTGCTGCAGCCGCTTCACGACATTGGCGGCCCAGGTGTTGATCGTCGCCTGGTCGGGGCCTTCCAGCGAGAACTCGTACTCGGTGCGGCTGACCTCGGCGTCGATGGTGAGGTCCTGCACCGGCTGCAGGTAGAGCGTCATGCCGGCGACGCTGTCGGCGCGCTGGCTGAGGCGGTTGAGGATGGCGGCGGGGGAACTGGTGCGCTGGCCCAGTGGGACCAGGTTGATCAGGTAGCGGCCGGTGTTCTGGGTGGTGTTGGTGCCGTCGACGCCGATGTAGCTGGTCAGGCTCTCGACGTCGGGGTCCTTGACCAGTTCGGCCGCCACCTGCTGCTGCAGCTCGCCCATGCGCTGATAGGACACCGACTGGCCGGCGACGGTGACGCCCTGCACCAGGCCCGTGTCTTGGGTCGGGAACAGGCCCTTGGGGATCACCAGGTAGAGCACGACGGTGATCGCCAGCGTGGCCAGCGCTACCAGCAGGGTCGGCGTCTGTCGGTCCAGCACCCAGTCGAGAGCGACGCCGTAGCGCTCGATGACATCGTCGACGAACTGGGTGGCGCGGTGGGCGAGGCGGCTTTCGCGCCGCTCGTCCGGACGTTTCAGCCAGAGCGCCGCCAGGGTCGGCGTCAGGGTGAGCGAGATGAAGGCGGAGATGACGATAGTCACCGCCAGGGTGACGGCGAACTGGCGGAACAAGCGCCCCACCACATCGCCCATGAACAGAAGCGGGATCAGCACCGCGATCAGCGACACGGTGAGCGAGATGATGGTGAAGCCGATCTGCTCGGCGCCCTTCAGGGCCGCCTGGACGGGACTCTCGCCGGCCTCCACGTAGCGGGCGATATTCTCGATCATGACGATGGCGTCGTCGACCACGAAACCCGTGGCGATGGTCAGCGACATCAGGGTCAGGTTGTTGAGCGAGTAGCCCAGCAGATACATCACCCCGAAGGTGCCGACGATCGAGAGCGGGGCGGCGACGCCGGCGATGAAGGTCGCCGGGACTGAACGCAGGAACAGGAAGATCACCGCCACCACCAGCACGATGGCCAGCACCAGCTCGAACTCCACGTCGCTCACGGAGGCGCGGATGCCGGTGGTGCGGTCGGTGACGACGGTGACCTTCAGGCCCTTGGGCAGGCTGGAGGTGAGGTCCGGCAGCGACTGCTTGATCTTGTCGACGGTGAGAATGACGTTGGCGCCCGGCTGGCGCTGCACGTTGAGCACGATGGCCTGGGTCAGTACCTGCGGCGCGGACTTGGTGGCCGCCGCGTCATAGTAGGCGCCGAGCCGATTGTTCTCCGCCGCCTGCACGATGTTGGCGACGTTCTTCAGCCGGATGGCGTTGCCGTTCTTATAGGCGATGACCGTATTGGCGTAGTCGTCGGCGGTGAGCAGCTGGTCGTTGCCGTTGATCGAATAGGCGCGGGTGGGGCCGTCGAACGAGCCCTTGGCGGCGTTGGCGTTGGCGTTGGAGATGGCGGTCCGTAGGGTCTCCAGCGTCATGCCGTAAGAGGCCAGCTGCTTGGTGTTGACCTGGATGCGCACCGCCGGCCGCTCGCCGCCGGCGATGGTGACCAAGCCGACCCCCTCGATCTGCGAGATCTTCTGGCCCAGCTGCTGCTCGGCGATGCTCTGCACCTGGGTCAGCGGCATGGTGTCGGAGGTCAGCGCCAGGGTGAGGATCGGCGCGTCCGCGGGATTGACCTTGGCGTAGATCGGCGGCGCCGGCAGATCGACCGGCAGCAGGTTGCCCGCCGCGTTGATGGCCGCCTGCACCTCCTGCTCGGCGACGTCGAGGCTGAGGTCGAGGTTGAACTGCAGGGTGATCACCGACGAGCCGCCGGAACTCACCGACGACATCCGGTTCAGATCCGCCATCTGGCCGAACTGCCGTTCCAGCGGTGCGGTGACCGTCTCGGCCATCACCTCCGGACTGCCGCCCGGATAGGAGGTCTGCACCTGGATGGTGGGGTAATCGACCTCGGGCAGGGCCGAGAGCGACAGGAAGTGGAACGCCACCAGCCCGGCCAGCAGGATCGCGGTCATCAGCAGCGAGGTCGCCACCGGCCGTTTGATGAACGGGGTGGAGGGACTCATGGCTGGCGCGAGCGACCGCCGGGATGAAGGGCGAGGCGAGGGATCACTGGGCGCCGCCGCCTCCGCCGCTCCCGCCGGTCGAGTTGGTGGCGCCAGCGCCGTGCTTGTGACCGCCGCCTTTGTGCGCGCCAGGCGCAGCTGGGGCGCCAGGCGCCGAGCCGCCACCGGCATGGGCGTTGGGCAGGGTGACGGGCGCGCCGTCGGTGAGCCGATCGCCGCCATCGGTGATCACCACTTCGCCGGCGCTGACGCCGGAGGTGATCGAGGTGGTCTCGCCCGTGCCCGGGCCGCTGGTCACGGTGGTGAGTTTCACCGTCTTGTCCGGCTGCAGCACCCAGACGAAGTCGCCTTGTGGCCCGTGGCGGATGGCGGTGGTGGGCACGATCACCTGGCTCTTCAGGGTGTCCACCAGCACCGTCACGTTGACGAACTGGTTGGGGAAGAGCGCGCCCGAGGGATTGGCGAAGCGCGCCTTGCCCTTCACCGTGCCGGTGGTGGTGTCGATGACGTTGTCGATGGTGGCCAGGCTGCCCTGACCGATCACCTGGCCGCCGTCGCGGTCGTATGCGGTGACCGGCAGCCCGGCGCCGAAGTTGGGGTGATGCACGATCGAGGCGATCGAGCTCTCCGGCACCGCGAAGATCACGTCGATGGGATCGATCTGGGTGACGATGGCGATAGGCGTCGCGCCGTTGGCGGCGATCTGGTTGCCGGCGTCGATCTGGCGGATGCCGACGCGGCCAGCCACCGGCGAGGCGATGTGGGTCCAGCTGAGATTGAGCTGCGCCGTCGCCACCGCGCCGCGGTCGGACGCGACGACGCCCTCATCCTGCTTCACCAAGGCGGCCTGGGTGTCGAGGGTCTGCTTGGCGATGGAGTTCTGCGCCACCAGGGTCTGGTAGCGCTTCAGGTCGAGTTGCGCGTCGGCGAGGGAGGCCTGGTCGCGGGCGAGCTGGCCGTTCGCTTGCAGCAAGGCCGCCTGGTATGGCGCCGGATCAACGACGGCCAGCAGGGCGCCGCGCCCGACCATCTGGCCCTCGGTGAAGCGCACCTGGTTGAGCACGCCGGTGACCCGCGAGGTAACTGACACGGTGGCTTCCGGGGTGACCGTGCCCAGCGCGGTGACCGTGATCGGCACATCGCCCAGCGTCGCCGTGGCCGTGCCCACCGTGATGCTGGCGCCGCGACGGCCTCCGCCACCGGCGCCCGACGACGCGCCACCCGCCGCGCACTTGGCCAGCAGCAGCGCCGCGCCGATCGCGAGCAGGATCACGATCACCAGGCCCACCAGCGTGCGCCAGGTGCGGCGCGGCCTTGGACGCGGCGCAGTGCCAGGGATTGGCTGGATGGTTTGGCTCATCCCGTCTCCGGAAGGACTGATTGCCTGGAGTTTACGCTTAAGAGCGCCGTGACGACGACCCCTCGGTCAAGTCTGGAGTCGCATTCCAACGGCAAGATGACCAACCGCTTCCAGGTAGAAACACATGGCAATGCGCACGTAACCCTCGAATGCAGCCGGCGATCCGGCAAAATGCCTCGTCGAGGCCGCATTTGTGACTCTGGCCATGCGGCGAGGGGCGGACTAAAGTGCGTTCACTTACGTTCCGCCCTGACGAGTCGACGGCCAAAGATCGCCGCGCGCGGGGTCCTAAGACGGGACGCGGGGGAGGCAACAAGAGGGTATTTCAGGTTGGAGCCTACGAACACCGAGGCGCCAGAGTACTTCCACAAGGTCGTCGATTGTCAGTGGGCGTGCCCGGCTCATACGCCGGTGCCGGAGTACATCAGGCTTATCTCCGAAGGGCGTTATTCCGACGCCTACATGATCAATTGGAAGTCCAACGTCTTCCCGGGGATTCTCGGGCGGACGTGCGACCGACCCTGCGAGCCGGCCTGCCGGCGCGGTCGCGTCGAGGCCGAGCCGGTGGCGATCTGCCGGCTGAAGCGCGTCGCCGCCGACAACAAGGACGATGTCACCGGGCGTTTGCCATCGCCGGCCACGCACCGGAACGGCAAGCGCGTGGCGCTGGTGGGCGCAGGCCCGGCCTCGCTGACCGTGGCCCGCGATCTCGCGCCGCTGGGCTACGACCTGACCATCATCGACTCCGATCCCAATCCGGGTGGCATGATCCGCAGCCAGATCCCGCGCTTCCGCCTGCCGGAGAGCGTGATCGACGAGGAAGTGGGCTACATCACCGGCCTCGGCATGACGCTTCGCCAGGGCGAGCGGGTGGATAGCCTGAAGGCGCTGCTGGCCGAGGGCTATGACGCGGTGTTCGTCGGCTCCGGCGCGCCGCGCGGCCGCGAGTTGGACATCCCCGGGCGCCAGGAAGCCGGCGCCCACATCCACATCGGCATCGACTGGCTCTCGAGCGTCTCGTTCGGCCACGTCGACAAGATCGGCCGGCGCGTGATCGTGCTGGGCGGCGGCAACACCGCCATGGATTGTTGCCGCACCTCGCGCCGCCTCGGCGGCGAGGACGTGAAGGTAATCGTGCGCTCCGGCTTCGAGGAGATGAAGGCGTCTCCCTGGGAGAAGGAGGACGCGATGCACGAAGACATCCCGATCCTCAACTTCCTGGTCCCCAAGCAATTCACCCATGACAACGGCAAGCTGACCGGCGTCGTCTTCGAGAAGGTGGCTGCGACGTACGACGCCAACGGCCGCCGCAACCTGTTGCCCACCGGCGAGCCCGATGTGCACTACGAGTGCGACGACGTGCTGGTGGCGGTCGGCCAGGAAAACGCCTTCCCCTGGATCGAGCGCGATATCGGCATCGACTTTGACAAGTGGGACATGCCGGTGGTGAGCGAAATCACCATGGGCTCGACCAACCCCAAGGTGTTCTTCGGCGGCGACAGCGCTTTCGGCCCCAAGAACATCATCTGGGCCGTGGCCCATGGCCATGAAGCCGCGGTCTCGATTCACAAGCTGCTGCAGGGCGAGGACGTGGCCGATCGGCCGCCGCCCGGCGTGACGCTCGTCTCTCAGAAGATGGGCATCCACGAGTGGAGCTACGACAACGACATCTCCAACGACCTGCGCCATCGCGTGCCGCTGCGCGACAAGGCGGAGGCGCTGGGCAACGTGCGGCTGGAGGTCGAACTCGGCTTCGACCAGCGCGTCGGCTACCAGGAGGCGCAGCGCTGCTTCAACTGCGATGTGGAGACGGTGTTCTCGACGCCGCTCTGCATCGAGTGCGACGCCTGCGTCGACATCTGCCCGGTGGACTGCATCACCTTCACGGACAATGGCGAGGAAGCGGACCTGCGCGGGCGCCTGAAGGCGCCGGCCCTGAACCTGACGCAGGAGCTCTACGTCTCTACCATCCTGCCCACCGGCCGGGTGATGGTGAAGGACGAGGACGTCTGCCTGCACTGCGGCCTGTGCGCCGAGCGTTGCCCCACCGGGGCGTGGGACATGAGGAAGTTCCTGTTGGAAATCACCCAGGCCGAGGGGGTTCCGGCCCCGGTGCGGATCGCCGCCGAATGAGCCTCGCCGCCGTCAACGACTTTGTGGTCAAGTTCGCCAACGTGAATGGGTCTGGCTCGGCCAGCGCCAACGGCATGTTCGCCAAGTCGATCCTGCGCATGGGCGTGCCGGTGGCCGCGCGCAACATCTTTCCGTCCAACATCCAGGGCCTTCCGACCTGGTACGAGGTGCGGATCAGCGAGTCCGGGCATCTCGGCCGGCGCGGCGGCGTCGACCTGATGGTGGCGATGAACCCGCAGACCTGGGACCAGGACGTCGCCTCGATCGAACCGGGCGGCTACCTGTTCTACGACTCCACCAAGCCGCTGCCGCCCTCGAAATTTCGCACCGACATCGAGATCGTCGGCCTGCCGCTCACCGAGATCTGCAACGCCGCTTACACCGATCCGCGCCAGCGTCAGCTGTTCAAGAACATCATCTACGTCGGCGCGCTGGCCTACCTGATCGGCATCGAGGAAGCCGTGCTGGAGACGCTGGTGCGTGAGGAGTTCGGCTCCAAGGCCAACCTCATCGACGCCAACCTGCGCGCGCTCGGCCTGGGCCGCGACGAGGCGGCGGCGCGCCTGAAGCCGCTGGGACTGCGCATGCGCCGCTCCGACAAGGTCGGCGACCGCATCTACGTCGAGGGCAACAACGCCGCGGCGCTGGGCGCGGTCTATGGCGGGGCGACGGTCTGCGCCTGGTATCCGATCACGCCCTCGACCTCGCTGGCCGAGGCTTTTACCGCCCATTGCCAGAAGCTGCGGGTCGATGCGGCCAGCGGCGAGGCCAAGTTCGCGGTGATCCAGGGCGAGGACGAGATCGCCTCGATCGGCATCGTGGTGGGCGCTGGCTGGAACGGTGCGCGGGCCTTCACCTGCACTTCCGGCCCCGGCATCTCGCTGATGCAGGAGTTCATCGGCCTCTCTTACTTCGCCGAGATTCCGGCGGTGATCTTCGATGTGCAGCGTGGCGGGCCCTCCACCGGCATGCCGACCCGTACCCAGCAATCGGACATCCTGCTGGCCGCCTACGCCAGCCACGGCGACACCAAGCATCCGCTGCTGTTCCCGGAAGACCCGGCCGAGTGCTTCGAGTTCGGGGCCCTGGCCTTCGATCTCGCCGACCGGCTGCAGACCACCATCTTCGTCATGCTCGATCTCGACATCGGCATGAACGAGTGGCTCTGCCGGCCCTTCGCCTGGGATGACAAGCGCGTCCTGGACCACGGCAAGGTGATGACCCGCGAGGATCTCGACGCCGGCAAGGTCTTCGGCCGCTACCTCGACGTCGATGGCGACGGCATCCCCTACCGGACCCTGCCCGGCGTCCACCCCGACAAGGGCGCTTATTTCACCCGCGGCACCTCGCGCGATCCCTACGCCCGCTACAGCGAAGAGGGCGCGGTCTATGTCGCCAACATGCAGCGGCTGCTGGAGAAGTTCGAGACCGCCAAGATGCTGATTCCGGCGCCGATCGCGCGGCCGGCCAAGCGCCGCACGCCGCACGGGGTGATCTACTTCGGCTCGACCACGCCGGCGATGCACGAAGCCCTGGAAATCCTCGACGGCCAGGGTGTCCACGTGGATGGCCTTCGGGTGCGCGGCTTCCCGTTCGGCGCGGACGTCTCAGCCTTCATCGAGGCGCACGAGACGGTGTTCGTGGTCGAGCAGAACCGCGACGCCCAGCTGCGCACGCTGCTGATGGTGGAAGGCGGCGTCGATCCCGCCAAGCTGGTGCCCGTCCTCGGCTACGACGGCTCGCCGATCACCGCCCGTTTCATCACCGACGAGATCTCGCGGCGCATCCGCGGTCTTGCCCACACGCCCGTACCGCAGGTGGCCGAATGACCTACATCACCAAGCCTCGCCTGCATCACCCGCTGCTGCAGCCCAACAGCCTCGGCTTCACGCGCCGCGACTACGAGGGCAAGGTCTCGACGCTGTGCGCGGGTTGCGGCCATGACTCGATCTCGGCGGCGATCATTCAGGCGGCCTATGAGCTGGATTTGCCGCCGCATCGGCTGGCCAAGCTCAGCGGCATCGGCTGCTCGTCGAAGACGCCGGACTACTTCCTCGGAAACTCGCACGGCTTCAATTCCGTACACGGACGGATGCCCTCGGTGCTCACTGGCGCCAACGTGGCCAACCGCGAGCTGATCTACCTGGGCGTCTCCGGCGATGGCGATTCCGCCTCCATCGGCCTCGGCCAGTTCGCCCACTCGGTGCGGCGCGCCGTCAACATGACCTACATCGTCGAGAACAACGGCGTGTACGGCCTGACCAAGGGCCAGTTCTCCGCCACCTCCGATCCCGGCTCGAAATCCAAGCGCGGCGTGGTCAACCACGACCAGTCGATCGACCTCGTGGGCCTCGCCCTGCAGCTTGGCGCCTCCTACGTCGCCCGCAGCTTCTCCGGCGACAAGGAGCAGCTGGTGCCGCTGATCAAGGGCGCCTTGTCGCACAAGGGCGCGGCGTTCATCGACGTCATCAGCCCCTGCGTGCAGTTCAACAACCATGTCGGATCGACCAAGAGCTTCGACTATGTGCGCGAGCACAATGCGGCAATGAACCGGCTCGATTTCATCGAGCCCCGCGCCGAGATCACCGCCTCCTACGCGCCGGGCGAGGTGGAGATCGTCACCCAGCACGACGGCTCGATCCTGCGCCTGCGCAAGATCGCCCCCGACTACGATCCCACCGACAAGATCTCCGCGATCACCCATCTGCAGATGCACCAGGCGCGCGGCGAGGTGGTGACTGGGCTGCTGTTCGTCGATCCCGAGGCCCACGACCTTCACGATCACCTGGGCACCGTTCACAAGCCGCTGAATCAGCTGACGGACGCGGAACTGATCCCGGGGTCCAAAGCTCTTGCCGTCATCAACGACTCATTGCGTTAGCTGAGAGGCCAAGCTTGGGAACGGGGCTTGCAGGGCCCGCATTCCTAAGCTTCAAGGCGGAACCATGGGCAAGGCAATGCGGGACGGGGAATTGGTAGCGGCGAAACCCATTCCCGGACTTTATCCAGCCCCCACCAGCCATCGACGGCTGATCGAGTGGGTGGCGACCATCGCCGCCCTCACCAAGCCCGACCGCGTCTGCTGGTGCGACGGCTCGGAGGCCGAGTGGGATCGGCTGACCGAAGAGCTGGTTCAGTCTGGCACACTCAAACGGCTGGATCCGGCCAAACGGCCCAATTCCTTCTATGCCGCCTCCGATCCGAAGGATGTGGCGCGGGTCGAGAGCCGCACCTTCATCTGCTCCAAGGACCCGGCCGACGCCGGCCCCACCAACAACTGGCTCGACCCGGTCGAGATGCGCGCCGACCTGATGGGCCTCTTCGACGGCGCCATGCGCGGGCGCACCATGTACGTGGTGCCGTTCTGCATGGGCCCGGTGGGCTCCAAGATCAGCGCCCTCGGCGTCGAGATCACCGACAGCCCCTACGTCGTGGTCTCCATGCGCATCATGACCCGGATGGGCGCCGCGGCGCTGGAGGCCATGGGCGAGGACGGCTTCTTCGTCCCGGCGGTGCACTCGGTCGGCAAGCCGCTGTCGGCGGGCGAGACCGACGTCGCCTGGCCCTGCAACGACATCAAATACATCGTGCACTTCCCGGAAGAGCGCGAGATCTGGTCCTACGGCTCCGGCTATGGCGGCAACGCCCTTCTGGGCAAGAAGTGCTACGCCCTGCGCATCGCCTCGGTGATGGCCCGCGACGGCGGCTGGCTGGCCGAGCACATGCTGATCCTGAAGCTGACCTCGCCGCAGGGTCGCGCCCACTACATCGCCGCGGCGTTCCCCAGCGCCTGCGGCAAGACCAACCTGGCCATGCTGCAGCCGACGCTGCCCGGCTGGAAAGCGGAGACCATCGGCGACGACATCTGCTGGATGCGCTTCGGCGACGACGGCCGGCTCTACGCGATCAACCCCGAGGCCGGCTTCTTCGGCGTCGCGCCCGGCACCGGCCTGAAGACCAACGCCAACGCCATAGCGGCGCTGTCCAAGAACTCGATCTTCACCAACGTGGCGCTGACCGCTGACGGCGACGTCTGGTGGGAGGGCCTCACCGACACCCCGCCAGAGGGCCTCACCGACTGGAAGGGCCGCGCCTGGACCCCTGCCTCGGGTGAGCCGGCTGCGCAC
>Ga0265338_10011235_pt1 | contig 10372 bp, 5 predicted proteins | sample 42126metaG_FD_193579 | JGI IMG/M metagenome (GOLD analysis project Ga0265338, IMG submission 193579) | Rhizosphere microbial communities from Carex aquatilis grown in University of Washington, Seatle, WA, United States - 4-21-26 metaG | ecosystem: Host-associated > Plants > Roots > Rhizosphere >... | reverse complement strand
GCGGCAGATGCCGACAACTGCCCTTGAACCGGAGGAGAACGCGTTCCAGGCGCTGGACGATTGGGCGACTTTGATGGGCTCGCACAGCCTGGCGTAATCGCGGGCCGGCTTTGGTTTCACGCAGCCGGGATTCGATGAGATACAGATGCTGGAGTTGCCGCAGGATCCAGCCGGCGCTTCGCGGCGAAGATTCCAGGGATTCATAAAACTTTCGCCGGACGTGCGCCCAACACCCGGCCAGGGCCACCGTGCCTTTACGCTCCGAAGCAAAGGCGCGATAGGCGGCATAGCCATCGCACTGGATGGTGCCGGTGAAGTTCACGGGAATGATGTTATTCAAACACGCAGCCGACCGGCTGGTTTTCCACCGAAAGAACACGTCACCACCCGGGCGGCTGCCGGTCCAGAGATAACCTTGTTTGGTTTTGCCATTTCCCGGTTCGAGATAATTGATCGGCGTCTCATCGACCTGCACATAGCCGCCGGCCATCACCCCGGTGCGGATGTGTTCGTAAATCGGCTTGAGCCAATCGGCTGCCAGTTCCACCCACCGGGCCAGTGTCTGGCGCGGCAGGTTGATTTTGTGTCTCTGGGCAAAAATCTGTTCCTGCCGATACAGCGGAAGGTGATCGCAATATTTGCTGACCAGCACATGCGCCAGCAAACCAGGAGCAGCCACGCCGCGTTCCTGCAAACACTCGGGCAAGGGCGCAATGACCGGCACGGCATCAGCCTCCGTGCGATGCACGTATTTGCGGCGGATGGTGCGACGCCGAAGAAAACGGCCCGGTTCATAATCCAATCGCTCGCTCACTTCCTGCCCGATGCACCGCCAGTTCTCCGGTTGCTCTTTGACTGGCTCGGGATCAATCACCTCTTCAATGACAGGCAAGTTCTCCGGCAAGCGCGGAGCGCGGTGCTTGCGGTCCTTGCGGACGGCCACTATGGGCTTTTCGACCGGGGCGGGAGGATTTTCCACCGGCTTGAGCTCCGGCATTTGGAGCAGCAGTTGCAGTTGCGCCGGATCGAGCGCTTCACTGCTCACACCGAAGATACGTCGGGCCAGGGCATCGACTTTTTGACGAAGCAACAGGTTCTCCCGCTGTGCTATTGCCAATGCCTGCTGGCATTGTTCCAACTGAGCGGTGAGTTGTTGCTCGCGCGGCGTCATCGGGGATTATCTCCAGTACGCACCGCACGCGAAAATCTTTCAATAAAATTTCAATCCTCCCGCTCATACCACGGGCGCAGTTTTGCTCCGCGCAAATCCACACCGTCAGTCAGCATCGCCAGCGCTTGGGGCGTCAGCTTCAGCTTGGTCACTTCCGGCTCCAGGTTCTTTGGCCACGAAAAAGTCCCTTTCTCCAGCCGCTTGGTCAGCACCCACAAACCCGTGCCGTCCCAGCACAGGATTTTGATGCGCGTGTGCCTCCGATTGCAAAAGACGAAGAGCGCACCACCTTTGGGATCTTCGCCGAGGCGCTCGGTGACGGCCGCATGGAGTCCGTTGAAGCCTTTGCGCATGTCGCACGGCTCTACGGCAATGAATACCCTGAGGCTCCCGGAAAAGCTCAGCATGATTTTTCCAGTGCAACCAGCAAGGCCGCCGCCAGCGAAATCTGCCTGGCATCGCTAATCTCCAACCGAGCGCCGCCGGGCAACTGCACCTGCAACGGAACTGCCACGGGCGCCGGCTGCGCTGCCACAGCTTCGAGCAGGCGTAGCGGAGACTTTCGCATCGGGCGTTTGGTTCGGCGGTAACGCTGCACCCAGGCAGCGAAAGTCGAATATTTTAGACCGGTTCGCTGGGCGAAGGCGGCGGCAGATAGGCCGCTGCGCTCAAACTCTGCAAGAATGACACGGCGTTGTTCCTTTGAAGCACGCAGACGTCCCCGGGTGTCCGCGGTCGCCGGCAACTTCGGCAGCACCGTCCCGGGCACAGCAGAATCCGAATCAGAGTCACTCGTAAATACCATAGCTCTCAGAACTATGATATTTGTCAGAGTCTAACCAGAGGCGCCACCGGTGACGCTTACTACTTGCGTTCACTCCGACGAGTTCCTCTGGCCAAAACTCGGCAGCATGGCAATTTCATATCGGCAATCGCTTCCTGGAGTTTATCAAAGGGGCAGCTCGCGAGAATTTACAGTTCAGAAAGACCATAAAAACTGTTGGGGAAAATATCGCATTGGGGGAATACTTGATCGAGTTAGGTGCGCTCGAATTGAATCGCTTATATCAGGTGGAGCGAGAAGGGGCCGGCGAGTGAACGTCACTCCGCCGGCCTTGATATGTTTCAGTCGCCGCTTACAGACCACGGCTGTGATTGTACTCGGGATTGTTTTGGTTTAACTGGTTGGCATGATTATCCAAATCCGCTTGGGTTGGCATTTCGATTCACCTCTTTTCTAATAATTTCTTGTCAGGCATTCGCTTGGCGAGGAAACTGAGCCTTGGTCGTTGGCGTAATCTGCTTTTGAATTTCTGTTGGCTTCATAAGCGCTCTTATTTGGTTGTTATCACTTTGACGGATAGGCGTCCGCTTCATAACGCCGCTATACTAGCGGGAAAGTAGGGGCGCCATAAGGGGCCGCATGTAACGGTGTGATGGCTTGAACTTCGTCCATCGCTGCTTCACGATTTGCGCAATGCAATTACCAGTAGGCTTTAATTGGGATCAGATAATCGGAATAATTTTCGGAGCAGGACTTGTATTCGTGGTGTTCTTGGTTATGGCCTGGCAACGGCGCCGTCGGAAGGCAGCCCTTCTTGAGCGACCTCCTCAACGAGCAAAACTTCGGCGACCGGCTGGATATTCGTTGCAATGTCGCATTGACGATTTATCGGAACGGTCGGTTTTCGCGTTGATGCAAGCGGTCTTTTCTGGATCAGTACTCGGACTTCTGTGTTCCGGATTTTATCCATTGGTTGGCGGGGTGATCCTCCGGCGTTTTAGTTTCTCTGAAATCCGCAACGAACCACAATCGTATTGGTTGGTTTCGGCCACCGCCCTTGGGATGGCAGTCGCCGCTTGGCTGATTAAATCCATTGCCGAAACATTTAGGCTTCAGCAGGAAATCCGCAATTGCCATTTCGGGCTTCGCGGAGAACAGGCAGTAACCGAAGCACTGGCTGACGGCGTGGTAACCGCAGCCGGGTACACAGTTTTTCACGACGTTCCCGGCGACGGCCCATGGAACATTGATCATGTGATTGTCGGTCCCAGCGGTATCTTCGTGTTGGAAACGAAGACACGATCGCGCCGGAGACCAAACCGTGAACAAGCGGACCACGAGGTGCTTTTCGATGGCCAGACATTATTCTTTCCTTGGTGTGATGATTGCAAAGCCGCAAAACAAGTGATACGTAATGCGGATTGGATACGGCTATTCATTGAGGGCTTTGGTCCGGCCGCGATTCCTGTATTGCCAATAATAATTGTGCCAGGTTGGTATGTGAAATCGGAAGGTAAATACGAAGTCAAAGCAATGAATGCAAAATATTTTGCCTCAAACTTTTTGCCCACTACCCAACGGCGGTTTTCCCCCAACGAACTCAAACCGATTCTGCGGCGTCTCGACGAACGCTGCCGAGACTTGGAATTTTGAATCGCCCGGTTTCTGTCATATTGGTGCTGAGCCCAAAACCGAATGGCATTAGCTGACGGCCGAACGCTACCACATGTCTGCCCTAGACCGAGTGATCCATTGTGCTTGGGAGCCAGCGAACGGCTCTTTGAGGCCTGGCTTTTTATTGGAGAATGGCACGAGGTGGAACAATGCGCGAGCCAACGCGTAAATGACAACGTGTGCGATAGATGCTAGTTCGATTTTGTGGCTTTTACTCCGCGGCTTGCCTTTTTTATTAGATGTAGTTCAATTTCACCATGAGACTTCTTCATTCTGCTGATTGGCAGTTGGGCTGCCGTTTTGCTCAGTTTGGAGAAAAGGCAGGAACGTTGCGCGACTCACGGCTGAAAACACTTCGGCGGACGCTGGAATTGGCGAAGCAGCGAAATGTCGATGCCTTTATCATCGCGGGTGATTTGTTTGACGATAGTCAGGTGGAAGCGGCTGTTGTTACCGCAACGTTGGAAATCTTCGCATCGTTTCCTGAAATAAAGGTTTTTATTCTGCCCGGCAACCATGATCCCTATGTGGGGCCGGGGTCCGTTTGGAATCGAAAAAGCTTTCTAGGCGCGCCACCGCATATTCGTATTTTTCGGCAAACGGAAGTTGTCGAGCTTGATGGTGGATTTCTTCTGGCGTCACCTTTGCAGCAGAAAAAATCCACACTCGATCCAAGCCTAAAACTGGATGAATTGGCAAAAAAACTTCCGCGAGAGAAGATTCAGGTGGGAATTACCCACGGCTCACTGGCGATTCCTTCACAGCACGGCCACAGCGCATTTCCCGTGGCGTTGGATGCGGCCACCCGCGCAGGTCTCGATTATCTAGCGCTCGGCGACTGGCACAATTGGCAAGTTTACGATAAGGGTCGTCTAGTAATGCCGGGGACGCCGGAACAGGACAGCTTTGAGCAAACTGGAGCAGGGTTCATTGCCTATGTGACCCTAGGCGAAAAAGGTAGCATACCAAAAGTTGAACAGGTGTCGGTCGGACAATTTCAGTGGCACACCTTCGATTTCGATTATCTTAATTTCGAATCGGCACGTGCACTCTTGCAGCAAGCTGTCGCTGGATTGAGCGGTAAAGCAGATTCGTCCGTAATTCGTGTGCGGGTCCGTGGCTCTGCTGCACGTGAAGTCAGCTTGCCCACGTCTCAATGGCTAAATGAATTATTAAGGCCTTTTCCCATTTCGCAATTGCACGACGAGAGTTCTCTCTCCCTAAGCCCTGCCGAACTTGAACACTTGAAAGCAAACCATCCAATTCTCGCGCAAGTTCTTGGCGATTTGGATCAGATTGCGGCGTTTACCATCGGTTTGAAGAATGAGAATGCGACCGCGGAGCCGCTTTCGCCCAAGCAAGTGGATGAACTCCTCGAAGTGGCACGTATCGAAAAAGCCAACCTGACGGCGGCGCACTTTGAACTTGCGCGTCAGATGCTGTTGCAAAAACTTAAAGAAGCCAAATGATTCTGGAATCCATTGAACTGAAACACGTGGGGCCGTTCAGACGGGCGGCATCAGTGGGTCCGTTAAAAATGGGGATCAATGTGCTGGCTGCACCAAATGAACGCGGCAAAAGCACGTTTCTTCGTGCCGCGGCACGCGCTCTGTTTGATAAACACTCCTGCGGCGACGATGAGATTCGATCGCTTCAACCTGCGGGAACTGATTTATCTCCCACGGTGACGGTCGTTTTGGAAATGGATGGCGCACGCTACCGGGTTCAGAAGCGATTCGTCAATAAACCAACCAGCGAAATCAGCGAGTGGCGCGGCGGCACGTGGCAGTTGTTGGACATAGAAGATAAGGCCGATGAGCGACTCCAGAAACTTCTTCAGTCGTCCGTACCAGGGCGAGGTGCGACGAAGGCGGCGCACTGGGGATTGCTTGGTTACTTGTGGGCACGGCAGGGCGAGGTAAGCGACTGGCCCTCCTGGGATGGTCAGACCGGCGCGCAGATTCAATCACGTTTAGCGAAGATTGAAATTGATCCAATCATACAGAAATTGAAGGAGGGTCTCTGGGAAGATTACTCGATGCTTTTTACGTCAAATGGTAGACCAAAAAAGAACGGTGAACTCGAACGCCTTGAAACTGAGTGGGCAAAGATTGATAATGATTTGATCGCCGTGCGAGAGAAACTCACTCAGCTGAACGATTTGGAGAGGAGATTTACGGAGTCATCACCTGAGGTTTTGCGACTCGAAACCGAAGTTTTACAGCGTGAACATGAAGCCCGCGAATTGCAGGAACAAGCGGTCCAGGCCGAAACGTTGCAGAACGATTTGCGCGCCCACCAAGTTGAATTGGATACAGCTTCCGAAAAACTCAATGCAATCGTCGCGGACCTTGCAAAGCTAGAAGAACTTCGCTCTGGCCTCGTCGATGCTAAACATTCGTTGAGTGCGGCGGTGGAATCGTGCAATACAGCTACGTCGGAAGAATCCGCAGCGAAACTTCGCGTAACGAGCGCCCAAGACGATCTGGACTTAATCGCTCAGAAATTGACAGATTTAAATGCCAAGGCCCAACGCGTTGCCGATTTGCTCAAGCTCAAGCGACTCGATACCGAATCGAACGCAGCAAAGCAGCAGGTCGCCAAAGCGGTTGTCCAATCAAAATCCATTCGTGATCTGAAGGGGCAACTTGACACTCTGCCGAACATCACTCTGGCAAAACTGAAAAAATTACAAGAGGCGCAAGGGCGAATTCGCGACAACGAAACAAAACTTGAAGCCATCGGCGTCAGCATTGAATTGACATCTGAGAAGAATTCAAAAATTGAGTTTCTGCATGACAATAAGAATGAAGACATCTCCTTAAAAGCGAAGCAGGCACAAACAGTTTATGCAGCGCAACTGGCAGAGTTGCATCTCGCCGGCTGGGGGAAATCCGCATCCGCTGCGGTGCGACTGAGTTGAAAGAATTGCAGGATCAATTAAGCATCGACCGCGAATCTTTGAGGGATGAACTCGTGAAAGTTGGCGCGGCTTCCGTTGCGGAAGCTGATCAGAAAATGTCGCGCCGAAAAGAGTTGCAACGAGATTTCGATACGGCTGAGGAAAAGCTTCAAGATATCTTGGGAGAATTTGAATCGTTGGAAAAGCTGGAGGAACATTCTGCCCAGCAGACTGCGCAAGCGAAAGCTTTGCGGGACTCTTTGTCGCCGACCGAGCCGGAATCCTCTAAATCCACTGTTGAACTGGAGGCCGAGGCTGAGAAAATCTCAGTCACTACAAAAGAAGCTCAATCTGAACAAAAGTCTGCTGCCATCGAATTAAAGGCGCAGCAGCGCATTATGGAGCAAAAGTCGGAAGCCCGCCAGAATACGGAAAAAGAGCACACGGGCTTAACAGGAAAAGCTTCGTCCCTCGAGCAACAGATTAGAATTCTGTCAGAACGCTACTCCCAAGGCACTGAGCAAGCCAAGAAGGATGCACAGTCGATCTTCGTGCGGGCGGAAGCTCGGCGTGATGAATCCAAAGCCAAGTTGCCTCCCGATTTTGACAAACTTCCTGAACGCAATCGTCGAGCGGCGGCCGCGCACCAGGAGACTCGCAATGAGTTGGAGCGCGTTCGCAAGAATTTGAACACACTTGAAGGCTCGCTGCAAACACTCGGCGCGGAGGGGCTATATTCGAAAGAATCTGCTCTGCTTGAGCGTCAAGAGACTTTGCGCCCTCAAATCGTACAATTGCGCGCCAACGGTTGGGCAGCCCGGCTCGCACATGACCTGATAGAACACCGGAAGCACGGGGCTACACGTTCTGTGCTTGCGCCGCTCGAAAGTCGTTTAAGCGATACATTTGCGGAAATCAGCCAAGATCCGGATCGTCGCGTTTTTCTCGATGAACACCTGAAAGTAAGGGGGATTGGATCGGCAGAGAACGCCTTGATCAGTTACGAAAATCTCTCACAAGGCGCGAAGGAACAACTTTTATTGTGCCTGCGTTTGGCAGTCGCCACTGAGGTGGCGGAATCAGGGCACAAGTTAGTGATCCTTGATGACGTCCTTGTGAATACCGATTCCCAAAGGCACACACGCGTCTTGGACTTCCTGCAAACAGCGGCGAACAAACTGCAAATTGTGATCTTGACCTGTCACCCAGAGCGCTACCGAGGTGTTGGTGTTGTCGTAGAGATTACGGAGCAGGAAAGTCTCGAAAATTAGAATATTCCGCATTTCTCCGGTCGAGAGAGTAGGGATGCTTCGATTCACTTCCTAATCCCTTAGGACGCCTTCCTTCGTCAATGTGACGTTACGGACATTTTGTTTTTCGACCATGAGAGCGAATTGGCTTCAATCTCCATAATGGTTGAACCACTCGCCAAAAGCATCACACCAGGGGATTCCAATCTAAATCCTCTCACAACAGGAGCCCGGTCCAGAGGAGAAACGTCGCCAAACTCGGACAGGGATGCTTTGTCAACAGAGCCGTCGCGGCTGATTCGATACAAGGTCTCTGACGTTGAAGAGAGACAGTAAACCACATCGCCATCCGGCAATAAAAGGTTGGGAGTCGAGAGCCCCGCACAAAGAATTTTCTCCGTTCCATTTTCTCTAACAAAAACCTCTGAATCATCCTTCTTCGTGAACGCAAATTTTCCGGGCGACCATTCAACGAGATCGCTCACATTAACCGTTTCAAACTTGTCAATTTCAGCCGCTGAATTCCCTTTCACTCGTAGCACCTGGTCAGCTTGCCCAATTGTTGATTCGTTACAAACCACCACCAGAGAAAAGCCGTCAGCACCGGGCGTTAGTATTCCAAGATCAACATTTGAAACAACTAACGACATCTGAGAATCCAACCTCCTCACATCGTGCGTGCCGGCATCAAAAAGATAGGCATCGGCAGCTTTTGTCCCGCCAATTGTAGGAACGTGCATCTCGTCCTCCCCTTTGAGCTTTTTTGCTGCACCGCTTCCAGTGCTCCAAGACCAAAGGTCAAAAAAATTTGCGAGAATTACGAAACGCTTTTGGCCTGGGAGATACACGAAGTCCCGAATCGCCCCAACCTTTGGCTCCAAAACTCTGACATGCGTGGCGGGCTTTGCCTCGGCTAAGGAAGCACCACCGGTTGGACGAAGTGAACGCCCCGCCTTCTCAAAAGCGTCAAAGTCACTCCAACTAATTGAGCCTTTCAAATTGATTTCGCCAATTCCACGAAAGCTCGCAAGCGACTTGATGACTGTTGTAAGCGGCGGTGGCTCCCCGCCTAAAAGAGCAGTTTGGGTGGCTTCCTGAGCGCGCACCGCAAGCGGGCCAAGTGGAGGGCCGCCTTCGACAAAGGGGTTTTTTACCGCTAATGCAACTGTACCTGGTTTCGCTGCCAATATTACCGGGTTTGAAGTTCTAAGACACGGCATGCTCTGACCAAAGTGATCGAGAAGTTTCACAAAATCATCCATCTCTGAAGTCACTACTTCAGATTTTCCAACGTAAAGAAGCTCTGGGTAGCGAGGATTGAATTGAAATCCAATTGAATTTGCCATGTCCTTAAATTCTTGGTCCTCCATACAACCATCTACAATCAATGCAAAAGGAACTCCTCCTTCCGAGAGGGCATCGCAGAGCTTTTCAACCGTAAGCATCCCTTGCGGCCCGTCACCATATTTTGCCTCCAGGGCGTCAGAAAGTTTCGACAGTTGATCAAGATTCTCCCCAACTGGTTTTAAGTTTGGATGCAGCTTTCCAGCCTCAGCAATGGAATCCACAGTGGCATCGCTTTGCACAAGCCAAAGATTCCCAGAAGCACCACTTACTGCATGGCCAACGTAGTAAACGACAACAAGCGAACATTGATCTGCGGCGGCGCTATTTACAAAGTCTGTCGCGTTACTCAGCACGAAGTCAGATGTCATGGGAGTCGCAGTGGAACTTTGGAGACGCGAAACGCTTGATGGATGATAGGGAAGGAGGGCTTTTTCAAAAACCTCAGCACTTGACGCATTCCACTCTTGATTCAGAAAACGAACCTGTGGGTAATAGCCGCTGGCGATCGTTAGTAGCTTCCAGCCTTTGGCCTTTCGAGCGCTCGCTTCTGGCTTTGGTTTTATGGGTGCAGTATTTGTGAGCTCATCCACGCTAACCGGGGTAAAATTCACATCGTCTGGTTTTGCTCCAAGGTGAGTCGTTACGAGTTCGGCCTTTTCCACCTCGTAGGCAAATACCACGGGCTCTGGCCACGAAATTATGACTTCATCCTCTGAGCTTCCGGCCAGGGCAATCCGCGCCGTGTTCGTTTGAGACGATTTGCTGCTCTTCCTTGCGCTCTCCTTTATATCGTCCCAGGCTTTGGCGCTCTCTTTTCCGGACTTTGTAAGACGGGCCTCAAGCGTTCCTTCAAACGCTCTCACCACTACGAACGGATTGTTGCCGCGAGCACTTTGGTCGACAATTTCTTTTGAGTGCAGCAACCGGTTTTTTAATGCCGAAAGCCCCATTTCTATCACTCGGCAATCTTGAGCACGGATTTCGATATGCACTGATTCAGAATTCCCAAAAAGTACACCCAGAGGTCCAGCCCCTACGCCGCCTTCACCACTAAAAAGCGTCGTCACATGCCAATCGAGCGTAAAGGGGTTTCCAACAATTAAATTTTTGTCGTCTCGCCCGGTATTATCTATTGGAAAAAGAGAGCCGTTAATAACAAACGTTGAACCGGGAAGGCGGCCCGTCGCAGGAGGAATGTTTAAATGGAGCAACTCAGGTTTTACGCCGAGCACTTTTGCGAGATC
>Ga0265338_10011234_pt1 | contig 10373 bp, 9 predicted proteins | sample 42126metaG_FD_193579 | JGI IMG/M metagenome (GOLD analysis project Ga0265338, IMG submission 193579) | Rhizosphere microbial communities from Carex aquatilis grown in University of Washington, Seatle, WA, United States - 4-21-26 metaG | ecosystem: Host-associated > Plants > Roots > Rhizosphere >... | reverse complement strand
CAATCTTTTCAATCAGGTGTACCGCGATAATCTATCGGTCATCAAGGACTTTGTGCCGCAGCCGGCGCGAGGGGTGCGGCTTAATTGCGATTTTATTTTTTGAGCCTAGCGTTTGGAGGGGCGTTCTACATCTAACGAGCTGTTCTGATCTCAGTCAACGATGTTACTTTCTTTCCGAGAAAGAAAGTAACTAAAGAAATCCGTCGAAATCGTAACGCGCGGATTCAATCCCCAACGCACGTGCCGGCAATTTCGGTGCGCCCTTAAGGCAATAACACGATTCTTTGTGCAGGTGCACCGAAATTGAAACCCTTCGATTGAATCCCACCTCCCCGCGCACGCGACGATTTCGACAGGTCTGACTCATGCGGAGGCGGTGGACTCGGAATCGGCGGCGTTGTACGAAGAGGCGATGCGTGTGTTTAGAAAGCGGCTGACAAGTGACAGACAAGTGTGGGCCGTTTTCTTCGGGAGGGGGGGAAGCATCGCTGCGTTCCGATTCCGAGATGTCTTCCGGCTTTCAAGAAGTTTTGAAAGGCGAGATCCTGTGCATCGGGACTTTCCTTCTTTCTCTGGCACCAGAGAAAGAAGAGGGAAAGAAATATGGTAAATCTCAGACAGGGCTAAAATTTGGAAATCTCTTATCGTTTCGCTATCTTCGATGTAATGCCAATCACCCCCCGTCGAATATTTTCGGCCTTGTTGCTGATCGTCTATGCAACAAGCCTGCTGCTCGTTATGTCGCCCCACTCCGACGCCGAGACGGCGTTCGGTTCGGGGAAGACCAGCATTGCGCGTCATGCGGATGCTGACAACTGTAAACACATCGATGCCTCGCATGCCGAGACCTGTTCGCTCTGTTCCTATTTCGCGGGGAGGGCTCTACTCACTTCTTCGCCGTTCGCGCTCGAACCGACAACTCAGGCCACTGTTGTTCAACCAGTCTTATTCTCTTCTACCCACTCCTTTGTTCTCTTAACGTCTTTCTCGCGTCGCGGTCCTCCCTCTCTCCTCGCTTAGTCATTCCAAACAATACGTCTGTTCCAAGAGATGCGGATTGATTCTTCCGTTTATCTCATACTCTATGCATTTTGTGAGGAGAACTGTTTATGCGATCCATAGTTATTTTGTCTTTTCTCTTGCTCTGTAGGGGCTGCATTTTTGGTCAGAATTCATCCCAAGTAAGCGATGAAACGAGCAGCGGCAATTCCCCGACTGCCGTTGATCAACCTGCCGCGGACGAGGACCGGCTACAATTCCGGGTATCGGTCAACGATGCCGATGGAAACGTCCCCATTGAACTGGCCCGCGTTGCGCTTTCAATGAACGGAAGATATGTTGCCGATGCCGTCACAAATCCCGCCGGCCAGGCGCGTTTTCGCGATATCAAACCTGGCAACTATCGGATTACTGCTTGGTTCGTCGGATACGATACCTTTGTCGACTCCATTAAGGTCGATAAAGAACATAGCACGTACAAGATACTCCTCCATTCCCTCGGCACTACCGAAAATGAAGTGGTCGTCGTAGGACAGCGGGAGCCCACAGCTTCACACATCAACCCAATCACCGCCAACCAGGTTTTCGAATCGGAGACGTTCCACGCTCCACCTACCGCCCGGATGACAAATGTTATCCAGGAGAATCTTATGGGAGTCGCCCGGGCCCCCACCGGAGAGGTGCACATCCGGGGAATGCACGGTGAATTTACATATTACGTGGACGGCATTCCCGTACCTCTCGGCGTCTTCGGAGGATTGAACGAAGTCGTCGACCCTAAAGTAATCGACAGAATGACATTTGTCACCGGAGGGTTTCCTGCGGAATATGGCGGGCAAATGTCTGCGATTGTTGACCTCAACAACCGGGTCCCTACCGGAACATTCCACCTCGACGCGTCGACATATGGCGGCAGTTATCTTGTTTTCAACGGCGCCAAAGCTTTTTCACCCGGAACTTCCACAGTAGCGGGGGATACGCTTGGGAGCAGAGTCGGTCCGTTTCGCTCTCTCAACTCAAACGGACAGGATATTGCAATCAGCGACCATTTGGGGAAGCTTGGGTTCTTCGTATCGGGTTCACGTCAGGAGACAGATCGACGTATTGATCCGCCAACATCGGACATCTTTAATGACCATGGGTTCGACTATTTCCTCTACGGAAAATTCGATTATGTTCTGAGCGACAACGAGTACCTGACGGCAAACCTCAATCTCGGGAAAACCAATACTCAGGTCCCGTACGATTCAATAGAAGCAATTGCGGCAGACGTACAGCAGACCTCCAACTCGTTCCAAAACGTGTCGTACTTTAGAACGCTCAATTCCGAAATTGATCAGGAATCGAATCTTTTTGTCGGAGGTTTTGCTCGTGAAGGCGAGTTGATATATACGCCGGGATCCATCGACCCGCCGAGTTTTCAATTCGCGGGCGACACAGTCAACAGGTATTTACTCACCGAGGATAGGACATTTACAACCATCGGGCTGAGGACGACTTTTGACAAACGGCTGTCCCACGAGTTTATGTACAAAGTCGGCGTCAATTTTTCCAGCACGAGCGGTAAAGAAGACTTTACTTCCAAAGATTCGGCCCAAAATCCCGGCCCCACTTCTCTTGTAAACTTTAAGGGCTCTGACTTGGGAGTGTTCGGCGAAGTGGAGTATCACCCGGTTGAGTGGACCTCGTTCGAGCTTGGAACGCGTTTCGACCAGCACATCGCCCCCGATATACCGCTTCAGCATCAAATCAGTCCTCGGATCCGGTGGAACTTCCTCATCGATGATAACAACACGGCGTACTTATATTATGGAAGGTTGTTCATGCCGACAAATATTGAGGGCCTTAGATCGATCGCCCTCAATGTGAGTAATACACTTACACCGACGCTGCCCGAAAGGGATAATTTTTATGAAGCAGTCTACACGCATGGGTTCGATTTCGGACTCCGGAGCAAGATGGCATACTTCTATAAAGACGCAACACCAGGAGTCGATGATCAAACGGTCGGCAACAGTGCAATCAAGACTCCCGTCAACATTGCAGAAGTGAAGATAACGGGAATAGAGCTCGGACTCACCTACAATCTTTCGGAAACTCCCTTTTCGGGGTATCTGAACGGAGCTCTTACGCATGCCTACGGAACAGGGCTCATCAGCGGCGGTTTCCTGGATTATGACACGGATGGGAGTGGAACAGACCTTGATCATGACCAGCGGCTTTCCGTTGTGTGGGGAGTCAACTTTCAGCCGCGTGATTGGTTTGCCAACGTTGTGGCGATATATGGGTCGGGATTGGCCAACGGAAATCCGAACGGGGACCTTTACAAGAACGGACTCTTCGATTTTAATACAGCACAGCATACGGCGCCGTCATGTATATTCAATATTAGTGCGGGCCATATGATTCATCTTCAAGGTGGTTCTTCAGTTGAGCCTTCAATGTACATCACAAATGTTCTCGACCACCAGCACCTGATCAAAGGAACATACTTCAGCGGAGCGAGCTGGGAGGAGCCGCGAAACGTGGTCCTGAAAATCTCGTACCATATGTAAGGGAAGTGGGGAGTTCTTCTGCCGTTACAATTTAGAATGAGTACTTCACCGTTCCATAGACCGAACGCGGCTGGCCCGGGTTCACGAACCCGCCGGCCCGCAGTTCGGGATACGCTTTGTCTGCAAGATTTTTTATTCCGACCTGAAGAAACGCGCTTCCTATTGTACGTCCAACGGTGAGAGAGAATAATGCGTAGGATGGAAGGACAACTCCGGGTTCGTCGAACGGACTGTAAGGTCCGAGCAAGTCGGAACTAAGCCGGGCTTCCCACAGAGGTCCCACGACGATGTCTAGCGCTACGATCCCGGCGTATTTGGCCGTGTTGTACACCCTTGCACCGGAGAGAGTATCGCCGTTTGGTGTAATGAGCGTTCGGTACCGTGCATCATTGAACGTCCAGTCCGTTGTCAGCCGAATTTCGTTCGTGCATTGAATTGCGGCCTCTGCTTCTACCCCCTGCCGGCGGCTCTCGCCTCCGCTCGTCGATATCAGCATGATCGGATCGAAAGTCTGCTCGTTGCTCACATCCATCCGGAATATTGAAAGGCTTCCGCTCACTTTTGCCGCATCAATTTTTGTTCCGGCTTCGTACGCCCACGCAGTAATGAACGGAAGCGTCGGATCTGAGATCATTCCATCCGTCGACCGAAACCCCCGCGATACGTTGGCATAAATCGACATGGTCTGTTCGAGGAGATACATGACGCCAATTTTCGGAGAGAGAATTCCGTTCGTATTGTGTAGTGAGCCGGCGTTCATGGGGTTGGATTGCGCGCTCAGAAGATCGTAGCGGACGCCGAGCGTGATTCTGGCCGCCCCGGCTGTTTCTTCCGACTGGACAAGAAAGGCTCCCGTTTGCTGCTTCGCAGAAACAAGGAGCTGAGCCGAGTCTCTCATCCTCCTTGTTGTAAGCCAGTTTTCGTAGTCGGAGTGATCGTACCTGCTTTCAACTCCCACGGTTATTTCAGAGCTTGGAAGCACCCAAGTGAAAGCGCTTGTCGCGCCAAGACCGAAGCGTCTGTCTTCCTCCTCAGTTTGGCTTCCCGATCCTTCACCAGGCCCCCCCTCGGGAGGAGTTGTAAGAAACAACTGCCAACGCCCCTGTGTCGCGTAGAGCGTTGTCCGCCAGAACATCGAGGAGCCGGATGAAACACGGAGGCTGATCCGCTCTTGTGCGCGCCGCTTGTATCCTCCGTCTGTGGGATTTGCCGCGACGTCGTACTGATGTTGATCAAACTGAGCGAGCGTCAGCGAACCGGGAGAATTCCAGTCGGCACCGTACAATTCAACACCTCCATCAAGCGTAGCCGACGGCGAGAGGTTTTGAACAATGCGGGCATGTCCCTGTTCGAGCGAGTAGTCGCTGTTTGTCCTCCAGCCGTGATCATGGATGCTGCGAACGCCAAAGACGCCACTGCTCCCTTCATGATCGTAGCCGCTCAAGGCTGTCCCCTCGAACCGTCCGAATGATCCCCCCGAAAGCCAGACATCGGTCCCGTCCATTTTTTCAAGCGTTCTCACGTTCACAACGCCGGACATGGCAAAATTTCCGTACAGCGCGCTCGTCGGACCCTTAATCAGATCCACGGAACTTACCGCCTGCGGCATCAAGAGACTGAAATCGTTGTACCCCTCCGCATGACCGTTGACCGGTTCGTTGATCGGCACACCGTCAATCCACAGGGCGAGGTCTGTCGAGTGGTCCGAACTGAACCCGCGCAGCGATGCATCCGACGCGAAACCCGGTCCCTGTCCCTGCTCGTGGACTTCGAGGCCCGTTGTTTGCCGCAAGAGATCCCATGGATCTGTGGCGACTGTTCTGCGGATAACAAGCGGCGAGACGATAATAGAACTCATCGGCATCTGGCGGTCGACCGGCGCAGCGGTGATCGTTACTTCGGGGAGCTGCACCGCGGGCGTTACAAGAGAATCTTCGGGAGAAGCAAATGCCTGTTTGGCCGTACCAATTATCAGAAAAATAACAGCTGCAGTAAAACAACACCGCATGGAGAATCCTCCAATCCAGCATAGAATGGAAATATCCCTTCTGATCAGCGAAGGAATTTAATTGCAAATGTATTCTACGAGAGAGAGCAGGAATGTTGAGGAGGATGGAATGGGAGAGTGCGTATTCCTGTTAGAGGATTCGTTTTTGAAAGATGAAACTTTTTCGAGATCGCCGTGTCCATGTACTCATCCAACAAAGGACGACTCTCGACGGCTGGGTCTAGGACATTAGGGGATAATGCAACAACGGGGAGAGAACAGGGAGCCGAAGAGATCGAACATGCGTTGTTTCCCGCCGGACTCTTCTGACCTGTGGGACGGCAGCATGCGCACGACATTCCGCTGTCAGGATGAGCACAGCAACACTGGCTCGCCGCCAACGGGTTCTCACCGGTCAGAATTCCCAGTCCCGTCCACGGCACAAACAGGTAGCCGTTCGAGACGAGAAGCAGACTCACCAACATAGCGCTGATATGTCGACGCAAGAAACTCATACGTATTAAAATGGCAAGTCGTTGCCGGGCGGGGGTTATACTAACATAACAATAATCCGGTCTTTCGCAATATCCGCATGAAAAGCTGATGGAACCTGCTGGAGAAGGCCCTCAGATACCGCCTGTGATTACCGAATAAAACAACTATTTGATTGAACTAGTGCCGGCAAATTCTTATATTTTATCGATGCCATTGCACCCCCGTAGAAGAATTCCCGTTTTCCTGCTTGCAGTGTACGTTTCGAGCCTTGCGCTTGTCATGTCGCCCCACAGAGACGCCGAATCGGCGTTCGGGAGCGGCAGGGCGGCTGTCTCTGCTCATGCCGATGCAGCGCACTGTAAACATGCCGATGCCTCCCATGCCGAAACGTGTTCGTTGTGTTCATATTTTGCGGGCAGGGCAATTTTCCTCTCCTCTCCCTTTTTATGGGATACTTCTGAAGAATTTGTTGTCGGATATCTCCCCTTTGTTTCTTCCTCGTACTCTCTGCTTTTCTTAGCGTCGTCTTCCCACCGCGGTCCACCGGACATCCACACGATTGCGTAACTGAACGCCGGAATTAATCCGGCGATGTTCAATCGATTACTGGAATGTCTAGTGAAGAATTTCATTGTCGTCTTGTTTTCTATCGTCGGGATCAGCGCTGCAATGTCTGCCCAGCAGGACAGCACTGCAGTCGATTCGCTTCTCGTGAAGCAGCTCGAGCAGCAGATGCAGGCCGCGGCTCCGCCTCCCGCGCCAGCGCCGGCAGCTCCATCCCGCAGCGCGCCCACGACAAACCCGGACCTCAGCGCCATCGGGGATTTTCGCGCGCTCTACAGCAGCGTGGGTCAAAGAAACGTCGAGCTCTACTTCAATCAACTGGAAATGCAGCTGACATCGGTGGTCGATCCGTACGCCCGGGCTAATTTCATTTTTTCGTTCGGTAAGGATTCGGTCAACGGCGACTTCAGCACAGATCTCGAAGAGGCTACGCTCACGACCATTGATCTCCCCTACCAGCTTCAGGCAACCGTCGGAAAGTTCAAGCCGCACTTCACGAAGGTCAATACGATTCATCCACACGCCTTCAGCTTTGTCGATTTTCCCACGATGCTTACCCGGTACTTCTCGGACGAAGGTCTTTTTATGGAGGGAGTTTCGGCGAGCTGGCTCGTTCCGAATCCTTGGGACTATTACCAGGAGCTTGATGTTGAGGTGGGGCGGAGCGAAGCAAATCATACGCTCGACCAGGGGAATGCCAATAGACTTCTCTACGTGGGTCATCTCAAAAACTTTTTTGAGCTGACCGACAATGCCACGCTGGAGTTCGGCCTTTCGGGACTCTCCGGCGTCAACGCTATGCAATATGCGACAACGATGGGCGGTGTCGACATTACCTATAAATGGAAGCCGGTGCAATTCAATACCTTCCAGTCGTTCACCTGGCAGACGGAAGGCCTTCTGTGCAAAACGAGCACGCCTGCCGCGACGGATGTTCAGACCTACGGCGCCTACAGTTACATCGAGAACCAGGTAGCAGAGAGAACATTCCTTGGCGCTCGATTCGACTACTCCGCGCTCCCCGGAAACAAGAGCACCGAAGACCGGGTGTCGTCATTGTTGGTGCGTTTTCAGCCGACGGAGTTTCAGATTCTCGCGCTGGAATTCCAGCATGACGTACGAAGCTACGGATCCAACGCCAACCAGGTTGTGCTGCGGGCGATTTTCGCGATCGGGACGCACGGAGCGCATGCGTATTAATCGAAGATTTCATCTCACCATTCTCGGAGAAACACTGAAATGAAAAAACCACTTTGCAACATTGTCGTCACCGCCGCCCTGAGTCTTTTTTTCTTCTCCATGGCAATCGGCGAGATCAAAGTTGTCACCACATTGACCGATCTTAAAAGCATCACCGAATTGATCGGCGGCGACCGTGTGGATGTTTTTGCGATTGCCACCGGATACCAAAATCCCCACTTTGTCGACCCGAAACCGAGTTACATTCTGAAACTCGCCCACGCCGATATGTTCGTTACCGTCGGGTTGGACCTTGAAACCGGTTGGGTTCCTCCTCTGCTCAACAGCGCCCGCAACGCGAAGATTCAAAAAGGAGGAGAGGGATACGTCGACGCATCAATCGGCGTGCCCCTTCTTCAGGTTCCAACAAGCCTCAACAGAGGCGAAGGAGACATCCATATTTACGGCAACCCGCACTATTGGCTCGACCCGGCAAACGGAAAGATCATTGCCCAGAATATTTACAACTGCCTCATCCGTCTCGATCCCGACCATCGCGACGCCTTCAAGGCAAACCTTCAGCGCTTCAATGAAACGATGGACGCAAAGATCAAGGAATGGACTGCCAGGGCGGCGGTGTTTAAAGGGACAAAGGTAATAGTTTACCACAACGAATGGCCATATTTCGAACAGAGGTTCGGCATCATTATTACCGACTTCCTTGAACCGAAACCGGGCATCCCCCCGACGCCGTCACAGCTGGCAAAAGTCATTGGCGAAATGAAAAGAGACAACATGAAGATCATCATTAACTCTCCCTACTTTACTTCGGATGCCGCGGACCTCGTGGCGCGAAACGCAGGGGGCAAAGTCGTCACCCTTGCCACATCGGTAGGCGCGTACGAAGGGATCAAAACGTATTTCGATCTTTTTGATTACGATGTTGCTCAGCTCGCCTCTGCAGTCAAATGATTTTGTTCACCATCAGACTATAGAAGGGTCCTCCTATGCTTGACATGTTCACTCAAGATTTCATCTTCAACGCATTGAAAGCCAGCATCATCATGGGCTTGCTCCTTTCGTACCTGGGAGTTCATGTCGTTGGACGCGGAATAGTGTTTGTCGATCTCGCGCTCGGGCAAATTTCGATGCTGGGCGTCGCCGTTGCCAACTACTTCGAGAAAGACCCCACCGTCATCTCGATCATTTTCACAATGGTGGGAGCGTTCCTGCTTTCCTTCATCAAGATAAAAGACAAGCGCCTGAAGCAGGAAGCCATCATCGGCATCGTCTATGCCGTCGCTTCGGCCGTCACCGTGCTGTTCATCTCGAAAGCTCCTCACGGCGAGTCCGATATTTCGGAAGTGTTGTTCGGGAGCGTTTTTACGGTCACGTAAAGCCAGATTGTCACGCTTGCCGTTGCGTTCGGAATCATCGGCCTCGTTCACGTGATCTTCCGGAAAAAGTTCTTCGAGCTTACGGAGAAATTCGAAAATCACGAGATCAAGGATATCGGCGTTTTCAACCCGTGGAATTTTCTCTTTTATCTCTCCATTGGATTGTCGATCGTCCTTGCAGTGCGGATTGCAGGGGTTATTCCGGTATTCTCGTATCTCATTATCCCGCCGGTTGCTGCCATTCTATTGTCCCGCTCCCGTGCCGGGTCTGTCGTCATCGCCATCGCGGTCAGCGTTCTTGGGAGTTTTTTCGGGCTTTATTTTTCGACCAAGTTCGATTTTCCGGCCGGCTCAGCGGTCGTCGCGATTTTGGGGGCGCTTTTCCTCATTGTCGCCATCATTCGGTCGGTGAAGGGAAAACTCATATCGGTTGACGGGAAGGAAGAGTAAACCCGCGGAACCATTTCAGTTATTTTTGCGTCTATATGTTGGAACGCTTCTTGACGGACACCAATAAACCGGGCGGTTTCGGTTCTATGAATCGGTTCGCACAAAAGAACTCCAAGATCTTCCTGGCGATCATTTGGCTCTTTTTAGTCACATTGTTCGCCGACGGGGCTAATCTTGATGACCTTTTGCCGGGAATTGTCGTTGTCCATTCGGACGAAGACAACGCTACTCAAACGGAATCCGAGCTCCTTACCGCCTCGAACGCGAGTCTGCCTGTTCACTCTCACTCTCTGCCCCGGTATCCTAAGGAAAAGAAAGATCCCCAGCCGACAGCGCCGATAAGAATTATCTACGACCAGGACAGCGATTCCCTTGCGGCTGCTCCGGTATCGCTGGCCGAATTGTCGGTTCCCCTCCTCTCCGAAACCCCGATCGCATACGAGTCTGCAGTTTCGATTCAATCTCTGTACCTCCTCAACTGTACTTTGCTCATCTAGCGTCCTCCTCGCCTGACATGGAATGACTGCGTCATCCGGTGTTATTCCTGCCATTCCGCCAAAGCTCAATCAATCGTACGTCCGAAAGCAGAAGCGATGTATCGTTCGCTCTGCGCAGGATAAATCAACAACTCATTCTGATCCTCTGGCTCTCTGCGATTGCAGAGGCCTTCAATTAGTTTGAGGAAGATGAGTGATATCGCCACCGATAATTCTGCAGACTATTACATATGCGCATCACGCTGAGACT
>Ga0265338_10011231_pt1 | contig 10375 bp, 10 predicted proteins | sample 42126metaG_FD_193579 | JGI IMG/M metagenome (GOLD analysis project Ga0265338, IMG submission 193579) | Rhizosphere microbial communities from Carex aquatilis grown in University of Washington, Seatle, WA, United States - 4-21-26 metaG | ecosystem: Host-associated > Plants > Roots > Rhizosphere... | reverse complement strand
CCTTTTGCCTCGACGATTGCGATTTATACACGAGTTGCGAGCCGTGCCCGATGTGTCTCTCCGCAATTTATTGGGCGCGGATCGGCAATGTGTTTTATGGCAACACGCGCAAAGACGCCGCGAGCATTGCGTTCGATGATGATGAAATTTACCGCGAGGTGGCGCTGCCCATCCGAAAACGCAAGCTGGTCATGAAACAATTATTGCGTGAAGAAGCGCTGCTCGCGTTCAAAGAGTGGGCGAATAAGACGGACAAAATTCCATATTGAGCGCAGAAACGCGCCTATCATAGTAATCGGTAAAAATAAACCCCTGGTATCCAAACGTGATTGCTGCCGCTCGCGATAAAGTTCGTTGTGCCCAAATAAAATCCGGTGGCTCCAAGGAAACCGCTTCCCCAATAAAGCTGAACATAAGGAGGGGAATTGGTATCGTCGTATACATGTACGAAGATATTCGGACCGAGTTCTGGTGCCAACCCGAGTAGTTGTTTGGGGAAGTTGGTTCCAAGTTCCTGTACCTTGAAACTTGTTTCTTTTGGGCACTGAGCGAGCAAATTCGTAGCCCATTTTTGAAGTTCGGGGCCGGTGATTACTTTTCTGGCATTGTTTTCCAAGTGATCAAACTGCCATACAGGTTTGCATCTCTGATAAAAATAAGCTCCCGCACAGATGACGATCACAAGGGAAAAAATCGAGACAACTTTCATATAGCGTTTCTCTTTGTAGGTTGGACGTTAAAAGGTTCTGTATATCTTGTCGAGAGGGTTGCGTTTCCTGCGGAACGATTGGAACCCGGTTTGAGTGGCTATCTGTCCCTTAAGCGTGCATATTGCGGACATGCCTTATCGACCGAGGAAATCTAAAAAGCCCCAGGCTAAACCCGGAGAGCCGGGGAGCGCCCAGTCGCGTGACTATCAGTTTCTGGACCAGCGCCGCCGCGACTTCACCACGCGCAACATTTTGTCCCGCCTGCGCAATCGCAAATCGGATATCAAGTGAGCGCGCCAGCGCCGGAAATAATTTTATGGACGAGGAAATTCTAAAATTGCTTGGCCGCTCGGATTATGCGCCGGCCAACGTGCCGGAAATGCTTCGCCTGTTGCGCCTGCCGCCGAATCGCCAGCAGCAATTGCAGCAGGCGTTGCAGCGGCTGGAACAGGCCGGTCGGATTACGCGGACCAAGGGGAATCGTTACATCCAATCGCGCGAAGCCGATCTCGTCCCGGGCCGCATTCGCATCAATCGCCAGGGAAAAGGCTTCCTGATCCCGGACGATGCGAACTTGAAAGAAATCATGGTGCCGGAAAGCGCCACGAGCACCGCCTTGCACGAAGATCGCGTGCTCGTGCGGCGCGACGTGAAGAAGGGCTGTCGCGATGCTTTGGAACAGGAAACCGGCACGGTGATTCGCATCCTGGAACGCAAGCGCACCCAGGTCGTCGGCACCTTGCAGCGCAGCCCGCGGTTTCTTTATGTCATTCCGGATGACCCGCGCATGCCGCACGATATTTATGTGCCGTCGCCGCGCGATGTGGGCCGGCCCGCCAATGTCGGCGACAAGGTGGTGGTGGAATTGCACGAATGGGAAACGCGCCACACCAATCCCGAGGGCGAAATCATCGAGGTGCTCGGCTCGCCGGACGAAGAGGGTGTGGATATGCTTTCCGTGCTGCGCCAATATTCCTTGGCGCTGCATTTTCCAAAAAATGTTTTGCAGGAGGCGCGGGCTATCGGCTCGATGGTGCAGCCGCACGAACTCGCCGGGCGCGAAGATTGCCGCACACATCCGGTGGTCACGATTGATCCGGATGACGCCAAGGATTTCGACGACGCCATCTGCCTGCAACGGCTCGGGCGCGATGAATGGAAACTTTGGGTGCACATCGCCGACGTGTCGAATTACGTCAAGCCGGGCACCGCGCTGGACGACGAAGCGCGCGCGCGGGGCAATTCGACCTATCTCGTGGATCGCGTCATTCCCATGCTGCCCGAGGCGTTGAGCAATGAATTATGTTCGCTGAAACCGAACGTGGATCGGCTGACGAAATGCGTGGAGTTCCTGATTTCCGGCGAGGGGCGCGTGTTGAAAACGAAATTTTATCCCGCGGTGATTCATTCCCAGCGGCGGTTCACTTACAAGGAAGTGTTCGCGGTTTTGCAGCGAGAGCCCGTGGGCGCGATTGAACGGATGCTGCACGACGCGAATGCGCTCGCCCAAAAAATCCGCCGCCTGCGTTTCAAGGCCGGCTCGCTTGATCTCGATTTTCCGGAAATGAAAATTCGCCTCGACGATCACGGGCGCATTTCGACCATTGAACGCGTCGAGAACGACGTTTCCCACCAACTCATCGAGGAATACATGCTGCTGGCCAACGAGGCCGTGGCGGGCAGGCTGATGGAGCAGAATGTGCCGGCGATTTATCGCGTGCACGAGCCCCCTGATGAGCGGCGCTTGCGCGAGTATCGCGAGGAAGTTCTCAGCCATCATGTCCCGGTCGGCAATTTGACGAAGCGCACCGAGGTGCAAAAGCTGCTGCAAAATCTCGGCACGATTGCCATTGGCGCGGCCTTGAAGATTGGTTTTCTGCGCTCGCTGATGCGCGCGCGTTACGCGGTCGAGCCACTCGGCCATTATGGCCTGGCCAAAACGAAATACGCGCATTTCACTTCGCCGATCCGGCGCTACGCCGATTTGGTGGTGCACCGGGCGCTGTTTCAAAAAAGCCATGGCCCCACGCATTCGCTCAAGGAAACCGCCGACCATATTTCCGACACCGAGCGGAATTCTGCCGACGCCGAGCGCGACAGCAAGGACGTGAAGCTGTATGCGTTTTTGAAGGGGCAGTTGAAATCGCCCAACCCGCCGCGTTATCCCGGGCTCGTGATCGACGTGCGCAACTTCGGTTTCTTCGTCGATGTTTCGGGCCTGGCGATGAGCGGCCTGGTGCATCTTTCGAGTGTGGAAGATGACTTTTACGTTTTCGATCCGGAGCGGGGTCAGCTCGTGGGTCGCCGCAACCGGCGCGTGATTCGGCTGGGCGACAAAGTGCAGGTGCAGATCGCGAAGGTGGATAGTTTCAAGAAACAGGTGGATTTCCGCCTGGCGCAGGAAGCGGGAGCGCAAGCGAGGCGACCGTCTCCGGCAACTCGGCAACCCACAGGGCGACCGCCGATGAAGCAGCAGAGGCCGGAGCAGAAACCCGGATGGAATCGCGAGTCGCGTCCCCAGCAGAAATTCCAAGGCCAGAAATCCGGAGGGCGCAAATTTGGTGGAGGACGGCGGCGGAATCGGAACTAATCTGCTGATTTAATAAGGAAGCAGCACTCTTCCGAGCGCTGCTTCCTCGCAATCCTTCCCGGGCGACTGAGTTAAATTCCCCCGTCGACTTGCCAGCGTTTCACCGGGTTGTCCTGGCGGACGGCCAGGTTCCATTTCTTGGTTTGATAAGCGCGACATTTCACAAACCACGCGGATTGCTCCGCGGACCAGGAGGCCTCGCCAACCTCCATTAGCGGAATCCTGCCATGTGGGTCCGTACCGTTCTTTTCCGCCGTGGCAGCCTTGGCTTTTTCATCCTCCACATCGTAGCCGGGATCAAATTTTCGCATTTCGTCCCAATCCAGTCGCTTCCACGCGTCCAAGCAGGCCTTCGCTGCCTCGGCCGGCGACATTTTTGCGTACGTGTCGTTGTCAGGAAGAATGGCGGGCGGGTTTGTCCATTTGAGGTCCTGCTGCACATTCAGGTTGGTATCGCAGATTCCGGTTACCACATAACGATGGGCTGGATTTTCGTTCGACACGCGCACGGTAAATTCCTGCGGTCGGAGTTTGATTTCGTAAGGCACAAACTTTCCGCCATAACTCTTTGAAGTGAACGCGTCGCCAAGACTGACGATTTGCACGCCGCCGAGATACTGTTTGGTCTGCTCGTTCACTGGCGACATGAACTTGCCGGCTTCATCCCAATCCTCGCGGCCACACGCCTCAAAGAAGGCCCGTGCAGCCTGCTCGGCGGTGATCGAAGAATATTTTTCGTTGTCAGGCAGCTTGGGGAGGCTCTCCGGCAATTTCGCCCAGCTCACGTCCGCGGGTAATTCAAGGGCCCAGGTGTCTGCCGCTATGGGCTGGTTATAATCGATTTCGCTGAGGTCGAAGATCTGCACCTCGCCGGACGGGCGAACCACATAGACCTGCGCAGCCTCAAGCAAACCGCTCGCGGCGTCGAAATGATATACCCGCCGGGTATCGGCATTTTCCATGAAGGCATTTTTCCCGTAGTCATTGTCGGGCAGACCCGAAGTGGCCATGATGGTTACCACGGATTTTAGCTTGCCGTCCGGGCCGGTTTCTTCGGTCACACCAAGCTTCCATCCCTTGGCCAGTGCGTTCTTCAATTCGTTGGTAAGGGCGTTGCTGAGATTGGCGATCCGCTGCAGCCAGTCGGTATCGAAGGCGCTGGTGGTGCGTTGCGGAAGCTTCACACCCACATTGCCGGATTTGATGAGCATCACGGTGGATTTGCCGTCCATCACGATGACGCGTTGAGGCTTCTCTATGCGCCATTTCAAATCCGGATCGAATTGTTTCCACACTTCAATCGTGTAGAATGGTGCATCCGCGTTGATGTAGCCGAAATTATCCCCTGGAGCCGTGCGCAATTGACCGCGCAGGTGAATGCTGGTGAGTTTGGCGGCGGCCTGAGCGCCTTTGGCCAGAATTTCGACTGCTTTGGCCTGCACGTTCGCCGGCGCGAGAATGGCGAACAAAATTATCGCAGCCGCCACGCCTGCGGCGGCGCTTAATCCAAATCCCCAACGATGTTTTAACAATCTGCTCATAATGGTAGCTCTTTCCGGTTTTTCACGTTCATGAAGAATGCGCTGCATGACCGGGGCGATCACGGACACCTCGGCGGCGGCCTGGCCGCTGGCGACCAACCGCTGTTGAAGGCGGGTGATAGATTGATATTCCTCGCGGCAATCCGCGCAGCTTTCCAGATGCGTTTGGCATTGGAGGAATTCCTCGCGGTCCAGCAGGCCTTCCGCGCAGGCGACCAGATGATCCCGGCATTCAGCGCAGTTCATGTGTGATTTGTTTGAATGTTTTCCGCGACGCCTTCGCGGGTTTTGAGTTCCTGCCGAAGCAGGGTGTAAGCTCGCGAGAGCGTTTTGGTGACTGTACCCAGCGGCATGTCGAGTCGTGTGGCCAGTTCCTGACAGGAAAGGCCCTCGTAATACCTCAGGAGAATCACCCGACGATACGTTTCGGGCAGGACCGCTATGGCTTCTTCCAACGGATAATCTTCAACGCTGTCGTTCGCGTCTGCCATCATGGTCTCTGCGGCTTCCTGGTCCCTTTGGCGATGCGCCAACGCCCGGAATTGTTCCTTGGCAATTCGTCCCGCAATGCCCAGCAGCCAGGAATAGAATGACTCCGGCTTGCGCAGTTTTTTCAGCGAGAGAAATGCCCGAACGAACGATTCCTGAACCGCCTCCTCCGCGTCGCGCCCTCCCTGGGTGCGTCCCGCCAGATATGAGAACAAGGGCTTCTGGTAACGATCTACCAGCAAGCTGAAGTCCTCCGGATGACCATCACGGCAACGCTCGACGTATTCTTTGTCAGTTAAGTTCACTTGTGTCCTGCTTACCGATTCGTACCGTCATCTATTAGTGACGGTTGAAGCGGTTTTGCGACAGTTGCCGCTAAGAAGCTGCAACGACGTCACTTATGGCAGCATGAACCAGCCGCCAAATCGGGGCTGACATACGGAATGCCCAGCGACATGCCGCGCAAGATAAGAAGCGCACCAAGAAGAAAGACGGATACGGGAATGGCGGCGCGCAGTTTTAATCGCAGTGAAATCGGAACCAGTTTCCCGCCCAGGCCAATCGCCAGCATCATCGGCACCGTGCCCGCGCCGAATGCGGCCATGTAAAGCGCGCCGTTCAAAATATTTCCCGTGGCCGTGGCGCCGGCCGCCGCAACGTAAACGAGTCCGCACGGCAGTAAACCGTTCAACAAACCGAGCGCGCCCACTGACATCAGCGAGCGTTGGCGAAGTAAACCTGACATGCGCGACTTGAGTTGATTCACGAGGAACGTGACCGGTTTCCATAAGGCGAGCTTGCGCGATGTGAACAGGCCGACAATCAAAACCACGCCGAGGGAGATCGATACCCAGCGTTGAACTCCCGCGAGCAACAGTGTTTTTCCGAACAGGCCAAAGATCATCCCCAACGCGCAATACGTCGTGATGCGCCCAAGATTATAGGCGACCCGCCCGACGGCGAATCGCGCGCTGCTCGCGGCGGCGCCGGGCAATGCCAGCGCCAGCGGTCCGCACATGCCGGCGCAGTGCAGGCTGCCGACGAGTCCAAGAATGAATGCCGTCCAAAAGTCCATTACGACGCGCGGATAATGATTTTTTGATCGAGAAAATAATCCCGGCCTCCGCTGTTCCACGACACGCGGATTTTCCAGAGACCGGGTTGCAATCCCGAGGCATCCAGCGTCTGGATTCCATTGGTGGCGGGTTGCAGCTTGAATTCCTGGTCCAACCCGGCGGCCGCCGGGCGGTACAATTGGATTTGCCCGGTTGCATTGCCCGAGCCTTGCGCCGCCGGCAGTGAAATCACAATATGTTTCGCGGCCGCATCGTAGTCGATCTTCGCCCCGAGTTGTTGCGCGCGAGTCTCGCTGTCGATGCGCGCCTGATATTTGATTTCCTGGTCGTAATAGTTGGCGTTGACCAGTTCGCTGTTGTGCATGCACGCCATGACGACGAGCCCAATCGTGCCGGAGATGAAGACGACAAAAGTCAGGATGATGCCGAGCGGCCAAAGATTTCGCGTTGGTTTCATAAATTATTTCGCCGTGTCGTCGCGCGGACCGATAAACGACGTCTTGATGGTTTGAACGCGTTTACCGTGCGAATAAACCCCCACGACGACGGGAGTGGTGCCGGATTTCAGCGCGGATTTGTCCAGCATGATGAGGATGGAATTCTGCGCGAGTTTTTCGGGCGCGACGACAATCGCTTCGCCCATGATTTGCAGTTCGCCGTTGCTGTTTTCGAGCTTCAATTGAATCGGCACCTCGTGCGAGGTTTTGTTCACGACTTTAACCGTGTAGAGATTGCTGAAACGGCCATCGGCCGTTTGTTGAAACAACGCGCCGGGCGCGCGCAGGAGGGTGGTCTCGACTTCGGAACGGGTGAAGACCAGAACCATCCACAGCCCGATGAGTCCGAGCAGCAGGATGCAATAACCCATGAGCCGCGGCGTGACGCGCAGGGGTTCGCCGCGCTCGATGCCGTTGAGCGACGCATAGCGAATCAGCCCGCGCGGGCGGTTGATTTTGGCCATCACATTGTCGCACGCGTCGATGCATGCGGTGCAGTGCACACACTCCATTTGCGTGCCATTGCGGATATCGATGCCCGTGGGGCACACGCTCACGCACGCGAAGCAATTCACGCAATCGCCGGCGCCAGTCGCGCGCCGTTGCTCAACATTTTCACTGCGCTTGAGCGAACCGCGCTTCTCGCCGCGTTTGTAATCGTAAGCGACGACCACCGTGTTTTCATCCAGCAACGCCGACATGAACCGGCCGTAAGGACAGATGAACGTGCACGCCTGTTCCCGAAAACGCGCAAAAATCGCGTAAAAAATCAAGGTGAACAACAGCATGAACACCAGCCCCTGCGCATGGTTTGCCGGGTTGTCGGTGACGATATTGTACAATTGCTCGGTGCCGATGATGTACGCGAGCAAGGTATTCCCGACGATGAATGAGAGCCCAAAAAACAACGCATGTTTCGAGAGCTTTTTAAATATTTTGGCGCCGCTCCACGGTGCCTTGGCCAGCGCGCGTTGCTCGGTGGAATCGCCTTCGATCCAATATTCGATTTTCCGGAACACCATTTCCATGAGCACGGTTTGCGGGCACGTCCAGCCGCACCAGAGCCGGCCGAAGGCGGCGGTGAACACGATGATGCCGGTGAAAAAAATCAGGAGCGTGACGGCCGAAATAATCATGTCCTGCGGCCAGAAAATCTGGCCGAGGATGATGAACTTGCGCTCGACGAAATTGAGCAGGAGCAGGGGATTGCCGTGGATGCGAACGAACGGCCCGGCGAACATCACCGCGAGCAACAGCCAGCTCAGGTAGGTTCGCGCGCGGAAATAGGGCCCGTGCGGCTTGCGCGGAAACAACCATTGCCGCCGGCCATCCTTGTCGGCGGTCGAGAGGTGATCGCGGAAATCTTCCTTTGGGGAAGACGCGGATTCCACGGCTTTTGCCGCTGTTGGGTTGGTGTTCACTTACTCAAATTCACTCGGCCCGGTTTTCACCGGCGCCTGGTTTTCCGGCGGCTTCGGATTCGCGGGATGCGTCCCGCGCAACGTGTAGATATAGCTGCCCACGGCGTAAACCTCGGCGGGCTTCAGGGAATTTTTCCAGGTCACCATGCCCTTCGCAGGAACGCCGTTCCAAATGGTAGTCACGTTGTCGGAGAAGTTTGAGCCATGGATCCAATAATCATCGCAGAGGTTTGGCCCCACCAGCCCGCCGGCATCCGCGCGGTGGCACGGCGCGCACATTTTCGAAAAGATTTCGTGACCGTGCGCGATGATCGTCGGGTCTTGCGCAGGTTGGAGCGTGCTGATGGTGGACTCGAATTTCGTCATCGCCGCGGTTTTGAGCGCGTCGCCGACTTTCATTTCCTGCCGATATTCGGCGACCATCAATTGGCCGTGGCCCCAGTGCGTGTGATAGTTCACCAGGTAAATGGCGGCGAACACAATGGAGCCGTAGAACAGCCACACCCACCAGCGGGGCAGCTTGTTGTCCAGCTCGCGAATGCCGTCGTATTCGTGGTCGAGGAGATTGGGTTCGTTTTCGTTATTCATGGGTCGAAGCTTGGTTGGAAGTTGTTTCGCCGCCATCGAGCGGCAGTTCTTGCATCGAAGCCAGGTACGTCTTTTTCAGCCGGCTGGCCCAAATCAGCATGCCGCTGAAGAAGACAAAGAACAGCAACACGGAAATAATTCCGAAGATTTCGATTCCGTTTAAATCATGGAGCACGTGTTCAATCATAATTCCTCACTTCGTCGCAGTTTGTATTGGCGTGGGCGCCGGTGCAGGTGCGGTGGGAGCGGACTTGATATCCGTGCCGAGGCGTTGCAGATACGCAATCACCGCGATGATTTCGCGGTTGGTATCCGCCGTGATCATTCCCAGCTTCAGGTTGGCCGTTACTTTTTCAGTTTGTGCCTGTAAATCCTTTTGGGCCGGGCCGTTCTCGAACCCTTCGGGATAAGGCACGCCGATTTTGCGCAAGGCCTGGATGCGCGACGGCAGTGAGGTGGTGTCGAGCTTCTGACTCAGCAGCCACGGGTAATTCGGCATGATCGAACCGGGCGACGTGGAGCGAGGATTTTCCAAATGGTTGTAGTGCCAGGCGTCCGGGTATTTTCCGCCGACGCGATGCAAATCAGGCCCGGTGCGTTTCGAGCCCCACAAGAACGGATGATCGTAAACGAACTCGCCCGCCTTCGAGTATTCGCCGTAGCGCTCGGTCTCGGAACGGAAGGGGCGCACCATTTGCGAATGGCAACCCACGCAGCCTTCGCGGATGTAAATATCGCGGCCGAGAAGTTCGAGCGGCGTGTAGGGTTTCACCGACGAAATCGTCGGCACATTTTCCTTTATCAGGTACATCGGGATGATTTCGACCATCCCGCCGATGAGAATCGCGAGGACCGAAAGGGCGGTGAACGTGAGCGGCTTGGCTTCGAGCCAGCGATGAATCCAGTGCGGGCCGCGTTCGCTGACGGCGCGTTCGCTCCGGAACGGCACCGCCTGCGCTTCGGTGTCTTTGGCGAATACGCCGCCCCTGGCTGTGCGATACAGATTGTAGGCCATCATCCACGCGCCGATGATATAGAGCGTGCCACCGATGGCGCGGAGCTTATACATCGGGACCACTTGCACCACGGTTTCGAGGAAGTTGGGATATTGCAGGAAGCCCTCGGGCGTGAATTGTTTCCACATCAAACCTTCCGTCACGCCGGCGACATACATGGGCACCACGTAAAACATCATGCCGAGCAGAGCGATCCAGAAGTGGTAATTCGCCAGCTTGATGGAATACAATTTCGTGTTGTAGAGCCGCGGGAACAGCCAGTACAAAACGCTGAAGGTCATGAAACCATTCCAACCCAGCGCGCCGGTGTGAACGTGCGCGATGGTCCAGTCCGTGTAATGTGAGAGGGAATTGACGCTCTTGATTGCCAGCGTGGGCCCTTCGAGCGTGGCCATGCCGTAGGCCGTGACGGCCACGACCATGAATTTAAGCATCGGGTCCTGGCGC
>Ga0265338_10011230_pt1 | contig 10377 bp, 21 predicted proteins | sample 42126metaG_FD_193579 | JGI IMG/M metagenome (GOLD analysis project Ga0265338, IMG submission 193579) | Rhizosphere microbial communities from Carex aquatilis grown in University of Washington, Seatle, WA, United States - 4-21-26 metaG | ecosystem: Host-associated > Plants > Roots > Rhizosphere... | reverse complement strand
AGATTGCGAGCGTTTGGTTTAGCTCGGCTCACGCCGTTCGGTTGAGCTGGTAGCTGCGAAAAGAAGCCGGAGCCATTGATTTCAGACGAGAATTTGAGTTATGACGTTTTTGCTGCCTAACAAGTCGCCGGAGCCAACGCCGGTTGGCGCTGTCAGTTCCGCTTCGCGGGCGACGGTTTTCGGCCCGGCGTGGCTCAGCTTTTTTCGTTAGGCCACTTCCACGTTTTTGATTTTGACCAAGTTGGTTTGGCTGGCGATGATTGGAAGCAGAAGCATTTTGATGAGTAAGCTGCGGATTATTTGGTTGGTTTTAGCTCGCGCTGGTTCATGCGGCGAGCAAGTGCGGAGCCGTCATTTCGGCATTTGATTTTATGAGGTTGGGAATGAAAGACAGCCAGTGGTCTAACAAGTCGCCGGAGCCAACCGCCGTTGGCGCTGGCAGTTCCGCTATCGCGGTTCACGCCGCGAGTCGGCGGTGGCTCAGCTTTTTTCGTTAGGCGACTTTGCGCGAATTTATGAAAAAGATCACCATAGGTTTAATGATTCTGACGACGGCATTCATGGCTCATGCGCGGGTCACCAAGCTATGGACTTACCAAGAGCTTCACGACCAAGCCGACCTCATCGTTATTGCCAAGCATATTTCGACCACGAACACCACAGAGCAGGCGATTCTCCCGAATATTGCGCCAGACGTTGATGTCATTGGATTGTCCTCCGAATTTGATATCGAAGCGGTGATGAAAGGCGACGCGAGCTTGAAGAAGCTGACACTCCATCATTACAAACTAGCTCCGCTTTATGCAAATAAGACGATGGAAAATGGCCCAGACTTGGTTTCGTTTGCTACAGAAGGTTACAACACGCGTTATTTACTTTTCTTACGTCTTGAGCCTGATGGTCGGTATTCTCCCGTCTCCGGGCAGACCGACCCGCGCCAAGTTTCTATTATAAGATTGGATGGTGGTGCTCTATGATGTCGCCTAACAAGTCGCCGGAGCCAACCGCCGTTGGCGCTTGCAGTTCCGCTATCGCGGTTCACGTCGCGAGTCGGCGGTGGCTCAGCTTTTTTCGTTAGGCCGACTACCATTTTATGCTCACACACTTCTTTAACGCCACACCAGCCGAGGTTCAGGCACTCGACATCACCCAGTCACCTTCCACGAGCGTTCGGTGTCTGCGCGCCCAGCGTGCAGACCCAGTCAAGATTGTGCAGCTTCAGTGCTGCATTGATGGCGCACCATTTAAGACACATGAGCCGTTGCTTGACACGATGCTGATTCGCCAAGCCGCAGATGACGGGCCGTGGTTTTTCCGGTTGCCAGAGATTATCGAGAGTCGGCTTGCTAGTGCCAGCCCAGCCGAGCTTGATCGCATTGGTAAGTCATGGGCAGCGACAGAAGAGTGGACGCGAGACGGTGGCACGCCAGATACCATCGTTCCATTCGTTACCGCGATTGCACAGTTTGCAGTCGAGGCGCGCAGCCAGAAGCGTTCGGTTTATATTTGGATGAGTTTATGAGCCGTCGGCCTAACAAGTCGCCGGAGCCAACCGCCGTTGGCGCTGGCAGTTCCGCTGTCGCGGTTCACGTCACGAGTCGGCGGTGGCTCAGCTTTTTTCGTTAGGCATCTATGCGACCATTCAACCAAGAGAAGCCTTACCCCGGCGAAATCGAAGAGGCCAAGAAGTGGCCGGGCGCACAGGTTTATCGCATCAAAGGCAATTTTACGCCAGAAGAGGCTGTGCCTCGCGAAGCGATTGTTGGATGCTGGAAGGTTGACGCGAGCGGTCGGATAGTTGGAGACTTCATCCCGAACCCAAACTTCGACCCTAAATTTGAAAAGAGATGACGATGCCTAACAAATCGCCGGAGCCAACCGCCGTTGGCGCTACGGTTGCAATCCACGCCACGAGTCGGCGGTGGCTCAGCTTTCTACGTTAGGCCGATTTATGCGCGCCATATTCCTCGCTATCTTTTTCGCATTGGTGGCTAGCTGTGCGACAGCCGACGAGATAGACGACGTTGTCACCAACCTTCCGGGTGGTTGGAACGATGACACCACGGGCACCATCATTATGCCAAAGACAGCTTCGACCGAAGATGTGCTTCAGAGGGTCTTCCGAGTGTGGGTGTTTCCTGATTTCGGCCAGATTACGAATTTCACGGTATTGCAGACTCGGCAGGTTGCCATTCCAGTTGGTCACTTTCCTGGTGCCCACGTATATTCCTATACCGCAGTCCTTGTTCAGGCAAGCTGGGGGCAGAAGGTTGTTGTGCTCCTCAGGTCTTTTGATGTTTACACATCCAGAGCATGGTTGAGTGCACTTTTCTTGACGAAGCCATCGGCCTAACACCGCGCTGGAGCCAACGGCCACTGCCCCTTGAGTTTTGGATTGAGCTATGAAGTTTGAAAGTCCAGATTACAGTCGTGAGCCAGCCGCCCGTGGCCGTGGCTCAGCTTTGGATCGTTAGGCATCGTCACGGTATGGAAACATTCAATAACATCGGCTAGTTTACCCTCCTGGGTCTGGCGATCCTTTGGATGGGCGCTGTGCTAGTTGGGTTGGTGTTTATGTTCTACGCAGTTATTCGCGCCTTGTTCTTTTCATCTGACGGCATTCGAGACACCCACTTCCGACGGATCGCTTCAAATGTGTTCGTGATGATTCGCTGGCTCAGGGTTGTTTGGTGGGTCGCGCTCATTTTGTCTCTGATATTGATTGCGGTAGCCGCTGTTTCCGAGATGGTTCACCGATGAAGACGACGATGCCTAACAAGTCGCCGGAGCCAACGCCGGTTACGCCTGCACTTTTGTCGGGAAGTCGCAGGTTGGCGGATGTCATCCGTCCGGCGTGGCTCAGCTTTGGTCGTTAGGTGTCATTGCGATGCGTGCTTGTAAATCAGAACCGCCAAATAAAGTATGAGCGTTCCAATCACCCAACCGACCAACGCCAAGAAGAGGTCGGATTTCTGGCGACGGTTGTATATTCGTCTGCTCATGGAAGATATGCGTTCTTGGGATGCGATGACTTCAGAAGAGCGTGCTTTAGAATTGGGTGGCATAGAGGATTTGGTTGATGCTGGTTATATGGTTGGTCATGTTGATAAAGATGCGAGCGGTATTCCACAAGGGGCGACAATACGCGGCCCGACTTTGGCTGGCCGCATTTTTGCCGAAGAGCAGCAGGATATTTTAGACAGCAAGAGTCTCTGGGGACGGGTCAAGGCCGGCTCCACAGTTTTCATTGGTTGGTTGGCCGGCATTATCTCAGGGTTCATATTGTGGTATTTTACACGACCAAAATGACGCCAAACAAATGAAGGACAATCTATGGCAATGATTAAGTGCCCCGAATGTGGCAAAGACGTATCATCAAAAGCATCGGCTTGTCCAGGCTGTGGCAGTCCGGTTGGCATGAAGTCCGGTCCATTTGGAGGCCACGAAAAGGGCGTGACGGTGCGACCGGGATTTTGGCACGACCGCAATGTCGGAGCCATCGGCTTTCTCATTCTGTTCATCGTGCTGATTTTCATCGCTGGCAGGCTGCTCGTTGTATATGGAGGGTTTGGTAAATGACACCTAACAAATCGCCGGAGCCAACGGGCGGAGTTCCTGTCATTTGGATGATGGTTTCGATGTTCATGCGTTTTGGAAGTTCGCGCCCGTGGCTCAGCTTTCTACGTTAGGCATCATTCGCGCGTATGAATAAATGCACATATTGCGGTAAGGAATACCCCGACGAAGCAACAGTGTGTGAGCTTGACGAGGAACCGCTGATTGACCCAAACAAGCCTAAGCCATCGTTTTTCAAGATAGATATCACACCGACTAAGGAGAGCAAAAAACCAAAATTGCCAGACGAGGGACTTGCCAAATTTTGCATCATCGCGGGATGGGCTATGGTGATTCTCCCTTTATTTTTACCACACGATACCGGACTGAAATTACGCGCAGCAGCCACAGGCTGTATGAGCTTGTCGTGGGGACATAGTCAAGTAGCCGCAGCAAAAAAGTGGAGACAAAAATATGGAGAGCCAAGCACCGAAGAGCTGATCGAGGTAAAAAAGACCCATTCCGTATCATGGCCTATTTGGGCTCTCGTTGCGCTAGTCGTTCTTGGTATTGTTTTTGCGGCATTAACCGGAGCCAAGCATGAGCATTGAGATTTACAACCTGATGCCTAACAAGTCGCCGGAGCCAACCGCCGTTGGCGCTTGCAGTTCCGCTATCGCGGTTCACGTCGCGAGTCGGCGGTGGCTCAGCTTTTTTCGTTAGGCGTGTTATGAAGCCGCAGCTAAAAGCGCAAGATTGCACCGACCATGACCCGATTGAGTCATGGCTTCCAGCCGATTCCACACAGTTAGATTACTGGCTTTGCCTACACATCGGGCCAGCCGGTCAGCAGGGCGCAGAGATGTTCTACGTCAACGTTCTTTCAGAAGCCGCTGCTCGCCAGCTAGACGCTGGCGAATTAGCACGCCGCAAGAAGATTGTCGTGGAGGATTACTCGTGGAGTGCTGTGATGCGTGCTGTTGACGACATTCTCCGCGAGGTCGAGGGCACATCTTGGAATGAGATAGCTCAGAAGTTGAGTCAGAAATTCGATTGGGAGTTTGATAATTATAGAGAGTATGAGCCACACGCCTAACAAGTCGCCGGAGCCAACCGCCGTTGGCGCTTGCAGTTCCGCTGTCGCGGTTCACGCCGCGAGTCGGCGGTGGCTCAGCTTTTTTCGTTAGGTGTCATTCGCATATCCCATAAAAGACGCACACAGCCTGATGCCAAGAACACCAAAAGAAAAAACAAACACCAAAACCAAGTAGGAGCATTTTGAGTCCAACAGACATCTTCCTTTGGGGCGGCATCTTGGCTTTGATTAGCTGGCTTGTTGTTCCGCGCATTGGTCATCGGCTCGCCATTGACCGCGAGCGGCAGCGTGACGCCAAAATCAGGAGTCAGACTTTGGACGATTCCAAGGCAGTCCGGAAGCGTGCCTTCCTTGAGTCGGTTGTAAAGTGGCGCACAGAGATTCAGACGGGTTATTTCGCCAACACATTCCCGGTTTATTCCAGAGGCGTTCCCGATTTCACCAAAGCAGCTTTCGACATACAAGGCGACATTCCCGATAGCAGACGCGCCGAGTTTGACCGATTGGTGAGCGTCGCATCTGGATTCAAAGCCGCAGACAACATTACACGCAATCCAAAGCAGGAAGATATTCTTGCAGCTTTTGAGGCGCTTATTCGATTTACCCGTGACACCTAACAAGTCGCCGGAGCCAACCCGCGTTGGCGCTGTCAGTAATCCGAGAAGGTTTGGGTTATTCATAGTCGCAGTTCGCGGGTGGCTCAGCTTTTTTCGTTAGGCGTCCGAGCATGAAAACAAGCGTAGCATTATCTAACGGTTGGAACGCAGAGTTCGAGAACCGAGGCGAGTTCCGCATGTCCACGGAAGGCTGGAGCATGTTTCTTTCCAATCCAGACCAAAGGAAGATCAGATATTTCGAGAGAGAGATTGTGCTTGTGAACGATCACGACGGGACGCAAGCGCGGTCTTGCATCCGATTGTCCGACGATGGGAAGCACGGATACCTGACTACTGGGCTTGAGTTCGGATGGATCATTGATTTTGCACGGTGCATGATTACTCCGCACCGTGTTTATATCTCACATCATCAGGGCGAGAAATACATATCAGCTTACGAGCAGCCTGCTTTTAAGCGGACGCAGGAGTATGTCACCATTTCGGGCAAGCTTATCTACATTACTTTTCCATTTTGCAAGGACGAGGATTTTCCTTGTGTCTGGGCAGATTATTTGGAAGTTAGGAGACGACAACTTGATGAACTTTATTTTCGGGACGCCTAACAAGTCGCCGGAGCCAACCGCCGTTGGCGCTGTCAGTTCCGCTGTCGCGGTTCACGTCGCGAGTCGGCGGTGGCTCAGCATTTTTCGTTAGGCGGCATTACGCACCACAACAAATATGGGACTCTTCACCAAAATCAAAAACACATTCAGTCCTCCAAAAGAGGAGTATGATGACCCCATTTTTGGCAGACTGCGGCGCGAGGGCACTGGGATGTGGATGGGCGATATTCCATTCCAGCATCCACCGACGCGCACCACGACGATGAGTGTCTTGATTGGTTCAGGCGATGGCAGACCAACCGACGCCCAGAAGGATTTGTTTAGGGAGATTATCAGCCGTTACGCGCAGGACTGGCCACGGATTGCGGCGGCACTTGCTGAGCGTCATCCCGACCTCAAGACGGTCGAGAAGATCACACAGCACGTTGGCGAGCCTTGCCTCATACTTGAGCCGATTCGTGACGGACAGCCGAGAGAGTGGTCTATTGACTACACGTTTGACTTGGAGACCGAGGGTGACATGGGCTACGCTGCGGGCTTCAGAGAGTGGGAGCTTTTGGCTGTTGACGCTGGAGATTGATATGACCATGCCGCCTAACAAGTCGCCGGAGCCAACCGCCGTTGGCGCGGTCAGTTCCGCTATCGCGGTTCACGTCGTGAGTCGGCGGTGGCTCAGCTTTTTTCGTTAGGCTGCTATGCACATCTTACTCATAACATTGGCCGTCATTGCCGGACTTTTTATTTTTGTGTGCATTTTGGCAGCACTGGCTGGACTTTATGAGCGCATTTTTTATCCTCACGGTCGCGATGTCTCGCCGGAGCAAGTTCGGAAGGAGCTTGAGTTGATTTTAGACGATAAGCATCCGTATGCTTTGGACGATTTCACATCCGGTCGAGCATTCAAAGACCCACGACTTGAGGCGATGCGGTTGCGCATCGAGCAGTTGCCGGCAGAGTTTCCACCGGAGTCACAGGGCCAGTATTGCAACCCGAAAGGTTGGGAAGTTATTCGCGAATATATTCGAGAGCTTGAGCATGAAGCCGCAGCCTAACAAGTCGCCGGAGCCAACCGCCGTTGGCGCTTGCCGTTCCGCTATCGCGGTTCACGTCGCGAGTCGGCGGTGGCTCAGCTTTTTTCGTTAGGTCTCACTAGCCATGAACGTAAATAACATCACAGAATCACCATTGGCAGCAGATGTGCAAGGCGAGCTTCGGCAGTATGAGGCTGCCGCTTTATCGGCACTGAAGCTAGGTTCAGTTCGTGTAGATGAGGATGGTATTGTAAAAGCCATCAGGGATTTCGCAGATTCTTTGTTAGCAGGCGACGCGGAGATTGATACGGAGGTCGTCACACAGCTTGGCGTTTTGTGGGGGCACCAGATTTGTCGTCGGCTTGGTTGGGAGTGGGTTGAGTTGACTGTTCAAGACGATATGTGGTATGGGATCGTTTCACACCAGAGAGAGCGCGCGATTTTTCCACTTATTTATATGAGAGAGGTTTTGGTGGAGCGGAGCAAAGAGAACACGATACTTTTGATTTACAATATGCTGAAGGCTGGAAAGTTTAGCCCGGCAGAACCCGGAGATTATCATGTGCTTGGATAGACCCGTGAGACCTAACAAGTCGCCGGAGCCAACCGCCGTTGGCGCTGTCAGTTCCGCTGTCGCGGTTCACGCCGCGAGTCGGCGGTGGCTCAGCTTTTTTCGTTAGGCAGCATTCGCGTATGGATTCATTCGGCACATATTTATTCATCGCGGCGGTAGTTGTGGCTTACTGCGGCGTTCTGGCGTGTTTTGACCAGCTTTTCAGAATTGAAGCGAGAAGTCATCCGACGATTTGGATGCTCGACGGTCGGCCAGTTGGTTTGCACAGTTCTCTCCGTGACATGGCGCGCGGCATAGTTCCAGATAGAAGCCCAGAGTCACGGCTTGCATTTATGCGTCTGTCTTGCGTTTGGATTTTTCGGACGCCAGATTGGATTCGCCAAGACAGGCAGGCTCACTGCATGCTTGTTGCCGCACGCTTGCTCGCGTTTCTGTGTGTTGGAGAGTTGAGCGTGTTATTGGATCTGCATGTATTATGACCATGCTGCCTAACAAGTCGCCGGAGCCAACCGCCGTTGGCGCTGGCCGTTCCGCTGTCGCGGTTCACGTCGCAGGTCGGCGGTGGCTCAGCTTTTTTCGTTAGGCCACATTCGCGCTATGAAAAAATTCATATTCACTTTTGCCATCACGATGCTGGCGACTCACCTGCCCGCACCCACCGCTATCTTGACGTTCTCTAATTTAGGCGATGGCAATTTGGAGATTATTGCGTCAGGTCCGAGCGGCCCATTACCAAGAGGATATGATTGTGTGCTTCAATCAACGACTGACTTTACTAATTGGACTGCAATCAGCACAAATAAGTTTCCATTTGATGGTATGGTTACAAACGTCATTCAGACCACGAACGCTGTGGGATTTTATAGGGTCGAGGTAAGATGATTACCATGTGGCCTAACAAGTCGCCGGAGCCAACCGCCGTTGGCGCTTGCCGTTCCGCTATCGCGGTTCACGTCGCGAGTCGGCGGTGGCTCAGCTTTTTTCGTTAGGCCACTTCGCGCTATGACCTTTACCAACATCACAAAGCAGCGAGCAGATGATGGCAGCTTGTATCGCTGTCCTTGTTGTGGTTGCCGGACGTTGACGGAGCGAGGTGGCGACGAGATTTGTCCGATTTGCTTTTGGGAAGATGACGGTCAAGACAGCCACGATGCCGATGAGGTTCGCGGCGGCCCGAATTACGAGTTGAGCCTGACTCAGGCCCGTAAGAATTATCAGGAGTTTGGAGCCAGCAATCGCCGAAGATTGCAGCACGTTCGCAAGCCCAAGCCGGATGAGTTATGATTGACCAGTGGCCTAACAAGTCGCCGGAGCCAACCGCCGTTGGCGCTGTCAGTTCCGCTGTCGCGGTTCACGTCGCGAGTCGGCGGTGGCTCAGCTTTCTACGTTAGGCCACAGGACGACGCTCATTATGCAAAATCCATTAATCATTTTGAGGCTGATATATTTCGCTACTGCGTGTATTGTATTTTTCGTCCATTTGTTTTATCAGCGGCGGTTAAAAGAGCTTTATCCCGATTTGTCTGCTGCTCTTTATCCCGATATGGTGCCACGAAATCCCGTAACCAATCTTTTTTCACGGCGAAAATGGTGGGGGTTTATCATGCGGCGAGAGTATCGCTCCCTTGACAATCCACGATTTGTGAAGCTTTGTGATTGTTTTCGCATTCTGGTTCTGAGCTTCTATTTGTTTTCCGCAGTGATGATAATTTTAGTATTCACCTCCAACCGATGAAACTGTGGCCTAACAAGTCGCCGGAGCCAACCGCCGTTGGCGCTGTCAGTTCCGCTGTCGCGGTTCACGCCGTGAGTCGGCGGTGGCTCAGCTTTTTTCGTTAGGCATCATGCAAAATCCGCCCTCAACATTTAAGCCGACCAACATTTTTCAGGTGATGGTGCTGGCTGTGGCATTTCTTTTAGAGGGTTGCGGGCAGCCACCGGATACAGACATCACCGCATCACCGACATACAATTTTTCCTCGTTTGCGGGCACCGTCTGGAAAACAAAGGTCAAAACGGCCCTGTCAGAGATAGAGCTATACACGGGTAAGCGCATCATTTGCCTTGACGCACCCGACGTTTTTGATCCGGCGGATCCCCATTACGCTCCAGTCCCTGGCGCAAAGATAGTTTCGATGTTGCCTGTCGGCACTCGCATCCACATCGAGCGGCTTATGAAAGACAATGGGATTGGGTGCCAGTATTGGGTGATAGCAACGGTAGAGGATGGAACGACCTCCCAAACAAATATCTACATTGGCCGCCATTTCCTAGCGAACAATCAGTTCATACCGACAGGGCCGACTTCCTCCACAAATTGGAGCGTCAACCCTGACATCTTGGAGAAGCCATGATGCCTAACAAATCGCTGCAGGCAACGCGGGATGGCCGTTCCAGTTCCGCTGTCGCGGAGGACGTCATCAGCCCCGCGTGCCTGAGCTCTGGACGTTAGGCCACATCACGCACCATGAGTAAACCGTGGATAGTGCCGATTATCACGTTCGCTCTGATTTTGAGCGCCATCACCTTTGGGTCATTCATAGGCACAAGCAGGTGGCACCGGATGCGACAGATTATCCGCGACACGCTTGAGAGCATCAGCGTATTTTGTTTGGCGGTGATTCGTTGGATTCCGAAGAGCACATTTTTGAGGATTCCAGCGTGGCTGGGCATTCCGCTTGTCATTAATGCAGTCGTGGCTCTCATTTGCATAGTTGCCACAGTAGCGAAACCGTTCTTCAAAGAAGTTTTTGGGGCAGGCCAAGACAAGACCAAGAAATGATGACGATGTGGCCTAACACAGCGCTGGAGCCAACGGCGAGTCCGCCGTTGGCCGAGGCATTCGCCCGATTTGGCGCTTGCCGTTTTTTGCGCCGTGGCTCAGCTTTGGATCGTTAGGCAT
>Ga0265338_10011229_pt1 | contig 10378 bp, 11 predicted proteins | sample 42126metaG_FD_193579 | JGI IMG/M metagenome (GOLD analysis project Ga0265338, IMG submission 193579) | Rhizosphere microbial communities from Carex aquatilis grown in University of Washington, Seatle, WA, United States - 4-21-26 metaG | ecosystem: Host-associated > Plants > Roots > Rhizosphere... | reverse complement strand
CGCTCTCGGTGTCGATGTACGCGCCCGCCCCGCTCCGCACGAACAGCGGCTCGTCGAGGCCGACGCCGCGCATCGCGCGCACGGGCGAGTTGACGCCGCCGGGGATCAGCTCGAGCGCGCGCCGGTAGAGATCCGAGCGCGGCGTCAGACCCAATTCGGAAGGTCGCGCGTCCAGTAGCTGACGATCAGATCCGCCCCCGCGCGCTTGATCGCCGTGAGGGACTCGAGCGCGGCGGCGCGCTCGTCAAGCCAGCCGGCCTGCGCCGCCGCCTTGACCATCGCGTACTCGCCCGAGACGTTGTACGCCGCCAGCGGCACGTCGAACCGCTCGCGCGCGGCGCGGATCACGTCGAGGTACGGCAGCGCCGGCTTGATCATGATCGCGTCGGCTCCCTCCGCGATGTCGAGCTCGCACTCGCGGAGGGCCTCGCGGGCGTTGGCGGGATCCATCTGGTAGCCGCGCCGGTCGCCGAACGACGGCGCGCTGTCGGCCGCCTCGCGGAACGGCCCGTAGAAGGCGGATGCGTACTTCGCGGAGTACGCGAGGATCGGCGCGTGCTCATAGCCGTGGTCGTCGAGCGACTCGCGGATCGCGGCGACGCGGCCGTCCATCATGTCGCTCGGCGCGACGATGTCCGCTCCCGCCTCGGCGTGGCTGAGCGCGGTGCGGGCCAGCAACTCGAGGCTGCGGTCGTTGTGGATCTCGCCGTCGACGACGACGCCGCAATGGCCGTGCGACGTGTACTCACAGAGGCAGACGTCGGTGAGCAGGACGAGCTCGGGAAAGCGCGGCTTCAGCGCGCGCAGGGCGATCTGGACGATGCCGTCCTCCTCCCACGCGCCGGTCGCCTCGTCGTCCTTCTCCTCTGGGACGCCGAAGAGCATGACCGCGCGGACGCCGCTCGACGCGAGGCTCTCGACCTCATGTAGGAGGCCGTTAATGTCACAACGCGCCATGCCCGGCAGCTGTTCGTTCGCGAGCGGCTCGGGCGCGACGAACAGCGGCATCACGAACTCGTCGAGGTGGAGGCGCGTCTCGCGCACGAGCCCGCGCAGCGAGGCGGTGCGCCGGAACCGCCGCATCCGGGTGACGGGGAACGCGCTCACGCGCGCAAGGGTACTCCTCGCTCTATTCGAGCTCTACGCCGACGTCGGTCACCGGATGGCCGCCCGTCCACGGCTCGAGCTCGAGCCGCTCGTGGAAGAACTCCCAGACCGCTTTGCCCGCGGCGAGGAGCGGCAGCGCAACGAGGATCCCCGGGAACCCGTAGATCTCGCCGCCCGCGAGCAGGCCGAAGATGACGAGGAGCGGATGGAGGCGCAGCGAGCGGCCCATCACGTTCGGGACGATGACGTGCCCCTCGAGCTGCTGGATCCCGAGGAAGAGAAGCGCCACCCACAGCGCCGACAGCGGGTGCTGGACGAGCGCGTAGAGCACCGGCGGGAGCGCGCCGAGCCACGGCCCGATGTACGGGATGAGCTCCGTCACGCCGGCCCACCCGCCGAACGCCGCGGCGTAGCGGCCGCCCTGCGGCATGAGTCCGATCATCCCCAAGATCCAGAGCCCGAGGCCGGCGCTCAGGCCGATGATGAGCGAGAGAAGGAGCTGGCCGCGCACGTAGCTCGCGATCGCGTGCTCCATCCGCCCGATCAGCCCGGGACTCCCACGCTTCGGCGGGAAGCGACGGTCGATCCTGTCCGACCATCGCTGCATGTCGAGGAGCATGTAGATCGAGACGACGACGACGAGGAACGCGTCGAAGAGCAGCGTCACGGCGGCGACTCCGGCTCCCTCGGCCCAGTTCAGCGCGCGGGACGTGTACTTCTGCACGTCCTTCAGGCCGACCTGGTGGAGGAACTTGTCCCCCTGCTTCTGGATGTGGACCCCGCTCAGGTGATGGCCGTCGAGCCAGGACTGAAAGCGGGCGAGATCGTGCTCCGCGCCCGTCTGCCGCGGGTGCCCGGTCGTGACCGTGAAGTAGTCGTCCATCCGGTGCGCGGCCGTGCGCGTCTGCTGCACGACCACCGTGGCGAGCGCGAGGATCGTGAGCGCGACGACGGCCGCGAAGGCGAGATAGACGAGCGCGACGGCCGGCCCGCGCGGGATCCACGCCTTGCCGAGGACGCGCACGACCGGGTTGAGGAGCAGTGCGATGAGCAGCGCGACGAGGAAGAGGAACAGGACGTGGCGCACCGCTCCCGCAACCGCCCAGAGGAGCAGCAGCGCGAGCGGTAGCGCGACGAGCTGGACCCAGCGGGGCACCTCGATCCGGATGCTGCGAGAGCGCGCCATCCTCGCGATGGTCCCCACGGCGTCGGACGGACTCCGGACGGTCCTGTAGGCTGCGATCAGACATGCCGTCCTCACGCCCCAACGGGAGGCGGCGGATCGAACCCAGGCAAAGGAACGAACCCAGAAGACGGATCGAGCGGAACCATGCGCGCTCGGCCCGCCGAGCCCGCCGGTTCGCCCTCCTCGTGCTCCTCGCCGTGGTGTTCGTCGTCGCACTCGCCCTCACCGCCTTCGGCGGCGGAAGCAGCCGGACCCTGCCGCTCGCCACGTCGTTGCCGTCGGCGCAGTCGAGGCCGTCCCCGGAGATCGTTGCCCTCCGCGGCCCGGTCCGTCTCCAGCTCCCGATCGCCCAGGGACGCGTGACTGCGATCGGCTACAGCGCCGCGAGCGACGGGCTTTCGCTCTCGCCGTTCGGCCATCAGGTGAACGAAGGGATCATCTCGCGCGTCGCCCACGGGATCTTCGGAGGCGGCGGAGGCAGCCCGCGCTGGTACCAGCTCGGCGGCGGAGGGTCGAACTCGCTCGACGTCGGCGCAGCGGCGGGGACGGATGTCTACTCCCCCGTCGACGGGATCGTCGCCGGGATCCGTCCGTTCATCGTCATGGGCAGGCAGTACGGGTCCGAGATCGACATCCAGCCGCAGAGCTCGCCCTCGCTCGTCGTCGCGGTGACGCAGCTCACCGCAGATGCAGCTCTCACGGTCGGGAGCGCCGTCGTGAGCGGCGCGACGAAGCTCGGCACGGTGGTCAACCTCGCGAGCGTCGAGCACCAGGCACTCGCGCAGTACACGAACGACGGCGGCAACCACGTCTCGATCGAGGTACGCGCCGCGCCGGTCGTCGCAACGGGTTGAACATCCTCTTCCTCGCAGACGTGGTCGGCCCCGCCGGCCGCCGCGCCGTGGAGGAGAACCTGCCGGCGCTCCGCGAGCGCTACGACGCCGACCTCGCAATCGTCAACGGCGAGAACATCGCCGACGGAGTCGGGATCACGCCGAAGCTCGCCGACAAGCTCCTCGCCTCGGGCGCCGACGTCGTGACGCTCGGCAACCACACGTACCGCCGCAGCGGCATCGCCGGCTACCTCGCCGCGAGCGAGCGCGTGATCCGGCCGGCGAACCAGGGTGCGCTGACGCCGGGCCGCGGGATGGCGGTCGTCGAGGCGCGGAACGGCGTGCGGGTTGCCGTGCTCAACCTCCTCGGCCAGCTCTTCCTCGACACCCCGGTCTCGCCGTGGGAGATGGTCGACGCGCTCGTCGAGGAGGCGCGAGACGTCGCGCCCGTCGTCTTCCTCGACTTCCACGCCGAAGCGACGAGCGAGAAGGTCGCCATCGCCGCCTGGCTCGACGGCCGCGTCACCGCGGTGGTCGGAACGCATACGCATGTGCAGACGAGCGACGCGCGCGTCCTGCCCGGCGGCACGGCGGCGATCACGGACGCGGGGATGACCGGCCCGCACGACTCCGTCATCGGCGTGAAGTCCGAGCTCGCGATCTCGCGAATGCGGGAGCGGCTACCCGTCCGGTTCGAGCCCGCCGAGGGCGGGGTACGCCTCGAGGGCGTCGTCGTCACGTGCACCGACGACGGGAAAGCTCGCGGGATCGAAGCCATCCGCGTCTCCGCTTAGCTCGCGAGTCCTACGGACTCGCTCGCTCTTGACGGAACTCCGCGCGGCCGAGAGCGCGGTCTCGTCCGCGCTCCGTGCTGAGTGCTCGCTACCCGCCGCGGCGGGCGCCTACGGCGCGCGCCGGGGAGCGGGGATTGGGCCGGAGGCCTAGGTGCCTCGGTCGCCGAACCGCAAAGGCCGGAGCGGAAGACAGGCACAGCCGGCTTCCGCGGAGGCCCGACGGAGGCGCGCTGCCGCTCCTGCGCCGCCAGGCGCACGACCGGCCGCGCCACGAACGAACCGCCCCGCGACACGAGGTCCAAACAAGCCCTCAGCATGAAGCCGCCGGGAGACCGCGCTCTCCCGGCGGCGTAGTTCCCTCGACAGCGAGCGAGTCCGGAGGACTCGTGAGCTCGCGAAGCGGCGTCGCGGGGACGACCAGCGCGATCGCGGCGAACGGGAAGAACCACGGGATGTACGTGTAGAGCCAGTACGTCTGCACCATCTCGAAGCCCGCAAGGAGCACCGCGGTGAAGGCGACGAGCTGGAGTGGCGACTTACGGCGCGGCACGACCGCGACGGCGAACGCGCCGACGAGAAGCGCAACCTGGAGAACGCGCTGAACGACGTGGAGGTCGGGCAAGCCGCGGGCGTGGTACTGCCGCCAGTCCCAGAGCGACCACGGCGCGTCGCGACCGAGCTGGTAGCCGACCGTCCGGTGCCAGAAGACGGCGATTTCGTGCAGCGGGTGCGGGTCGAGCAGAAGGATCGAGAAGACCGCGAGCGTCCCGGCAACGAACCCCGCGGCGAAGCGCCGGCTCGGCCGGCCGGTGGGATACGTGAGCCACAGCGGCGCGACGACGAGCGACGCGAACTTCGTCCAGCCGGAGACCGCGGCCAGCACTCCCCGCGCGACCGGTCGCCAAGCGCCGAAGGCGCGGAAACTACCGGCCGGGCGTTGGCGGCTTGGTCGCCAACGCTCCCAGCCGCCTGCGAGCCAGAAGGCCCAGACGAGAAAGCACGGCATGATCGCGTCGTTCGTGTTCGAGTTCGAGACGTATTGCGTGAACGGGTACGCCGCCCACGCAAACGCGAGCACGACGCCGAGCCGCTGCCCGCCGAAGCGCAGCCCGACGAACCAGAGGCCGAGGATCGTCAGGAGGTCGAAGAGAATCACGGTCACGTGCGCCGTCGGGAGGTCGTCCCACTTCCCGCTCCAGCCGGTGATGAGGTAGGCCGGGATGTACGCCTCGTACGCGGTCGGGCCGTACGTGTCGCCGAGCGGATTCGCGCGCTCGCAGCGGCCGTTCGTTTGGAGCAGCATCTCCGTGTCGGTCTTCGAGCAGATCTTGAGCTTCGAGTCGCCGTTCTTGTCCTGCGGGAAGTTCCCCCACGGCGCCTGGCCCTCGCTGACGATCCGCTCGGCTCCGATCACGCCGGAGTAGCCGACGTCGATGACGTTCGAACGCTCGATGTTGAGACCGACACGGAAGCCGACGAGGAAGATCGTCGCGGCGATCATGACCCAGACCGGCCAGCGCGGCGCGCCCGGCGTGCCGCGGTTCTTCGTCCCGATCCAGATGCCGCGCAGCACGACCCAGATGAGGCACGGGTAGAAGAGCGGCACCGCCGCGAAGACGTTGCCGTGGTTGAAGTACCAGAGCGACGCCGTCGGCGAGAGCAGGAACAGTAGGTCGAGGTTGCGGAGGGAAAGGGGCCGCTTCCAGTCGCCGAGCCCGAGCAGGAAGACGAGGCAGAAGGCGCCCCAGACCCAGGGGTCGTTGATCGCGGTGCCGCCGAATGCGCCGGGCGAACCGCGCGCCATCCCCCACGCGACCTGCGGACCCGTCCACGCCTCGGTCACGGCGCCGGTCAGGTCGGAGACGGTGCCCTCCGCGATCTCGCCGGCGGCTCCCCAGGAGATCTTGATCGTCCACTCGCCGCCGACGGTCGAGTGTGTCTCGTCGTACGTCCGCCCCTTGACCGGATAGCGCGACAGCCACGCAGCGACCTTCGGGTCGTGCTCGACGATGCGGAGCGCCTCGAGCCTCGACACCTGCGGGCTACCCAGCTGCCGCGGCACGAACGGCGTCTGGATCAGCCGGCCCTTCCCGTCGTACAACGGCGCCACCGGCGGGGTCGTCCCTCCGCCCGCGAACGCAGGCCGCGCGACGGCGAGGGCGAGCAGAACGACTCCGAGAAAGAGGCTACGCCTCACGGCTCGAACGCTACGTCCTGCGCCTCCGGAACGACCAGAGCTTGTTGCCGACGAAGTTGAGCGGCGTAACTAGGGGAATCGCGATCGCGGCCGCCCAGAAGGGACCGAGACCCCCGACATGCGTGAACAAATAGAGAAGGCCGAGCGTCGCTCCGAGGACGGCGAGGGAAACGAGGAAGAACCGCGCGCCTTGGACCCCGACGTGGCCGCGGTGCTCCCGAAACGTCCAAAGACGGTTCCACGTGTAGTTGCTGGTCACGGCGACCACGAATGCGCACGCCTCGGCCACGATGTAGTGAATGCCGGCATCGAGCAGTCCGCGGAGAACACCAAGGTTGACCAGATAGCCGACCGCGCCGACGACGGAGAACTTGCCGAGCTGCTGCCAGTTGCGCACCGACCGAAATGACGCGGCGAGCCGCGTGCGGCGGCGCGGCAGTGTTCCGGCGGGACCTTCCACTTCCGGGCGAGGGTAGCCGCTCAGGTCGGACCGCGCAGATCGCAGAGCGACCTGCCGCGCTGCCGGTAGAAGTCGACGTCCTCGAGCAGGACGAGCGCCGAGCTCACAGCGATTGCGTCGTCCCGCACCCTGGCCGCGTCGAGCACGAGGAAGCGCTCGGCGCCGTCGCCACAGACGACGACGACTCCCACGACACGCTCGCCTTCGTCGTCGAGCACGACGTCGACGCACCGGCCTAGCCGGATCCCTTGCAGCGTGATCACGGGGAGCCGCAGGAGCTCCCTGGCCGAGCTCGACCTCATGGGGCGCTATGTACCCGCGACGAGCGGTACGAATCTGCAAGAGACGCTGCGCCGCACGGCCGGGCCTTCGGGCGTCCTGACGATGAGCTCCAGCCGTTGCCCGCCGCGCCCGCCGACGGGCACGACGAGGCGGCCGCGCTGCTCGAGCTGGTCGTAGAGCGCGGGCGGCGGCTCAGGCGCCGCGGCCGAAACGGCGATGGCGGCGTAGGGAGCGTGCTCCGGGAGGCCGAGGCTCCCGTCCCCGACGTGAAGCTCGACGCGATCGGCGTAGCCCGCGGCCGTGAGGTTCGCGCGCGCGGTCTCGGCGAGCTCGGGGATCCGCTCGATCGAGTGCACCTCCGCGCTGAGCTCGGCGAGGACTGCCGCCTGGTAGCCGGAGCCGGTACCGACGTCGAGCACGCGCTCGGCTCCTGTCAGAGCGAGCTGCTCGCAGATGAGCGCGACCATGTACGGCTGCGAGATCGTCTGGCCTGCGCCGATCGGAAGCGCGGCGTCGCCGTAGGCGTCGTCTCGCAGCTCGTCTGAGACGAAGAGCTCGCGCGGCACGCGCGCCATCGCCGCGAGCACTGCCTCGTCGACGATCCCGCGGCCGCGCAGCTGGCGCTCGACCATCCATTCCCGCGACTCAACCGGCACGCGGAACCCCAAAGTGGTCGAGTACGGCGGGCACGACCTCGGTGATCCGCGTGGGCGCGGCGTTCACTCCGATCGTGAGGAGCGGGACGAAGGAGTCGCCGGCGACGAGCGAGCCGTGACTGCCGCCGCCCTCGTGGTGGCGGCCGCCGAGGTCGATCAGCTCCCAGCCCTCCGCGGCCGAGACGAGCAGCTCGCCGGCGTTCGGGTTCGCGAGCGCGGCGCGGACGCGTTCGGCCACGTCCGGGTGTTCCAGCTGATGCGCGGGGAAGTCCTCTCCGCCCCGCCTCGCGATCGCCTCGCCACCGTCGCGGCGCAGCGTGACCTCGACCGCCGGCTCGCCGTCAAGCCGGCGCGCGAGCTCGGCGGCGTCGACCGTTGCGCCCGGCAGGAGGTAGACCTGCCCCGCGCGGTTCGATGCCGTCACGACGACCTGACCCGTCAGATCCGCATAGTGCGGCTCGAGCCGAGCCACGCGCTCGACGTCCGTCTGACCGTGATCGGCGAGGAGGATCACCGCGTAACGCTCGAGGAACTCGTCCGGCCCACCGGCCGCCAAGAGCAAGGTCGCGACGGAGGCGTCGATACGCTCGAGCGCAGCGTCCATCGCTCCCGTGGGACCGTGCACGTGCGAGGCGAAGTCGTAGTCCGAGAGGTAGTAGACGAGAAAGTCGAAGCCGTCGCGCGTCACGAGCCAGCGGCCGACACCGGCCGCGTAGGCGTCGACCGACCCGCCTTTGCGTCCACGCCCGGAGAACGGCGCGCCCGTCCGGTCCGACTCGAAGAGGTTGTAGAAGAAAAAGCGACTCGGCCCGTGGACTGCCTGGCTGAAGCCGGGGACGGTCGGCGCGTAGCGATGCCGGCCGCGGTAGCACGTGATGTTGATCGCGCCCGCGACGAAGCCTGCGTCTTCGAGCGCCTCGTACACGGTCGTTGCCTCGCGCGAGAGATGGCGCTCGTTCATGTTCACGATCGTGTCGAGCACCGCCTGCGAGAAGCCCGCCTTGCGCAGCGCCGAGAAGGACGAGCCGTACTCGACGATCCGCTTCTCCTTGCGGCTCCACCACGAGAGCGACGGAATGTGGTGGACGTCAGGGCCGGCGCCGGTCGCGATCGACGAGAGGCAGACCGGCGTGAGGGACGGGAAGACGGACGTCGCGCGGCGGTAGTTCCCGTGCGCGGCGAGATACGCAAGAGCCGGCGCCCGACCGCTCTCGACGGCGTGCTCGAACGCCTCCGGCGTCATCCCGTCCACGACGATCAGGACGAGCTTCTTCGGCATGCGTCAGTCCTTCGCGAGCGTGCGCAGGCCGGCGTAGCGCTCGGGTTGCGTGCGGCGGAGGCGAAGGGCGAGGGCTGGGAGCGCGACGGCCTCGAGATAGCCCGCGGCAGGGACGAACGCGAGGCCGGCCAGCACGAGCGCCGCTCCCGCGAGGATCGCCACCGTGCCGCCTCGCGTGCCGCCGCGGCGTAGCGCTCCCGCGACGATCTGGGCCGCGCCGAGCGCACCGGCCAGTCCACCGGCGATGCCGCCGAGCCGGTCGATCCACCCTCCGGTCTCCCATGCCGCGATCCCGAAGCCGAGCGCCGCACCGGCGCCACCAGCAGCGATCGTCACACCGATGAGCATGGCGTGACTCCGGCCGACGAACCCCGCGAGCAGCACTCCCACGGCCGCGCCCATCCCGGCCGACACACCGATCCAGTACCACGTTCCCACGTCCGAACCGTAACCGCGCAGGCCCGTCGGGCGTTCCCTTCACGAATGACTCCCGATCATCCGCGTCTCGTGTTCTTCACGTCCCAGCGCTCTGGTCCCGCGCGCCGGATGGAGAGCCTGCTCGCGCACATCGCGCGACGTGAGCGCGATCGGCTCTCGGTCAGCAAGGTCGACGTCGACGAGCGGCCCGAGCTTGCCGCACGCTTTCTGGTTGAACAGGTTCCCGCCCTCGCGCTCGTCGTGGGGAATCGCGTCGTCTCCCGGCTCGACGGCCGGGCAACGGCACCGCGCATCGAGGCGATGCTCGCCGAGCACCTCGTCGACGCCGCGGTCTAGCTCGTTTGCAGCCGGGCGATGACGGCGAGGCCGAAGTCGGCCGCGCGCTTGCCGTCGATGACGCGGTGGTCGAACGTCACGGACACGTTCCCGATCGGCCGCGCGACGACCTCGCCGTCGCGGACGACCACGCGCTCGTCGATCCGGTGGATGCCGAGGATCGCGACCTCGGGGTGGTTGATGAGCGGCGTGACGAAGAGGCCGGCCGCCTTGCCGGCGCTCGTGATCGTGAAGGTGCCGCCGCGGAGCTCGTCCGGCTTCAGCGTGCCGGCCTGCGCAGCCTCGGCGAGGCGCCGCACCTCGGCGTCGAGCTCGTCGAGCGAGAGCGCGTCGGCGCCGTGGACGACCGGGACGACCAGCCCTTGCTCCGTCTGGACTGCGATCCCGAGGTCGTAGCGGTCGAGCAGCACGAGCTCGCCGTCGTCGACGCGGGCGTTGAGCTCCGGGAACGCCTTCAGCGACTCGGCGACGGCCTGGATGACGAGCGGCACGAGCCGCTTGAGATCGACGCCGGAGAAGTCGCACTCCTCAACCCAGGTCACGGCCGGGATCTCGTGCGCGCGCGTCAGGTGCTCGAACATCTGCCGCTTCACGCCGCGAAGCTGAACGCGCTCGCCCTCGGTCGGCTTAGAGCCGCCGGCTGCGGCGCGAACGTCTTCTTCCGTGATCCGCCCCTGCGGACCGGAGCCCGCGACAGTCGCGAGATCGACCCCGAGCTCGGCCGCAACCTTGCGAATCAGCGGCGTCGCACGAACCTTCTCCCCTTGTAACAGACTGTTACTTGCTGCTTTTTGCTCGGGAGCCGGTTCT
>Ga0265338_10011227_pt1 | contig 10379 bp, 9 predicted proteins | sample 42126metaG_FD_193579 | JGI IMG/M metagenome (GOLD analysis project Ga0265338, IMG submission 193579) | Rhizosphere microbial communities from Carex aquatilis grown in University of Washington, Seatle, WA, United States - 4-21-26 metaG | ecosystem: Host-associated > Plants > Roots > Rhizosphere >... | reverse complement strand
CATTCCGTAGCGCGTAGTGAACGCATCATTAAACCGTCGCAAGCTCGTGAAGCCGCTGGCGAACGCGATTTCGATGATTGGCAATTTGGTTTCGGTCAGGAGTTGTTTGGCCAGCAGCAATCGGCGGGTTAAAATCAATTGAATCGGCGGGACGCCTAATTCCTTCTGGATAATCCGCCGGATCTGGCGCGAGCTTAAATCAAACTCGCTCGCGATGACTTCCAGCGCGGCTCCTTCTTCCGCGATGCCTTCCTCAACTCGTCGCATGATCAAGTGCGCGATGCGCTGCGAGTTGTCCACCGGCGCACTGCCAGGGGCCAATTCCGGGCGGCACCGCAGGCAAGGGCGAAAGCCGGCCTGTTCGGCTTCCTGAGCGGAATTGTAAAACGTGCAATTGATTTCCTTCGGCGGTTTGACGGTGCAAACCGGCCGGCAGTAGATGCCGGTGGATTTCACACCGACAAAAAACAGGCCGTCAAACCGACTGTCACGGGCCCGCAGAGCCTGATAAAGTGCTTTTGAATCTGGTAAACTCACAATGGCAATATACAGGCATCGCCAGGGAATACTCGCCATTTTCGGACATCAAAATAATTTTAATTTCATGGCCGAAAATGGCGGGTGAAAGCGCCGGCGGAGATTGGTCTGCCAGTTCACAAATATTCCCAGCAACTCACCCTTGCATTATCGAGCCGACCAGCATAAAACGGTTCGCCATGGAATATCAAAAATTCAAAGCGCGTAGACCTGGTCCGCAACCTTCCGGCCCTCCTCCTATTGGATCACCTCCCAGCACAGAATGGGTGTACGGCATTTTCCATGCCGTCTCACAGGGTGGTTTTAGTATAGAGCGCGCACAGAAAATCGCCGGGCCCCAGGTGGAAATAATAAATCTTCAAACGCACGAAAAAATCAGCCCGGCAGTAACCAATAGTTATGGGCCGATCTCGAAGCAGACTTTGCACACGACGGGCCACGTGACGCAGTTTATCGCGGATTCCAGCACAGAGCAGCCGTTCCAGCAATAATTCGGATCACTGCTTCAGTTTCTCTGACGCAGTGACGTTTTTGAAAAATTTATAAATGCCATCGTCGCCCATTTTGCGCGCGTTGGCCAACTCGCCTTCCTTCGTAACGTAAAGCACCTGACTTTTGGGCGAAATAATTGCCACGGCAGGGATGCCTTTTTTTAGCGGCACGCCGTAGGTCTCCGCGACGTCTACGTTCTTGTCGAAATGGCCGACGTCGACTTTAACGATCTTGAAATCCTGCGCCAGCAGCGAGGCGGTGGTGCCGTGTTTCATGGCGTTATCCAGCATGAGGCAGTCCGGGCACCAATTCGCACCGAAAACAATGATGACCGGCTTGTTCGTTGCGGTGGCCAACGCTTGTTTGATCTCTTGTTTCGCGTCCGCGGATTCGTTGTAGGGAGTTGGACGGTCGGCCGCGTGAACGGAAACCGCGAGCGACATTAAACAAAGGAAGTGCAGAATTTTCATGATCGAAATAATCGGTCTCATGGATTTAAAGTCAAGGGTTGCCGGGTGCGCTTTTATCGAGCACGGGGGGCACGGTGGCGGCAGCAGGATCGGGGCGGACGGAAGACGCGCCTTCACGTTTGAAAAATTCAGTCGCGCCGTGCGCTTGTGCCCCGCGAATTTGGCGAAGCCCCATCTGGAGATAACTCAATAAAGCGACCCAGACCACGAAGCCAAGCACGATATTTTTGATGTGAAACGGCAACTCCAGCGGAGAGTCCCAGACCATGTGCAGGGCGACCGCCAGGCCGAAGGCCCGCAAAAACCGCGGGTCGGCCAGCATGTTCCATTCGAATTTCCGATCGCCGCGCACCCGCCACAAGGCGCCGCCGACGAGTGCCGTCCACAAAACATGTCCACCGCAAAGCGCCAGCAGTCCGCGCGTGGTGATCACTTCCGTCCCGTAACGATATGCATACCCGGCGGATTCAAACCCCGCGAATCCCGCCCCGATGGCCGCCCCAAACAACATGCCATTCAGAATCCAACGGTATTTCAATTTGTTTAGAACGAGCAACAAGGCGGCGGCTTTGCCGGTTTCTTCGACCACACCGACGCCCAATGCGCCCAGCCAATTGTCACCGCCGCCGAGTTTCGTCCATTTGTAAAATAAAAGGGAAAGTATGAGCGAGAGGAGTCCCCCGATAACCGTCAATTTTAAAACCTGATAAAGCGGCACATTCCGCAAGACGTTCATTTCGAAGAACAGAATCAACAGCGTCATGGGCATCACGAACGAGCCCATGACAATCAGGCCGGGCATTAAATTGTCGTTCTGGAATTCCTGGTAGGCGAAGACGAAGCCCCAGTAAACGAGGACGGCTAAAACAAACGTTTTGAAGAAAAACCACGGCTTGGGCCAGTTCGTGTCCACCTCTGTGAGTTTGGGTGTGTTGCACGGCGTGCCGACAGCAAAATAGTTTTCCATGTCCTCATCCGTGCGCTTGCGCCAGATTTCGGAGAACATATCGGAGATTTTGAACCCCTCTATTTTTTCACCGCCGGCGACTTCGCTAATGCGATCGCCCAGGCCGCCCAGAAAGGAATAGAAATCGCCGGTGGGATTCGCCGGGGCACTTTGCAGTTGCCAAAGAGAACGGCCAATCCGTAATTGCTGCGCGGGGCTGATGGTCCCATTGGCAAGGCGCTGGCCATCGAGAAAGGCGGCGCAATCGGGTGTGGCATCAAAAAGGACTTTGCCGCCTTCGACCCGAAGTGTCACGTGCCGGGGGGCGACTTCCGGATCATCACTCGCCACTTCGCAAGCGCTCTCGCGGCCGATCACGGTAGGCAGTGCGGAGACAAAAACCCGTTTGCCCGCATCGGGGCCGCCGATACAAATCATCAGCGCGGAACTTGATTTGCTGTCCGGGGTCACAGGGAAATTTTGGGCCACAAACAGGATCTCGTCAATGGCCATTGCCCGGTCTGGAAAGGAGATTCCTGCTTTTGGAACCCGCTACTGATAGAAGTAAAATGGTCGGGGCGGTGAGATTCGAACTCACGACCTCTTGTACCCGAAACAAGCGCGCTACCAGGCTACGCTACGCCCCGACCCAAGGGCGGAGAAAGGTGCCGGGACTTCACCCAAATTGCAACGTTGAATTTCAAAAATCGCAACTTTGCGCTTTGCTCGTTTCCCTCAAAATGTTTCAGTCAAGTGTGATTGGAACGATTTTGAACGTCGCGGCCATCGTCGCCGGAGGGCTCGCCGGGCTGTTTATCCGACGGCAACCGTCCGCCGCTACGCAGTCGTTCTTCAAAGTCGCCCTTGGAGCGCTTACTGTTTTCTTCGGGCTTCGCCTTACGGTGCTCAGTCTCAGCGGCTCTCTCGGCCATGTGCTCAAGGAGATCGGCATTGTGCTGCTCTCGCTCACGCTGGGCAATCTGCTCGGCAAACTGTTGCACCTGCAAAAAGCCTCGAATCGCATCGGTTCACTCACCCGCGACCGCATGTTGCGCGCCACGCCGGAAAATCGGGAGCGATTCACCGATGGCTTTATCGTCTGTTCGTTGCTGTTTTGCGCCGCCCCGCTGGGAATCCTGGGCTCCATCCACAATGGCCTTGATCGCGATTACTTTTGGCCGCTCGCCATCAAAGCCGTAATGGACGGCCTGGCGACGATGAGTTTCGCCGCGATGTTCGGTTGGGGTGTGATATTGGCCGCCGTTCCGGTGCTGATCTTTCAAGGGACCATCACGCTGTTCTGCGCGCATTCGCTGGCGCCGTTTTTGCAATCGCACGGTCTGACGGATTCCGTGGACGCGACCGGGGGATTGTTGATTTTTTGCGTGGCATTGCTGATTTTCGAAGTGCGCAAAGTGCCGGTCACGGACTATCTGCCGAGTCTGATTTTTGCTCCCTTGCTCACGTGGTTTTGGCGATAGAAGCCCTTGCCTAATGGATATTCATCGAACGATGAATATTTTTTAACGTTCTTTTGAATCTAGGGTTAGCACCCCATTGTTGCCTTCTGTTCAGGGTCTCATAATGTTCCAATGCAATCTCGCAGTTTTCCAGCATTCGGGTCTTCGGACAGGGACGTCAATTCGACTTTGAACGTCGTCATTGCCTACGAGGATTTGGAGACCGGGAAACGCGCGATGAAAACCTACGAGTATATGGTGCAGCAACTTGGCAATGAATGCCTGTTCACCAATCAAATGTGGAAGTTCGATGTGCTGGCCGTGCCGAAGTTGAAGGAGATTGCCGCCAAAGACGCCGCCGCCGCCGAAATCATCATCGTTTCGGCGCACGAAGGCCGTGAATTATCCGCCGAGGTCAAATCGTGGATTGAAATGTGGCTCGGCTACAAAACGGAAGCCAGCGCGCTAGTCGGTTTGTTCAGCGGCCAAAGTGAGACGAATCCCATCCGCACGTATCTGGCGGACGTCGCTCGCCGGGCGCAAATTGAATTTTTCTGCCAACCGGGCATCTGGCCGGGCGCAGGCGCCACGCGCAGCACAACGACCCTCGCACATCCGCGAAACGACAAAATGTTCCCCTTCCTGACAACGGTCACGCAGGAGGTGCAATCGTTTTCCCACTGGGGGATCAACGAATGATTTATGGCTCGAGCACTGAAAATCGACGAGGCTGAGGTCTTCAAAGATGCCATTTCCCCCGAACGGAAATTCGCGCAGGACTTTGGCTCGTTCGAGGGATTGCTGGAGCGCCGCGATGAAGATATGGAATTGACCATGGAATCCGCCTTCTGGCTGGGTGGTCACATTCCCGGTGCGACCAATTCCTGAGATGGTTGACAGGCGAATCCAGCGCGATGACTTATGAGCGTGACTCGCGCGAAAAAACCATCCCCTGCCCGCCGCTCCAACGCGCCTAAAGCTGCGCGCCGCACTGCCGAAACTCTCACCATCGGCGGACGCGAAGTACCCGTCTCGAATCTCGACAAGATTTTTTATCCCAGCGTCGGGTTCACCAAAGCGCAGGTCATCGATTATTACATCCGCATTTCACCGGTGCTGCTGCCGCACCTGAGAGATCGCCCGCTGACGTTGAAACGTTATCCCGACGGTGTGGACGGCGGATTTTTTTACGAGAAACGCTGCCCGCCTTACCGGCCGGATTGGGTCGAGATCGCGCCCATCTGGAGCGATCGCAACGAAGCGGAAATTCATTATTGCCTCGCCAACAATCTGCCGTCCATCGTCTGGGCGGCGAACCTTGGCGATCTTGAGTTGCATACGTTCCTTGCGAAAGCGAACGCGGTGGACCGTCCGACGATGATGGTCTTCGATCTCGATCCCGGCGCGCCCGCGGACATCATCACGTGCGCGGAGGTTGGTTTCTGGCTCAAGGAAAAGCTCGATGATCGAAGGCTGCAAAGTTTTGCCAAGACCTCCGGCTCCAAAGGTCTCCAAATTTATGTGCCGCTGAACACGCCCGTCACTTACGACCAAACCAAAACGCTCTCTCACCAGATCGCTGAGGAATTGGAGCGCGAACATCCTGAATTGGTCCTGTCAAAAATGGCGAGGAATTTGCGCGCCGGAAAAGTGTTCGTCGATTGGAGCCAGAATGATCGTCATAAAACCACCGTTTGCGCCTACTCGCTTCGAGCGAAGGAGCAGCCTACCGTTTCCACACCTGTCGACTGGGACGAAGTTAAATCTGCCTTGAAGAAAAAAGATGCGAAACGGTTGACCTTTATTTCTGATGACGTGTTGAAGCGCGTCGAAAAAAACGGCGATCTTTTTGAGCCGTTGTTGAAGCTGAAACAAAAATTGCCGCAGTGAGATTCACCCGGGCAATATGCCCGCGCTGCTATGCCGCAATATCCGAAAAAATTCTCGTCCCGTTCCGCAGCTTCAACACCCGCCCAAATGGTGTGTTCCCCGCCAGCGAATCCCGCATCGCCTGCTCCTTGCCAGCGCCGGACGCCAGCATCCACACCTGTCGCGCTGCGGCAATGGTTTGATAACCAATCGTAATGCGCTCCGGCGGCGGTTTGGCAAAATTGTGCACTCCGCGAAAGACCGACTGGTCCTGCATCATGCTCTCTGATTCCTCGGGCGCCAGTGACGCCACGTGACCGTCTTCGCCGAGACCGAGAAAAATCAAATCCAACACCGGCTGGCCGTGGGCATTCGCGCCCACAATTTTGCGGATTTCCGCTTCGGCCTGTTTCGCACCCGCCTCCGGGCCATCCTCGCCGCGTAAGCGATGGATTTTTTCCGGTGAAATATTTAAGGGTGCAAGCAGCCCGTCGTTCACCAATTTGAAATTGCTCTGCGCATCGGTCGGCGGCACGCATCGTTCATCGGCCCAGAAAAAATTCACCTGGCCCAGCGAAATCTTTCGCTGCTTTGATTGCTCCGTTACCGCGGCGAGAAATTTCCCCGTGATGCGTCCGCCGGATAGCGCCACATCGTGCGACGACGTGACGCGGTTCGCGCGCTCGATTTCGTCGAGCCATTCCTTCGCTACCAACGCCGCCAATTCATCCGGACCAGCGCATCGAATCATTTCGAAGTTTTGCATCCTCGACAATACTTCGGATTTTCGAAATTTCTACTTCCCCACCTGCGGTTCGTGCCACACGTGACCGCTTTGCGCCAGCAAATCGTCCGCTGCCACTGGCCCCCAGGTGCCGGCGGAATAAAACTCGCGATTGGATAGTTTCTTGCCTTCCCATCCTTTGCGAATGGAATCCACAATGCACCACGCCGTCTCGACTTCGTCGCGCCGGATGAACAATGTGGCGTCGCCGAGCATCGCTTCCAACAGCAGCCGTTCATACGCCTCGGGAGTGTAAGCACCGAATTCCGAATCGTAGCTGAAATTCATCCGCACCGGCCGCACGCCGAGGGTGGTGCCGGGGACCTTGCCATTGAACCGCAGGTAAATGCCTTCGTTCGGCTGCAATCGGAGCGCGATGGCGTTTTGGTCCAACTCCCCGCAGGCCGTGGCGAACAGGACGTGGGGCGTGGGACGAAATTGAATGCGCACTTCGCTTGCGCTGGTCGGGAGATTTTTTCCGGTGCGCAAATAAAACGGCACGCCGGACCAACGCCAGTTGTCGATGAACAGCTTGAGCGCCACGTAGGTTTCCACATTGGAATCCGACTTCACCTTCTCTTCCTGCCGGTAACCCGGCCGCGCCTCGCCGTCCACCACGCCCGCGAAATATTGTCCGCGCACGACTTGCTTCGACACGTCCGCCGGATTCAGCGGGCGGATCGATTTCAGCAATTTCACCTTCTCATCGCGGATTGATTCCGCCTCGAGCGATACGGGCGGCTCCATCGAGACCAATGCCAGCACTTGCAGCATGTGATTCTGCACCATGTCCCGCAGAGCGCCGGCTTCCTCGTAATAACCGCCACGCCCGCCGACGCCAATGCGCTCGCTCACGGTGATCTGCACATGGTCGATGGAATCGCGGCTCCATAGCCGTTCGAAAATGGAATTGGAAAAACGGAACATCAAGATGTTTTGCACCGTTTCCTTGCCCAGGTAATGGTCGATGCGGAACACCTGTTGCTCGTTCGCGAAACGGGTCAATTCCTGGTTCAACCCTTTTGCCGACTCCAAATCGTGTCCAAACGGTTTTTCCACCACGATCCGCTGCCAGCCCGCCGCACCGTTCTTGTGCAGCAACGCCGCGTTATGTAATTGCTCGACCACCTGGCCGAATTGGCTCGGTTGTGTGGCCAGATAAAACAGAATGTTTTCCCGGAGCGGCGCCTGGCCGAAACTCGTCAACATCGATTCCAACTTTTGATACGCGGCGAGGTCCGTCAGATCGCCCTGACAATAGGAAATGTTTTTGGCAAAGGCTGTCCACACCGCGTCGTCCACTGGTTTGGTCCGGGAAAACTGATCCAGCGCGGCGCGCAATTCCTGCCGCCAGGAATCATCCGTCTTCTCGCGGCGCGCGAAACCAATCACGCGAAAGGACGACGGCATTTGCTTGTCCATGAACAGATGATAGAGCGCGGGAATCAACTTCCGCGCCGTCAAATCGCCGCTCGCGCCAAAGATAACGATTGAGCAAGGTTCGGTCGGTTTCCGCGAATCCGCCGCGGGTGAAGCCGCCACACCACCAGGATTTTCCGTTTCAGCCATGGGGCGAACATGGCTGAGCGCCGGGAGAATTTCAATGTTCTATTGCAGCGAGTTTCGGACGCCAAAGAACGGGCCATAAACCACACGCAGAATTTTAGCGGCAACCGAAACAAACTTATTTACTTCGCAGCCCAACGATTTATATTTTGCGTCTGGTGGCCGATGTGGCGGAATTGGCAGACGCGCTAGACTCAAAATCTGGTATCCGTAAGGATGTGTGGGTTCGACCCCCTCCGTCGGCACCAACAAAATAAAGGAGATTTTCAATTTTGTGACTGCTACGCATTATTGGCCGCTTTGGCCACTTATTCGTAGCAAAATGGACGCGGCCATTAATGCGTAGCAGTGGGTTGAAGCACCCAAAAAACACGAAGCAACCTTGAGAAAAGAAGATTAGGAAAGGACTTCCTATTACCTGGTCGAAAAGGAGAACGTTTTGCCCCCTCCCCTGATGAGTTCCTTCAACATAGCACAATCGCGACAATCCGATCTGCCTGCTGGGCATTCAGACAAGTCGCCGATTTCCCGGACTCGTCGTAGTAAAGACGAATGGTTTCAGTCTCCAATTCGACCTGCTTAAGCTTGGGTGAAAATTCGAGAAAGAACCGATCATTTTTGATCAAAAAATCCGAATCAGCCCCTTCCAACTCAGTCACTGGTTCATAATAGAGCAACCCCAAGCGGGACGCCTGTCCCAGACCGATATTCTGGGCGATCAACGCATAAGCATTCAGTTGCGCGTGGTACATCGGGGCAAGAACATCCTGCGAATCACTAAAGCGGGCTGTTTTGTAGTCGAAGATTGAAAGCCCCTTTTTCGGATGTCGCAATATTTCATCCGGGACTCCGGTGAGTCGAATGTTAGTCTCTTCGTCAAAGATCTGGAATTTTGACCACCTCGGAACTTTGAGAGGCAAGCCGTGTTCCGTGCGGAGGCCTTCTCATGCGTTTGAGGCGCACCTTCGTTGAGGTCGCGAAGCAATCGCTGAAATTCCTTGTTGTTGGCCAGTTCTCGTGCGGCTAATTCGCGGAGGCGGTCCACGGTTTTCGGTGGGAGTTGAAGCGAAGTCGGCACGGAATTGAAGAATTCACGATCGGATTTGTCGACGGGTTCGCTGAATTGCAGCTCGATAACGTACGTGGAAATTTCTGGCGACCGTGCATCACCCGAACCGGCGTGTTCACGAGAGAGACGCGCCATGACTTCTCGGAACAATTCCAGTGTCTCGAACGAATAGTGACTTACGGAAACCTGGCCGACTGAGCCGACGATTGCTCCCAAGCCAAGATAGCGTTCCTTCGAATCCCAGCCGTAATCCGATTCGGTGTGCGCATCAACAACAATGATTGCGACGCGTCTAGGGAGTTTATCCGGCACGCTCGGCAGTTCGGCGAACTGTTCGCGAGCGATTGCCCGATCCAGTGCTCCGCGAAGTCCGAGATTGTCGGACAGGCCGCCATCGAGCAGGTGGACGAAATGCCGGTGTTCGTCGGTGTATGACTCGGCTTGGGTTGCCACAAATTTCATACGGCTTGAAGCAGCAGGGTCGTCCAAGATGGATTGGGTCCAGTTCGGCTCCGGCGGAGGATGCCCGGCGGAATAATTTTTCAGTACGACCGGTGTCAGATACACCGGGAAGGCTGACGAGGCGGCCACAGCTCTTGAAATCGGAAACTGCGACAAATCCGACCGCAGCAGGTCAAATTCGTCCTGCGTGAACTCGAAGCGAGCTCCCGAAGCGATGTCAGTGGCGTTTAGGTTCAGGAACGGGCGGTGAGGGTTAGCTTCCAAATCACCGAAAGTCGCGCCTTTGAAGAGAAGACGGTCATAATATTCAGCGGCGAGATCGCTCCGGTCAAACTTCGGCGAAGCCAATCGGATTTCGTTCCACGGTGCAAGAAGTTGAAGCAGCAGACCTGTCTGCACATGCTTCTTTAGAAAACGCGGCTCAAAATCTTCAAAGATTCGGTCGCCCCATAGTGCGTAGTACGCAGCGGTAAAACTTCCGCCAGAAACCGAAGAGATGAGGCTGACGTCGTCCAGAAGAGGATGTGGGTTGGCAGAGGCGCCTACTTCGGAATGCTTGAGTTGTTCAAGCACGCCGTAGGAGAGAGTGGCGGCCCGCATTCCTCCTCCGGAGAATGCGAGCATCAGCAGCAAGTCGTCGGAATTGGTCTGCGGAGCGGAATTCTGAAAACGGTAACCGGCGCGAGGATTCGGGATCGCAAGACGCGCATTCATTGGATAATGC
>Ga0265338_10011226_pt1 | contig 10380 bp, 6 predicted proteins | sample 42126metaG_FD_193579 | JGI IMG/M metagenome (GOLD analysis project Ga0265338, IMG submission 193579) | Rhizosphere microbial communities from Carex aquatilis grown in University of Washington, Seatle, WA, United States - 4-21-26 metaG | ecosystem: Host-associated > Plants > Roots > Rhizosphere >... | reverse complement strand
AGCCCCGGTGGAGACAAGACCCACCAGCAGGCTGAGTAAGAGTAGAGCCGATTGATTGCGCTTCATCGCAAAGCCTCCTGAGGCCAATATGGGTCACTTAAAACATGCTTTGCCCACGCTGCGGTGTCAAGCGCGGATTCGCATAAAATCGGCGGAGGCGGCGCGTTTTGCCATCCCGCGGAACTATGCTAATTTCTGGCGGTGACGAAAAAACGGATTGGAGTGTTGCTGTCAGGGCGAGGCTCGAACTTCGAAGCGCTGGCAGACAGCGTGGCCGCAGGACGCCTGCCCAACGCGGAAATAGCAATTGTGCTCAGCAATCGGGAGGGAGCGCCCGGCATTGAAAGAGCGCGCGCGAGGGGGATCGAGGCGCGCGTGATTCCCTCGAAGGGGTTGGAGCGCGAGGCGTACGACAAGCTGGTGGTGGCGGCGCTGCGGGAAAAAAATGTGGATCTCGTTTGCCTGGCGGGCTACATGCGGCTGCTTTCACCGCATTTCGTGAAGGCTTTCCCTCACGCGATTCTGAATATCCACCCTTCCCTGCTGCCGTCATTTCCGGGTCTGGAGTCGCAGCGGCAGGCCCTGGAACACGGGGCAAAGTTTTCCGGGTGCACGGTCCACTTTGTGGATGAGAATTTGGATGCGGGGCCAATTGTGTTGCAGGCTGTGGTACCTATCCTGGACAACGACACGCCGGAAACGCTTTCCGAGCGCATACTGAAGGAAGAGCACCGCATTTATTCGGAAGCGGTGCGGATTGTGCTGGAGGGGCGTTACCGGTTGGATGGCCGGCGCGTGCTGGTGACGGATTGACGGGAGCTGAGGAGAGGTCCGGAGAAGAATCGGTGACTGCGTTCAAATTCAAACCCGTCCAGGAACAGCTCGAACACCTGAAAAAAGGTGTGGCGGAAATTATCCGCGAGGAAGAGCTGAAGGCGAAGCTGCTGGAATCAGCGCAGTCGGGGAAACCTTTGCGCGTGTATCTCGGCGTGGACCCGACGGCGCCCGATATTCACCTTGGCCACACGGTTGTGCTGCGAAAACTCAAACAATTTCAGGATTTGGGCCACACGGCAATTTTTTTGATTGGCGATTTCTCGGCGATGATCGGCGATCCCACGGGGCAATCGGAAACGCGGCCGCCTCTGACGCGCGAGCAGGTGGACAAAAACGCCGAAACGTATCTGCAGCAGGTGTTCAAGATCCTCGACAAGAAGAAAACAGAGGTCCGCTACAACAACGAGTGGCTGGGAAAACTGAGCAGCCAGGAAATGGTGCAATTGTGCGCGCGCTATCGTCTGGCGCGAATGCTGGAGCGCGAAGATTTTCGCTCGCGGCTCGACAAGAACCTGCCCATTTCCGTCCACGAGCTGCTGTATCCGTTGCTGACGGCGCTCGATGCGGTGGCGCTCAAATCGGACGTGGAACTGGGCGCAACCGAGCAGAAATTCAATCTGCTGGTGCATCGCGACATCCAACGCGAGTACGGGCTTCCAGGGCAGGCCGTGATGACCATGCCGATTCTGGTGGGGCTGGATGGCGAGCGGAAAATGTCAAAGAGCCTGGGCAACTACATCGGAATTACGGAAACGCCCGCGGAAATGTTTGGGAAGATCATGTCCATTTCGGATGAAGTGATGTGGCCGTACTATGATTTGTTGACGGATTTTCCTTCAGCCGCAATCGTACGATTGAAGGAAGAAGTTCAAATGGGCGTGCTGCATCCGATGGACGCAAAGATGCAGCTGGCACACACAATCATCGCCGGATTCCACGGCGAGGAAGCGGCGAAAAAGGCTGCCGAGGAATTCCGGCTGGTGTTCCGCGACCGTCAGGCGCCAACCGAGATACCCGAAATGCGGTTGGGATGGGGAACGCGACCGCTGTTTGGAATTCTAACGGATACCGGGCTTGCGAGTTCGCGAAGCGAGGCGGAGCGCCTGATCAAACAGGGCGCTGTAGAAGTGAATGGCCAACCGGAGAAAGACGTTAAGCGGATGGTGGTGCTCAACCCCGGCGAAATGGTGGCGCTGCGGGTGGGGAAGAAGAGGTTCCTTCGAGTGATTGGAGCGACTTAGGTTCAGTGGGAAGAATTTGCCACAGAGGCACAGAGACACAGAGAACTACTTTCAGAGAGAAAACCCCGATCATTGGGGACGGTTTTCTTCATCGTTACTTCGCAACAAATTTCAAGGGCAACACTTCCTGCGCAGGACAATATTTCGCTTAGAGGACTTCCACGATTACGAGGGACACGTCGTCAACGGCGGGGCCTTCGCGCCAATCGGCGACGCGGTCGAGGATGCCCTGCTTCATATCGCTGAAGGGCAGGAGCGCCGTCTCGCGGACGAATTTCTGCACGCCGGGAACGCCGAGCATTTCGCCGCGCGAATCGAATACGTCCGTGATCCCGTCGGTGTAAAGCACGATGCGATCGCCGCGGTCGAGGTCCACATCGAGAGTGGCTTCGCCATCCACCGCGTCGGGAAGCGCTCCGAGAACCATGCTGCGGGACTCGAGCAGGCGCGGTTCCTGACCGGGCGTTACGACCATTCCCGGCGGATGCCCTGCGCCGGCAAACACCATACGGCGGCCATCGCGGTCAACGCGCGCTGCTGCCACTGTGAAAAAGAAAACGGAGCTGCCGATATTCTGCATGACGAAGCGATTGAGCTGGCGGAACATGTCGCCGAGCGGGGCGGCGGAGCGCAACTGGTTCATCGTCTCAGAATAAATCCGGTTGGCAACGAGAGCCGAGCCGATGCCGTGGCCGGAGACGTCGCAGACGAGAAGATTAAGATGGTCGTGGTCGAGCGGGCTAACGAGGCCGAAATCGCCGCCGATCGTGCGCACGGGATGGAAATAGGCTTCGACCCGAACGCCGCCCCAAACGAGCGATTTGGGCGCGAGGCTCTGCTGGACGCGCGCGGCAAGGGCGAGATCCTCCTCGATTTCGCGCGCGCGCTCTTCGAGCTTTCCGTTGGCCTCGCGAAGCTCGGCTTCGGCGCGCTTCTGTTCTGAAATATCGGTAAACGTAATGACGGCGAACTGGCGGCCGTCGGGATCTTCGAGTGTCCGCGCACTGATGATCACCGGCAGCCGTCCTCCGCTCTTTTGCGGCACCACAAATTCGAAGCGGTTGTGGCCAACGTGCAGACCCTTTTCCCTCTGCGCAGCCACGAAATCTGCCTCTTTGGGATCATAGAGTTTGGTCGAGGCCTGACCAAAGAGAGCTTCCGATGTATAACCGGTCATCTCCAGAAAAACGGCGTTCGTGAAGACAATATGCTGGCAATCATCAACGATGATCACTCCCTCGTTGAGTGTTTCGAGGATGCCCGCCATTTGTTCGAGCCATTCGGGCTTTTCAATTGACACTGGATTCCCTTTTGCAGCGTGCTGCGCGAGTGGCTATCTTACCCAATCGCAGCGAATCCACCAAAGCACTCCTGAATTGGATTCGCCGGCTGAGACTCCGGCTGCAAAGAGAAGTGAACTAAAGTAAGGTGAAGGGGCAGCGCGAGCGAGGGGATTCGATCGGGATGGGCGCAAACGGAAATCGTGTACCGCCGGGGCCGAAGGGCTGGCCGCTGGTGGGCGTGTCGTTTGAAATCGTGCGCGATCCGCTGAAGTTGATGCAGAGAATTGCGCGCGAATATGGCGATATCGTGCGCATTCCCGTGCTGCTGCAAAGCCGGATCCTGCTGAATCATCCCGACTGGATCGAGCAGGCGCTCATCATTCAGCAAGCCAAATTCCACAAGAGCGATTTCACGAAGCGAGCCGTGGAGCGAATGCTCGGGCAGGGGTTGCTGATCAGCGAGGGTGATTTTTGGCGGCGGCAGCGACGCCTGGCGCAGCCGGCGTTTCATCGCGCGCGGATCAATGAATACGCTTCCACAATGGTGCAGATTGCCGATGCGCACGTGCAAGCATGGCGCGGCGGCGAAACGCGCGACATGGCTCATGAAATGATGGCGCTGACGCTTGATATTGCGGTGCGCACGCTTTTCGGCACCACTTTGCCGGGGGAAGCCGAGCAGATCGGGCGGTCGCTGACTTTCCTGATGCGCTATTCGCTGGGGCGGCTGCGTTCGCCGATCCGGATTCCCCGCGATTGGCCCACACCGAAAAATCGCCGCGCGCAGCACGAATACGATTTTCTCGATTCGCTTGTGTACCGGATTATTTCGGAGCGGCAGGCCAAGGGAAACTCCGAAGAACACAATGATTTGCTGGCCATGTTGATGGGCGCGATGGACGAAGACGGCACGCAGATGACGCCGAAACAACTGCGCGATGAAACGATGACGCTGTTTCTGGCGGGACATGAAACCACCGCGCAGACGCTGGCATGGACGTGGTACATGTTTGCGCAGAATCCCTCCGTGGAAGCGCGGCTGCGGGAAGAATTGCGGACCGTGCTGGGTGGAAAGCTGCCGGAAGGCACGGACCTGATGCGGTTGCCGTATCTGCATGCCGTGGTGAACGAAATTCTGCGGCTCTACCCGCCTGCATACATCGTGGCGCGCACTTCCGTGGAGCGATGCCAGATTGGCGGGTATGAATTTCCTGTGGGCACAACTTTCCTGATGTCGCAGTGGGTGATGCATCGCGATCCGCGCTACTACGACGATCCGGATGCATTCCGTCCGGAACGCTGGCTCGATGGGTTGGCTGACCGGCTTCCGGCGGGCGCCTATTTTCCTTTTGGCGACGGGCCGCGTCGATGCATCGGGCAGGGATTCGCGATGCTGGAGGCGAGCCTGGTGATTGCGACGCTGGCGCAGCGGTTTCGATTCAGTCTAGTGCCCGGCGAGGTGGTGGTTCCGGAGCCGCTGGTGACGCTGCGGCCCCGCAATGGAATTCGCATGACGCTGCACGAAAATTAGAACGACTTGTTCCTGCCTGCGACGCAATTCCCCTTAGTGCACGAATTCGGGTTGGCCGCCATTCGCCCAGGGATCGTACGTCAGGCAATAGCGAACTCTGTCTGGGATGGCTGGGTGATCGTAAAACAAAAAAACATCCAAGGGATTGGGGTTGGGATCGGCCAAATCTACTTCACCTAGGATTTGGAAGGATTGTGCGGCAATCTGGCTGGAGTTGGGCGTCAATCCATGCGTCACCTCGAGGCCGTATTGATCGGCTTGATGCTCGACGTAGCGGCTGAACGCGCTGCCGAGAGGACTGCCGATGAAAGAGAAAATAGTTAGAATGAGGAGCAGCGCGGGAAACGATGCCCAATCGTCCAAAGCGCGAATCCCCCATCCGCCTCCCCAGCGTGCGAGTACCCAACCAATTGTGCGGAAGCCAAGATAAAAAAGAATAAAGAGAGAAACGAACGCAAAGGAAAGGCCTTTGGCGATGTGATGCAGGACGTAGTGGCCCATCTCGTGTCCTGCGACGAACACGATTTGCTGCGTGTTCATTTTTGCGATGGTGGTGTCCCACACGACGATGCGCTTGGAAGCGCCGAGGCCGGTGACGTAGGCGTTCAAACCAGTGGTTTTTTCAGCGGCGCCCATCCAGAACATGCGCTCCTGAGGAATGGTTTCTCCGGCGCGCTGCACCATTTTTTCGAGCGCCACCGTAAGCGCGGGATCTTTTTGCGCGAGCGGCTCGAATTTGTGGAACATCGGATCCACCACGAGTGGCTGCAAGAAGACAAGAAAGACGGCGATCGGCATTGAGATCAGCCAGAAATAAAACCACCAGCGGCGCGGACTACGGCGTATCACGACGTAAAGAATCCAAATGAGAATCGTTCCGATCACGGCGGAGAGAAACTCGCCTTTGGCCCAATCGCCCAGCCACGAACCCCAGCCTTGCACGCTCAGCCCAAATTTCCGGAATACGATTTCGCGGGCGACGTCCGCGGGTATCTGCAGGATGCCGAGCGCGACCAAAAAGAGAGGGGCAAAAATGGCGGCCTGGAAAAATCGGGTGGACGCGGAACGTTCGGCCCAGTCGCGGAATTTCGGAGCGAGTCTCCATTTCAGGCAAAGCCACAAAATGAACACTGAATAGATGAAAACGATGAGTTGTCCCCAAAAGCCGATCTGTCCGAGGAGATGTGCTTTGCGGCTGAGGTCGGGCGGAAGCGTGTATGCCGTGATGATTTTTTCGGCGGGAGGGGCTGCGTCGGCGGGCGCTGATTGCATCGCCGCAGGAAACGCGCTGGGAGCGAGGGATTGCTGCGGCGCGGCGTGAATGGGGCGCTGAAACGCGAAAAGAAGCATGGCAAATAGAAATGCGAACCTTTTCATTTGGCCTCGCGGTAGTGGAATCATAAAGTTCAACGCTCGCATCAGCGGCGCGAGTATGCCGATTCTTGGCGGCTCGCGCAAGAGATGGGTTGGCGCCCGGCCCGCACCCTGGCGGAAAGGACAGGGTGTCTGATTGGATGCGGATTCAATCCGGAATTGCCGCTGGCGGGGTGGCGCGACTACTATGAAGCTATGGCAATCTGCCGCTGGGAGACGAATTCCATGAAAACTGCGCGTTGGGGACTGATGATTCTGCTGGTTTCGCCGGTGGGTATTGCCGCGGCGCATCCTCGACAAAACCAGGCTCCGCAGCAGGACCCGGTGGCCGCAGCGGCGCGCCGCACGCGCGACCAGAAAAAAGATCAAACCAAAACCTCGAAAGTGTATGACAACGACAGCCTTCCGACGACGCCAGGTGGAATCAACATAGTGGGGCAGGCAGCACCCGCAGGCGCGACCGCCGCCAATGCGCCGGCGACTGACCAAGGCGCCGCGCCCGCGCCGGGGCAAGCGAACCCCGCAGCCGGTGCAAATCCTGCTGAAAATGGCGCAGCCTCGGCGGAAATCACCTCCGTTAAGGAAAAACTCCAGAGCCTGCAAAAGGATCTAGACATTCTTCAGCGGACGTTTACGCTCGACCAGCAGATGTACCTCTCCAAACCCGATCACGACGGTGACAAAATCGGGGGCGCGAAGCTGAAGAGCGAACAGAGCCAGATGGCGGACAAGCAACAGGAAATCGCCGATGCGCAGAAGAAAATAGACGAGCTACAGTCCAAACTGACGGCCAGCAGCAGCGCAAAACAGTAGTCCTCCAGAAATCAACATCAGCGCGTGGCTCGTGAAGCAGCAGAGCGCGGCTGCACCGTTTTGAAACGGTACCCCTACTAATAGTATCTATTTTTCTTGACACACTAGATTGCCCGGCGCACAATTCGCCAGTTCCTCGGGGCGTTGTTTGCTGCAAACGTGCGTTGGCGGCGAGATGGTTCCCCTTCCCGCTGCCGGCACGAAAAATTTGCTAAGCGTGAGGGCCGATGCAATATTCGCCGGGCTGGACGGTGCAATGCCTGAATCCGGAGTGCGCGTCGCGCGGACATTGGCTGCGCGTGCAGGATGCGCCACAGGAAAGCTGCACGAATTGCGGAGCGCCGCTCCATACCGTTAGGCCGCCGTTGGCACCTCGATATCGAATGCGCGCGCGGCCGCTGACGAGCTATCGCCCGATTGGACGGCCTCGCTGACGCCGACTCTTTCCATTGTTCGCTGGGATTCGCGCGGCTGAAATCTCACAAGCCGCAGCCGCCTTTAGAGACAGCCACAAAAAAGCCCGAGCCAGTGAATTGGCCCGGGCTTTTTGTTTTCGGTTTGTATCGCGGCTGCTTAGAATTCGTACCGCAAACCAAATTGCATTACGCGCGGCGTGCCAAGGGTGCCGTTGTACTGACCGAAGGAGCCCTGGCTGCCCAGGAATAGCGATGATTGAAGCACGTCAAACCGGGCGGTGTTCGTTAGATTGAACACCTCGGCACGGAATTGCAGGCTTTGCGCCTCGCTCCAAGGCATTAGAAAACGCTTGTCGAGGCTTGCGTCAATCGTGAAAAAACCCTGTCCCCGGACTACGTTGCGCGAGCCGCTCTGGCCGGGATAATTCAGGTCGAAAGCGCTGTAAGCCACGTCCTTGTCGGGAAACATATTGGGCCCGCCCGGAGCATTCTTTGTGGTGTTCTGTTTGACGGGCGCAATTAGATCGGCGAAGCCTTCGATGTTCCAGTTGGTGGCCCATTCTCCTCCGTCGTCCACGCTTACCGGCAGACTGGAAGATTGACGCCAGATCCCGCTGACCTGCCAGCCTCCGAAAAATGCATTTGCAACTTTGTTCATGTCCGAGCCAAATTTCTTGCCGCGGCCAAAGGGAAGCTCCGCCACAACAAAGGCGCTGACAATGTGTCGCACATCATAATCGGAAACCGACCTCATCTGTTCCGGGCTCCACGGATTGATAATTTGACTGATCACGCGGCCATCGGATTCCCGGGTTGAGCCCAGGTCGATTGACTTCCCGAGGGTATAGTTGAAATCGAACTGGACGCCGTTTGTGAACGTCTTGCGCAGCGTCCACTGCATGGAATGGTAATCGCCTCGGCCACGGGTGCGGTAAACCGCCAGCGAAGCGTACTGCTGGTTGTAAAGAGCGTATGGGCCGAACTTGCTGCATGGGGAACAGCCATAGGCATCGGTATCGATATAGGCCAAGGGCGTGGTGTCGTTCCCGCTATTTCCGATCCAATAATTCTGATAAAGATTCTGAGTGGCCGTGTAGCCGCTGCCCGCATAGCCTGGAAAGATATTTTCAAACCAAGCGATGGGCTGGACCTGGCTAACATCCACGCCTAGGCCGCCATTGGCTCGAACGTACTTCTGCATTGCGTTCGCCGCGCTGAAATAATCCGTCCCGGAAATGGTGTCCACCAGATCTGTTGGGGTTGCCACGTCGTCGCCTTGCAGAGAGCGCCGTGAAAAGCGGCCGATGTACTCCCCCTGCAAGAGGAATCCGTGTCCAAATTCCCTGCTGTAGCTCAAATCAGCGTTCAGCGTGTAGGGAGACTTCAAGTTGTGATCCACGCCAGTGGTGATCGAAAGAAGATCCGGTGGTGGAATCTGCGGAAAACCGGACGGAGGAGCGGTCGGAAGGAGACCATCTGGGATTTGCGTTGTGCTGGTGAAGCGAGGAGCGGTGGATTCAGTCGAAGTCGTGGGATTGGAGATCGCAGTGGAAAATCCCTGCGCGGTCAGGTTAGCCAACTGAATCAGTGATTGACCCAAAATGTCGTAGTAAAGGCCAATTCCAGCGCGGATCGAAGACTTACCCGGACCCCCGAATAGCTTGCGCATGAACCCACTTTCGCTCTGGGGCGAATAAGCAACGGCAAAACGGGGGGAAAAGTGGTGCTGGTTGGGGTAGAGGCCTGTTCCGCCCGGACTGCCTGCCAGGATGTAATCGAGCGGGGTGACTTCCGATTGTGGCAGACCTTCAGCAGCCAACTTGCCGCGCATGTTGAACCAATCGCCGGTTGCGATGTTGCTGCTGGTTTGGTTGCCATTCGCCTCATACAGAGCCGGGAAAAGCGAAATGCGCAAACCCGCGGTGACGGTCAGCCCGCGATTGATTTTCCAGGAATCCATTCCGTACAGCTCATATTCGTTGTCAATGTACTTGCGTTTGACGAAAGCGCCCTCGGGGAGTGCGTTGCCCGCCTTGTCGTAGTTGTATTGCGCGTCGCCTTCTGAGACGAGACCTAGCAGGTTGGTCATTTGGCGGACATAGTCGGTGGTAGAACCTGGGTCGGCGTCGGAAACCAGCAGCGAATCCCCCAAATCCGCCAACCAGGATGCATTCATGAAGCCGTCACTGAAGGAACTCCCCTGATCGTTCCTCGCAACGCTGATAAAGCGCATCACGCCGCCGAACTGAAGTGTGTGATTTCCTCGCGTCCAGGAGAGGTCATCCGAAATCTGGTGAACGGGAATAATCGCGTCCAGATTGCGGCTGCCGGAAAAAATCTGATCCATGTCGCGGGGCGTTACATAGGGCACCTGTTGCACGCCGCTGTCGGAATAAGCCTGCCGCGTAAGACCGTAGCGCAGATTATTCACTAGGTTCGGGGAAATTCCCCACGTGTAGCCGACCGCAATTCCCTTTGCGTTCTCTAGGTGGGATGAGGAATTCGGCTGGCCGGGAAATTGGGGAACGCCACTGACAAAGTTATCGTTTTGCAGGTTGCCACGGAAAAACAAATGGTGTTTCCCGGCGCTGTCCAACTGATAGTCAAGGCGCGCAATGTAAGTATTGAAGCGCAGGGGCGTCGAACTATTGAAACGGAATCCGGCCGTGTTCAGGCCGTCTCCCACCGAGGTGTCGTTCGGGTGAGGATACGATTGGAAGAGAGTCAAAATACTTGGATCGGGCCCAATGTGGAGCGGATCAACCCCCGATGTGATTTGGTCCGGAGTTAGCGTAGCCGTTCCAGGCCCGTTGCAATTACCGTCGCTGTCAATCGACTGGCAGTTATTGTAAGTAAAGATGCCTTGGCGTAACGTGTCATTGGGC
>Ga0265338_10011225_pt1 | contig 10380 bp, 9 predicted proteins | sample 42126metaG_FD_193579 | JGI IMG/M metagenome (GOLD analysis project Ga0265338, IMG submission 193579) | Rhizosphere microbial communities from Carex aquatilis grown in University of Washington, Seatle, WA, United States - 4-21-26 metaG | ecosystem: Host-associated > Plants > Roots > Rhizosphere >... | reverse complement strand
TCGCAGGTGACAATTTTTATGACTATGTTTAAAACTCATATTGAGAATGCTAATATAGTGGCATTACGCGATACTGCACATAAGTTAAAAGGAGCGATGGCTGTTTTAGGTATAACTTGTTTAAACGAAACTATAGATTATTTAGAGAATAATGAACATATAGCACTTTCGGAGTTTGAAGATTTTGTACAAAAGTATATCTTTACTTGTGCTGAAGTCGAAATTGAACTCAATGTAGTCTTACAAGAATTAAATAAATAGAAATTATGGATTTACTATTGAATATTACGAATAAAAATGGAGTTACAATTGCTTCATTTGATGGTATTAATCGATTTAATGCAGTTGTTTCTCAAACGGTTAAAGAACAGATTAATGCATTACTTTCCGTTGCTCATTCAAAAGTGATTTTCGATTTAACAGGAATTCGTTTTATCGACAGTTCTGCTTTTGGTGCATTAATTTCTAATCTTAAAACTGCAAAGTTACATAACACATCATTCTCACTATGCAATCTTTCGCCCGAAATTAAGGAAATTATTACAGTAATGCAACTCGATACTATCTTTACAATCGGCGAAACTATTGAAGAAAGCATTAAATTGTTGAGTTAATAAAGTCTTCCGATTTCATCTAATAATGACATTACATCTTCGAGTGTTTCGAGGTTTAAAAGTTTCACCCGGGTTTCTTTAAAGTTTTCGAGTCCTCTAAACGAGCGGGCAAATTGTCGTCGCATGTGGATTACACCACCCGGTAAACCTTTAAACTCAATCGATTTTAAGGTAAATTCCTTTAATTCTTCTATTTGTTCAAGCAAGGTGAATGGAGCTATGTGTTCTCCTGTATTGAGAAAGTGTTTCACATCTCTAAAGATCCACGGATTGCCTATACTTGCACGTCCTATCATTATAGCATCTACACCATATCGATCGAAATATAATTTGGCCTTTTCAGCCGAATCAATATCTCCATTTCCTATAATGGGAATATGTATTCGAGCATTGTTTTTTACATCGCCTATTAATGTCCAGTCGGCTTCGCCTGTATACATTTGTGCCCGAGTACGTCCATGAATCGTTAATGCTTGAATGCCGCAGTCTTGTAACATTTCTGTAACATATTCTATCGGTTTATCGTTTTCGTCCCAACCCAAGCGTGTTTTTGCTGTTACCGGAATGTTTACCGCTTTTACCACTGCATCGGTTATTTCTTTCATAAGGGGTAAGTTGCGTAATAATCCCGATCCCGCTCCTTTACCTGCAATCTTTTTAACCGGACATCCAAAGTTAATATCAAGAATATCCGGTTTTGTTTCTACTGCAATAATTGCTGCTTCGGCCATTGTTTGCGGATCGCGACCAAATATTTGAACTGCCACAGGACGTTCATATTCGAATGTTATCATCTTTTTTGCAGTCTTATTCACATTCCGAATAATGGCATCGCACGATGCAAATTCGGTATACAACATGTCGGCTCCATGTTTCTTACACATATAACGAAACGATGGTTCCGATACATCTTCCATGGGTGCTGCAAATACTGGATATTTCTTAAATTCTACGGTGCCGATTTTCATTCTTTCAATTTTATTGCAAAAGTAGCTTTTTTACTCTTGCAGTTTCCTGATAAATAATTTTGATAGTAATACTATGTTATCGAACGAATATAACGATAAACCTTTCGGTTTGTCGTAAATATCATGATAGGCTTTCGTACCGCCCATGGTATATACAAAAAAGACAGGAACTCCTTTTCTAAAAAAGTAACATTGATCGCTTATACAACCTTGAACCCTTGGTTGCACTTTTACAAATAGATGTAATGAATCGTCAATGTGTTTAAGCAGGTTAAATTGACGTTTCAATTCACTGCCATCAACAACTTTTAATCCTTCTTCGCCTGTTCCTACCATGTCGTAATGAATCATAAAAGCAAAGTTCTTTAATGGAATGACCGGATTGTCGACAAAAAACTTTGAACCTATCAAGCCTACTTCTTCGGCTCCAAAAGCAATGCAAGCAATGCTGTATTTCTGAGGATGTGCTGCATAATATTCGGCTAAACAAAGCATCATTGCCACACCACTTGCATTATCGTTTGCTCCGGGAAACATGGTGTGTTTGCCCATCATTCCAATATGGTCGAGATGTGATGTCAGTACGATAAACGAATCGGGACAATAAGTTCCTTTTATTATGCCTATTACATTTCTACTCTCACATTTTTTTATCAATTCGCTTTCTATTGTAATTGTTATGGTGTTAATGTTATCGAACGATGTTTTTTTGTTGAGTTCAATTAAAGGGTAGGGATTAACCGTTTGGCGTATACTCCACTTACTTAATGCCGTATCGTGTTCAATAATTCCTGCTATATGATTAAACGGTGCATTTTGAATGGCATGTAATACCTTATGTAATGAATCGAGTACCTTTTTACCGGTATCGATAGTCGATAAGCTTGTGAATAAAAGAAATCGACCGGTTGATGCTATAATTATAGAATCGCGTTTCTGTTTATTTAAAAAGAGTGATCGGCTTACAACCGTCACCGTAAAGGTTCCTTTTATTGAAGGACTTCCTGCCTCTACAACAAAGTCTTTACCCGGTTTAAGTTTTTTATTATTGAGTGACATTCGTATTTCACCGGGAAAGATATTCACCGGGAAAACGAATTTTTGAAATGATGTTTCGTATCCGAATGATGTCAGCTTTTCTGCAATAAAAGTTGACGACTTTACATGACCATCATTAACATAACCACGTCCCGAAAATTGCTTTGACGATAATAATTTGATATATGTTCTTCCTTGTTTTTGATTTTGAGCTTGTATCTGAATTCCACTAAGGCTTAAAATGGTTAGTATATAGCATACTGTTTTGCGAAATGTCATAATCGGGTTACATGTTTTTCTGTTAGAGTGTAGAAGGGGCAAAGGTTTACAGTATATCTTACCTTGAATAGGTAAGACAGGGTTGATTATTCATCTTTTATATTTTCAATTAAAGAATCGATTTGAGATTTTGATAAACCTGTTGATTGAACGATTATATCAATGTCAATTCCTAATTGTAATATATCTATTTCTACTTTCAATTGACTCATATTTGATTAACGTATTTAAGTAGCTCAAAACATCTTGATTTATTAATTCGCCCTTTTATTAAATCTTTGGCTTCTCTTTAACCATTTTCTCATATTCTTCATTAAGTGTATCGGTCCAACCAATGAAGTATCGGGTTATTTCGCCGAGTTCGAGTTTACGAAGATCGGCATTAGTATTAGCCATAACATCGTTGTAAAATATCTTATTGAGTTGTTTAGTATCGCGTTTATTGACGGTTGAAGGATGATAATAAAGATAGGGAGCTCCAAAGAGGTTTAAAATATCTTGAGCTATAAGATTTGGTTTTTTAGTACTCATTATGGAGTATTCTATATCTTCGTTGCTCGTTGTATTGAACGAAAAGATAAAATCTTCTTTGTAGTAATAATTGACCATAAAGATTAATGCCACACTTTCAATATTAAACTCGTTGCGGATTTTTGTGATAAGCTTTAGGCGGTTCTTTTCGCCTGTTTTAACCTTGATAATTTTATTCGACCATTTATCTATTTTATCTATTCCATCTTTACTGTCTATTAAATCGACAATCTGTCCGCCAAGTTTTTGTTTTACTATTTTCATCGTATCATCAACTTGGGTGTTGAAGTTGATCTTAAGGTCTTTGCCGTTTTTCTTTGCCGTTTCGTTCAACCAATTAATAGCCATCTTAACCGAATCGACCGTTGAGTTAAGATCAAAGTCTGTCCAAGGGCTGCTATCGCCTGTTTCTACAAAAACCATATAAACCAATACCTTGCCATATAGTTTTTTACAGACATTATGATCGCGTCCAAAGATTTTGTCAACATCTTTTTCTCCCGGATTAAATGCCATAAGTACAATAGTAGGTACTATAAATAGAAAGAGCAATAATCGGTTTTTTATATGATGTACTATATTATGTATCATGTTCATTCGTATCAATGTAAAAACATATACCAAGGTACTGCTTTTTAATGTAATGTAGCGAATTAGGCTGTCCTTTTTTTCTATTGATTACAATCCTTTTTTTTATTCTAACTATTTCAACCTATATCTTATTTAGCCCAATCAACAAAGCAATACTTCTCAACAGTCTTTTTAGTATATTCAGGAAGTACCAATTTGTTTTTAAAGAGCGGACAGTTATATACCAACGAATGAAATTCACCATTTTCGCCACATTGATCTATTGTAGTGTTTTCCAATTCCGATAATAATGCTTTTGAATATGATTTGCCAAGAAAATCTTCGCCCAATTCCATATTACACGACACAACAATACTCTCAATTCCCGAATCTATTATTTCTAAAGCTAAATCTTTTCTCGATCGTTGCCAAAGTGGTAGCAACGCTGATATATTTGCTGCTTCGCACACTTTTTCTTCCCAGAGTCGATGACGATCTATATCGATATCTCCAAACACCATAGCATCGATATTGTATTTTTGTTTGATATCTTTTAATGTATTGATAAAGTTTTCTTCATAATTATTCCAACTCGAAGCAATGGTTACCATGGGTAAACCTAAAGCTGAAGCTTGCTGTTGTAACAGTTCGAGTGAGATACCGTGTGATCGTGATATTTGACCATTCTCGTTCAACATGGTTAGTACTACTTTAGGTGTATATCCAAGTTTTACGGTCTGCATCAATGCAAAACAGCTATCTTTTCCTCCGCTCCATGAGCATGCTATGTTCTTAATCATTGGGGTGTATTTATCTTGTAAAAATAGAGCTATTTAACGATTATCAATTTCTTTGTATATAAATTATTCTTTGTAACGATTTGTACAGCATACAAACCGCTATTGGGCAGTAACGGTATTGTATATTCGGTTGAATTACCGATATCGTAATGCATTACTAATTTACCATTCAAAGTATAGATATTGACAGATTGTATTTCTTCATTACTCTTGATGTTTATGAAGTTTGATGCCGGATTAGGTTGTAGCATTATAGCATCCAAGGGTTTTATTTCTTCGGTTTTACTTATATGGTTTATGTTTTTAAACAGTATGACAGAGGTAAACGGCTTTAAATGTATTGTAGATGCAACAGGATTGCCGTAAACATCAATATAACTATCGTTTAGATTGATTGTTTTATCATTCGTTGTGGGGTTATAATCAAAAAAGATGTAATCATCGGGATTTGTTTTTGTAACATCAACTTCTACCAACGAAATGTTATCTAACCAAATGTCACCTTGTCCTTCTGTCATTTGGAAATCGATTCTTGATTTGGGTTCATCTACATTTGGAGTGAAAATATATTCGTATGTTTTGTACACGCTATCAATGGCAAAGTTTTTTGAATCTGCAACATTACTATAAGGGTTACCGTCTTTTTTAGGTATGACTTGTAATGTTGTTTTCGTTTTATTCGATTTAGCTGTAAATTGTAATCGGTATGTTTTATCGGTTGTACAAGCCATATCGTTTGAAATGATATCCATATAACCATCTGTTTTGCCCGACATGCTGCTAAATGCTGCATGCATTGCACCACCACTTACACCGCTGTTTGCTGCATACGACATAGCTCCATTAGCATAGTTTGCCCAACTGTACCATCCCGAAGTATTGCCGGTAAAGGTTCCATTACTAATATATTCGGACGATGTAACCGAATTTACAATATAAGGTGTAACATTTATAGGCGATACGCTGCTGTGAATATCCTGATTGTATTCTGCCATCCAACTTCCGAGGCTCTGTGTTTCGTTAACATTTCCTCCATTGAAATAATTAACGTTAAACAAAAGCGAGTCGCCAAGTGGTCGGCAATAGGCATTATGATCAAAACTACCAAGTACTGCCATACCATTATCAATAGTGTGGAAATATCCTACTTTTTGCTTTGCAAATTTGGCAACAAAGATATTACTATCAATAAGGCATCCGGTAATAGGAAAGGTTGAGGCAATACTATCGTGACCCATTGCTATTTGCGATCCACAATTATATATGGTATTTCCGCTTACGTGTATATGATTGGCATTATGAATCACAATGCCATCGTTACCACAATTAAAAACGGTATTTCCAATAAGGTCGACATTTGGGGTGCGATCGTCCATATACAATCCTTCGGTTGCCGGTTCAAGCCAACCCGATCCTTCGGGTGCTCCTATGGCATTATATACAATATTATCAATAACTTTTCGAGCGTAATTGACCGGCGATCCGGAACTCCATGTATAAATTCCCCCACCATCGTCTTTTGTCATGCAATAGTTCGAAACAATATTGTTTTTTATCAGAATTGAATCACCGTTAAAGGCTAAAGCTATATATCCGGCACTATCTATCCTATTGTTTTCAATAGTCATGGAACTACCGCTGAGATTAGCCGAAAAATATTGATTATCGGCACCAAGTCCCATTCCTGCAACCAATGCTGTATTTATGATGAGATTATTTTGCATGTTAAAATTAGTGCAATTCCATAACGTTATGCCATTGTTATTGGTGTGATTTATTGTATTGTTTTCAAATGTTACAGCATTCGATATATTCATAACAACAGCATTGATTCCAGAATTGATAATATCAATACTATTGAACTTTATAGTACTGCAATTGTATACATTAATTGCTATCATTCCGGCACCATCGAAGACAATATTCTCAATGTTTACATTCGATACATTGTTCATGTTAAATAACGTATCGCAAAACGTTGTTTTTGTATTAAAACTATTAGGATTAATTTGCGAAAAGACACTGAATTGTTTATTGGAAGTATTAAAATACCATTCGCCTTGTTGATCGAGTGTTCTCCTGTCGTTTTGAATAAAATAACCAAAACCGTCGATAAACGAATATGAAACATCTTGATTGAATAGCAAAGAATCTTTGACTTGTGATGTAATTGGCAGACGATCCAAGATCCATCTATTTCTTCGCACCACAGCTTCGGCACCTGTCCAATTAATAGAATCGGATAGGGTACTGTCTACTATACCATGTAAGCCGATATGGGCATTGTATGTTAGATATCCTTTGTTCGATTCCGTACTATTGGGCCATCTGCCTATTTGTTGCGGACGTTCGTTAATAAAAAAGTTCGTTACACTACCGGTACAATTCGTACAGTTTGCAATCCATATATTTGCACTCGATTGTGTCCAGTTACTTACAACAGTTTTGCCAGTTATTATAGGTTTATTGCCCGTATCATAGCTGCCAAAATAAAGTGGTTTGCTACTTGTTCCCGATCTTATTTCCATTAATCCGCCTACGATAGTATCGTTACATCGTAATAAAATAGAATCGCCCGGTTGCAATATATTCATTGCCTTTTGTAATCTAACAATGCTTTGCCAGGCTGATTGTGCAGAAGTTCCATCGTTTGTATCATTCCCCTTGCTCGACGAAATGTAATAATGAGTAGCAAATACATTGCTAAAAGCAATGAGCAGTGATATAGATGTTATTATTCTTTTTATCATATGCTATGGCTAACGAAGTTATAATTCAATATACATAGGTACTGATAATTTTGTTTCGTTTTAATAAATTGCTTACTTTAATAAAAAGGACTAAATACTAATTAGTAATGCTAATAATTTGACGTAGCAGAATAAACCTTTGGCATAAACAGACTTGCAGTTCGTGCTTTTATATTTATAACGAACGTACTGCGAGTCCGCTCGCAATGTCATTAAGTTAAGGAATATAGAATAGAAATGATAATTTATTATGTGACGTGAATACCCCAAACCCCTAAAAGGGGCTTTAACAGCCTAACTGTTAGGCTAGGTTGTTTCTTTTTTTTGCCGGTAATTATATAGCTTATTATTCAATGATAAAGGAATTAATGGTGAGATATCTTAAATTTTAGAGAGGTTGTTAAAGCCCCTTTTAGGGGTTTGGGGTGCTTTTCGTACTATCAATAAATGATATTCCTTAACGTAATGACATTGAGTCCACTCGAGCCAAGTAACGTTGATTTGACTTATTGTATGCAATGCTGATTATTGCAGCTATTTCATCTTCATTAAAATAAGCGATAGGAAAAGCACTATATCGAAGTTTGAACTAAGAAAGCGTTCTTTTATTAGCCAGTTGTCCGCAAGCAGCATCAATATCTTGTCCTTTACTTGCACGAAGTGTAACTATCATTTTGTTCGAAATGAGATAATTTACAAAAACCTGACGTTGTTCGGCTGATGTTGAATGATAAGGCGAAGCATCGGTTTCGTTGTATGTTATAATATTTATTTTACTCGGAAATGTTTTGCAGAATGATACCAGTTTTTCGGCATCTTCAATTGAATCGTTAATACCTTGTAAAAGCAGATATTCAAACGTTACTATTTTACCTGTTTTTTTATAGAAATATAAAATGGCATTCGATAGTTCGTCAAGATTACTTTTCTTATTGATTTTCATTAATCGCGTTCTAGTCTCATCATTAGCCGAGTGAAGCGAAATAGCCAGATTGCATTTAAATTCATCGTCTGCAAGACGTTTTATGTTTTCGGTAATACCAGCTGTTGAAACGGTTATTCTATTATGCGAAAGGGCAAAACCCCAATTCGATGTCAAACATTGAATGCTTTTCAACACATTGTCGTAGTTCATCAAAGGTTCGCCCATTCCCATCATTACAATATTATTGAGTGGATGTCCGAACTTCTCGTTCGAAATGCGATTTAACAACATTACCTGATCAAATATCTCGCTATGACTGAGGTTTCGGGTAAGTCCCAATGTTCCGGTAGCACAAAACGAGCATCCCAGTGCACAGCCTACTTGTGTTGAAATACATGCAGTTGTTCTTTCTAATGAAGGAATTATTACGCCTTCGATAATAGAATTATCGAACAAACGAAAAGCAATTTTAATGGTTTTATCAGCACTTTCTTTAATGAGATCGATTGTAAGATTATTAAAGTTAAAGTGTTCGGCAAGAAGTGTGCGCGTTTCTATGGGGATAGTTATCATTTCTTCGAACGAAAAAACGGCATTCTTCCAGAGCAATGTAAAAACTTCTGTAGCTTGCGACTTATTCTTTTTGTGAGCTAGTAAAAAAGCAACCAACGCTTCTTTTGAGAGGTCTTTAATAGGTGTCATTATACATTCTTAGAACGGGTTATTTTAAAAGATAAAGCATTATTAAATAATCAAACAATAACGGCAACCATTATTTTACTAAAAATGATGGTTGCCGTTATTGTTAATTATACAGGTATTGCATTAACGTACAATGTTAATCTGTCAGACCTTCTTTATCAATAATATATTTTTTTAATTGCAGTGTTTTGTAAGCATTATCGGTTATTCCATTAATGAATAGGTAGAGCATATTTGTTATACTTTTAAATCGTTCCATCGTCATAATCGGAACATCGAACAATGCCACCGTAAACTCTTCCTGATTAACGCCTAAATTATTGGCATATACCTTTAACTGACTATCGTATTTGTAATCGATTTGAATTTGACCTAATATCCAATTGCCAATATGTTTTCCTCCTACGTTAATATTTACTCCGGCTTCCCAAAGTCCGCTATTACCACATTCCCTGAGAAATGCTCCTTCGTTATGATGTCTGCTCAATAATAACTCCATATGTCTGCAATCGTGTGCTCCTTTCTGCGATTTACTGATTATATCTTTACAGAGATGACAATAGTTCGATGTTTGGGTTATATTGTTTCCTTTTGTATCTGTAATCAACGAAGAAATGCCAAATGCGTCAGTAAATGAAGTTTGCAACTTTTGAATATATTCTAATTCAAAAATGTCATTAAACTCGAGGTCTAAGACAATATCATCAATCGATTTAAATGTATCTGTTTTTGACATTGGTTCTATTATTTAAAATATTTATAATAACTGTATTTTATCTTTTAAAGTCTTTCATCAAATATAAAGATGTTTTTTTGTGTATGGCTTTTTTACCATGTAAATTTAAAAATCATTGTTTATATTTTGCTAACGTTTATGTTCTCTACGCTATTGTGTTTAGATATGTTTGTCTTTAATTAAAATTTATTGCAATTACGAAATGAGATTCCATCTACTTTTTTACAATGTATAGCACACACGACTTGTTAGTCGTATATTATATTGTTCTCTTACACAAAATCATTATATCCGGTTTAAAATAGATAAAAACGAAACCTCGTTTATGAGAAGTTGATCTGTATCTTGCTGATATTACGATTAATCTTGTATATATATAAGGCTGTAGTTTAATATTGCGTTGTAAAACATAACTCAATAAATGAACTCATCAATGTAGTTGTATAATCAATATAAAAAGGTTTTTC
>Ga0265338_10011224_pt1 | contig 10381 bp, 7 predicted proteins | sample 42126metaG_FD_193579 | JGI IMG/M metagenome (GOLD analysis project Ga0265338, IMG submission 193579) | Rhizosphere microbial communities from Carex aquatilis grown in University of Washington, Seatle, WA, United States - 4-21-26 metaG | ecosystem: Host-associated > Plants > Roots > Rhizosphere >... | reverse complement strand
GGCCGGACGTCGCGACGCCCGCCAGCGCGCCCAGCTCGGCGGTGCGGCGCTTGATATAGCTGTGGCCGGTCTTCCAGTAATCGGTCTTGACCCCGTTGGCCTTCAGCACCGGGTCGGTGAGGTAGAGGCCGGTGGATTTCACATCCACCACGAAGGTCGGGTTCTTGTGCTGCGCCGACAACCCGCGCGCCAGCATCACGCCGATCTTGTCGGCGAAGATTTCGCGGCCCGTATCGTCCACCACGCCGCAACGGTCGCCGTCGCCGTCAAAGCCCAGGCACAGGTCGGCGCCTTTCTCCTTCACCGCATGGCTCATGGCATGCAGCATTTCCAGGTCTTCGGGATTGGGATTGTATTTGGGGAAGGTGAAATCCAGATCGGTGTCCATGCCGATCACCTCGGCGCCGATGCGCTTCAGCGCCTCGGGTGCGAAGGTGCCGGCGGTGCCGTTGCCGCAGGCCGCGATCACCTTGATGGGACGCTTGAGCTTGATGCCCTTGGTCACGGCCGCCAGATAGGTCTCGCGCATGTCGGGTTCGGCGACATAGGAACCGCCGCTGCGCTCTTTGGCCTTGCCGTTCAGCACAATGTCCTTGATGGCGTTGATCTCATCCGGCCCAAAGGTCAGCGGCCGCTTGGCCCCCATCTTCACGCCGGTCCAGCCATTCTCGTTATGGCTTGCCGTCACCATGGCGACAGCGGGGCAGTCGAGCGCGAACTGCGCATAGTAGGCGACGGGCGACAAAGCCAGGCCGATGTCATGCACTTCGCAGCCGGCCCGCATCAGGCCGATGATCAGCGCCTGCTTGATGGACAGCGAATAAGACCGGAAGTCATGGCCGGTGACGACTTTGGGCTGAACGCCGATGTCGTGCAGATAAGTGCCCAGCCCCAGGCCTAAGGCCTGAATCCCCAACAGGTTGATTTCCTTGCCGAACAGCCAGCGCGCGTCATATTCGCGAAAGCCGTTGGCGGTCACCAGCGGCAGGTTTTCGTAGTCGGCGGTATTGGGAACAAGGTCGGAGCGGGGCTTGATCATAGACGTCCGGAGCTTGGGGTGCGGAAGGAGGTTGTAGCCGTCACCCCTTACCATCTCAATAACCCAGGCCATCTCAATAACCCGCCTTTTGGCAAGCCGCGTCTCAACAATCGGGATCAGCCGGGCTCATGGGGCCCCAGGCTGCCGTCCTGACGCTCGAAGCGCGGATTGGAGATGTCGTAGGTCTCATAGCCGCAATGGGAACAGGGCTGGATCAGTTCGCCCCGAATGATGCGCGTGACCTTGTGACAGCGTTCGCAGCGATAGTCGGAGGATTCCCGCGCAATCTCGCCAACCTTCTCGCTCATGGCCGTATCTCCTGGGGTCTCATGCCAAACGCCGCGGGCAGCCACGCGTTCCCGGCGGCTTGGTCGGGCCCACGAGGCGCGTGCTATAGTGCGATAATGAACCAGGAAATTGCGGCGGGACTGAAACTGCCCCGCCTGGAACAGGGCTGGGTATGGCTGGTGGGCGCCGGACCCGGCGATCCCGGATTGATCACTGCGCTGGGCCTTCAGGCGCTGGCCGATGCCGATTACGTGCTCTACGACGCGCTGGTGGACGAGAAGCTGCTCGCTTTGTCGCGCGCCGAGAAAATCTATGCCGGCAAGCGTGCCGGGGTCAGAAGCTGCAAGCAAGATGAAATCTCCCAGCTGCTGGTCGATCTGGCCCGGGACGGAAACCGCGTGCTTCGGCTGAAGGGCGGCGACCCCTTCGTCTTCGGCCGCGGCGGCGAAGAAGCCCAGGCGCTGGTGCGCGCCGGCGTGCCCTTCCGCATCGTGCCGGGCATCACCGCCGGCATCGGGGGGCTTGCCTATGCCGGCATTCCCGTCACCCACCGCGACACCAATCACGCCGTCACCTTCATCACCGGCCATGGCATTGACGGCAAACTGACGGCGCTGGACTGGAATGCGGTGTCGCGCGGCGCGCCCACTTTGGTGTTCTACATGGGCCGCAAATTCGCCGGCGAGATCGCCCAGGCTTTGATGGCCGCGGGCCGCGCCGCGTCAGAGCCCGCCGCTATTGTCGCCAATGCCGCGCGCTCCGATCAGGAGGTCACGATCACGACCCTCAGCGGCTTGGCGGCGGCCGCCCAAAACGCGCCCGCGCTGGCGATCATCGTGATCGGTGCGAATGTGACGCTGGCGAAAGAGCTCAGCTGGCTTGAGCAAGTTAAGGCTAGCTAGAATCGCTGCGCCGGAGGGATTTTGCGGTCTGGGCAGGAGAAAGGCGCAGCCCGTATCGGCAATACGGGCAAGCCTTTCGACGAACCCAGGACGCAAAAGACCCCGGCCCCTTCGGGGTTGCGCAGACGTTTCTATCTAGCCTTAACTTGCTCCAACGCCGCAAAACGCCTGAGCCGTTCCGGCAATTCTTTCATCACCGCGCGGCGTTCCTGATCGGTCATGGAAAACCAGGCGCCGATTTCATCCAGGGTGCGGCCACAGCCGCGGCACAAGCCGCTCCCGGAATCATAGGTGCAAATCTTGATGCAGGGGCTTTCCATAGGGCCTTTTTACGTGATTTTCCTGCAACTGAGCCAATTGACTTAACCGGGACTTAACGGCGCTTATTTAACTATTACCGCGCAGTTCCGGACGTTCCCCTCATGGCCAAAGCGCACTTCCACAAGAACCAGCGGGTTTATGTGAAGCCGGTCGGCACCTGGGCGCTGATCGAGCATGTGGTGCCCCATTGGGCCAAGGGCATCGAGGAGCCGATCCGCATCCATTACGACGTCGGGCTGGGCCGCGAATTCGCCGCCGAAGAGCTGCTCAGCGAAGAGCCGGTGAACGATAAGGCCACGGGCCCCGAGAGCTGGCGCGTGGTGCGGGCGCGCAACAAATGGCAGCCGGCGCAGGATTGCACCCGCCATCCGGTGCCGGGCACCTATCCCGTGGTCGTGACGGGCGAAGCGGACTGGGGCGGCTGGCGCGTGCCGGGCGCCGAATATGACCTGGATCCCGGCCGCATCGAGGAACAGGCGCGGCTGATCGCCAATGCGCCGCTGCTGGCCTCCTTTGCCGTTTCGCTGGTGGACTGGGCGCGCAAGTCCGGCGAGGACATGCCCAACGAACTGGCCGAGCTGGCCCATCGCGCCCAGGACCTCCTGACTGAGGTCAAGCGCGCCTCGTGACCACGCTGGATCACCCAGCGGGCGCCACCATGCCTTTCACGCTGTCCAAGCCGCTCGTGCGCCTGTTGCTGGTGCTCGGCGGCTTCACCTTGCTGACCCTGCTGTTCTTCTGGCCGTGGCTGTCGCAGGTATCGTCCGCCCTGATCGGGCCGCCGGAAGACAATATGCAGGACTTCTGGAATAGCTGGCATGTGGCGCATGCCCAAAGCTGGCGCGATCTGTTCTTCACCGACACGATCCGTTTTCCGCAAGGCACCTCGCTCGCCTATCACTCTTTCGCCTGGCCGCAGGTCTTTGCCGTCGCGCTGCTGGCGCGGCTGTTCGGCGACAACTTCGTTACCCTTGTCACGCTGCAGAATCTGACGCTGCTGGCTTGCTTCCCACTAGCGGCGGCGGCGATGTTTTACCTGGCACGGCATCTCTTGGGCGAGGGCCGCGATCTGGGTGCGGCAGTCGCGGGTTTTATCTTCGCCTTCAATCCATGGCATGTGGCGCAGGTGATGCATCACGCCCATGTCTCGGGCATCGAATTCCTGCCCTTGTTCGTGCTTTGCTATCTGAAGGCGTCGGAAAAACCGGATTGGCGCTGGCTGGCCGGTGCCGCGGTCATGCAGGCGTTGAGCGCCCTCTCCTGCTGGTACTTCCTTTTCTACACGCTCTATTTCTTCGCCTTCCATCTTCTGTATTTGCGCCTCTCGCACCGCCGTTGGCCCCGTGGCTGGCCGCTGGCGGCGCCAGTGCTTTGCACCATGGGCGCGCTGCTGCTGCTGTCGCCCTGGCTGATCCCCATGCTGGCGACCCATTCGTCCTCGTCGCTCTATTATGTCGGCAACAACATGTTTGTGGCCGATCTGGCCGCGCTGGTTGCTTTTCCGCCCACGCATCTTTTCGCAAGTTTCGGCAGCGGCATTTACACCGCCATCAGCGGCAATGCCTGGGAAGGCACGGTCTATCTGGGGCTGGTCAATCTCGCCTTGCTGGGCTGGGTCTTCACCCGCAAATATGAAAAGCGCCTGCTGCACTATGCGCTGGGCGGCGCGGCTTTCTTCCTGGTGATCGCAGCCGGCGAAGCACTGCATGTCGCCGGCCGCGTCACGCCGCTGCATCTGCCTGGCGTGCTTTTCAGCCATCTGCCGTTCTTCGCCAATGTGCGCACGCCGGCGCGCGCCATGGTGATGGTATTTCTGTTCCTCGGCCTAGCGCTGGGCCATGCCGTCTCGCTGCTCAAAGACCGGAAAATCGCACTGACCTTGATGGCGGCTTTGATGCTTCTGGATTTCATGCCGGCGCGTCTTCAGTCCACGCCGGCCGCCTGTCCGCCGGCATTGCAAGCGATCGCCAACGATCCCGAACAATCCGGCGTGCTGGATCTGCCGCGCGGGTATGAGGCAGGCAATGCGGCGATGATGCTGGCGGCCTGTCACGGCCATCCCATTGTGGCCGGCGAGACCGCCCGCCAGATGGGCCTGACCTTGCTGGACAAGCTGCAGACCCGCGATCTGGCGCCGCAGCAGCGCCAGCTCGCCGCCGCCCATGTCAAGTATGTGATATTGCACCGGCCCAAGGACGGGCTGTTTGCTTGGAAAGCCGCCGACGGCGCCTGGAACAGCTATGTCCATACTTATGGCGTGGTCGCCCGCGACCAAACTCTGACGGTTCTGCGCGCCTTCTGATTGTTCGGCACACACGGCACGGGCTATAAGACCGCCTCGCCTTTTCCAGCCCGAAAGTTCGCCATGCGTACTGAAGAACCGCGCGCCATTCATCTTTCCGATTACAAGGCGCCGGAATTCCGCATAACCACCGTGCATCTGGATTTCGCGCTGGAACCGGAAGCCACGCGCGTCAAGGCCAAGCTGGCGATCGAGCGCCGCTCTGGAACCGGACCGCTCGTATTGGCGGGCGAATGCCAGAAGCTGCTGTCCGTGGCGCTGGATGGCCGCGCGCTCGGAAGCGGCGGCTACCTGCTGGATGACAAAAACCTCACCCTGCCCGATCCGCCGGACCGCCTGATCCTAGAGATCGAGAGCGAGATCAACCCCGCGGCCAACACCGCCCTGGAAGGCCTGTTCCTTTCCAGCGGCATGTTCTGCACCCAGTGCGAGCCCGAAGGCTTCCGCCGCATTACCTATTTCCTCGACCGGCCCGACAATCTCTCCGTCTTCACCGTGCGGATCGAGGCGGACAAGGAGCAATATCCGGTGCTGCTCTCCAACGGCAACCGCATCCAGGGCGGGGACTTGGCCGGCGGACGTCATTTCGCGGTCTGGCACGACCCTTTCCCCAAGCCCTCCTATCTCTTCGCTCTGGTGGCGGGCGATCTGGGCTCCATCCACGACAGCTTCACCACCATGAGCGGGCGGAAGGTGGCGCTGGCCATCTATGTCGAGCATGGCAACGAGCCGCGCGCCCATTACGCCATGGATGCCCTCAAACGCGCCATGAAGTGGGACGAACAGGCTTACGGCCGCGAATATGATCTCGACATCTTCATGATCGTGGCGGTGTCGGCCTTCAACATGGGGGCGATGGAGAACAAGGGCCTCAATATCTTCAACGACAAGGTGCTGCTGGCGACACCCGAGACCGCCACCGACGACGACTATGCCCGCATCGAAGGGGTGGTGGCCCACGAATATTTCCACAACTGGACCGGCAATCGCATCACCTGCCGCGACTGGTTCCAGCTGTCGCTGAAGGAAGGCCTTACCGTCTTCCGCGACCAGCAATTTTCCGGCGACATGCGCAGCCATGGCGTGCAGCGCATCCAGGATGTGCGCAGTCTTCGCGCCCGCCAGTTCATCGAGGATGCCGGCCCCCTGGCCCATCCGGTGCAGCCGTCGAGTTATATCGAAATCAACAACTTCTACACCGCCACCATCTACGACAAAGGCGCCCAGGTCATCGGGATGCTGAAGACCCTGGTCGGCGATGACGGTTATCGCAAGGCGACCGACCTTTATTTCGAGCGCCATGACGGCGAGGCCGCCACGGTCGAAGACTGGGTCAGATGCTTTGAGGAAACCAGCGGCCGCGACCTTGGCCAGTTCCGCCTGTGGTACGCCCAAGCCGGCACGCCGGTGGTGGAAGCGCGGGGCGCCTATGACGCCAAGGCAAAGACCTACACGCTCGAACTGACCCAGTCGCTGGCGCCCACACCGGGGCAATCCGACAAGCAGCCGATGCACATTCCCGTGCGCATGGGCCTGATCGGGACAAAAGGCCTGGGCCTGCCGCTGACCCTGGAAGGCGAGAACCGCGAAGGGCCGGACAATCGCGTACTGGAACTGACCGAAGCGCATCACCGCTTCACGTTTGTCAATGTGACGGGCGAACCGCTGCTGTCGCTCGGACGGGATTTTTCCGCCCCGGCCATCTTCCGCAATCCTCTCAGCCGGCACGAGCGCGCCATCCTGATGGGCAAGGACAGCGATGCTTTCAACCGCTGGGAAGCCGGCCAGGGCCTGGCCGCCGAGATCATGCTGGAAGTGGCGGGCCGTGCGCGGGCCGATGCCAATGGCGACTACATCACCGCCATCGGCGATGTGCTGGCGCGGGCCGAGGAAGATCCCGCCTTCGCGGCCCAAATGCTGATGCCCCCCACCGAGAATGAGTTGGCGGCCAAGAAAACGCCGGTCGACCCGGTCGGCATCCACACCGCGCGCGTCGCGCTGGTCAAGGCGATCGCGGCCGCCCATGGCGAAAAGCTGGCACAGCTTTATGAACATATGCGCGATGCCGATGATTTCAGCCCGGATGCGGCATCCGCCGGCCGGCGCGCCTTGCGCAACGCCTGCCTGCGCTATCTGACGGCGGCGGACGATGAAGCCGCGGCGGGACTGGCCGAGGCGCATTACCGCACCGCCTCCAACATGACGGACATGATCGCCGGGCTGGCGGCGCTGACCCGCATGGAGTCACCGCTGCGCGACACCGCCTTCACCCATTTCCACGACCGCTTCCGCGGCGATGCCCTGGTGCTGGATAAATGGATGAGCCTGCAGGCCGGCTCGCCCCTGCCGGAAACCGTCACCGCGGTGCGCGAACTGATGAAGCATCCGGCTTTCGATATCCGCAATCCCAACCGGGTGCGCGCCCTGGTCGGCGCCTTCAGCGGCAATCATCTGCGTTTCCATGGCGCGGACGGCGAAGGCTATCGACTGGTGGGTGAAGTCATCCGGATTCTCGACCCGATGAACCCGCAGGTCGCCGCCCGCATGGCGGGCGCCTTTGAAAGCTGGCGCCGTTATGACGAGGGCCGGCAGGCGCTGATACAGGCGGAATTGAAAGCCATCCGCGATCTTTCGGGAATTTCACCGAATCTGTTCGAAGTGACGGGAAAAATGCTTGGGTGAGACACGACCTGCATAAGCGGAGCTGAGTCGCACACCGATTCGTCCGCACTTCGTTAATAAGCTGGTGACGCGGGAGTCACCGATCCGGATAATCCCTCTAGCGCGAATCAACGCGCGGGTGGGATAGATGGCCGAGGCGACGGCGCGCTCCTTGGATCGGCTGGATGGCTTCTTTGCCTCAGGGCCCTCCCTTGTTCGTCCTCTTTCCAGAATTGGCCGCAGCCTGCGTCTCACTCTTCTGCTTTGCGCCCTCCTGATCTCGGCCAGCCTGATCGCCTGCGTCCTTCTTGAGACACGACAAGTCGGGATGGGCGCCGGATCCGAAACCGCCCGCCTCCAGCATGCGCGTGATGTCGCCGGCGCGGCGGCCGCCGTGCTGGACCGCTATGCCCGCATGGGCCGGGTCTTCGCCCAGAGTCCTGAACAGTATCGCGGCGCCGATCTGGGCCGGGCCGAGCCCGCCATTCGCGACATCGCGGTATGGGACGCGGCCGGGAATTTCCTCGCCCGGCTCGATGCCACCGCGCCAGCCTTGCCGCGGCCGGAATTTGCCGGCACCCGCGCCGTCTTTGCCGGGGCGCTGGCCTTCCGCGACGCCGGCCGCATCGTCGAAGTAGGGTTCGATCCCGTCAGCCTGGCCTTTCCCGGCGCGAGTTTGGCGAGCGGGGCCGGTGACACGAGCGTGCCGCGCTGGCCGCTGACGGTCACGGCAGCGGCTGTAGCGGGCGCACCGTCCGGCTGGACCCACACCTTGCCGCTTTATGCCCTGCTGGTGCTCGCGCCTGCCGTCGCGGCGGCTTTCCTGGCCGTGCTGCTGGTCGGCGCTTTCGAACGTCAGGCCAAGGCGGCGCGCGCCATCCGCGCCCTAAAATCCACCCGGCCCGTGGAGGCCAAGCTGATGGTGCGCCTGGCTCATGCCGAGCGCGGCGCCATGGAGGCGCTGCGGGCCAAGTCGGAATTCATGGCGCATATGAGCCACGAACTGCGCACGCCCCTCAACGCGGTGATCGGCTTCTCCGACATCATCGCGCGCGACATCTATGGCGAGCCCGGCCATCCCAAATATGCCGAATATGCCCGCGACATCGGTGCGGCGGGCCGCGCCCTGCACGGCCGCATCGGCGACATTCTGGACTTCGCCAATATCGAGGCCGGCCACTATCCCCTGACAGAGGACGCCGTGGAGCTGGCCGAGCTGACGCGCGCCTGTGTCGAAGATCATCAGGGCCGTGCCTTCTCCCGCCGCATCTCGCTGTCGCTGGCCTTTGGCGAACCGGGCCGGGTGCGGGCCGATCCCCGCGCTCTCACCCGCATCCTTTCCAACCTTCTGACCAACGCCCTGAGCTATACGGCCGATGGCGGCATCGTGCGGGCCGATGTGCGCTTCATGGATGGTGCGGGCATTGTCACCGTCAGCGACAGCGGCGGCGGTTTCTCGGACGCCGAACGCAGCCGGGCCGGCCGGCCCTTCACCCGCTTCGACCGCCCCGGCACCGTTACGGGCGCAGGGCTGGGCCTTGCCATCGCCATGGAGCTGGCGCGCCGCATGGGGGGCGCCGTGCGCCTCAGTGGACAGGACGGCGCCAGCGTGGGCGCCACCATGGAAGTGAGATTACCCCGGCTATGAACCTGCACCTCTGGACCATGGTTAATCCATTTCCGCGCAGACAAAGGCGCGCTCAACTCCTTGCTGGGCTGGCGGCGTTTGCTGCCGTCGCGACTGTCGCGCCGGTCACGGCCCAACCGCCTGCCTATCAGGCGCCCACTTATCGGGGACCTGCCTATCAGATCGTCCGCAACGATCCCAATGTCCTGGAAATCCGCTTCCACGGCGTCGGCATCCGCGGCGTCCATGCCGATGACAGCCAGAACGCGGTGGCGATCGATTTCCAGCAGCCGGTGGACGGGGCGATGTTCGACCGCCTGATGGCGGAAGCACCGCTCTGGATCTCCCTGTCCACCTGCAATTTCGAAAACGGCGTGATCCGCGGCGCCCGCCCTGTCACCTTCCTGACCCGCGCCGAAGCCGACGGCTTTTCGCTGCGCCTGGTGCCCCGCGCCGGCGCAGCCCTGACTCAAAGTCCCATGGTGCAAAGCCCCATGGCGCAAAGTCCCATGCCGCAGAGTCCCATGGTGCAGGCCGCGCCGCCGCTCCCGCCGCCTCCGCCCATGCGCGGCGGCTATACCGAGCAGCGGGTCTGGCCGCCGCAGGAGCCAGTGCCGCCGGCCACCGCCGCGGGTTTTCACACGCCGGGAGAATATGCCGCCCTGCGCGCCTATGAGGCGCAAGAGCTGGCGATCCGCCGTGGCGATCCCATGTGGCAGCTGGCCTATGGCCGCGCCGCGATGGCCAGCGATTCCGACCTGAACTTGCGCAACGAGACCAGCTGGTATCATGGCGGCGACCGCATGATCGCCACCGACCTGGACGCCAAGTTCAGCTTCATGCCGGGCATGGCTTTTGTCGGCGACGCCAAATGGACCAACGTGCATGGCGTCAACACACGGCTGGCGAACGGCAATCTCGCCAACACCTCCGGCAATATCGTCACCGGCGCCGCGGGCTTTGCCTTTGAGCTGGGCCGCGACAGCGAATTGAAGCTGCAGGCCTTAGGCGGCAACGATGTTATCGGCGGCGGGCTGAAATTCTATTCCGGCGCGCCCGACAGTTTTGCCTTCGTGAACGTCAACTATCACCAGCCCTATGTCGACACGCCGACGGCGGTGAACTTCCGCAGCGACACCGACAACGCCACCGTCGGCTATACCCAGATGCTGCTGCCGGGTGTGTGGGGAAGCCTGGCGGGCCACTACACCCGCTATGGCGTGCATGGCGATGCTGATGTC
>Ga0265338_10011223_pt1 | contig 10382 bp, 9 predicted proteins | sample 42126metaG_FD_193579 | JGI IMG/M metagenome (GOLD analysis project Ga0265338, IMG submission 193579) | Rhizosphere microbial communities from Carex aquatilis grown in University of Washington, Seatle, WA, United States - 4-21-26 metaG | ecosystem: Host-associated > Plants > Roots > Rhizosphere >... | reverse complement strand
CCCCGCGCCCCCCCCCCCCCCGCCCCCCCCCCCGGCGGCGGGCCCGGCGCGCCGGGGCCCGGCCCCCCGGCGCCGGGCGCGCCGGGCCGGGCGCCGCCGCGGGGGGGTGAGGGACTCGAGTTGCGGAGGAGGGGGTCGGCGGGTCGGTGAGGGGTTGGTGGGTCGTGGAGGATGGTTAGGAAGCTCATTGCGGGGTCGTGAAGGTGGGGGACGGGCGGTGCAGGGTGTAGAGAGCGCGGGGGGCGGGCGGGGCGTTGGGACACGGGTGGTTTGCGTTGACGGGCGGTCGGGGGCGGGGAAGACGTCGCTGGCGAGGTGGCTGGCGGCGGAGACGGGGGCCCCGGTGGTAGCGCTTGAGGACCTGTACGGCGGCTGGGACGGGCTCGAACGCGGGATTGACCTGCTGGTTTCCGCGGTGCTTGAGCCGGTCGGGCAGGGGCGGGCGGCGCGGGTGCCGCGGTATGACTGGGTGGCGGGGACGTGGGGGCCGGCCTGGGCGCTGGCGCCGCCCGCGGTGCTGGTCGTCGAGGGGGTGGGGGGGGGCGCGCGGCGGGCGGCCGCCTACGCCAGCGCGCTGGTGTGGGTGGAGGCCGGCCCGGCGGAGCGGCGGAGGCGGGCGCTCGCCCGCGACGGTGCGACGTTCGCGCCCTACTGGGACATGTGGGCGGCGCAGGAGGACGCCCTGCTGGCCCGGGAGCACACACCCGAACGGGCCGACCTGGTCATCGGGGAAGCCGAGGACCGGGCCGCGGCGGCCAGCCGGGTCGCCCGCTGGCTGGCCGGCCGGGGATGAGCCCGGTCCGGCGCAGGTCAGATGATCGCGTCGGGCGCGAACTCCATCGCGGTCCTGGCCGCCTCGGTGACCGAGCCGGACAGCGACGGGTAGACGGAGAACGTGTGCGCGATCTCATCCACCGACAGGCTCTGCTCGATCGCGACCGACAGCGGCAGGATCAGCTCGCTCGCCCGCGGGGCGACGATCACCCCGCCCAGCACCATGCCGGTGACCGGGCGGGCGAAGACCTTCACGAACCCGTCCCGGAAGCCGCCCATCTTCGCCCGCGGGTTGGTCGCCAGCGGCAGCTTGACCGCCCGGGCGTGCACCTCGCCGCGGTCCACCGCCGCCTGCGATACGCCGACCGAGGCGATCTCCGGGTCGGTGAAGATGGTGGACGCCACGTGGCTGAGCCTGATCGGCTGCACCGCCTCGCCCAGCGCGTGCCACATCGCGATCCGGCCCTGCATCGCGGCCACCGAGGCCAGCATCAGCACCCCGGTGCAGTCGCCCGCGGCGTAGACGCCGGGGACCGAGGTACGCGACACCCGGTCCACCTCCACGAACCCCCGGGAGTCGAGGCTGACGCCCGCCTCGGCCAGCCCGAGGCCGGCCGTCGACGGCGCCATGCCCACCGTGAGCAGGCAGTGCGAGCCCGCCACCTGACGGCCGTCGGCCAGCGTGACCAGCACCCCGTCGCCCTTGCGGTGCACCGCCTCGGCCCGGGACCGGCCGAGCACGTTCATCCCGCGGCGCCGGAAGACCTCCTCGATCACCACCGCCGCGTCCTTGTCCTCGTGCGGCAGCACCCGCTCGCGCGACGAGACCAGCGTGACGTGCGAGCCGAGAGCCTGGTAGGCGCTGGCGAACTCGGCCCCGGTCACCCCGGAGCCGACCACGATCAGCTCGTCGGGCAGCTCGGCCAGGTCATAAAGCTGGCGGCAGGTCAGGATCCGCTCACCGTCGGGCACCCCGTCGGGCAGCGCCCGCGGCCAGGCGCCGGTCGCGATCAGCACCGTGTCCGCCTCGACCCGGGTGCCGTCCGCCTCGATCACGTGCGGGCCGGCCAGCCGGCCCCTGGCCCGGATGACGCGCACTCCCTCGGACGCCACGTGCTCGGCGATGTCGTTCGACTGGGCCGCGGCGAGGGCCTTGATCCGCGCGTTGAGCGCGGGCGCGTCCGCCTCGACGACCGGGTTGGCGCCGCCTGCCAGCTCCAGGCCGAGCGAGGCCGCCCGGCCGAGCGAGGTCATGGTGGACGACGACTCGATCAGCGTCTTGCTCGGCACGCAGTCGGTCAGCACGCAGGCGCCGCCGAGTCCTTCGGAGTCGATGACGGTGACCTCGGCGCCCAGCTGCGCGGCGACCAGCGCGGCCTCGTAGCCGCCGGGGCCGCCGCCGAGAACGGCGACGCGGGGACGTGGAAGAGTCACGTTAAGCCAGTATCCCGCATGCTCACCACTGTCTTGTACGCCACCGCGGCCCCCAGCGGAAAGCACGCCTGGCCGGCCCAATCGCTGGGCCGGCCAGGCGTGCTTTGAGGATCGCCGCGTTGCGCGGCGGTGCCAGCTATCCGGCGGTTACATGCCGGACGGGTTGTCGAAGCGGTGCGAGCGGCCGCCCCGCGCCTGTGAGCCAGTGCCCTGACCAGCGGCCGGGTTGGTGGCCGCGGTCGCGCCCTTGGCCGTCTGCTGCGCCAGGTTGTAGGTGACGGCGGTCGCGACGCCGTTCCCGTCCAGGGTGACGTTGACCGGGTTGGTCAGGCCGTCGTTGCCGCAGCCGAGGTTGACGAACGACATCGACAGACGGTTGCCGAGGAACGTGGCCAGGCTGTTTCCGACCGCCGCGACCGGAGTGCCGAAGGCGGCGTCCTTCGCCATGTCCAGGTTGTTCCTGGCCGGGGCGATGTTGACCATGTTCTGGCAGTAGCTGGCGGCGACCGTCGCCGCGCTGGTGTTATTCGCGAGCAGCGGCTGGTCGACCAGCGACCGGTAGGCGTTGGTCTTGGCGATGCTCATCTGCCCGCCGACCAGCGTCATCTCGTCGTTCGGGGGGACCACCGCGATCGTGCCCTTCTGGTCGGCCGCGGCCTGCAGCTCGTTCAGCGCCTGCGACGGCGCCGCTCCCTTCGGGTTGGTGGTGTCGGGGGCGGTGAACGGCGTGCAGCCGTTCGCCGGGTCGACGAACTCGCTCAGCAGCGCGTCGTCACTGCCGTTGGTGAGGACGGTCGCGCCGGCCAGGGTGGCGGCGTTAGCGGCCGTGTTCTGCGCGGTCTGGCCGCCGGCGGTGACCAGGTACTGGCTCACCACGTTGTCGCTCTGGTCCTGGTCGATCAGCGCGAAGTCACGGGTGGTCTCGCAGGCCTGGCCGTCGCTGGCGGTACCGGCGGCGGGAATCTTCAGCGTCCCGTTGGCGATCTGCGCGTTGGCGGCCCGGTAGAAGGCCACCGCGTTGCAGGCCGATACCTGGCCGAAGACCGACTGGCCGAGGGCGTCCACGCAGTTGCCCTGGTTGGCGCCGGCCCCGGTGAGGAACAGGTTGGTGCCGTTGAAGCCGACGCTGAGTTCCACCACCGAGCCGTTCGCGATGGTCGGCGCCACCGGCGCCGCCGCAGGCTGGGTGCCCGCGGTGACCACGAGCGGGTTGTAGACCGACAACTGCCCGTTCGGTGCCAGGATCGTCGCCTCGACGAACGCGCCCTCGGTGCCCGCGTTGGCCATCGAGCAGCCGTCGCCGAGCTGCCACGGCGTCGCCAGGCCGGCCGCGCTAAGCGGATTGGCCGGCACCGTCAGCGAGCAGTTCATCGAGGCGGCCGCCTGCGCCGCGGTCTGGTTCTTGTTGATGGCCGCGCCTGCGCCGTCGACCGGGTTAGTCGCGACGTCACCGAGCTGGAAGGCGGCGACCGCGCCGCCCGCGAACGAGTTGGCGGGCGCCACCGTGGCGACCGCGCTGGCGCTGGCGCTGGTGGTCGGGCTGGCGCTAGCGGTGGCGGTGGCCGTGCCGGTCGCCGATCCGGTCGGGCTGGCCGACGCGGTGGGGCTGGCCGTCACCGGGTGATGGTGCCGGCCGAACCCCGAGTCCGCGATGTTGATCGATCCGCCCTGTACCGCGATGACTGCTCCGATCGCGACGCCTGCCGCTACCGGTACGGCGATCACGGTCGCGATACGAGCGCGACGCTTACCTTGCGAGCGTCGGCGCGATGTTGTAGACCGCTGGCCCGTAAGCATTCACACACCTCCTTGTGTCAGCATTCGCTGTCAGCTGTGTCCGCCGCTGAAGGTCGACGCGGTGCCGGACGGCACCACCGCCGGAGCGGTCACGGGCACGGTCGTCGTCGCGGTGGGGATAACCGTGCCGGTCGGGGCGATGGTCGCGGTCGAGGTCGGGGTGACCACCGGGGGGGTCGTGGTGACCGGCGCCGCGAACAGCACCAGCTGCGCCTTGAGGGTGTGGTTCTCGCGCTCGCCGAAGACGAACACGAGGTCACCCCGGGCGATGCCCTTGACCTTCATGTTCATCTGCCACCAGGCCGGCACCTTCATGGTGCCGCCGGTCATGGCCGACATGCCGGTCGAGCTGGCGCCGATGTTCAGGGTCTTCGTCCCGCCGTTCACGTGCCAGATCTCGACCTGTCCGTCGGCGGACTGGACCACGAACTCGTTCCGCTCCACCGCGATCACCTTGCCGCGCTGGATGAAGATGGTGGTGTGGTGCCACGACTGAGTCCAGTAGTTGGTGACCGGCTTCATGTGCGAGATGGTCATCAGCGATGTGCTCGGCGACTGGTTCCAGCCGCCCATCGCCGAGGACAGGGCGCTGGTGTAGCTCATCGACCGGCCGCTGGACTGGTAGTAACCGGCCGACTCGGCCGCCGTGGCGCCGCTGTGGCTGGCGCTTACCGCCACGACCGCAGCCGCGCCGCCGCCCACGAGTACAGCCGCGGCGACAGCCGTGCGTACCCGCATGGATGTCCGGCGGATTCCGCGCTTGCTCATCGATGCCTCCTTGTCCGGACGTCACCCGCCCCGCGCGTCCGTTCGGTTCTGACGGGATCGACATTGCCCTGCCGGCGGCCGGAGCGACGGCGACATAACATTCGCGTAAGGAGCCTGTAGGAGTGATGACGCGTTGCTTACGGCACGAATCGGTCACGGCAGGGAGTTATCGCGCGGCTTCAGCGGCGTCTTGTACGTCACCGCCCGCCGATACGCCGTACGCTTAGGCAGCGTGGCACTGTACGCCGCCTACGGCAGCAACATGGACCCGGCGCAGATGCTCCTGCGCTGCCCGCACTCCCCGCAGCGGGGAACCGGCTGGGTGGAGGGCTGGCGCCTCACGTTCGGGGGCGAGGAACTCGGCTGGGACGGCGCCCTCACCACCGTGGTGGAGGACGCCGGCCAGCGCGTCTTCGTCGTGCTCTACGACGTCCCGGAGATCGACGAGAAGGAACTCGACAGCTGGGACGGGGTCAACCTCGGCTTCTACAGCAAGCTCAAGGTGCGGGTGCAGACCCTGGACGGCGACGCGCTCGCCTGGCTGTACGTGCTTGACGCGTACGAGGGCGGGCTGCCCTCGGACCAGCGGCTGAGCATCCTGGTGGACGCGGCGGTCAAGGCCGGCGCGCCGGAGGACTACATCGGCTGGCTGCGCGCCCGCCCGTCCAACCCGCCGTCCGGCAGCTAGCCCCCTGCAGCTAGCCCCGTGCGGCTAGCCCCGTGCGGGCCAGCTCAGAGCAGGGCCAGCAGCAGCAGGGCGAGGCCAGGGACGGCGACCGCGGCCAGCGCGGGCCAGGACCAGCACGACTCAGGGGCCAGCGCCACCGCGGCGGGCTCGTCGCGCCTGGCCTGGGCGGCCAGCTCGGTGAGCACCGTCACCGCCCGGGCCGCGTCTACCCGGAGCGGGTCGGGATCCGGCGCGGGCGCCGCCGCGGGCTGGCCGAAGCCGCCCGGGCCGGAAGCACTGCCCGGGCCGCCGGCGAATACGCCGGCCCCGAACAGCCCGGGGCCGTTAGCCTCGCGCCGGGCCCGGCGCTGGGCGCGCAGCTCGGCGGTGAGCTGGCGGCGGCGGGATGAGTGCACTGCCCACACGTAGTAGGACCGCCGCCGGGGGCCGTCGCCGTCCGGCCACTCGCAGCGGACCCGGAGCAGCTCGGCCGGCTCGGCCCCGGCCACCGCCGCCCAGCCGATCCGGTGGCTGTTCAGCGGGTTGACGATGGCCAGCCCGGCCGGCCCCGCTGCCAGCCGGGGCCGGCCCGCGGTCACGTAGACCAGGCCGGTGACGAACAGCAGGATGAACGTGACCACCAGGGCGCCGTGGTCACGGCCCTGGACGGCCAGGTCGATGAGGTTGGCGGCGGCGAACACCAGCCACCCCCACCAGATGACCAGTGCGACCGGGGACCGGAAGACCTGCTGATCTCCGGTCACTGGCCTGCCAGCACCGCCTGCTCCCCCGGCCCGGCGCCCTGGGCGGCCAGCGCGCTGAGCACGCGGATGCCGGCCCCGATCGCCCGCTCGTCCACGTCGAAGGTCGGCTGGTGCAGGTCGCCCGTGGTCGCCGTGCCCGGGGCGCGGGTGCCGAGCCGCGCCATCGCGCCCGGCACCAGGTGCAGGTACCAGCCGAAGTCCTCGCCGCCGAGGCTCTGCGGCGTCTCGGTCACCGCGGCGGGCCCGAGGGCGGTCGCGACGGCGCTGGCGATCATCGCCGCGCTGGCCGGCTCGTTCACCGTCGGCGGGACCGCGCTGAAGTACTCCACCTTGGCGGTCACCCCGTAAGGCTGCGCGACCGACTGCACCAGGTCCTCGATGAGCACGACGGCCGACCGCCAGACCTCGGTGTCCAGGCAGCGCACGGTGCCCTCGACCACGCCCTCGTCGGGGATCGCGTTGGCGGCCGAGCCCGCGCTCACGTGCCCCCAGACCAGGCTCAGCCCGGCTCGCGGGTCGACCCGGCGGCTGAGCGCGGCGGGCAGCTCGGTGACGATCTTGCCCAGCGCGTAGACCACGTCGGCGGTCAGGTGCGGCCGGGCGGTGTGCCCGCCCGGCCCGGCCAGGGTGACCTTGACCTTGTCACAGGCGGCGGTGATCGCGCCGGCCCGCACCCCTACCAGGCCGGTGTCCAGCCGCGGGTCGCAGTGCAGGGCGAAGATCCGGCCCACCGAGTCGAGCGCGCCCGCGGCGATGACGTCCTTGGCGCCCTCGCCCGCCTCCTCGGACGGCTGGAAGATCAGCCTGACCCCGCCCGGCAGCCGCCCGGCGGCGGCGCGGGCGGCCAGGAACTCCCCCGCCCCGGTCAGCATGGCGGTGTGCACGTCGTGCCCGCACGCGTGGCACCGGCCGGGCACGGTCGACCGGTAGGGCACGTCCTTCTCGTCGTCCATCGGCAGCGCGTCCAGGTCGGCTCGCAGCGCCAGCCGGGGCTCCCCGTCGCCGATGTCGGCGTACAGCCCGGTTGTCTCCGGCAGCAGCACCGGGCGCAGCCCGGCCGCCGTCAGCCGCTCGGCTACCAGCCGCGTCGTCCGCTGCTCGGCGTAACCGAGCTCCGGGTGCGCGTGCAGGTCACGGCGGAACTCGATCAGTTCCGTCTCGTGCCGGGCCAGGAACAGGTCCAGGGCCGCGGCGAGGTCATCCCCCATGCCCACCATCCCCGCGGAGGACGAACTTGTCCTCCGCGAACTCGGTGACGAGCGCGTCAACCACGCTGGTCAGGTCGCCTTCGCCGCTGTGCACCGCGCGCTGCCGCTCGTAGGGGGCCCCGTACTCAAGTACCTCGGAGGCAACCGCGAGTTCTTCTGCACAGCCGAGCCGCCAAGCTAGCGGCTCCAGTTCACGCACAAGCTCAAATACCTCGTCGCGGAGCGGCGCGGTCGCTCCGGCCTCGCTCGTAACAATAGCCGCATCGAGGCCGTGCCGCGTCGCGCGCCATTTATTGTCGGCCACGATCCACGGCGGCCGGGACGGCAGCCGGTACCCCCGGTCAAGCTGGCCGTCGAACAGGTGCACCAGGCACTGCACGATCGCCGCGACCATGCCGACCTCCCGCAGCGTGGGCACCGCGTCCGCCACCCGGACCTCCACCGTGCCGAAGTCGGGGTGCGGGCGGACGTCCCACCACACCTCCTTGATGCTGCGGATGGTGCCGGACCGCAACTGGCTCGCCATGTAGTCCTCGAAGGCCCGCCAGTCGGGCAGGCCGAGCGGCGGCCCGGTGTGCGGCAGCGTGCCGAAGACGATCGACCGGCTGGACGCCAGGCCGGTGTCCTCGCCGCACCAGAACGGGCTGGAGGCAGACAGCCCGAGCAGGTGCGGCAGGTAGACCGCGAGCGCGTTGACAATCGGCATCGCCCGGTGCTCGTCCCGCAGCCCGACGTGCACGTGGACCGCCATCGTCTGCATCCGGCGGGCGGGCCACTGGATCTCCTGCACCAGCTCCGCGTAACGCTGGCTCGGCGCCATCTTCCCGTCCCGCCAGTGGCTCAGCGCGTGGGTCCCCGAGCTGGCGAGCACCATCCCGTGCGGCTCGGCTACCCGCTGCAGGTCCTTGAGTGAAAGCGCCAGGTCGGCCTTGGCCTCGGCCACCGTCCCGCAGATGCCCGTAACCACCTCGACCGTGGACTGCATCAGCTCGTGGCGCATCTTCGGGTGCTCGCCGCTCTCAAGCAACCCGGGCAGCGCGGCCAGCACCGCCGCCGCGTCCTGCCGCAGCATCCGCGTCTGCGCGTCGACCAGCTGCACCTCCCACTCGACGCCGAGCGTCGGGCCGGCTGAGGAGTTCCACTCGATCGTCATGTCAGGCCTCCAGGGGGCAAGGGAGACCGCAGGCGGGTTCGCGCCATACGGGTGCCCCTCTAGCGTTTCCACCCCTGGAATATTGAATCGTCCCGCGATAGCGCAGTTTGGCCGGTGACGTCCTGTTACGCCTGTTAAACCGTTAGGGCTGCATAAAGCCCTCAGAGGTGCGTAGCGTGTGGCGCAGATCACCGAGCGTCGCCAGGACGGGGCGGAGCCACCCGCACCCGTTCGGGCGAACAGGGTTAAGCGCTGGCGGGCGGGAAGCCGCTGCGCTCGCGGACCAGCGCCATCGTCTCGCGCGCGATCGCCCGCGCCTTGCGGGCGCCGTCGTCGAGCAGCGCGTCAAGCCCGGCCGGGTCGGCCAGGTACTTGGCGGTGCGCTCGCGGACCGGGGTGAACGTGTCCGCCACCAGGTTGCCGAGGTCCTTCTTGAAGCCGCCGTAGCCGCCGTCGCCGTACCGGGCGGCGATGTCGTCCGCCTTGTCGCCGGACAGGGCCGCGTAGATCCGCAGCAGGTTGGTCACCCCCGGCTTGGCCTCGTCGTCCGCCCGGACGACCGACTCGGCGTCGGTCACCGCCCGGTTGATCTTCTTGCGGATCGCGGCGGGCTCGTCAAGCAGGTCGATGATGCCCTGCGGGGACGACGACGACTTCGACATCTTGCTGGTCGGGTCCTGCAGGTCAGTGATCTTGCCGACCGCGGGCAGGATGTACGGGGCGGGCACGGTGAACGTCTCGCCGAAGCGGTGGTTGAACCGCTGCGCCAGGTTCCGGCTCAGCTCCAGGTGCTGCCGCTGGTCCTCGCCCACCGGCACCTGGTCGGCCTGGTAGAGCAGGATGTCGGCGGCCTGCAGGATCGGGTAGGTGAACAGCCCGACGCTGGCCGAGTCGGCGCCGCCCTTGGCCGACTTGTCCTTGAACTGGGTCATCCGGTTCGCCTCGCCGAAGCCGGTAATGCAGCCGAGCACCCAGGCCAGCTCCGCGTGCTCGGGCACCTGGCTCTGCACGAACAGCACGCAGCGCTCCGGGTCCAGCCCCGAGCCGAGCAGCTGAGCGGCGGCCACCCGGGTACGGCGCCGCAGCACCTCCGGATCGTAGGGCACGGTGATCGCGTGCAGGTCGACCACGCAGTAGAGCGCGTCGCCGACCGCCTGCAGGTCCACCCACTGCTTGACCGCGCCCAGGTAGTTGCCCAAGTGAAAGGAGTCAGCGGTCGGCTGGATTCCGGAGAGAACGCGCGGGGTGCCCATGACGGTGAATTCTAACGACGCTGCGAGGGCGGCGTGACGACCACCTCGACCCGCTGGAACTCCTTCAGCTCGGTGTAGCCGGCCGTCGCCATCGTCCGCTTGAGCGCGCCCATCAGGTTCATCGAGCCGTCAGGGACGGTCGACGGCCCGAACAGCACCTGCTCCAGGGTGCCGATCGCGTTCACCTTGACCCGGGTGCCCCGCGGCAGCTCCGGGTGGTTGGCCTCGCTGCCCCAGTGATAGCCGCGGCCGGGCGCCTCGGTGGTGCGGGCGAACGGCGAGCCCACCATCACCGCGTCGGCGCCGATCGCCAGCGCCTTGGCGATGTCGCCGCTGCGGGTCATCGAGCCGTCGGCGATCACGTGCACGTAGCGGCCGCCGGACTCGTCCAGGTAGTCCCGCCGGGCCGCCGCCACGTCGGCGATCGCGGTCGCCATCGGCACCGCCACCCCGAGCACGGCCGCGGTGGTGTGCCCGCTGCCGCCGCCGAAGCCGACCAGCACCCCCGCCGCCCCGGTCCGCATCAGGTGCAGCGCCGCGGTGTAGGTGGCGCAGCCGCCGACG
>Ga0265338_10011221_pt1 | contig 10382 bp, 10 predicted proteins | sample 42126metaG_FD_193579 | JGI IMG/M metagenome (GOLD analysis project Ga0265338, IMG submission 193579) | Rhizosphere microbial communities from Carex aquatilis grown in University of Washington, Seatle, WA, United States - 4-21-26 metaG | ecosystem: Host-associated > Plants > Roots > Rhizosphere... | reverse complement strand
AAAATATCCTCTTCGGCGGCATCCATCCCCCCTGTGCCCGCCCTCCACATTATAATATAATGTACTAATTCATTTTGTCAAGTACTTTTTAATGTATTGTAAGATAATTCCTTATTTAATTAGGTAACGAACCATAATCACGATAACAATAAAAAAGCCGCGTCAGGTTATGACGCGGCTTTCGCCACTCTTGGCAAAGGATAGAATTAAACTGTTACGGCCTGAGATCGCGGACTTCTTCGTTCATCGGACAGGAGACAAAATATTGGCGAGCTATTGCTGCGGGGAGGAGGACGATCGGTCAGTCCCGGCCGATCTGAGGTCCGATATCGCTTTGGCGATGTTGTTCGAACGGAAAATCGCCGTCCCCGACACCAGAATATCGGCGCCCGCATCGACCAGGAGGCGGGCATTATGCACATCAATCCCGCCGTCAACTTCAATTTTCGTTCGAAGGCCCCTTGATGAAATAATTTTCCTGAGTTCTCTGATCTTCTCGATGCTGTGAGGAAGAAATTTCTGGCCACCGAAACCCGGATTCACGGACATCACCAGCACCAGCTCGATTTCGGGCAGGATGTCCTCGAGCGTCGAAAGGGGCGTTGCAGGATTCAAACAAACGCCCGGCTTCATCCCAAGCTGGCGGATCATCGAAACGGTGCCCTGGAGATGACGGCACACTTCCATGTGGACCGTCACGTGGGTCGTCCCGGCTTTTTGGAAATCCTCAAGATAGAGATCCGGATTCTCTATCATCAAATGTGTGTCCAGCGTAAGCGGCGTGAGCGAGTGAACCGTTCTGACAATCGCCGGACCGAAACTGATATTCGGAACAAAATGACCATCCATGATATCGAGATGGATAAGGTCAGCACCCGCTTTCTCGACAGCCGATATCTGTTCCGCGAGCTTTCCAAAATCAGCAGCGAGGATCGACGGCGCGATCAATACCGATGTACTTTTCGATGCCATGCTCAGTGCTCCTGTACAACTCCCTTTTTGTCGGGAGCCTGCGATATAAAAAGGTCCACCGGCTTCCCAAAGCTCGCGATATCTCCGGGCCGCGGAAGCTGTCCGATAACGGTATTCGGGAGCAGGTCGGCGTTGGGTTGATAAGTCACAATTCCCTGTTTGAAACCTTTTTGAGTCAGTATTTTTTGTGCATCGACCAGCGTTTTGCCGATAAGATTGGGAACAACGAGGCTGTCCATCGATTGGCCTGTACTTTCAGTCACTCCTATATATGAGCCTCGCTTCACCTTTGCACCGGATACGACGTCCTGAGAAATAATCGTTCCTTCCGGAAATTCCCGGGAGATCTCCCTTTGAACGATTCCGAGCTTCAGGCCAGAGCGATCCAATGCAAACTTCGTGTCCCGAAGCGACCTACCTTTGAGTTCCGGAACAACGGCAAGCTGCTCGCCGCCGCTTATTGTCAGATAAACTCGGCGACGGGGTTTCACTATTTGAAGAGAAACCGGATTCTGCGCAACAACATATCCTTCCGGATAATCCTTGTCCGGATGCACATCCCCCCTGCGCGGTTCAAGATTAAGCGAATCGAGTATTCGAAATGCGTCCGATTCCTGCATTCCAACCACGTCCGGAACAACAAGCGTCCCGCCGTGATTCACATACCAGGGGAGGACAATATTATCGAGCACGAGGACGATCAGTAACAACCCGCCTGCGCCCAGCAATACTATCCTCGTTACTTTCGATTTTAGGAAATCCTTCATATTCATCTTATTAATAGTTAATCACAGAAACATGGAAAGACAACAAATCGATTCACGAGGTATGCAGCAACGACTCAATATATTTTCCCACCAGATCGAACTCAAGGTTGACCTTTGTCCCGGGCCTGTAGTCATGAAAGATCGTCTGCTCGTACGTAAACGGAATGATTGCCACCTCAAAATGATCGGAGTGCAACCGAGCAACTGTGAGGCTCACCCCGTCAACGGCGACTGAACCGACAGGAATGAGGTATTTCCGGAATTTTTTCGGGAACCTGACGTCGAACATCCAGCTCGTTTTCAGTTCACCACGCTTGAGGATGGTTCCGGTAGTATCGACGTGACCCTGTACAAGGTGTCCGCCGAGGCGCTGCTGAAGTGAAACGGCCCGCTCAAGATTAACACTGCTGCCGGCGCTCAATCCGCGTAAACTGGTCTTGCTCAGTGTTTCTTTCACGGCATCGAAAGTAAGAACATTCTTCTTCCGCCGCACAACTGTCAGGCACGTTCCGTTGACTGCAATGCTGTTGTCCACCTTCAGCCCTGCTGAGGTCTTTTTTGCTTCGATATCAAATTGAATGCCGTCAGCCCGCATCCGGACCGAACACACTCTCCCTACTTCTTCTACAATTCCTGTGAACATGATCAATTCACTTCATAGTCGAAAATGATTCTGGAAATTTGTGCAACCGCGTTGATTCCGACCTTCTGGTCCCGCAGGTTTTTTGAAAGGACAACCAGAACATACTTCCTTCCGTCGGGAAGATAGACGATCCCTGAATCATGTTGCACTCCGGGACTGCTCCCGGTTTTATGCGCTACAGCAACCCCGCGGGGAAGTTTCGCCGGGATCATGTCTGCAAATCTCTGCTGCAGCAAAATGCCGAGCATCTTTTCCGACATTTTCCGGCTCAATACTTCTTTCCGGGCAAGTTTCAAATATAACAATGCCAGGGATTTAGCCGTTACCGAATTGTTTTTCCCGGCTTCATATGCCTTGGTATCTTCAACACATCGCAGGACGCGGACGTCCTTTGCTCCCAGCACATTCAGCGTTTTTTGAATATTTTTAGCGCCAACCTTTTCTATCAGCAGATTCGCCGCAAGATTGCTGCTTACTGTGATCATATGGAACACAAGAGTCCCGATACGTTCTTTCATGCCGACGCGGGAGTAGAGGCTGTCGTCGCTGTCGCTCGAACGCTGAAGTGAGAATGGGCTCCCATCCACGATGCTGGAAAAGCTGTTGACAACGTCAAGGGAATCATCGAGAGACAACCTCCGCCGCCGTGCCTGATTAAGGACCTCAATCATGACTGGCGTCTTGATCGTGCTCGCAGCGTGAAACCGTTCATTCTCGTTTCGGTAAAGCTTCTGGCCGGATTGCAGGTCTATGAAAGCCACGGCGAACATGCCGTTCGTCGTGCTGGTGACCGAATCAATTCTTTTTTCGACATCCAGGATCGTCCCGTGCCGCGCAAGCGATTCGGGGGCAACGGAGCAAAAACACAGAAAGAAAATTGAAAGGACAGTCAGCCTATTTTCCCTTCGGGTACAATATGCGACCTTCAATAAAACTGTCTCCGCCCGTATTTCGTATGCTCTCACGTTTGATCCGGAACGGCGGCTTCTCGCCGCCAAATGCCGAAAGCCCCTCGCCAAATTTTTTCGGCGAAATGAAAAGATAGATTTTGTCCGCCAGTCGTTCGTTCAGGAATTGTCGGTATATCGATTGTCCACCTTCAACGAGGAGCGACGCTATTCCTTTTCCGGCAAGGACCTTGAGAATGTCGGCAAGAGGAATCACACCCTCGCTGTGCTTCATCTGCGCGAGCTGGATTCCCCGACTTCTAAGTTCATCCATCTTCTCATTGCCCGCATCTCCGAAAAACACGATCGTCCGGTTCCGGAATTTATCGTTGAACATCGCCGCGTCAACCGGGGTGCGAAGCATCCCGTCAATGACGACTCTGAACGGGTTCCTTCCCTTTACGCTGCGAACCGTCAACCTGGGATTGTCAATTGCCGCGGTCCCCCTCCCGACGACCACCGCATCATATTCCGAGCGAAGACGGTGAACGATCTTACGAGATTCTTTCGACGATATCCATTTCGAGGTACCGTCATTCTTTGCGATGAAACCATCGCTTGTCTGCGCCACTTTCAGCGCAACAAAAGGAAATCCGGTCGTAATATATTTGACAAATTTATCGTTGAACTTTTCGGCTTCAGTCCTCAGAATACCGCTCACAACCTTTACGCCCGCACTGCGAAGAACGCCGATCCCTTTTCCGCTCACGAGCGGGTTTGGGTCCCCCATGGCAACAACAACCCTGGTTATTCCTTCCCGCACAATTGCATCGGCGCAGGGTGGTGTTTTGCCATAATGCGCACACGGCTCGAGATTAACGTACATCGTGGCGCCGGAAAGGTCTGCGTGATGCGCCCGGGCGTCCCTGATCGCATTCACCTCGGCATGTGGGGCGCCGAATTTTTTGTGATATCCCTTCCCTACAGCTCTTCCATGGAGAACAATGACGGCGCCCACGAGCGGATTCGGACTGACATTGCCGGCCCCCTTCGATGCAAGGGCAAAGCACTCGCGCATCCAATTCTCATCCTCCCGGCGGCTCATCGTGCACTCCGGCGTGAAACGAAACAGACATCACGGATCGCTTCGCATCCATTCCATGATGTCTTCATAACCAATTGCGTATGCCTATTTAAAGTAGATTTCTTTTTTCTTCGCCGCCGATTGATAGATCGCATCGACAATTCTCATGCGCAGGACTGCTTCATCCGCCGTCGATATGACCTGGTGGATTCCGCGAACAGCGCCGACGAAGTGCTTCAATTCGTTCTCGTACGACCGCCGAAAGAGATTTTGAATGTCGTCGATCTTTCCTGGAGTAACGTTCACAATGCTCCCGTGCATTTCGCGGTGGATCTTCAGCGGATTGAGTTTTGCGCTCCCCTTGTCGCCGTAGACATTACAATAGAATAGCTCATTCTCGATATAAAAACTCCAGCTTACTTCGATGGTGATCGTCGCACCGTTCTTCATGAACAGGAAGACAGCGGCCGAGTCTTCGACCCCGGGAGTTGCATGAGAATACGTAGAAGCATCGACACGTTTGAGTTCGGGGTAGCCGATCATCCACAACGCAAGGTCCAGCATAACGATGCCAAGGTCGAGGAAAACCCCGCCGCCGGATTTATCTTTATGTCCCATCCAGCTGCTCTGGTCGGTAAGTTTCTTCAGCCATCCGGCTTTGATATAAAATACTTCTCCGAGGTCGTTGTTCTCGATGAAACTCCGGAGAATCATCGTATCCGGGCGAAAGCGGTTGTTCATACCAACCATCACCTTTTTCTTTGCCTTTTTCGCAGCGTCGGCAATGGACACGGCTTCCAGATATTTCCGCGCGATCGGTTTTTCGACAAAGATATCCTTCTTTGCATCGAGACACGCGACAGCAACTTCTTTATGCGCGTTCGTCGTCACGCAAATATCCACGGCGTCCAGCTCTTCGGCCTGAAGCATTTCCTGAACGTCGGAGTAGTAGCGTTTGATGCCGTACTTTTCGGCGAGAGCCCGCGCGCGCGACCTGTCCTTATCGCATACGCAGGTTATCGTTGCATCGGGAATTTTGGTGAGAATAGGAAGGTGAAAAACCTGTGCAATCCAACCTAATCCAACAATTCCAATTTTCGCTTTTTCCATTGTTGGCAATGCTCTTTAACGGAAGTTATTACAACGCGCGGCGCTCAACGGTCCTTTCGTGAGAAGGATGAGCCTCGCAAAACTCTTTCACGACGCCTGCGATTCCCCTGGGATCAAGTTTTACAATTTGATACAGTTCGTTCGGCGTTCCGTGTTCTATAAATCCATCGGGCAGGCCATGGACGAGTATGTGGACGTCTCGACGATTCATCGTAGACAGAGTTTCCAATACCGCGGCTCCGAATCCCCCAACAACAGAGTTCTCTTCGACAGTAACGATGCGGTCGAATTTTTCGAGAAGTCGTTCGAGGAGCCGTTTGTCGATCGGCTTGATAAACCGCATATTGACAATTTCTGCCAAGATGCCTTCTTTGGCCAGCAGATCTGCCGCCGCAAGCGAGTTGTAGGCCATCGTACCAACGGTGAGAATTGCGACATCGTTTCCGGTTCGCAGTATCTCGCCCTTTCCGATTTCTATTTTTTCAAAGCCCTTCTTTAGCGGCACCCCGAATGCATTCCCCCGAGGATATCTCACCGCAACGGGGCCGCCGCGATGTTCGACCGCCGTGAAGAGCATGTCCCTCAATTCACTTTCATCTTTCGGCGCCATCACCACCATCCCGGGGATACATCGCAAATATGACAAGTCGAACGCCCCATGATGCGTAGGTCCGTCTGCACCGACAAGCCCGCCCCGATCCAAAACAAAGACAACGTGCAGATTCTGAAGGGCGACATCGTGGATGATCTGGTCGAAAGCCCTTTGTAGGAATGTGGAATAGATGGCCGTGACGGGTATGTATCCTTCAGTGGCGAGGCCTGCTGCAAACGTCACCGCATGCTGTTCAGCAATGCCAACGTCGAAGAACCGCTCGGGCATTGCTTTCTGTAATGCTGTCAATCCTGTCCCGTCCGGCATTGCGGCAGTAATTCCGACTACCTTGGGGTTCTCCTTGCAGATCTGGACAAGCGCATCTCCGAAGATCGCGGTAAACGACGGCGGAGCGTTCGGATTCTTCGGCGAAATTCCTGTAACTTTGTCGAAGGGCGTAACGCCGTGCAGCCGGGTTACTTCCTTCTCAGCAGGTCCATATCCCTTTCCTTTCTCGGTGATCGCGTGGATAAGAATCGGACCTTTCAGATCTTTGACATGTCGCAGAATTTCGACCAGTTTTACAACATTGTGACCGTTAAAGGGACCGAAGTAGCGAAATCCCAGTGCCTCGAACAGCATCCCGGGAGTGATGACCGCTTTCAGTCCCTTCTCGACATGCTGTGCCACGGAGCGGAGCCGGTCTCCGAATGTATCCAGCTTACCCGTCAGGTCCCAGACATTTGATTTGAATTTATTGTAGCTGGGATGGGTCAGCACTTCTGCGAAGTAATTATGGAACGACCAGAGATTCGGGGCAACGGAAGAAAGGGAAACCATCCGATTGTCGTTGAGAACGACGATCATATCCTTCTTGAGAAGCCCTGCGTTATTCATCGCTTCATATGCCATCCCACCCGTCAGCGAGCCGTCTCCGACAACGGCAACGATTTTATAATTCTCGTGATTGAAATCGCGCGCGGCAGCCATTCCAAGAGCGGATGAAATTGCTGTGCTCGCATGACCGGCGCCGAACGTATCGTATTCGCTTTCGCTTCGCTTCAGAAATCCGCTGATGCCGTGCAGCTGCCGAATGGTGTGAAGCCTGCCCTTCCGGCCGGTCAATATCTTATGGGGATACGCCTGATGGCCGACATCCCAAACCAATTTGTCCTTCGGCGTATCGAAAACATAGTGTAATGCGACCGCGAGTTCAACTGCACCAAGTCCTGCACCGAGATGCCCGCCGGTCTTGGAAATTGAGTCTACGAGAAATTCCCGTATCTCTTTGGACAGAGTTCGAAGGTCTTTAACCTCTAATTTTCTGAGATCGGAAGGGGTGTCAATTTTGTGAAAGAATTTTGTCGGTTCGTCTGCCATTATCTTCTCATTCATTCCAAATCCATCAACTCTATTTTGCTGTTCATATCTTTGCTGAGCTTTTTAACTCTGAGCTCGGCCTTCGAGAGAGTCTCCATGCACTCTTTTGAGAGTGCAATTCCCTCTTCGTACAATTCAATCGCATTTTCGAGAGGAGTCTCCCCCTGTTCAAGGGAATCGACGATCTTTTCCAATCGGGAAAGGGATTGTTCGAACGTTCGTTTCGATGCTTCTTTTTTTGCAGGAGCCATCGCTTGCCTCATTTCTTTTTCCGGACCGACTCTACGACAGATTCGGCGCTGCCGTCATGGAACTGCACTGTGAGTCGGTCTTTTTCCGAAATCTCACCGGCCGAAGGAACGATCGATCCGCCCCGATACACGATCGTGTAGCCCCGCTTGAGCGTCAACTGCGGGTCAACGGACTGAACCCTCTTTGTATACGACTGAACTTGCTGCCGCACAAATCCCAGACGGTGCGCCGTACTCTGATGCAGCCGGTGTTCAAGATCATCGATCAATTGGCCCCGCTGGCGGAAGAGATCCAGCGGTTTATTAAAAGAGTAGCTTCCAACCAGAGTGTGAACTTTCTCTCTTGAGGAATGCAGCCGGTTAATCACCAGATTTTCAATAGTATAGGAAAAATTACGAAGAATATCAATAATCTCATTTCGGTCCTTCACCACAAGTTCCGCGGCTGCAGACGGTGTGGGCGCCCGCAAATCCGCTACGAAGTCGCTGATGCTGAAATCAATTTCGTGTCCGACGGCGCTTACAACCGGTATCCCGGACGCATAAATTGCCCGCGCGACGATCTCTTCATTGAACGCCCAGAGGTCTTCCAACGAACCTCCCCCCCTTCCGACGATGATCACATCGATGCCCGGCAGTGTGTTGAGATCGCGAATCGCCTGTGCAATTTCTTCAGCGGCGCCTATTCCCTGTACTTTTACCGGCGCGACAATAACTTCCAGCGCCGGAAACCGCCGTCTCAATACGTTCAGCATGTCCTGGATCGCCGCTCCGGTGGGCGACGTCACGATTCCGATTTTCTGGGGATACAAAGGAAGCGGCTTCTTATGGACATCGTCGAAAAGCCCTTCGGCGTTCAGTTTTTGTTTGAGCCGGTCAAACGCCAACTGCAATTCGCCCGCCCCGACCGGTTGAAGCTGGAGACAATCGATCTGGTAATTTCCGCGAGGCTCGTACACTGTAATGTTGCCACGCACGATGACCTTCAGGCCATCGCTCGGTCGGAAGATGAGTTGGGCAACCCGGCTTCTCCACATCACTGCCGACAACTGCGCCCCTTCGTCCTTCAGCGTAAAATACATATGCCCGGACGTATGGAGCTTGAAGTTTGAGATTTCACCTTGCACCCAGATTTCACTGAATCCTCGTTCAAGAACTCCTTTGATACGACGGGTGATATCGGTAACCGACACAATATTTTTCTCTTCAGGCATAGTAAAATAATATACCTCTTATTGTGCGAATTTCAAAAAGAGGATGCCATTCCTTGCCATCGGCACAAGTGTCACCGATACCATGACTTCTCAATTTAGACTATGAACAATCTGGTCAAGAGGATTGCTGAACAGCAAAATCCATCGCATCACTTTTTGATGTCCAACGGGCCATTTTTGCAGAACTCTTCATCTTTATGTATATTGACGTACCAAAAGGAGGAAGCATGAAATTGGATGTCCTGGCTATCGGCGCCCACCCCGACGACATTGAATTGTCGTGTGCAGCCACGGTGGCAAAGCTTGTTAAAGGTGGAAAGAAGGTTGCTCTCCTGGACTTGACGCAGGGTGAGCTCGGAACCCGCGGGTCAAAAGCAATCCGAGAACGGGAAGCGAAGAATGCGGCAAATATCCTTGGCGTTGAGTTCCGTGACAATTTAAAGATTCCCGACGGCAACATTGAACTCAACAAAACAAATATTACTCACGTAATAGAAGTGTTGCGGAGCTTCCAGCCTACTGTTATCCTCTTCCCGCACTCGCTTGAGCGGCATCCTGACCATGAACACGCTTACCGGCTGTGCAAGGAAGCATGGTTCTTCGCCGGCCTTGAAAAAATTTCAACGAGAGTGAACGGGAAGAGGCAAGAGCCTTTCCGCCCGAAGAAGTATTTCCACTACATGCAGAAATACGAGTTTACCCCTTCGTTCATTGTCGATGTTTCGGACGTCTATGATATTAAGGCAAAAGCTCTGTCGGCATTCGAGTCCCAGTTCTATAATCCGCACAGCAAGGAGCGTGAGACACGCTTGTCATCGAAACTCTTCCTTGAATCCATCCGAGCACGGGACATGCATCATGGCAGCCTCATCGACGCTGCGTTCGGCGAACCGTTTTATTCGATTGAGCCCTTAGGATTGCGCTCATTTTTCGACCTGGTTTTCTGAAAGATCGAGTTTCACTTTTTTTAGTTCCAATACGACCAACCGTCAAATCTTTTCACTTTTACGAATGAGTTTCTCGTTTTCGAATCTAAAAGTGTTCAATCGTGGTTGATAAGAGGAACTCTTTCACTGGCATGGTTGTTGAGGATATGGTAAGCAAAGTATGATTTTATCGTCTAAACATAGTATCAGAGCAGCCCGAGTCTTCGTCATCCTCTTCTTGGCGGCGAATTCCGGATTCACTGCGGTCATTCGCCAGTGCACTATGGCACCCATTCAAGCAATGGATTGCTGCGCAGCTTCAGGTGATCGTGATGGTTCTCCACTGAAGGGATCTCATTCTCAGGGAGAGACAGCATTCACCGGAGTTGCTTCCGATTGCCATTTATCGACCGTCGTCGGAGGATTGGCAAACGTTACCGCGCTGCTTGAAAAACAGAATTCCATCCGCACCGCAAGCATAGTTTCGCCGAACCCGCTGCTCTCCGATCCAACATCGTTCGACTCTCATTCTTCGCAATCTGTTCAATTCGTAACC